>Ga0190271_10000252_pt1 | contig 26247 bp, 28 predicted proteins | sample Popmic356T_FD_133747 | JGI IMG/M metagenome (GOLD analysis project Ga0190271, IMG submission 133747) | Populus adjacent soil microbial communities from riparian zone of Weber River, Utah, USA - 356 T | ecosystem: Environmental > Terrestrial > Soil > Riparian zone | place: USA: Utah | collected...
CATGAGTATGTTACAAAACTATAACCACATAACATTTTGATTTTGCTAGTAATCCCTAAAGGAATCGAACCTGTGTCCTACAGATTAGGAATTTAACGGAATTCTATTCCATGAGTTTCCTCCGGTTATCCACAGCTTCCAGAACTCTTTGATAGTAGGTTCATTTCCTGTTATGTTCTTTCCTCCAGTTTCCTGTTATGGTAAAGAACTGTAACCCCCAGGAACCGAATTCCGTCAAATTCCTAATCTGTAGGTCACAGGTTCGATTCCTGTCGGGATCACCAGCAAAATCAATATGTTAGGTGGTTATAGTTTCGGAACATAGTGCGATAGCAGGAACGCCGCCTGGCGTTGCCTACCGTGTGGGCCGAGAGTCAGGCACCGGCTGAAATACCGGGTCTCATCGCGATCATCAGTCAGAGTTCGCGAAGAACACACCAACGCGGTTGAATGTTTTCGAATCCTGCCGGAAGGTAAGAGGCCCCCAACTGGAACAAGGAGACGGAACCATGACGTTCGTGACGGCCGAAGATGGGACAAACATCTTCTACAAGGACTGGGGTTCGAAGGACGCCCAGCCCATCGTCTTTCACCACGGCTGGCCCCTCAGTGCCGACGACTGGGACAACCAGATGCTGTTCTTCCTAGCCGAGGGATTCCGCGTCATCGCTCATGACCGCCGCGGGCATGGCCGCTCGAGCCAGGTCAGTGAGGGCCACGATATGGATCACTACGCCGCCGACGCGTCAGCCGTCGCGGAGCATCTCGACCTGAAGAACGCCGTTCATATCGGTCATTCCACGGGAGGTGGCCAGGTCGCGCGATATGTCGCAAAACATGGTCAACCCCAGGGCCGGGTGGCCAAGACCGTGCTGGTCAGCGCCATTCCGCCGCTGATGGTCAAGACGGAAAACAATCCCGGCGGCACTCCGGTCGAAGTATTCGACGGTTTCCGCGCCGCCCTGGCCGCCAACCGCGCGCAGTTTTATCTCGATGTAGCTTCCGGGCCGTTCTACGGCTTCAACCGGCCCGGCGTGGAAGCTTCCCAGGGGGTCATCCAGAACTGGTGGCGTCAAGGGATGATGGGTAGCGCCAAGGCCCACTACGAAGGCATCAAGGCCTTCTCGGAGACCGACCAGACCGAGGATCTCAAGGCGATCACCGTGCCGACACTCATCCTGCATGGCGACGACGACCAGGTCGTTCCCTATCGGAATGCGGCGCTCCTCCAGGACAAGCTGCTGGCGAACAGTACGCTCAAGATCTATCCGGGCTACCCACATGGCATGCACGCGACGAATGCCGATGTGATCAACGCCGACCTGCTTGCATTTATCCGGGCGTGACGCCCAATGGCGGGCCGGTATCATGCCCGGCCCGCACGCATCCTTGCTGCGGCGGCGATAAGCGCACGAACCCCTCAGGTCGCCGGCCAACGACTACAGGACATTGCCTCGGCCGAGCGCACTACTGGAAGGCGTTGATCCGGCCTGGCGCATCTAACCAACCGCCGGCGTCATCGCCTCAATGGGATTGTCGCTTCCGCACTGTCCTATCCATCGACCCTGGCGTGGGACAAATCCTCAAACGCCACTCATGCGAATGAGCGTTTACTTCGCGTCTGTTTGGGCGACAATTCACCAGGTATCGGCGGCGACAACGCAGGCCGGCCTGCGATAACGGGGACCGTTCATGCTGCTCGACAGTTCCGCCCAGGGCGTCTACCCGATCGCCGTAACGCCGTTTCTGCCGGATGGCCGGGTGGATTTCGCCTCGGTGGACCGCATGACGGACTTCTACCTTGGCGCCGGCGCGACGGGCCTGACCATTCTCGGCATTATGGGCGAGGCGCCGAAACTGGAGCCGGAGGAGGCGCTGCAAATCGTTAGCCAGGTCTGCGCCCGCGCCGGCGTGCCGGTCATCGTCGGCGTCTCGGCGCCGGGCTTTGCCGCGATGCGCTCGCTGGCGCGCAATGCGATGGAGCGCGGCGCGGCGGGCGTGATGATTGCGCCGCCGCCGGCGCTCAGGACCGACGATCAGATCGTCGGCTATTACGGGCAGGCGGTAGATGCGATCGGCGACGACATTCCCTTCGTCATCCAGGATTATCCCTTGACGCTCACTGTGGTGATGACGCCCAAGGTGATCCGAACGATCGTTGAGAACCATCCGTCCTGCGTGATGCTGAAGCATGAGGATTGGCCGGGACTCGAGAAGATCAGCGCGCTGCGTGCCTTCCAGAAGGACGGCAGCCTTCGCCCAATCTCCATCCTGACTGGCAATGGCGGGCTCTTCCTCGATTTCGAGATGGAGCGCGGCGCCGATGGCGCGATGACCGGTTATGCTTTTCCGGAAATGCTTGTCGATGTGGTCCGCCACGCCCAGGCTGGCGACCGGGACAAGGCGCATGATCTGTTCGACGCGCACCTGCCGCTGGTTCGCTACGAGCAGCAGGCTGTCATCGGGCTGGCAGTGCGCAAATATGTGCTGCAGAAGCGCGGTGCGATTGCCCACGATGCGCAACGCAAGCCTGGCAGCGCGATTTCGGCGGCGGCGAAGGCGGAGGTGGATTATCTGCTGTCACGCGTCGCCCGAAGCGACCCGCGCGCCGCGCTGTAGCTGGGACCGCCGGTCGCGGTGCCGGTCTCACACCGTGCGGGTTACCTTTTTGAGCAAGGCAGGGGCGTCGGGGTCTTCTCCCAGCGCGACGGACAGCGCCTCGACCAGCCGGTAGAAGCTGATCACGCGGCAGATCGGGTTGAGCAGGTGGTGACGCGCGGAGACGGTCGGCAGCGATTGCGCCCCGGTGGCCGTCGTGCCGGCAACGAACACCTTGGCGCCGGCGCCGGCCAGCTTCTCGGCTGCATCGCGAATGCTGTCGTCGGAGGCATCGCCATTGGCGAAGACAAGTGCGGCAAACCGGTCGCGCGCCAGCGCTATGGGGCCGTGGCGAACTTCCGCGGCGCTGTAGGCCTCGGCGTGCAGCCGGCACGTTTCCTTGAACTTCAGGGCGGCCTCCCCGGCAATGCCAAGACCAGGGCCGCGGCTGATCGTGAACAGCGAATGGGCGGCGGCGACGGGCAATGCGGCGCTCGTCCAATCGCAATCCAGCGCTTCGGCAAGAGCCTCCGGCAACGCGCTCAAGCCATCGAGCAGATCGGAATCGTCGCTCCAATGCGCGATGACGCCGGCAAGCGCCACCAGCGATGCAACGAACGATTTGGTGGCGGCAACCGCCTCTTCCGGCCCGGCCATCATCGGCAAGACATGGTCCGCGCCAGCACCCACGGGGGAGTCCGTCACGTTGAGCAGCGCAAGGGTTCCGGCGCCCGCTTCGGCCGCCCTTGCCTGCAGGCTGACCAGGTCGGGGCTGCCGCCGGATTGCGACACGGTCAGCAGGACGCCGTCATCGAACTTCAGCCGGGCATTGTAGACCGAAGCAATCGACGGACCGACCGAAGCGACAGGAATGCCGATCCGCTGTTCGGCGAGGTACTTGAAGAATGTCACGGCCTGATCCGACGAGCCGCGCGCACAGGAAACCACGAACCTCGGCGGTTCGCGGCGCAAGCGTTCGCCTGCGGATTTGTACGCGCTCGCGCGGTCGGCCACCTGCCTGGCAACCACCTCCGGGATTTCCATGATCTCACGCAGCATCTGGGTGGTCATGACAGGCCTCTCATCATCTTTCTTGCCGGACGATGGCGGCCGTTGTGCCGTGCCGCCGGTTCCGCTGCAAGTCTTCTCTCCCAACTGCCGTCCAATAAGATCTGCCGGAGGAAGGATAGTGGTCGCGGGGATTGCCGATTGCCACCGCGTTCGATCCCGCTTGACGACTTCGATAAGGTCATGAATGTGAGCGCTACTGCGGGGGAAGCGAGTTTCATCTCGCGATGTGGGACGCAATGCCGACACTCTACGACGCCAAACCCGCCTTCCAGGCGAAGCTGCGCCCCCTCGCCAACTGGCTGGCCGGCGCCGGCGTTACCGCAAACCAGGTCACTGTCGCGGCAGCACTTCTTTCCATAGCCGCCGGTGCGGCGATTGCCTGCTGGCCGACAGCATCCGGCATCTTCTGGCTCTTGCCCGCTGTGCTTTTCGTGCGCATGGCCCTCAACGCAATCGACGGTATGCTGGCGCGCGAGCATGGCCAGGCGTCCATGCTCGGCATGTTCCTCAACGAAATCTGCGATGTCATCTCAGACCTGGCGCTTATCCTGCCCTTCGCCCTGGTTGTGCCCTTCGCCCCATGGGGCGTGATCTCCTTTGCGCTGGCGGCATTTCTGACGGAATTTGCCGGTGTGCTGGGCATCCCCGCCGGCGCCGGCCGCCGCTATGACGGGCCGCTCGGCAAGAGCGACCGCGCTGCCATTCTGGGCATCATCGCCGCCATCATCGGGCTTGGCGTAACCCTTCCCGCCTGGGCATCATGGCTGTTTCCGGTCCTGGCCTTGCTGTCGCTGGTTACCGCGTCAAACCGTGTCCGCATGGCGCTGCGGGCCGCCACATGAACCGCCGGGAGACCTGCATGAACACCCCGGAAAAGACCGGCAACCGCTCCCGCCGCGACGAAGCCGTTGAGCGAACCTTCGCCACGCATGACGGCGCCGAGCTGTTCTACCGCTATTGGCGGGCGCAATCCAACGAGCCGCGCGGGGCGGTCGTTCTGTTTCATCGCGGCCATGAGCATGGCGCGCGCATGGCGCATCTGGTCGACGAACTCGACCTTCCGGACTTCGCCTTCTACGCCTGGGATGCGCGCGGCCACGGACGCTCGCCCGGCAAGCGCGGTTACTCGCCTTCGTTCGCCGCGTCGGTGCGCGATGTCGATTGCTTCATCAAGGAAATTGCCGAGCGTGACGGCATCGACGTCGAGGACATGGCCGTGGTGGCGCAATCCGTCGGCGCGGTGCTCGCCACGACATGGGTGCACGATTACGCGCCTAAGATACGCGCGCTGGTCGTCGCCTCGCCGGCCTTCAGCGTCAAGCTCTATGTGCCCTTCGCCAAGGAGGGCATCGCGCTGTGGCAGCGGATGAAGGGCGTGTTCTTCGTCAATTCCTACGTCAAAGCGAAATTCCTCACCCATGATCCCGCGCGCATCGCCTCCTTTGAGGCCGATCCGCTGATCACCCGGCCGATCGCCTCCAACATTCTGGTCGAGCTCTACCGGCATGCAGCGCGCGTCGTCGCCGATGCCCGCGCCATAACAGTCCCGACGCAATTGCTCATCTCGGGCGCCGATTGGGTGGTGCGCCATGGGCCGCAGCACGAGTTCTTCGTCAACCTCGCCAGTCCCGCCAAGGAGCGCCATGTCTATCCCGGCTTCTTCCACGACACGCTGGGCGAGCGCGACCGCAAGCCGGCGGTGGATGCCGCGCGGCGTTTCATCGTCCAGCAGTTCGACGAGCCGGAGCCGACGCCGGACCTGACCCAGGCGCATCGCTGGGGATATGCGCGCGACGAGGCCGACCGCATCGCGTCGCCGCTGCCTCTGCTTTCGCCGCGCGGCCTCTACTGGGCGTCCAGCCGCCTCTTCATCAAGCTGGGCTCCTTCTTTTCTCAAGGGCTCGGCAAGGGTGTCGCCACCGGTTTCGATTCCGGGTCGACGCTGGACTATGTCTATGAGAACGAGCCGCGCGGGCTCGGTCCGGTCGGCAAGATGGTGGACAAGACTTTCCTCGAGGCGATCGGCTGGCGCGGCATCCGGCAGCGCAAGGCGATGCTGGAAGAGCTGATCCCCGCCGCGGTGCTGCGGATGAAGCATCTGGGGCGCGGCGTGAATGTGCTCGACATTGCCGCCGGGCATGGCCGCTATCTGCTCGACGCGCTGGCCGAATGCACGGAGCAGCCGGCGTCGGTGCGGCTGCAGGACTATTCGGACATCAACGTCGCCGCCGGCCGCAAGCAGATTGCCGATCGCAAGCTCCCGCCCCGGTTCAGCTTTCACAAGGCGGACGCCTTCGACGCCGAAGCGCTGGCCAATCTCGACCCGGCGCCCGACCTTGCCATCGTCTCCGGTCTGTACGAGCTTTTCCCCGACAACGATCTGATCAGCCGATCGCTCGGCGGGTTGGCGCGCGCCATGTCGCCGCACTCATTGCTCATCTACACAAACCAGCCCTGGCATCCCCAATTGGAGATGATCGCGCGCAGCCTCACATCGCATCGCGGCGGGGATGCCTGGGTGATGCGCCGCCGCACGCAAGCCGAGATGGATCAGCTTGTCGAGAAGGCGGGCTTCCGCAAGATCGACCAGCGCATCGACGAGTTCGGCATCTTTACGGTGTCCGTCGCCGAGAGGATGTGATGCGCGTGGTGCGTGCTTTTTTGCCGGGTGGGTCTTCCGGCCCAGCTGAACCCCGCCAAACAGCGAGAGCGGCGAGGGCCGCATGACAACCGCACCCTTCCCCGTCATCGCCAAGCGCGCCGCGCTGTGGCTCGCCTTCCTGGCGCCGGTGTTCTACCTGACCTACGGCTTCGCCAATTGGTCGGCTTCGCAGCGCGACCATGTCGGCAGCATTGTCTACGATTGGGAACGGACGGTGCCGTTCCTCGCCTGGACGATCATTCCCTACTGGTCGATCAACGCCTTCTACGCGCTGTCGCTGTTCCTCAACGCCAGCAAATCGGGCGTCGACCGCCTGGCCGCGCGCTATCTCACCGCGCAAACCGTCGCCGTGAGTTGCTTCCTCGCCTTCCCGCTCGCCGCCAGTTTCACGCGGCCTCAGACGAGCGGCCTGCCGGGCTTCATGTTCGATGTGCTTGGCGGCTTCGACAAGCCGTTCAATCAGGCGCCGTCGCTGCATATCGCGCTCACCGTCATCATCTGGAGTCATCTGCGGCAGCGGCTGCGCGGCATTGCGGCGGCGGCGTGGGACATCTGGTGCGTGCTGATCGCTGCGTCCGTTCTGACGACGTTCCAGCATCATTTCATCGACATTCCCACCGGCGCGCTGCTCGGCCTCTTTGCGCTGTGGCTCTTTCCCGCCGAAGGGCCCCTTCCCTTCCGGGACTTCGCCTGGACGAGCGATCCGAAACGCCGGCGCTTGTGCGGCTTCTATGCGCTTGGCGCGCTCGCGCTTCTGGCCGGCGCCTGGCTCGGCGCCAACGTCTCCGCCAACTGGCTGCTGCTTCTGTGGCCGAGCCTTGCGCTGGCCCTCGTCGCTTTCGCCTATGCCGGCGCAGGCCCGAAGGTTTTCCAGAAATCCCCTGGGGGCAATGTCACGCTGGCCAGCCACTTGTTGGTGTTGCCCTACAGGCTGGGGGCGCGCATCAATGCCTGGGCATGGACGCGGCGGCTGCCGCCAGCCGTCGAGATTGCCAACGGTGTGCATCTCGGCCGTTTCCCGGATCGCTCTGAAGCCGGCGCCTATAGCGCAATCATCGACCTGACCGCCGAGTTTGCCCGGCCCCGCGGGCAGCGGGCCTCGTGGCACGCCGTGCCGCTGCTCGATCTCGTCAAGCCTGACGCCGGCGACATCGACCGTGCCGCCGCCCTCATCGCCTCCCACGAAGACGGCACTGTTCTCGTGTGCTGCGCACTCGGATTTCAGCGCAGCGCATTGGCCATCGTCCGCTGGCTGGTTGTGACGGGCCGCGCTGGGGATGAGCGCGCTGCCGCGGCGATGATCGCCGCCGCCGGCCGGCGAGTCGCTCTGCACCTCGACCCGGTACCTGCCGCGTTATGACACCTTCCATCTACCAGCAGCGCTGCAGGTCCGCCGCAACCAGCCTCGCAGCTCAGGCGGCCTGGCCGGCGGCTGTCGTGGCGCTCGGCCTTGGTGCTCCGGCCAGCCTTCGCCCGAACGGCGTACTTGCCGTGACGGGCCTCTTTGCTGCACTCATTGTGCTTGGGTTTTCCATCCATCTGGCTTTCGATGCCTGGCTGTTTCGCTTGATGGCAGAGCATCCGGACGAAAGCTCTGGTGGCCGTGCCGTAGACGAAATCCTAACCCGGCTGCGTCTAAAGGGGCGGCCAAAGGAAGGGCCGGATGCGGTGCGCGGTTTGTCGGACCGGCTGAACGGCACGCAGCGCATTGTAAGGCGTCAGCGTCTGGCCCTTGCCGCCTTCGCGGTTCTGGCCCTCGTGGCGGCGATGCAGGAGTTTTCGAAGGGCGCATGAGTCAGTTTCCGCCAATTCTGTCCAGGCTCCTGCGCCGCGTGACGGCGTCCGCGTTGGCCGGTTTCGCTTGGCTGGTCACCGGTGTTCGGCCGATCTGGAGCGGCAGCGCACCGTCGAGCCGCCAGCGCATCTATTTCGCCAACCACGCCAGCCATGGCGACTTCATCCTGCTTGCCTCCTGCCTCGCGCCGCATGAGCGCATGCACACCCGCGCCATCGCCGCCGCCGATTATTGGGGCGCGACACGGCTGCGGCGCTTCGTAGCCGAGGATTTGCTGGCCTCCGTCTTGATCGAACGCAACTGGGCGGGCCAGTCCGAGAAGCCGCTCGACATCATGATGCATGTGCTCGAACAGGGCGATTCGCTGATCATTTTTCCCGAGGGCTTGCGCAACATGACCGAGGAGCCGCTGCTGCGCTTTCGCTCGGGTCTCTACAACCTCGCCATCGCGCGGCCGGATGTCGAACTCATTCCCTGCTGGATCGAGAACATGTCGCGGGTTCTGCCGAAAGGCGAGTTCCTGCCGGTGCCGCTGCTGTGCCGCGTGGTGTTCGGCGCGCCGCTCGCCGTCGAGCAAGGCGAAGACCGCCACGCTTTCCTCAAGCGCGCCCATGCGACACTGCTCGCCCTTAACCCCCGCCCCGCGCGAGACGCCTGATGATCCCGGAATTCCTGCCCCTGATCGGCGGTTTGATCCTGGTGCTGACCGTGGCCAGCACGGTGGCCGGCCTGCTGCGCTGGCGGGCCGGTGCGACGCCGACGCTTACCAATCTCACCGATCGGATCAATGCCTGGTGGGTCATGGTTGTGGTGCTGACCATCGCCTTCCTGTTCGGCATGAACGGACTGGTCGTGCTGTTTGCGCTGATCTCCTTCGCCTCATTGCGCGAATTCGTGACGCTGACCTACACGCGGCGGAGCGACCACTGGATCCTGCTCGGCATGTTCGGCATCGTGATCCCGTTCCAGTACTGGCTGGTGTGGACCGAGTGGTACGGCCTCTTCACCATCTTCATCCCGGTCTACTGCTTCCTGCTCATGCCCGCCTTCACCGCGCTGCACGGCGACACGGAATCCTTCCTTGAGCGGATCGCCGCACAGCAATGGGCGGTGATGATCTCTGTCTACTGCGTGAGCCATGTGCCGGCGCTGCTCAGCCTCAACATACCGGGCTTCGAAGGGCGCAAGCTGCTGCTCGTCGCCTTCCTGATGATCACCGTCCAAGGCTCCGACGTGCTGCAATATATCTTCGGGAAGCTGTTCGGCCGCCGCAAGGTTGCGCCGAACGTCTCGCCGTCGAAGACGTGGGAAGGGCTGATCGGCGGGCTCGGCAGCGCCAGTCTGCTGGGGGCAGCGCTGTGGTGGCTGACCCCGTTCACACCGGTTCAGGCCGGGCTGGTCGCCTTCATGGCCGGCAGCATGGGCTTTCTCGGCGGTCTCGTGGCCTCTGCGATCAAGCGCGACCAGGGTGTCAAGGACTGGGGTCATCTGATCGAGGGGCATGGCGGCATGCTCGACCGCGCCGACAGCCTCGTCTTCTCGGCGCCAATCTTCTTTCACACCGTGCGATATTTCTGGACCGTGTGAGCTTCGTCCGGGCGAAATTTTCTCAAACAACAGATCGTTTCAGAGGTATTCTGATACAGATCGTTTCCAGATCGGGCAGAAAGCCAAAATTTGATCGCCCTGTAGCTGATCCGGCTCGGCGCGTATTCCTGTCGCAATTTGCTGCATAAATCAGGCATAAAGCCACCAAAACATGGACTTCGCGCACAATTTCGGAATCACCGGAAGTTTGCGCGAAGGCTTTGCTTCGGTCATATTGTAACACCATTGCAACAAAAAGCCTCGCCACCGACATCTGGATGAAACATGGCGATGGCAATTTCACACCTGTCCATAACGGCGTCGGTCGAGGCACAGGGCTTTCGAAGACGAGGTTCTTGCAGGTGGCAGTGAGTACGTCAGCCTTTTCGGCTGTTGGTCTGCCCATGCGTTCCGTATCGCCTTCGTCAAGGGTTCGACCGGCGCCGTATCCATACATTCCCGGAGGGTTTCCGGGACAGGATTGGAGCGCCTGAACGATTCTTGGGGATCGTAACCGCTCTAAGGGGTGGACATCGGGGTTTTCAGGTCAATTTCGACCTGAATGGGCGGGGCTCGCCTTGAGGGCAGGTTTATGAGATCGCAGAACGCAGCCGCCGTTCTATCGGCGCTTCTTTACGCACAGGCGCTCCTGGCGTTTGCAGGGCTTGGGGCTTTGGTCCTCAAGGACCGGCCGCACGCGGTGGACGTCGCCGCACTCTACCAACGCTCGCCGCTCTAGCCGCCGTTACGGAAATGGCGGGTCGAAGCGGTATCCGGTTCCACGGATCGTCGTGATGCTGTCCGTGTCGAGCTTGCGCCGCAAACGCACGATGCGCGAGTCGATCGAGCGGTCAAACGCATCCTCCCGTTCGGCGGGCGCTTCGGTCATGATATCCTCGCGCGTCAACACCTTGTGCGGGTTGGCGATGAACAGGCGCAGCAAAGCCAACTGTCCAGACGACAGTTGCTCTTCCTCATTTCCGCGGGTCATCACCAGGGCCGCCTTCAGATCCACCGTCGAACGCTCCAGCACCAGCGTCTCGCGGGCGCCGATGCCAAGCCGGCCGGCAAGCCCGCCGATGCGCGCGGCGAGTTCACGCGGATGCAGGGGACTTTCCACGACATCCGCCGCGCCTGCTTCAAGCATCAGTACCCGCTCGACCAGCGGGACAGGTCGGGAAACAACCAGGAAGAGTACCGGGCCGCTGGCATATTGCCGCAACACGCGGCCAACCTCCGTCGAGGTCAGGCGGTCGCCAAGCACCACGATCGCCGCATCGCTTGGCAGGCTGGGCAAAGCTCCACCCCAGTGCAGCATCGTGGCGCGCAGGTCGAAGCCGACGCGGGAGAGATATGTCGACAGTTCCGCCACCGTCTGGTCGGCGACGCCGACCAGGGCCACGACAGGTCTCTTGCTAAAGACGTTCGTCATGATCCTCTAATAGACAAGCTGGACAAAATGTCTTCGCCTACTCTACTTTCCGGGCTCAACAAGGACCAGATGGAGTTGCGAACTCGCATCGCGGTTGTGGAAGACGAACCGGACCTGCGTGAGGCCGTCGCCGAATATCTCGGCGCGAACGGCTACGAGGTGCTGACCGCGGGGAACTCGGAGGAGATGCGCCGCATAGCCGACGCCGAACCGTTCCATCTCGCCGTTCTCGACATCGCCATGCCCGGCGAGGACGGACTTTCGCTCGGGCGCTGGCTGCGCGCCAATTTTCCGGTCGGCATCATCTATGCCAGTGCAGCCGGAACCTCTATCGACAAGGTGGTGGGCCTTGAGCTCGGCGCGGACGATTATCTCGTCAAGCCATACGAACTGCGCGAATTGCTGGCCCGCATCCGCAGCGTGCTGCGCCGCGTCGGCGACCAGCCCGTCAGGGCGGCGATCGGCGCACACAGCGATCAGCGCCAGCAGATCGCTTTCGGCGGCTTTCGCGTCGACCTCGAAGCGCGCCGGGTCAGCACTGTCGAGGGCGTCACCGTGGACATGGCCAAGAGCGAGTTTGACGTGCTGGAGGTTTTCCTCACGCGCGCCAACCGGTTGCTCACGCGCGCGTCCATTTCCGAGGCAATCGGCTTTCCCGACGATTCCGATGCGTCCCGCGCGCTCGACATCCGCATCATGCGCCTGCGCAAGAAGATCGAAGACGATCCGGCGAACCCGAGATTTCTGCGAACTGTCCGCGGCGAGGGGTATTTCTTCGCGCTGTCGGGCAGGTGATGCGCTCCGCCGGCGCCAGCGTGAACATACAGCCGCCGGTCGCCGCCGGCCGGCATAACCCGCTGATCACCGCCGTTGATATCGCGAAGATGTTGCGCACGTCGCTCGACTGGCAGAACGAGATCGACGACGTTCTTCGCCTCCTTGCCGGCGCATTGCGCGGCCACCGCACCATCCTGTTCCGGCTGAAGGAACTGCCGCAGGATCGCGGCCTCGCGCAGTCGATCCTGGCCTATTGGATCGACACCACGGTCGGGACACTTCAGGCCGAACCGACCCTCATCCTGCAATCGATCGTCAATGACGACGAACTGCTCGGCCGGCTGGCGGAGGAAGTGCGGCGCGGCGAAAGCTTCGTCGGCCATACGCGCGACCTCGAAGGGTTTCTGCGTTCGGATTTCGAGAACCAGTCGATCGTCTCGTTCATGTCCGTTCCGGTCTTTGCGCATGGACATGTGTGGGGAATGCTGGCCGTCAACGATTGCGTGCGCGAGCGAGACTGGAGCGACGAGGAACGCGCGGCGATGGACCTCGTGGCGCTGTCGGTCGGCAACGCCATCGAGCGCCGGGAATCCGACGCGCATGTCAGCGAGGTGATGCATTCGGCCATGCTGGAAGCCTCGCTCGACGCCGTCATCACCGTCGATGAGAGCGGCAGCATCATGGAATTCAATCCTGCCGCCGAAAAGATGTTTGGCTGGACCAAGGACGAGATAGTCGGCAAGGACGCGCTGGATACGCTCATCCCCGCCTTCTACCGCAGCGGCCACGCCACCGGCGGCGAATATCTTGCCGGCCGAGGCGCGCCGATGATCGGACGCCGCATCGAGACGCTGACGCAGAACGCAGCGGGCGAGATTTTTCCGGTCGAACTGACGGTCCTCGAGGTCAAGGTCTCCGACCGCCGCATGTATCTCGGTTCGGTGCGGGACCTGCGCGAAATGCGCCAGGCCGAGAACGAGATCAACAGCCAGCGCGAAAGGCTGCATCAAAACGAAAAGATGGCGGCGATGGGGTCGCTGCTGGCCGGCGTTTCGCACGAACTCAACAATCCGCTCGCCGTAGTGGTGGCGCAATCCACCTTGCTGCATGAGTTCGCCCCCGATCCCCAGACGAAGGGGCGCGCCGAAAAGGTGCGCGCGGCGGCGGAGCGCTGCGGCCGCATCGTCAAGAGCTTCCTCGGAATGGTGAGGCTGCACCCGGCCAATCAGGAACCTACGGACCTCACCCAGGTGGTCCGGGCTGCGCTCGAAGTGACCGCCTATGGCGCGCGCAGCAGCGGCATTGTCGTTGAGAGCCGGTTCGCCGAGGGAAACGTCATGGTGGTTGGGGATGCCGATCACCTCACGCAGGTGGCCGCGAATTTCCTCGTCAACAGCCAACATTCGCTTGCATCCGTCATGGGGGACCGTCGCATCCTGGTGCGCACGTTCAGGCGCCGCGATGGCGTCAACGGCTTCTCCATCGAAGACAATGGACCCGGCGTTCCGCCTTCCATTCGCGACCGCATCTTCGAGTCCTACTTCACCACCAAGCCCGTGGGCGTCGGCACCGGCATCGGCCTGTCCATCTCCAAGACCATCGTCGAGCGGCATAACGGGCGCATCTTTTTCGAGGAAGTCGCGCCGACCGGCGCACGCTTCGTGGTCGAGCTTCCGGGCATCGCCCGCGATGCTCCCGGGATTGCCGAGGTCTTCACCGCCGAAACGATCTTGCGGCGCGCCCTGATCGTGGATGACGAGCCCGACGTCGCCGCCTCGCTTGCCGACATATTGGAGTTGATGGGCCTCAAGCCGACGATCGAACCGGCCTGGCCGCGAGGCGACGATGCCCTTCTGGCGATCGACACCGACATCATTTTCAGCGACCTGCGAATGCCCGGCCTCGACACGGTGGGCCGCTACCGCCGCCTGCTTGAAATCCGGCCCGATCTTGCCCGGCGTTTCGTCATCGTCACCGGCGACCTGATCGGCGCGAAAGCCGAACTGGATGCCATGGCAACGGCGGAGCAGCCGCTGCTGCTCGAAAAGCCGTTCAGCACACTCGACGTTCGCAGCGTGCTGGCCAGCGTCTCGGACCTCCTGCTGGCCCTGAGAGCCTCGTCCGATCCAAGTCCCTGAGCGCTGGAGCACGACCCGGCTTGCCAGCGAAAAAGACCCTCTGCGTGCGGGGATACGCAGAGGGTCAATCTTGCGCGGTTGGGACGCGCAGGGAACTCAGAAATAATTCGGCCGGGTATGGTCGATCTTCGCCGCCGCGATGACGCGGATGTCGCGGGCCATCTCTTGGCCGGAAGCCTTGGCGATGGCGCGCAGGCAGCCTGCCGACTCAACACCCCATGCATCGCCTTCGCAGGCGGAAATTGCGCCCTCGTGCCCGGGAAGGCGCGAGGTCTTGGTATCGGCTTCGCCGTAGTAGCCATTCGCCGCCGAAATGGCAGCGGGAGCTTCCGGGTGGATCGAAGAGAAGGCCATGCTTGAAAGGGCAATGGTGGAAAAACTTACGAACATTGCCATCGGGTGCTCGGCCGCACAGCGGCGCAGCGCCAGCCCTGGTATCCGTCCTGCGCGCGCATGCCCCCTCGAAAACATTCCGACACTCCCGATCGCTTGATCACCTTGTTGGTGACCTTATCGGTGAGGCATGTATCTGCCCGATGTTGGAGTAACAGAGACACTGTTACACCACAGAAACAAACAAAAGCGGTCATATTGCCGCAAGATTTCTCCACGGCGCAACCGAACACAAGTCCAGGTTGCAGTATCAGCGAGACTGCAGTCTCATTTATCTGCGGGATCACGCCCAACCCACGGCGGGACCCGGCCGAGAAATTGGCAGCGGCGGAAGGGATCTTGAGGGGAGCGCGCCACCGCCACCGCCTTCGGCAGTGAGAGGGGCAGCGCCATATGCACCGCATTTTGGGCAGCTCGCCTTACTGCCGCTATCAGGCCTTCAGCACATCAGCCCATTCCTTGTGGCGCTGAAACTGCGTCTTGGCGAAGGGGCAGAGAGGGATGATCTTCTTGCCGGCGGCGCGCGCGTCCTCCACTGCGCGGGTGACCAGCTTGAGGCCGGCCCCCTGCCCCCGGAAAACATCCGGCACACCGGTATGGTCGATGATGATCATGGAATCGCCGACCTTGGTGAAGGTCATTTCGGCTTCCTCGCCACCCGGTGCCCGCAGCACGTAGCGGCCCTTGGTGTCGCTTTCCTGAAGCATGATGGCGTCGTCCACCGGCGTCTCCTTTGCTTGAGCGAATAGACGCCTGGCGGCCTCTATTTCGTTCGGGCGCAATTCGTGGCCGCCCTCGTGCCATTCCAATGTGACATCCGCGCCTGCGCCGCGCAAATGCGCGTCGAGCCGCGAGGTGAGATTGGGCGGACAGATCGGATCGCGTCGGCCAGCTGTGACCAGGATGCGCCGGCGGGCCAGACTTCCCTTCACGTCAGGTTCGAACGGGATCAGCGGATGCATCAGCGCGACCTCGTCGAAGAGATCCGGCTCCGCAAACAGCAGCGACGCAAGGATATTTGCGCCATTGGAGTAGCCCAGCCCGAACACCGCGGAGGGCTTTGCCTTATCGATCTGCGCCCGCACAAACCCGGCCATCTTGGCCGTCGCGCGAGACAGATCGTCCAGGTCGTAGACGCCCTCGCCGGTGCGCTTGAAGAAGCGGGCCGCGCCATGCTCGGACACGTCGCCGCGTGGCGAAACGAGCATGGCATCAGGCGCAACCTCGCGGCCGACCTCGATCAACTGGTTCTCGTCGCCGCCAGTGCCGTGGAAGAGGAAAAGCAGCGGACTGCCCTGCTTCCCCGTAAAGGTGACGTGCTTGTAAGCGTCGATGCTCATCTCATGCTCCGATCGGCTGCAGATTCTGTTCGAGATAGGACCTCAGATGCGCGTGCTGCGAGGGCAGTTTCAGCGCCTCGCCGAGATGCGCCACATCCTCGTCGCGATCGAACCCGGGTTCGTTGGTGGCGACCTCGAACAACACGCCGCCCGGCGTGCGGAAATAGATCGCCCAGAAGTAATCGCGGTCGATCACCGGCGTCACGTGATAGCCCGTGTCGATCAACGCCTGGCGCACCTCCAACTGCTTGGCGCGGTTTTCGACGGCGAAGGCGACGTGATGCACCGATCCGGCGCCAAGATCGGCAGGCGCCGCACCCGCAATCGTCTCGATGTCGATGACATCGGCGCCGTTGCCGTTGGCGATCGCGAAGCGCTTGACGCCGCCCGAAATATCGACCTGCTCATAGCCCATATATTTCAGCAGTTCGCTCATGCGGCCATCGTCGCGCAGGCGCATCGACACCGAATGGAAACCCCGGATCGCTTCGTCGGAGGCAACGCCGCCCGCCTCATAGGGAAGGCGGTGGTCGCGCTTGTCCGCGACAAGGGCGAACTCATCGCCGTCCGGCCCGGTGAATACGATGCGCTTGCCGCCGAAGCTCTCTTCCTCGCGCAGTCCCGCAACGCCTGCCCCTGCGAAGCGCTCCTTCCAGAAGTGGAGCGAGCCTTCCGGGACGGAGAAGACGGTCGTTCCCACCTCACCGGTTCCCAGGCGGCGCGGGCCGATGTTGGGGAAGGGAAAATAGGTCATGACGGAGCCCGGCGTTCCGACAGTATCGCCATAATAGAGATGATAGACGTCGGGCGCGTCGAAATTCACCGTCTTCTTGACGCGGCGCAGACCGAGCGTCTCCGTGAAGAACCGATTGTTGTTACGGGCGTCGCTGGCCATCGACGTAACGTGATGAAGGCCCTTGATCTGATTGAGCATGATCGTGCTCCCTGTTTGCGTTGAGAGGAAAATCGGCTCTTTCCCGCTTCGGCGGTAGATGGCGAACAGACAATTCATTGTCTTCAAATGATGAACAATCGAATTTCGATTGTTCATGCCGGGCCGATTGCGCCGTCTCGCAAATTCGGGTGGATGGTCCTCAGCAAACCGGGGAGCGAAAACCAGTGACCGCAGAGAGAACGCGCCGGCCGAACCTCCTCTTCATCACCTGCGACCAGTGGCGGGGCGATTGCCTGTCCGCCGCCGGCCACCAGGTGGCTCGCACGCCCAATGCCGATGCGCTGGCAAGCGAAGGCGTCATGTTCACCCGCCACTATGCGGGCGCCGCGCCCTGCTCGCCGGCGCGCGCCTGCATCTATACGGGCCTTTACCAGATGAACAACCGCGTCTGCCGCAATGGCACGCCGCTGGATGCCCGGCACGATACGATGGCGCTGGCTGCGCGACGGCTTGGCTATGAGCCGACGCTGTTCGGCTATAGCGACACTTCGCCCGATCCGCGCCGCCATGCGCCTGACGATCCGGTGTTGCGAAGCTATGAGGGCGTGCTGCCCGGCTTTTCGGTGCGGCAATTGCTGCCCGAACATCAGAAACCCTGGCTTTCATGGCTCAAGGCGCGCGGCGTGGATTCCTCGGCAGGATTTCCGGACATTCATCGGCCCATCGGCCACACTGGCAAGACGGTGAGCAACCGTCCTCCCATCTACTCCCGCGACGAAACGCCCACGGCATTCCTGACCGGTGAATTCCTGCGCTGGCTGGACGAACAGGAGGCGGACAATCCATGGTTCGCGCATATCTCCTACCTCAGCCCGCATCCGCCCTTCATCGTTCCGGAACCCTTCGACACATTGTTCTCGCCGCAGGACGGGCCGTCTTTCCGCCGCGCTGCGACATGGCGCGATGAAGCCGGGATGCACCCCTTTGTCGCCCGCGAACTCGACAAGCAGAAGCGGTCGAAGTTTTTGCCCGGAATGAAGGGCAAGGTTCGCAATTTCGATGACGGCGAATTCGGCGCGATCCGCGCCATCTATTACGGCATGATTGCCGAGGTAGACGCTCAGCTTGGCCGGCTGTGGCAGGGGCTCAAAGCCGCCAGCGCGTGGCAGGATACGGTCATCGTGCTGACATCCGACCACGCCGAGATGATGGGCGACCACTACATGCTCGGCAAAGGCGGCTTCTTCGACCAGAGCTATCATTTGCCGCTAATCGTTCGCGACCCGCGACAGGCGATCAACGCCGGCAGGCGCGTGGACGAGTTCACCGAAGCCGTCGACCTGATGCCTACCGTCCTGGATCTGCTCGGGGGTGTTCCTCCGGCATATCTCGACGGCGCGTCACTTGCGCCTTTCCTGCGCAAAGAGACGCCGCCCGACTGGCGCACATCGGCCCATTGGGAATTCGACTTCAGGGCCGTCGCGAAAGGTTCGCAAAACCAGCCCTTCGGGCTGAAGCCGCAGCAATGCAATCTCGCCGTGTTGCGCACGCAGACGCATAAATACGTCCATTTCGGTGGTGGGCTTCCCTCGCTTTTGTTCGATCTGCGCGACGATCCGGACGAGTTGGTCAACCGCGCCGCCGATCCTGCTTACGCGTGTACCCGCACGGAACTCGCCGAACGGATGCTCGCCTGGCGGGCTGAACATCTCGACCAATCGCTGGCTCTGAGCGAGTTGACCGAGACAGGCGTGAAGGGAAGTTTCGCGCCCGCTATCTAAACGCACTCGATCCCAAACAAAAAAGCCCGCGCCGAAGCGCGGGCAATAGGATGGATGAGAGTGCTGACGCTATTAGCGCGTCAACTTCAGGACCTGCTCGTCACGCTTCTCCGCGAAAGTCACGGCATCATAGGCGGGGTGCGCCTCAAGCTGTTCCTTCGTGAAGGTCGTGTAGAGATACTGATTGCCGTCCTTGTCGGCCATGAATGCAAGGTTATCCATGCCAACGGCTACCGGCTTCTCGCCGACGCCGAGGAAGCCGCCGACATCGATGACAACCGCGTCGACCTTGCCGTCAGCCGTTACGATAACATCGCCGATCTCGCCGAGATTGGTATCGTCCGCGCCATAGACGGTGGTGCCCTTCAGCGTATCTGTGCTGAGCTTGTCAGCCGGAACCTCGGTGAGAGTCGACTTGTCGATGGCCGCAGTCGAGGTAGCGTCGGCCGCCGGTGCAGCCGGAGCCTGGGCAGTGTCTGCAGGCGCTGCGGGCGCTGCCGCCGGAGCCTGTGCCGTGTCGGCAGGTGCTGCGGGAGCCGGCGTCATGGCTGTGGTCGAGTTGTCGGCCGGAGCGGCGGGTGCCGCCGGCTCGGCTGCTGCAACCGGCTGCGCCGGTTCGTAAGGCGTAGGATCGAAGGCCGGAGCGGCGCCCAGTTCTTCCTTGCTCATGCCGACGACGAGCCAGCGGTCGCCATTCTTTTCAGCCCACTCGGCAGTCTTGTAGTCGACAGCGACGTTCTTCTCGCCGATGCCTAGGAAGCCGCCGACGCCGACGATCATCTGCTCGATCGCACCATCGGCGCCGATTACAAGATCATTCACGTCGCCGATATTCTCGGCAGTGTCGCCAGTGCCGTTATAGACCGTTTCGCCGATAATATTGGTGGCAAGCTGTCCGTCAGCCTTGGCAAGCGGTGCCTGGACAGCGGGTGCCTCGGCGGCCGGCTGAGCCGGTGCAGGCTGCGTCTGTGCATAGGCGCCGCCTGCCATGAGAGCGGCGGCAGCGGTGGTAATCAATAGTTTGCGGATCATGACAATCCTCCTTGGTTTGCTTGTTTGGAAGAGCAGCGCTCCCCATTGCAAGCTGCTCGTGCAGCCTGTGAACCAACGTGTCGGGCAAGGCGAAGTTCCGCCTTTTGTTGCTGCGGGTATCGTCCCAGGCTCCGCACCGATATTGGGGAACTGGTTGCATACTGGGCCGTTTCATCGGGTTGCCCGCCGTCCGCATTCCTGCTTCGCTGGCATCGATCCGATTGGAGAAGCCACCCATGCGATTCGTTGCGGTTTTGAACCGGGACGGTGGTACGCTCCGCACCACTGACCTCGATGCCTTGTCGGCGCGTATGACCGAAACCCTTGAAGGCGCGGGCCACACGGTCGACATCCATCTGGTGGCCGGACGCGAAATCGTCGAAACCATCGATCGGGCCGCACGGCGGCGCGGGATCGACGTGATCATGGCCGGAGGGGGTGACGGCACGATTTCGGCGGCCGCAGCCCGTTTGATGGACAGCAAGAAGGCGCTTGCGGTGCTGCCCGCCGGCACGATGAACCTCTTCGCCCGCAGCCTGAACATTCCTCTCAATCTCGACCAAGCGGTCGCCGCTTTTGCCAATGCTCAGGTCAAACCTGTGGATATGGCGCTGGCCAACGGGCGACCTTTCATTCACCAATTTTCGATCGGCATGCATGCGAAGATGGTGCATCTGCGCGAGAAGATGGCGTTCGGTTCGCGGTTCGGAAAGATTCGCGCTTCCGCGCGCGCAGCTTACTACACGATCAAGAACCCACCCGCTGTGACGGCGATTCTCAAAATCGGCGAGGCCGAAACAAAGGTGCGCACGACCGGCATCGGCGTGACCAACAACCTCTTCGGCGAGGGCCATTTGCCCTATGCGGATCATCCCGATGGCGGCGTGCTGGGTATCTACGTTACCGTTGCAAGCGACCGGAACGAGCTGGTGCGCTTCTTCTACAACGTCGCCCGAGGGCGTTGGCATTCAAACCCGCATGTCGATATTTATCAGGGCACGACGATGGAAATCCGGCTTGTCTCCCGCGCGCGGATCAAATGCGTCATCGATGGTGAACTCTGTGCCCTGGATCGGGAAACACGCATCGAGATCAAGCCGAAGACGCTGCAGGTTCTCGTGCCGCGCCTCCCCGATGCCTAGTTGGCCGGAGGAGCGTTTGGAGCGGGCTGGTCCGCAGGAGACGGCGCGGTCGGAGCATTTTCCAGGGAGGTCGGCGGGTCGATTGCCTCGCCGTAGTATTCCGCCGCAGCCCAGGCGATGCCTGCAAGCAGAAGTCCGCCGACCAGCACCATCAGAACCTGGTAGCCCCAGCGGCCTTGACGGACCTTGTCTGTGTCGACCTGTCTCATTTTCCTGTCCTTTGCGGTGACGCCGGCTCGCCTGAATGCGAGCGCCGCTTCCAGAGGGGAATGGCTCAGGTGAATGATGGTTCCGTGCGAAAGGACCTATGGCGAGTCGCGCTTCGCCGGGGCTGGCCGAGTGTCGCGCCGGCTGTTCTCGCGCCAGATCTTGTAGCCGACCATCGCCAGCGCCGGCGCCAGAACGATGGCAAATCCGCGGCGTTTACTGGCCAGGGCTGGCAGCAAAGCCAGACCCGTCGCCACTGCGAGCGTCGTCAGTTCGCCCTTTCGGCGTTCGGCCGCGCTACGGCGGCGGGTGCGCGCAACCAGTTTGAACACGATGACGAGAAGCAGCGCCAAAACCAGGAAACCCGCACCGAAACCCAGGGCCGCTTCGATCGGACCGTACCGCGCGGCTGCGAAGAGATAGGCGGCGCCGAGCAGGAAACCCAGGCCCAGAAGCGCCAGCAGCGCGACGAAAATGTAGACAACCAAGGCCACCTTCGCGCGGCGCAAGGCAAGAAGCGTCTCGCCGGAGGCGATATTGGCAATGAGGGTTGCGAGCATGATGGAGAACTACCGCGCCGCTCAGCGGCGCGACAGCAGCGCAAACAGGAAGCCCACTCCGGCGGCGATCGCCAGGGAGGTCATCGGTTTTTCACGCACGGTATCGCTGATCTGCGCTTCTATATTTTCCGCGCCGGTCCGCAAATCCTCGTAGGCGGACTCGCCTTGAGATTTCAGCTGGTCGACCCCGACCGCTGCGGCCTTGCGCGCGGTGTCATAGGAATGACGGCCGGTCTTGGTAAGCTGCTCGGTCAGCTTGGCGACATCCTTCTGCAATTGCCGGATGTCGGCTTCCAGCGATCTCTCCGTGGCCCCGGAGGCCGTTTCCGCATCGGCTGCTGCAGCCTTGGCGCCCTTGCGTGTCGATGCGGCCATGGGAGGTACTCCTGAAATCTGGAAATGTTGACAACACAGCCAAACGTCCGGCGCTTGATCCGGTTCCGTTCGGCCGAAGGCATGATCTTTCATCCCTACCTTACGTCCGACACCGCCCAGGCTGTCAAATCATTGCGGGCGACCCGCTGCTAGACCAGCGGGCGCTTCTGCTTCGGCAGCCCTTCCCAGTGGGCGATCCCGGCCAGCGCCTCCGGCTCGAGAACCTTGCAGCCCTGCTCGCCCCAGGCGATCAATTTGCGAAGGCTGAGTTTCCTCAAAGTCTTGTTCGTGTGAACGAGAGAAAGACCAAGCGTGTCGGCCACGTGCTGCTGACGGATGGGCAGGACGGAGCTCCGCGGGAGCGCCACCGCGACCGTCCCCGCACGGGCATGCAGGAACGCCAGCAGATAGGCAGCGCGCTCGATTGCGGTGCGCCGGCCGATGCTGAGCAGGTTCTCGTCCAGCATCTGCTCCTCGCGGGCCGCGATCCAGGTGATGTCGAAGGCGAGCCCCGGATGGTTGCGGTAGAGTTCGGGGAGATTGTCACGCTCGAACACGCATAGCCGCATCTCCGTCAGCGCTTCGATCGAATGCTCCATCTCGCCCACGAGCGCCGACTGCAGGCCGAGCATGTCGCCCGGCAACACGTAATTCAGGATCTGCCGCCGGCCGTCAGGCAACAGCTTGAACCGGAAGCCCCAACCCGAAAGCGCGGTAAACAGGTGCGCGCTATGGCTTCCCTCGACGAGAACGGTGGATCCCCTGTCGACCAGCAATTCGCCACGTTTGAATTTGTTGACGAATTCGAGCTCGGATTTCTCGAAAGCGCGGAAAAGAGGAAGGGGCCGCAACGGACAACTGTCGCAGGGGATGCGCTGAGGCACCCTGGTGGAACGTGGAAGTGCGCGCAAACCTAATCCCCTCTGGTGCCCCCATCGCAGGGCACCCTCTGGTGCCCCCATCGCAGGGCCGCTCAGGCGAGGCAGAGTAAGGTGGTCCAGCGGCCATGTCTTTTCTAAATGACATTGCCTGCATAATATTCCATCAGTCTCTCATGGATACCGAAGTAATGCCGTTGCAGCACGCTCGCGTGCTGCTCTTTGAGGATGAGCCGCTGATTGCTCTCGATGTCGAGGAGTTATGTCTCGAGCATGGGGCGAGCGAAGTCATTGTCGTCAGGCGGCTGGAGGATGCGGAAACCGTGGAGCTCGCGGCGTTCGACGTCGCCATCGTCGATCTCATCCTGGGCAAGTATTCGACAGTCACGATCGCTACGGCTTTGCGCGATGCCGGCGTGCCGTTCATCTTCTCTTCGGGCTACGCGGATGCACCCGAGCTTGCCGCCGATTTCCCGGACGTGCGGCTGCTGGCGAAACCCTATGCGGGAGAAGCGCTTATCGCCGCCCTGACCGCCGCGATGACGGTGCGCCAGCTAGGGAATGTTTGAGCCCAACACCTGCGTGGCGACCGGATCAGGCCCGAACTCGGCCTCGCCGTCGATCTGCAGGATCTCATGCAGCCTCGTGCGCGCCCGGCTGACGCGGCTCTTGATGGTGCCGACGGCGCATTCGCAAATCTCGGCTGCCTCCTCATAGGAGAAGCCGGATGCGCCGATGAGGATGATCGCTTCGCGCTGATCCGCCGGCAGTTGATCGAGCGCCGTGCGGAAGTCGTCGAGGTCCAGCATGCCCTCCTGAGCCGGATGGATCGCCAGACGCGCCGTCATGATGCCGTCGCTGTCCTGGACCTCGCGGCCGCGCTTGCGCATCTGCGAGTAGAATTCGTTGCGCAGGATGGTGAACAGCCAGGCCTTGAGATTGGTGCCGGGTTCGAAGCTTGACTGCTTGTCCCATGCCTTCATGAGGGTCTCTTGCACCAGATCGTCAGCCTTGTCGGCGTTCTGGGAGAGGGAGACGGCGAAGGCGCGCAAGCTGGGTATGGCGCCGAGCAAGCCGGTCTTGAATTCCGCGGCTGCCATCGGCCTCAGCTCTCTTCCTGGCCGGACTCGACGGATTCCAGTTTACTCAACAATTGCTCGAAGCGCTCGGGCACATCATCGGTAACCAAAGCGCTGTAATATTGCTTCAGTTTGCGCCCGATTTCGCTGTTCGGCCCCAGAGGATCGTCCCTCCTGCCAGCGCCCGCTTTGGAGCGCGGGACTTCCCTCTTGTCGGTCATGACCAAAATATGCCCTGATTCAAAAACTTAATCCAGCTGAAGCCTTGGCGTAGCTCGCCCAACGCCGCAAGGTGAGGTTGGTTCCACTGCGATTGGAAAATAGTGGAACCACCTGTTGATTTGCGCGTTGGGTCAAGTCTGTATGCCAAATCCTGCTTGTTTGGCTCCGCCGCATCATTGGCAGCATTAATGAGGGAACCCATGAGCTTGTCTACCGCCATCGCGCCGCATCTGCCGTTCTTGCGCCGTTTCTCACGCGCCGTATCCGGCTCCCAGTCCAGCGGAGACGCCATGGTTGCGGCGATGCTTGAGGCGCTGATCGCCGACGTTAGCATCTTTCCGGAGGCCTCCAGCGATCGGGTCGCGCTGTATCAATTGTTCACCCGCCTGTTCACCTCCGTGTCGATCCGAGTGCCTTATGAGACGCCGGCGCTGGGCTGGGAAAAGCAGGCGCAGGCGAACCTCTCCTCTCTGGCCCCGCAGCAGCGCCAGGCATTCCTGCTCGTCTCCGTGGAAGGCTTCACCGAAGACGAAGCTGCCGAAGTTCTTCAGATGCCGACCGAAAAGTTTGCCGAATTGCTGACCGATGCCAGCGCTGAGCTGTCGCGGCAGGTCGCCACCGACATCCTCATCATCGAAGATGAGCCTCTGATCGCGATGGACATCGAGGAGATGGTGGAAAGCCTGGGCCATCGCGTCGTCGGCGTCGCGCGCACCCACACGGAAGCGACCGAAATGTTCCACAAGACCAGGCCGAAGATGATCCTCGCCGACATCCAGCTGGCGGATGGAAGTTCCGGCATCGACGCCGTCAACGAGATCCTCACTTCGAGCTCGATTCCGGTCATTTTCATCACCGCTTTTCCCGAGAGGTTACTGACAGGGGAGCGGCCGGAGCCCACCTTCCTGGTCACGAAGCCATTCGTGCCTGAGATGGTGAAGGCGCTCATAAGCCAGGCTCTGTTTTTCGACCGGCACGCCAAGGCCGCAGCCTGAAAGGAGCCGGTATCGCTAATACTGGCGGAACTAATCGCCTTCTGCCCCGTTTTTATCTGGACCATATGATGGAGTTTTGATCATGCTTTACTGGGCATTGGTCTTTCTTGTAGTGGCGTTGGTTGCTGGCGCCTTGGGCTTCGGCGGGCTTGCTGGAGCATCGGCTGGCATCGCCCAGATCCTGTTCTTCATATTCTTGGCGTTTCTGGTCATTTCTCTGTTGCTGGGTTTCCTGCGCAGAGCGTGATCGGAGAAAAGCCGAGACCGATTCTGGAAGCCGAACCCCTCAATCGGCAACCGGAACCCGCTGGGTGATTGTTCTTCGGACCAATCGCCCGGCGGAGCATTTTTTGCGCTCAGCAGGGTCCCCTTCAGGTATCTCGAGTAGCCGGGGGAATAGGAGCAGCGCTTCAGACGAGACAAAACCGTCGGCATTTGCCCCATAGAAAGGAGCCGGCGCAGGGGCCGGCTTCCTGAGTTTGTCGAGAGGGGGGACATCTCGATTAGCGACCTTAGGTGGGGGAGAGGGTCGCTTGGCACATAGAATGCGCCATTCCCCCAAAGGTTCCCCTCAGATCTAACTTTTTTTCCGGATATATTTGAGCTGTATTTTGGGAGCTTTCCGGGAACCCATGTGCAGGCCAGTCCGTTTGCCCTTGAAGCGGTGACAGGACATTAACCATGGAACACATTGCTGCCCTTCTGCTGATTGTCGGATGCTCCGGCGACCTGAACCAATGCCGCGAGCTTCCTGCCCCGACGCCGATTTTCGAGTCGATGGAAGAATGCGATGGCGAGATTGGCCATACGCGCCGCGGTCTCGAAGGTGCCGAGCCGCGTGTCTTCGCCAAATGCGTTTTCGTCGATCCGGCGATGCCGGAAGAGGATGCCCAGTTGAACTGGAATGTGACGAAGGCCGGGCTGCTGGAAGCGGAAATCACCTTCGGCGGTGCGACGATCGCATCCGTTCAATAAGCAGAGCCCCTCCCGTAGCTGGGGAATCACTCCTCGCGGATGGCGTAGCCTGCGCCTCGAATGGTTCGGATAACATCCGGCATGCGGTTGGTGTTAACCGCCTTGCGCAGACGCCCTACATGAACGTCGACAGTGCGCTCGTCGATATAGTTCGTCTCGCCCCAGACATTGTCCAGCAGTTGTGTGCGCGAGAAGACGCGGCCTGGGTGCCGCATCATATATTCGAGCAGCCGGAACTCGGTGGGGCCAAGCTTCAACTCGCTCTTCTTGCGATAGACGCGGTGTGACTCGCGGTCGAGCACGATGTCGCCCA
>Ga0190271_10000253_pt1 | contig 26227 bp, 26 predicted proteins | sample Popmic356T_FD_133747 | JGI IMG/M metagenome (GOLD analysis project Ga0190271, IMG submission 133747) | Populus adjacent soil microbial communities from riparian zone of Weber River, Utah, USA - 356 T | ecosystem: Environmental > Terrestrial > Soil > Riparian zone | place: USA: Utah | collected...
AACGGGATGCAGGCGCAGCGCCGCATCGCCGATCAACACGGCGCGCTCGCCGTGAATCGCGCCGCTCGCGACGCGCGCGAGCGTGTAGAGATGGCGCTCGCCGATGCGCGTGAAGCGCCCGAGACGCTGGCCGAAGGCGGCTTGCAGCTCCGCGCGAAAAGCGTCGATGGGCAGCGCCGCGATCCGCTCGGCCTCGCCTTCGGGCAACGTCCAGATCACGGCGGCTCGGCCGCCCGCGAGCGGCAGCAGCGCGATCGGCCCGCGCTCCGTGAAGCGCTCGAAGGCGCGGCCGTCGAGGCGCGCTTCGGTGCTGCAATTGAAGACGATCGCGCGCTGCCCGTAGTCGTGCTCGTCGGCCGCGACGCCGAGCGCGTCGCGGACGGCCGAGCGCGCCCCGTCCGCCGCGACGACGAGCTTCGCGCGCACGGTCTCATTGGCGCCGCCTCGCTCGACCGTGACGACGGCACAATCGGGCTCGCGGCGGAGCCCGGCGACCTTGGCCGGGGCCAGCACCGTCAAGCGCGGCGCGCGCTGCAATCGGTCCCACAGCACGCGGCCGAGCGTCTGGTTCTCCACCGTATAGCCGAGCGCAGGCACGTTCTGCTCGCCGGCCTCTATTCGCGCGGCGCCGAAGCGGCCGCGCTCGGAGATGTGGATCGTCCTGATCGCCTCCGTGTAGCCCTTGAGGTCGCGCCACAGATCGAGCCCGCTCAGGATCTGCTGCGCCCCGTTCGCGAGCGCGGTCACGCGCGCGTCGAAGCTCGGCTGCGCCAGCAGCTGCGCCTCACGCGCCTCGACGAGCACGACGTCGAGCGGCAGCTCGGCGAGCGCGCACGCGAGCGCGGACCCCACGGCGCCGCCTCCTGCGATGAGGACGTCGCAGGAACGGGTGGGCTCGTCGCTCACTCGCGCGCGTCCATGTGCCGCTCGATCTCCTCGACCGTCGTCGGCACGCCTTCGGTCAGCACGTCGGGCCCATTGCGCGTGACTTGCACGTCATCCTCGATGCGGATGCCGATACCGCGCCAGCGCTTGTCGACACTCTTGTCGTGGGCACCCACGTAAACGCCGGGCTCTATCGTCATGACCATGCCGGGCTCGAGCAGCCGCCACTGGTCGGCGACCTTGTAGTCACCGACATCGTGAACGTCGAGCCCAAGCCAATGCCCGGTTTTGTGCATGAAGAACTGCCGGTAGGCGAGCGACTTCACGAGCTTCGGCACGCGCCCTTCGAGCAGGCCGAGATCCTTGAGACCGCGCGTCACGACGTCGACGGCAGCGTCGTGCGGATCGTTCCAGTGGTTGCCGGCCACGGCTTTGGCGGTCGCCGCGAGATTGGCCGCGAGCACGACCTCGTAGAGCTCGCGCTGCGGCGCGCTGAAGCGGCCATTGACGGGAAACGTCCGTGTGACGTCGGAGGCGTACATGTCGAGCTCGCAGCCCGCGTCGATCAAGACGAGCTCGCCGTCCGCGAGCGGCGCATCGTTCGAACGGTAATGCAGGATGCAAGCATTCGCTCCCGCGGCAACGATCGGCGGGTACGAGCATTCGGCGCCGTGCCTGCGGAACTCGTGCAGGAACTCGGCCTCGAGCTCGTACTCCTGCATGCCGGGGCGGCACGCACGCATCGCGCGGCCATGCGCGCGCACGGCGATGCGAGCCGCTTGGCGCATCGCGCCGGTCTCGGAGCGGCTCTTGAAGAGCCGCATCTCGTGCAGGAGGTGGCCGAGCGAGACGAGCTCGCTCGGCGCGTGGCCGCTCTGGCGCTGCAGGTTCAATGTCTGGATGAACGAGAGGAGCTTCTGGTCGAACTCGCTGCCGCCGATCGAGTAGTAAACGCGGTCGCTGCGCTCGAGCAGGCCCGGCAAGATATCGTCCAAGTCCGAGATCGGGAACGCGTCGTCGGCGGCGAATTCCGCCACGGCGCCCTCGGGACCCGCGCGCGGCCCGTCCCACTGCTCGCGCTCGGGATTGCGCTCGCGGCAGAACAGCAGGAACTCACCCTGAGGGCGGCCCGGCACGAGCACGGCCACGGCCTCGGGCTCGCGGAAGCCCGTCAGGTAGAAAAAGTCGCTGTCCTGGCGGTAAATGTACAAAGTATCGCGGCTGCGCACGCGCTCGGGCGCGGCGACGAGAACAGCGATACCGCTCGAGCCGATGAGCTCCATGAGATGCCTGCGGCGGCGCGCAAATTCCTTGGCGTTCACGGCTTCGTGACCTCCGGCGCTCAGTGTACGTCGCGCGCGGCGGCTGCCGCCCGCTCCGCGCCGAGCGCCTCGAACACGATCTGCACGCTGACGCGCACGTATTCGTGGATCTCCGCGAGCGCGAAATCGGGTTGGCCCTGGCCCGCCGCTTCGTCCTCGCTCAACCCCGCGCGGCTGATCTCGACGAAATCGCGCAGGATCTCACCGAGCGCATCCCCTTCGGCCGAGCTGCGAGCCACGGCCGGCGCCGTGCTACCGACACCGCTCAAGAACCCTTGGCACCAGAGCGCGAGCGCCTCGACTTGCTCCGCGAGCGGCGCGTCGTCGCTCGGCAGCAAAGGCTCGAACTTCAGCTCGCCGTCGTCGAGCATCTTCGCGCTCGTGCCGAGCAGCTCTTCGAGGTCGTCGGCGAGCGTGCCCGGCGAGGCATCGAGTTGCTCGTCATCGAGCAACTCCGCGAGCCAGCGTGTCGCCGCAGCCACGCCGCCCGCGCACAGCGCGCCGCACACGCCGCCATGTAGCTCGGCGATCGCGACGACGGCGCCGGCATCGGCGAGCGAGTCGCGCAAGCGATCGTAGTCGAGGGATGGAACTGCAGAGCTCGGTGTCACGTGAGCGTTCCGCGCAACGTGCGCGCGGTTGGGAATGCTATCACCGCCGCGCGCGTTGTTGACCCTCGATCACCGCGGTTCTATATTCGCGCCATGACACCCGACCAAGCCAATCATCGCGTCGACCTCGAGTTGAAGCGCCTCGAAAAGCGCCTCGAAGAGCTCGTCGTCGTTTGCCGACACTTGCAGGAAGAAAACAAATCGTTGCGGCAGCGTCAGGATTCGCTGACGTCCGAGCGTGCTTCGCTGCTCCAGAAGAACGAGCAGGTCCGCGGCCGCGTCGAAGCCATGATCGGCCGCCTCAAGGGAATGGAGCAGGTCTCGTGAGCGGCACGGGCACCTTCGCTCACGTCACGATCAAGATCCTGGAGAAAGAGTACAACGTCGCCTGCCCGATCGAGGAAAAGGCCTCGTTGCTCGCCTCGGCTGAGCTCCTCAACGTCAAGATGCGCGAAATCCGCGATAGCGGGAAGGTCGTCGGGCTCGACCGCGTGGCTGTGATGGCCGCGCTGAACATCGCCAATGACCTGCTCAAGACGCAAGGGCAAGACGAAGAGCTGAAGAACATCGTGGGCCTGCGCATTCGGGCGATGCGCGAACACCTTGACTCGGCTCTCGGTCCGGCGAAGCAGCTCACACTATAATTGCGTTGGTGCTCCCTGCGGTGTTCGACACGGACGAAGGTCTCTCGGACCCTAAATCATGCTATTGGGGTTGAGCTCTGTCGGTGATGGTGTGCAAATCCGGTCTAACCGGGAAGCCTTAAGTCCTGACGGCGTACCCCACCTGTTGCTCCGGTTCGAGAGCAACGGTTCGTGACGGCACAGGCGGGGAGCATCACTTCCACCACAGATCCGGTGCGCCGGCAGTTGCGGCGAGAGTTGCGCGTGAAGCGCCGCGCGTTGCCCGACGCCATCCGCGCGCAAGCAGATCGAGCCATTCACGCGCACATCAGGAGCCTTCCCGAATACCGGCGCGCCCGGCGCATCGCCTTGTATCTGGCGTTCGACGGCGAGCCGTCGCTTGACCCCCTCGTCGAAGCCGCGCGCCGGCAGCGCAAGCAGCTCTACGTGCCCGTGCTACGCGGCATGACGATGACGTTCGCGGAGCTCGAGCGCGGCGCTACGCTGGCCGCCAACTTCTTCGGGATCATGGAACCGAAGGTCGGGGCGAAGATCGACGCCCGCGAGCTCGACCTCGTGCTGACACCGCTCGTGGCCTTCGACGATCGCGGGGTGCGCATCGGCGTCGGCCGGGGATACTACGACCGCGCGTTCAAATTCCTGCGCCACCGCTCGCATTGGCGGCGGCCCAAGCTCCTCGGTGTGGCGTACGAGCTACAACGTGTCGGGCTGCTGACGCCGAGCAGCTGGGACGTGCCGCTGTGGGGGGCCGTAACCGAGGCCGGAGCGCGGCATTTCTAGCGGAGGTATGCACCGATGGCCTACTGGCTGATGAAGTCGGAGCCCGACGTGTTCGGCGTCGACGATCTCGCGAAGAGCCCTGGCAAGACGACGCATTGGGACGGCGTGCGCAATTTTCAGGCGCGCAATTTCATGCGCGACGAGATGCGTCGCGGCGATCTCGCGTTCTTCTATCACTCGAGCTGCGACGAGCCCGGCGTCGTGGGCATCGTGAAGATCGTCAAGGAAGGCTATCCCGACAGCACTGCGTTCGACGCCAACGACGCGCACTTCGATGCCGACAGCGATCCAGCCAAGCCGCGCTGGTACATGGTCGACGTGCAACTGCAGCGCAAGTTTCGGCGCACGATCACGCTCGCAACGCTGCGCCAGCACGAAAAGCGCGCACTGAAAGGGCTTGCACTGTTGAAGCGCGGTAATCGCTTGTCGATCACACCGGTTGGCACTGCACACTGGAAATTCATTCTCGATCTCGCGCAGTGAGCGCGATGCGATGCGAGAACTCGTTCGTGATTCGACGCGCGAGAGTGTGCAACCAATCACACTCAGTGTTCGTTTGCGCACGACGACGATGCGCATGAATCGATAACGTGCTGGAAATTCGGATCGTTTTATATATACTCAACGCCGTCTATCCCGACAACGGAGACTACCCATGGCTTCTACGAAGAAAGTTTCAACGAAGAAAAAGACGCGCCGAGGGAAAAAGCGCCGCGTCGCACGCCGCACGGCGAGAAAGGTTCGGCGGAAAGGCCGCCGCGTCGCGAGGAAGGTCCGACGGACGGGGCGCCGCGTCGGAAGGAAAGTCCGAAAGAAGGCGCGCAGCAAGCGCTAACGGATTGGCAGAGTCAGTCGGGCCAGAATTTGGCTCAGACAAGTGTAGTGCCCGCCAACGTGCGGGCACTCTCTTTTTTGGGAAGCCGATTCTATGAAAGAGGCAATGAACCAAGACGCGAGTAAACGCCTGGCGGCAACGGCGGCGTTGCCCTACATCAAGGACGGAATCGCGCTCGGCGTCGGCACCGGCAGCACGGTCGACATCTTGATCGAGCTGCTGCAACCGCTCGCAGCGAGACTCGGCGCCGTCGTCTCGAGCTCGGAACGGTCGACGCGGCGCTTGGCCGAATTCGGCATCCGCGCCGTCGATCTCGCCTCGACGGGCGACCTCGACCTGTACGTCGATGGGGCCGACGAGGCCACGAAACACCGCCATCTCATCAAGGGCGGCGGCGGCGCGCTGACTCGCGAGAAGATCGTCGCCGCAGCGTCGCGCCGCTTCATTTGCATCATCGACGAGACGAAGCTCGTGCCGACGCTCGGCCGGTTCCCGCTGCCCGTCGAGGTGATTCCGATGGCCCAGTCCTATGTCGCACGGCAGATGATCAAGGCCGGCGGACAGCCGATCTGGCGCGAGGGGTTCGTCACGGACAACGGCAACCACATCCTCGACGTCCACAACCTCAAGATCGCGAACCCGCTCGAGCTCGAGACGCGCTTCAATCAAATCGCCGGCATCGTGACCGTGGGGATCTTTGCGAACCGGCCCGCGGACGTCTTGCTGATCGGCAGCGCGAGCGGCGTGAAGGTGATGCAGTAAGCCGCGAGCGTGCGCGCCGTCCACGTTGCTCGGCCGCAACGAAACGAAGAGGTGGCTGGGGGACTAGGATTCGAACCTAGGTTCTCGGAGTCAGAGTCCGATGTCCTACCGCTGGACGATCCCCCACTTACGCGGGCTTCAAGAGGGCCGCGATTCTACTAGCGTTTCGCGGACGCGGAAAGCTACGGTCGATCGCAGCAAAGGAGACTGAGGTGAGCGAGAGACCTGCACATCCGCTGTTGTTCGTTGGCAGCGCCCCGCCGCGGTCTGCAGGCGCCGTATTCGACGCCATCAGCACACACGTAGGGGACCTTGTTGGCGCCGTGCCTGACGGCGACCAATCCGGGTGGATCGTCCGGGCTTACAAGCGTCTTGCGAATCACCCGCAGATCGACGTGATGGGCGCGGTCGAATTCTACCGCGGCGGCACCCTCAAGCTGCCGCTCTTGAAGGTGAAGCCCGGCGTCGGGCGTGCGGATTTGCAGCTCGGCCCCTATGGCTTCGGCCGTGTCGCAGAGGAGTCCTACGGCGAATTCAAGCGGAGGCAATCCGAAGGTCGGTTTGCGCCGGGGACACGCTTCCAGGTCTGCTTGCCGACACCGTTGCTGTGCCTGCAGATCTTCGAGCATCCAATGACCGAATTTCTGCAGGCGGCGGAAACGGCGCTCAAAGAGGAAGTCGACGGTATCGTGCGTGCGATCCCTTCCGAGGATCTCGCGATCCAGTGGGACGTCTGCGAGCCGGTCTTCGAAGAAGTCTTGCGCCGTCCTCAAGATGCGCCGTTGCTGTACGCCCACCGCAAGAAGAGCGACCTTCCGTCGCTTCGGGTCTCGCTCGACAGCATCGCGCGAATGGCAAAGGCGGTGCCGGACGGCGTGAGCTTAGGCGTTCACTTCTGTTACGGCAGCGCGGAGGACAGGCACGCGCTGGAACCGGTGGACACCGGGCTTCTCGTCGAATTCATGAACGGGGTTTCCGAGCGCGTCGCGCGGCGAATCGACTGGATGCACTTCCCGGTCCCGATCGAGCGCGACGATGGGGCCTACTTTGCTCCGCTCGGCAACCTTCGCCTCCACCCCGAGACCCGCGTCTACGTCGGTTTGCTGCACAAAGAGGATGGAGTGGCAGGCGCTCTGCGCCGAATCACGGCGGCAAAACGCTTCGTCGCCGATTTCGGCGTCGCGACGGAATGCGGGCTCGTGCAGGGCTGCACACTCGAGAATTATCCCGCGATGCTCGACCTGCATCGCGAAGCCGCGAAGCTTCTGTAGGACAGCGCCGTGGGCGCCGGCGGTGTTAGCGCTTCGAGTACTGCGGCCGTCTGCGCGCTTTGCGAAGACCGACCTTCTTGCGCTCGACCTCGCGCGCGTCGCGAGTGACGAAGCCGGCCTTGCGCAAGGTCTTGCGCAAACCCTCGTCGTAGTCCATCAGCGCGCGCGTGATGCCGTGGCGAATCGCACCGGCTTGGCCCGTCGTGCCGCCGCCGCGAACGCTAACCTGCACGTCGAACCGCCCCTCGGCCTCGGCGACGACGAGCGGCTGGCGCACGATCATGCGCGCCGTCTCGCGGCCGAAGAACACGTCGAGCGGCCGGCCGTTGACGACGATGTCGCCGTTGCCGGGCTTGAGGTAAACGCGGGCCGCCGAGGTCTTGCGCCTTCCGGTGCCGTAATTGATTTCGATGGCCATATTCTAGAGTTCCAACGGTTTCGGCTGTTGCGCGGCATGCGGATGCTTGTCGCCGGCGACCACCTTGAGTTTCTTGAACATCTGCCGCCCGAGCGAGTTCTTCGGCAGCATGCCTTTGACGGCGATCTCGATGGCGCGCTCGGGATGCGTCGCTAGCATCTTCTCGAGCGGCTCGGCCTTCAGGTTGCCGATCGTGCCGGTGTGGCGGTAGTAGATCTTGTCCTTGAGCTTGCGGCCCGTCACGCGGATTTTCTCCGCGTTGATGACGACGATGAAATCGCCGGTATCGACGTGCGGGGTATAGATGGGCTTGTGCTTGCCGCGCAGCCGATGCGCGAGCGCCGTCGCCAAACGGCCCAGCGTCTTGCCCTCGGCGTTGACGAGGTACCAGTCGCGCCGAACGGACTCCGGCTTGGCAGAGAAGGTTTTCATGTCCAGTAAGCTCTTGTTGGAGCCGGCGCTGGGCCGGCCAAAGAGGCGGAATATTACTGGCCGACCCTGGGCCGCGCAAGCCAAGCCCCTCCGACACCCTTATATAATGGCGTCATGGCGAGCGCCCTTACCTGGCCCGACCGCCTGATCGCAGCCGTCGATCAGGGCCTGCGCGCCATTGCCGCCCCACCCGCCGCCGGCCGCCCCTCGCCTGCCGCCGCGCTCTCCGAGCCCGATTTGTCGGCCGAGGAACGCCGCGCGAGCGCCGCCTTGATGCGCGTCAATCACGCCGGCGAGATAGCGGCACAGGCCCTCTACAACGGTCAGTCCCTCTTCGCGCGCTCTGAAGCGACGCACGAGCTCTTGGCCAACGCGGCCCGCGAGGAGCGCGATCACCTCGCCTGGTGTGCCGCGAGAATCGACGAGCTCGGCGGTCGGCCGAGCCTGCTCACGCCATTTTGGTATGCCGGCAGCTTCGGCATCGGCGTGCTCGCCGGGCTCCGCCGGGATGCGGAGAGCTTGGGCTTCGTCCACGAGACCGAACGCCAAGTCGAAGCTCACCTGCGCGATCATCTGCAACGCTTGCCCGCGCACGACGCAAAAAGCGTGGCGATCCTCTCGCGAATGGCAGAAGATGAAGTCCACCATGGCAGGACGGCGACGCTCGCCGGCGGGGAGGAGTTGCCCGCCGCAATTCGCAGCTGCATGAAGCTCGGGGGCGAAATATTGCGGCGAATCGCACTGATCGTGTGAACGATGTCACAGCTTTGACTATGTGTTGCTTGCGCGTTGTTCGGGAATTGATTAAATACAGCGTTAAGTCAAACCGGAGTTCCGACGTATGGTGGAAGAGACTCTCAGGCCCCTGAGCGATGTTCCGGCGATCAACCGCTTCCTGAGCTACTGCAGGGTGCGCACGATCCCCGGCAAGACCGTCATGATTCACGCCGGGGACCTGCCCGACGTTCTCTACTACATCGTCGACGGCTCCGTCGAAGTGATGATCGAAGACGAGGACGGCAACGAGATGGTCCTCGCGTATCTCAACAAGGGTCAGTTCTTCGGCGAGATGGGGTTGTTCTACGAACAGCCGCAACGCAGCGCTTGGGTGCGCACGCGCTCGGAGAGCGAAATCGCCGAGATGACGTATCCGCGCTTCCGCCAGATCGCGTCGGAGAGCCCCGGCCTCGTGTTCGAGCTCGCGACGCAGCTCGCGACGCGCCTCGACCGCACGAACCGCAAGCTCGGCGATCTCGCATTCGTCGACGTCACGGGCCGCGTAGCGCACGCGATCATGGATCTGTGCCGCGAGCCGGATGCGATGACGCATCCCGACGGCATGCAGATCAAGGTTTCCCGCCAGGAGCTATCGCGTCTCGTCGGCTGCTCGCGCGAGATGGCCGGCCGCGTCCTGAAGGTGCTCGAGGACCAGGGCCTCGTGCGCGCGAGCGGAAAAACCATCGTCGTTTTCAACGCGCGGCGCGAATTGCCGCGTGCACGCGCCGCCGAAGCGCTGCGGCGCGCCTGAGCCTTCCCACCCGTAACCCGAGCAGCGCGGCTATTTGAAGCCGCGCTGCGCTTTTATTCGCTCGTAAGCCGTCCGCACTTCGTGCGTTTTCTGCTCGGCGACACCGCTCATCGACGCCGGGAGCCCGCGCGCCACGAGCTTGTCCGGATGATGCTGGCTCATGAGCCGCCGATACGCCGTCTTCACTTCGTCGTTGCTCGCCTGCGGGCTCACGCCGAGCACGCGGTAGGCAGCCTCTAGCGTCTCCGCCGCCGTGGGCTCCGCCGCCCCTCGCCCCGCGCCGCGCACGATCGCCTCGAGCTGCGCGAGCTCCACGCGGCTCAGCCCGAGGGCGCTCGCGACCCGCCACAGCACCTGACGCTTGGCCACGCCGACCTCGCCGGCACCGACCGCGGCCTGGAGCTGAATCTGGACGAATGCGCGCGCCAGGTCGCCGCGATTCAGCTGCTCGGCGAGCGCCGCGAGCCTGCTCTCGAGCGGGTAGCCGGCGCTCTTGCCGCGCGTGAAGTGCTCGATGGCGTATTGCACTTGCTCGTCGGTCAAACGCATGCCGTGCATGATTCGGCGCGCGACTCTGACTTCGTCCTCGGAGACGCGGCCGTCGATTTTCGCGACTTGGCCCATGACCTCGAACGTCGCCTCGAAAAACAAGCGGCTGATCTCGCGCACGGAGCCAGAGCTCGCTCCGCTCTTGCTCTGATCCCACTGGTGGCCGACGAGCATGCCGACCAACGAGCCGACGGGCCCGAAGAAGGCCCCGATGAGCCCGCCGATTCCTTTGCCAAGCCACTGCATGCAAATTCCAATACGCGCTTCGCGCGACCGCGCGAAGTTGCCGAGACGCGTTGCGAAGGCTCATTATCGTGCCATTGAACAGAGGGGCCAGATCAATTTTCGTGAGAAAATAGATCTCTCCCCTCTTGGACGAGACATCGCTTTGGCCGAGTCGTTATTCGAATCCAATCTCGCGAGCCTCAAGCTCGTCGCACGCGGCAAAGTTCGCGACATCTATGACGTCGACGCCGAACGGCTGCTCATCGTCGCAACCGACCGATTGTCGGTCTTCGACGTCGTGCTGCCGGATTTGATTCCCGGCAAGGGCGCCGTCTTGACGTCGATCTCGAACTTCTGGTTCAAGAAGCTCGAGAGCGTCGTGCCGAACCATCTCACCGGGATCGAGCCCGAAGCCGTGCTGTCGGACGCGCGCGATCACGCCGCCGTGAAGAATCGCTCCGTCGTCGTCCGCAAGCTGAAACCGGTACCGATCGAAGCCGTCGTGCGCGGCTATCTGATCGGGTCTGGCTGGAAGGACTACTGCAAGACGGGTCGCATCTCGGGCGTCGAGCTACCGCCGGGGCTCGAGCTCGCACAGCGTCTACGCGAGCCGATTTTCACGCCGAGCACCAAGGCACCGGCCGGCCATCACGACGAGAACATCTCGATGGAGCAGGTCAAGGCGCTCATCGGTGCGGACCTCACGCAGCAAGTGCGCGAAATCTCGTTGCAGCTCTACACTCGCGCGACGGAGTACGCGCGGGCGCGGGGCATCATCATCGGCGACACGAAGTTCGAGTTCGGACTGGACGGCTCGGGCACGCTGCATGTCATGGACGAGGTGCTGACTCCGGATTCGTCGCGCTTCTGGCCGGCGGATACCTACAAGGCCGGATCCTCACCCCCGAGCTTCGACAAGCAGTACATCCGCGATTACCTCGAAACATTAGGCTGGAACAAACAGCCGCCCGGGCCGAAGCTGCCGCGCGTCGTCATCGAGCGCACGCGCGCGAAGTACGCCGAAGCGCTCGAACGGCTCACGAGCGAACGCACCGCATGACGGCGGCTCGCTCGGGTCGAGTCCGGGCCTGATGGAGTTCATCACTGGGCCGATCGAGCGCCGCCTCTGGCCGAGAGGCCCCCGCAGCTCCACGCCCACACCGCACTGGCTCGTCTTCGCGCGCTTCGCCTACGCGCTAACGCGAGACTTCATCCACGGCGACCTGACGTTGCGGGCCATGAGCCTCGTCTACACGACGATGCTCGCGATCGTCCCGCTGCTCGCGTTCGTGTTCTCCGTGTTCAAATGGTTGGGCTTCCACCGCGATCTCGAGCCGATTCTGCGGGGCTTCCTCGCGCCGCTCGGCCCGCGCGCCGGCGAGCTCTCGGGCCAAGTAGTCGGCTTCGTCGACAACGTCAATGGCTCGGCGCTCGCGAGCATCAGCGTCGCACTCTTCCTGTACACCGCGTTGTCGATGGCACAGAAAGTCGAGAGCAGCTTCAACTTCGCCTGGCGTGTCGATCGTCCGCGCAGCCTCGCGCGCCGAATCGGCGAGTACCTGAGCTTCATCGTCGTCGGGCCGTTGATCATGAGCGTCGCGCTGGGCTTCACGGCCACGCTCTCGAGCACGACGGCCATGACACGGCTTCGGGAGATCGGGATCATCGGCCCGATACTCGAAGCTCTGAGCTGGTCAACGCCTTATGCGCTGATCATCGCGAGCTTCATGCTCTTGTACGTGATCGTGCCGAACACGCGCGTCCACTTCAAACCGGCGCTGATCGGCGGCGCGTTCGCGGGCATTCTCTGGGCGGGCGGCGGCAGCCTATTCACGGGCTTCATCGTGTCCATGAGCCGCTACGAGGCGATCTACGCGGGTTTCGCGATCGTGATCGTCGCGATGATCTGGCTCTATCTGTCGTGGCTGATCCTGTTGCTCGGCGCGCAGCTCGCGTTCTACGTGCAGAACCCCGAGTACCTGCCGCTCGGCCAGCGCGCCCCGAGCGCGTCGAACGCAACTCGCGAGCGGCTGGCGCTTTCGGCGATGCTCCTGGTCGGCCGAGATTTCGAGAAACCGGGCCACGGCTGGCGCATCTCGAGTCTCGCCGCTCGCAACCGCGTGCCGCGGCATCTGCTAGACCCCATCGTGACCTCCCTGATGGCCGGGGGCCTTCTGACGCGAACGAACGAAAATCGGCTGATCCCGGGGCGCGATCTGCACCGTATCCCCATCACCGACATCCTCGCCGCCGTGCGCAGCAGCGAGAGCGACTCGCATCATCAATCGGACGACGAGTGGGACCCGACCGTCGCGGGCGTCGCCGACGAAGTCGAACGCGCGATTCGCGACGTGCTCGGCGACCGCACGCTCGCGGACCTCGTCGAAGCGGACGCGGACGCGACCGCAGGGAGCAATTCGCGGCCGCGCTCGGCCGGCACGCCGAGCTGAGCCGTCAGCCGCCGCCCGCGAGCGTCAGGCCGTCGACTCGCACGGCGCCGCAACGCACCGTGCCGCGCGCGTCGACGTCGGAGCCGACGGCTTGGATCTCGCGGAACAGATCCTTGAGGTTGCCCGCGATCGTCACCTCGTGAACGGGGTGGACGACCTCGCCGCGCTCGACCCAGAACCCCGCGGCGCCGCGCGAGTAATCGCCGGTCACCGTGTTGACGCCTTGGCCGAGGAGCTCGCCGACGACGAACGCCTCGTCGCAGTCCTTGATGAGATCTTCGAGGGTGCCGGCCGTCGGCTTCACGAGCAGATTGTGAATACCGCCGGCGTTGCCCGTCGTCGCAAGCCCCAGGCGCCGCGCCGAGTAGCTCGACAGCACGTAGCCCTTCAGCACGCCGCGCTCGACGATACGGCGCTTGCGCGTCGCGACACCTTCGGCGTCGAACGGCGCGCTCGCGAGCGCGCGCGGCATCCAGGGATCCTCGTCGATGTCGATGAACGGCGGCAAGACCTCCTTGCCCACCGCGTCGAGCAAGAACGAGGCGCGCCGGTACTGCGCCGTGCCGCGTACGGCGGCGATCAGATGGCCGAACAGCCCCTTCGCGAGCTCGGCCGGATACAGCACGGGAACCTTGCGCGTCGACAGCGTCCGCGCGTTGAGCCGCCGCACGGCGCGGCGCGCGGCCTCTTCGCCGACCTCTTCAGGCGTCTCGAGGTCCTCGGGATGCCGGCTCACGGTGTACCAATAGTCGCGCTCGAGAGAATCCTCGGCCTTCGCGAGCACGCTACAGCTCATCGAGTGCGTGCTCGTCGGGTACGCGCCGATGAAGCCGTGCGAGTTCGCGTACACGCGCTGCCCGACGCCGCTCGAGACGGACGCACCCTCCGAGTTCGCGATGCGCGCGTCGAGCGCGCGGGCCGCGTTCTCTCCGCGCAAGGCGAGCTCCGTCGCTCGATCGACGTCGACGTCCCACGGAAAGTACAGATCGAGACTCTTCTGCTCGCTCGCCATGAGCTCCGCATCGGCGAGGCCGGCATATTCGTCAGCCGTCGTGAAGCTGCCGATGCTCAGCGCTTTACGGACGGTATCCTCGACGCTCGCCGGCGAGAAATCCGTCGTGCTCGCGCTGCCTTTGCGCTTGTCGCGATACACCGTGATCGCCAGCCCGCGATCGCGCTGCCGCTCTACCGATTCGAGCTCTCCCATGCGCACGGTCACGGACAGCCCCTCCTCGTAGCTCGCGCCGACTTCAGCCTGATCCGCGCCTTGCTGGCGCGCGAGCGCGACTGCCTGCGCAGCAACGGTCTTCAAAGATTCGCCAACCGCGTGCTGATCCATGCCGTCATTGACCTCGTGGTGAGAAGCGAATTCTAACTGCTGTACAATGCCCCGATGAAACCATTGGTCGGCGTCATCATGGGGTCCCGTTCGGACTGGTCCACGATGACGAACGCTACCGAAACCCTGACGGCGCTCGGGGTGCCCTTCGAAACCCGGGTGGTCTCTGCGCATCGCACGCCGGACCTGCTGTTCGAGTACGCGGGCAGCGCCGTCGCGCGCGGCCTCGAGGTGCTCATTGCCGGAGCAGGCGGGGCGGCTCATCTGCCCGGCATGGCCGCAGCGAAGACCCGCTTGCCCGTAATCGGCGTTCCGGTCCGCTCGCGTGCGCTGCAGGGCATCGATTCGCTGCTGTCGATCGTGCAGATGCCGCGCGGAATCCCCGTTGCGACCGTTGCGATCGGCAAGTCCGGGGCCGTCAACGCGGCTCTGCTGGCGGCCGCGATCCTCGCCAACAAACATCCTGCGATCGCCACGGCACTTGAGCGTTATCGCGCCAAGCAAACGGCCGAAGTGCTCGAGCAACCCGACCCCAGCGCCGCTGGTTGACGCCCACCCGCTAGCGCCGAACCGTCCATGACGCGACCCCGAGTTGGCATCGTCGGCGCCGGCCAGCTCGGCCGCATGCTCGCGCTCGCAGGTTATCCGCTCGGCGTCGATTGCACGCTGCTCGATACGAGCCAGGAGGCGCCGGGGGCGCAGGTCGCGTCGTCGGTCTTGGGGGCGCTCGACGATCCGCGGGCGCTCGCGAAGCTCGCCGACAAGGTCGACGTCGTGACGCTCGAGATCGAGAACGTGGCGGTCAGCGCGCTCGAGTCGCTGGCCGGCCGGATCGAGGTGTTCCCGCCGCCGGCCGCCGTCGCGGCCGCACAAGACAGGCTCGCGGAAAAGACGCTGTTCCGGTCGCTCGGAATCCCGACGGCGCAGTTCGTGACCATCGACTCGGAAGCGGATGCAGCATCGGCCATCGAGCTTGGCTGGCCCGCCATCCTGAAAACGCGGCGGATGGGCTATGACGGGCGCGGCCAACGCGTCGTCGACAGCACCGCGGCACTCGCGGCTGCTTGGCGCGAGCTCGGCGGCGTGCCCTCGATCGCCGAAGCGTTCGTCGAGTTCGACCGCGAGGTGTCGCTGATCGGCGTGCAAGGCGCCCGTGGCGAGCGCGCGTTCTATCCACTCGCGGAGAACGTGCACCGCAACGGCATCCTCGCGAGCACGATTGCGCCGTACGACGATGCGAACCTGCAACAGCAGGCCGAAAGCTGGCTCACGGCGATCATGAGCACGCTCGAGTACCGTGGCGTGCTGACCGTCGAGTTCTTCCACACGAAGAGCGGGCTCGTGGCCAACGAGATGGCGCCTCGCGTCCACAACTCGGGCCACTGGACGATCGAAGGCGCCGAGACGAGCCAGTTCGAGAATCACCTGCGCGCCGTCCTCGGCTGGCCGCTCGGAAACCCACGCGCTCGCGGCCACGCCGCGATGCTGAACCTGCTCGGGCGCCTTCCGCCGCGTGACGCCGTGCTCGCGATTCCGGGCGCTCATCTGCACGACTACGGCAAGGGTCCTCGCCCCGGGCGCAAGGTCGGCCACTGCACGCTCGTAGACGCCGACCGCACCCGCCTGCTCGCGCGCCTCGCGCCCCTCGGAGCCCTGGTTTCACGCTCGAATCAGTGATCCCGGTCGCAGATTGCTTCGTGCACTTGCGGCGCCCCCGCCATCCATGGCTCCCATCCTCGAAACATCTCGGCCTTTGGGGTAGGCTCCGTGATCTTCGAGCAGGCCCAGAGCACGCGACAAGCGCATGTATTGCGAGCTGTTTCAACTAACCGAACCGCCGTTCCGGCTGACGCCGGACCCGCAGTTCTTGTTTGCGAGCAAGCAGCACTCGCGCGCGAAAGCGTACATGGAGTCGACGATCTGGCTCGCGGACGGTTTCGTCGTGATCACGGGGGACATCGGCTCCGGCAAGACGACTCTCATCGAGAGCTTTCTCTCCGAGCTGCCGAACGACATCGTGCTCGCGCACATCAGCCAGACGCAGCTTTCACCCGTCGAGTTCCTGCAAGCGCTGCTCGTCGAGTTCGGCTTCAAGCCGTTCCGCAAGCGCAAGGTCGAGCTGCTCTCGATGCTCAAAGACTTCATGGTCGAGCAGTACGCGGCCGGCAAGAAAATCCTGCTGGTCATCGACGAAGCGCAGAACCTGTCTCGCAAGGTGCTCGAAGAGGTGCGTCTCCTCTCCGGCCTCGAGCTGCGCAAAGAGAAGCTGATGCGGATCATCATCGCCGGCCAACCGGAGCTGTCTCACAAGCTCGATTCGGCGCGATTGCAGCAACTCACTCAACGCGTTCGCTTGCGGTTCCACTTGGGCGCACTGTCCAAGCGTGAGACGCACGAATACATTACCCACCGCCTCGACGTCGCCGGCGCAAAAGGGCGAAAGATCTTCGAGCCCGCCGCTTGCGACCTCGTCTTCCGCTACGCGGGCGGCGTCCCGCGGCTGATCAACGTCCTCTGCGACACTGCACTGCTGTGCGCATTCGCCGAAGAACGCGCCGTCGTCGACGAGGGGCTGATCAAAGCCGCCGTCGAAGAGCTCCAGTGGGTCGAGTACTCAGAGCGAATGCGCGCGCACGAGCGCGGCAACGACTCCACGGGCCGATTTGCGGACAACGACGGGCCGATGGCTCGCCTCGAGGTGCTCTACCGCGACCAGCTCGTCGGCGAGTACCGCATAGGTCCGGGCAAGACCGTCATCGGCCGCACCGCCGACAACGACTTGCAGATCCAGAGCCGATTTATTTCGCGGCATCATGCGCAGGTCGTTTCCGATCAGACGCGTTCCATTCTCGAGGATTTGAACAGCACCAACGGCGTGTTCATCCGGTCGCAGCGTGTGAAGAACCAAGAGCTCGTAGACGGCGACATCATCCAGATCGGCGAGCACAAGTTGCTCTACCGTGACATGCGAAGCGCGGGATTGCGGAGCGCAGACGATGATGAGGACGACGACGATGACGAGTTGGACGAGCTCGACGACCTGGACGAGGACGAAGAGAACGACGCGGACGGGATCGAAGAGGAAGACGAAGAAGAGCAGAACGAGCTCGGCGAGCGCGGGCGCTGACGCAGCCTCTACTCGGGGCGCCGACTACGGCGGCGCTTGAACCAAACGAAGATGCCGGCCGCGATCCCGAGCACCCCTAGACCCAAGCAGATGGTCGGCCAATACCACCAGTCGACGTAGAGCCGCGCGACGAACGCAGCGGCGCCGACCGCGACGTAGTAATACGGCAGCGCATCGTAGACGGGCTTCGCCAACCACATGGCTGCCAGTTTAGCTCTTCGCGGTGCCGCCGCCGGCAAAGAGCCGCATCAACCGGCTCAAAAGTGAGTCAGCCAAGCCTTCCACGGACAGGTCGACGTCGCCGCGAGCCTCGCGGGCGAGCCGGGCCTCAGCCGCATCGAGCAGCGGACGCTTGAAGTCGGCTTCGGTCATCGTCGCTTGGAAATCGACACCCATGAATCGGCTCGCGCTAGGGTAACGGCGCTAGAGTAGTCCTACACGGCCGCGCTTGCAGTGAAGCCATTCACGACGACGGTTTGACTTAAGAGGGAGCAGCTCAGGCCTGCGTGCCGCCCACGGTCATCGAATCGATGCGGATCGTCGGCTGACCGACACCGACCGGCACCGATTGACCGTCCTTGCCGCACGTGCCCAATCCCGCGTCGAGCTTCAGGTCGTTGCCGACCATCGACACGCGGGTCAGCACCTCGGGGCCGTTGCCGATCAGCATCGCGCCTTTCACGGGCACCGTTTTCTTGCCGTTCTCGATGAGATACGCCTCGCTGGCGGAGAACACGAACTTGCCGCTCGTGATGTCGACCTGCCCGCCGCCGAAATTCGGCGCGTAGATGCCCTTGTCGACCGACGCGATGATCTCCTCGGGATCGTAGCGGCCCGGCAACATGTAGGTGTTCGTCATGCGTGGCATCGGCGTATGCGCGAACGACTCGCGCCGCCCGTTGCCCGTCGACTTCACGCCCATGAGCCGCGCATTCATCTTGTCGAACATGTACCCCTTCAAGATGCCGCGCTCGATGAGGGTGTTGCAACTCGTCGGCGTGCCTTCGTCGTCGACGCTGAGCGAACCGCGGCGACCGACGAGCGTGCCGTCGTCGACGACGGTGCACTGCTCGGTCGCCACGCGCTCGCCGATCCGGCCCGTGAATGCCGACGTACCTTTGCGATTGAAGTCGCCCTCGAGACCGTGGCCGATCGCTTCGTGCAGCAAGATGCCGGGCCAACCGGAGCCGAGCACGACGGGCATGTTGCCGGCCGGCGACGGCACAGCCACCATGTTGACGGCCGCCGTCCGCACGGCTTCGGCGGCGATCTCGAGCGGCCGGCCGCTGCCGGTCACGAGCGTGTAGTCGCCGCGGCCGCCGCCCCCGGCGTAACCCTGCTCGCGGCGGCCATCCTTCTCCATGATGACCGAAATGTTGAGTCGCACGAGCGGCCGCACGTCGGCCGCGAGCGTGCCGTCGGTAGCCTGCACGAGCACGACCTCGTAGACCCCGGAGAGGCTGCCGATGACCTGTGCGACGCGGTTATCCATGGCACGGACGCGGCGGTCTAGGTCCGCGAGCAGCGCGACCTTGTCGGCATCGGTCATGCTGCGCAGCGGATCGCCGCTCGGATACAACGGCCGATGGCTCGTGGGGCGCGCGGCTACTCTCTGCGAGCCTGCGCCCTTCGTGCGAGCGATGCCGCGCGCCGCGACGACGGCGTCGGTCAGCGCGGCCTCGTCGAGCTGGTCGGAGTAAGCGAAGCCCGTGCGCTCGCCTGAGACGGCGCGCACGCCAATGCCTTGATCGACGCTGTATGCGCCTTCCTTGACGATGCCGTCCTCGACGGTCCACGTCTCGTAGCGCGTGAGCTGGAGGTACAGATCGACATAGTCGAGCTTGCGCACCATCGCCGTCGACAACGCGCGATCGAGCGCAGCAAGCTCGAGGCCCGCGCCTTCGAGCAGCAGCTCGCGAGCGATCGCGAAAGAATCGACGTCAGTCACTGCGGACTGCGACGGTGTCGCCATTGAATCGGTCTCCTAGAGCTCGCGTCGGTGAGCAACGGTGGGGAAGCGTTGACGCAGCTCCGCCAACCGGATCATATCGAGATCGGCGCAAACGACGCCAGGACCGGCGGGCAGCTCGGCCAGCAGCTCGCCCCACGGCCCCAGAATCAACGAGTGACCGTAGGTTTTGCGCCCGCCCGCGTGCTCGCCCCACTGCCCCGCGGCCACGACGTAGACGAGCGACTCGATCGCCCGAGCCTGCAGCAGCGGCCGCCAGTGTACCTCGCCCGTCGGCACGGTGAACGCGGCCGGCACCACGACGACGTCGGTGCCGAGGACGCTCAAGCGATGAAACAGCGCCGGGAAGCGAATGTCGTAGCACACGGTCATGCCGATGCGCGCGACGGGCGTGCTCGCCGCGACGACGCGCGTGCCGGCGAGCGTGGTCGCCGATTCGCTGTAGCGCTCGGCTGCGCGCGCCCCCGCTGGGATGTCGACGTCGAACAGGTGGATCTTGTCGTAGTGCGCCGCGACGCGGCCGTCGGGCCCGACCAGCAGCGAGCGCGACGATGCACGGTCAGCGCCGTCGGCAATTGCTCCCTGCATTGCTCTACCGCCGGCATCCCTGCCGGCGTCGCGAATTGGAATCGTGCCGCCGACGATCCAGAGCCCCAAGCTCTCGGCCGTCTCGGCGAGGAATTGCTGCGCGGGACCGTCTCCGCTCCGCTCGATCGCGGCGACCCGGTCTGCATCCGTCGCGCCGAGGAACGAAAAGTTCTCGGGCAAGACGACGAGCTTCGCGCCCTGCGCCGCGGCCTCAGCCACGAGCCGCCCGGCCTCGCGCAGATTCACCGCTACGTCGCGCGTGCTCGTCATTTGCACGGCCGCTACTTTCATCTCGCCGCGACCTCCTGCGGTTGCACGGCGTTCGGTGGCAGCTCCGCGCACACCGCCCCTTCCTCGAGCTGCTCGTCGGTCAACCGCTCGACCGTCGGCTCCGACCAGCTGCCCGTCACGCAATACGAGGCGCGGCCGATGCCGCCGAGCGGCTTCTTGAAGATGCGCGTGAAGATCAGGAGCGCGGCCGCCACCTGCGGTCCCGCAAGAAGCGCGCCGACGGTCGGCAGGACCTTACCCGGCTCCGCCGTGACGACGGCCTGCTGGTGGTAGTCGCGATCGCGGAGCCCCGTCCGGCCGATGAGGCCGACCTCTGCAACAGGGCCCGTCAGCTTCAGGTTGTCGGTGTAAGCGTTGCCGTCGACGATGACGAAGTCGGCCGTGATGTCGTCGAACACGAGCCCGCGGTTGAACACGTCGCGGAAGTCGAGCGCGAGCCGCCGCGGCAGCGCGCTGATGCTCAAGAGCCCCGCGGCGCGACCGGCGCCGCCGGGCGCGACGTCGACGAGGCTGCCTTCCTCGGCGCGCAGCGCGAGATCGCCGGAGATGTGATCGAGCCAGGAGCTCGAAGGCGGCCCTGGCCAATAGAGGCTCGCCGTCACCTCGGCCGTTTCGGCCTCGACGAACGGCGCGAACCCGAGCTGCGCCAGCATCTGGCCGACGTTCGTCGAGTTGATACCGACGGCGAACCGCGTCGTGTCGCCGTCGTCGCCGACGAACCAGCCGCCGCTGCCTTGCGCCGTGAAGCTGTCCGTCGCGCTTTCGAACGAGACGAGCCGGAGGCCGAGCGGGTCGGCAAGAACCTCGGCGTCGAGGCGGCCGACCTGCCGCTGGCCGATGCCGAATTCGTCGGCGTGCAGCTGGAGCCCCGGAAGCTCGCGTGGATCGATATCGCTCATGCTGCCGGCGCCCACGGCACCGTCGCCGGCGTTCAAGTAGAGGCGCCGCATGACGGCGACGACCTGCGGCTCGCCGGTGAGATCGACCGGCACCAGCAAGGTGCCTGCGATCGCGTCGCTGTCGAGCTCGAATTGCCAATCGTCGGTGCGCCGCCGCGCGTTGATGCGCGTGCTGCCGAGACGTTGGCCGAACGCCGAGAATTCGGCGACGTCGAGATCGGCGCCCGCTAACACGCCGCTCCAGTTGCCGCTCGTGTCGGCGGCATCGGCGCCCGAGCGCGACACCGCGAGCCACTCGTTGACGCTCAGCTGCGGCAAGCTGCCGTTCAGCGTGACGCCGCGCTCGGCGCGAAATTCCGCGAGCTCGCCGCCGAACTCGAGGGCCGCGCGGCGGAACGCAAAAGGCTTGGGCCCGCCCGGCGTCGCGTCGAAATCGGCCGCGAAGCGGCGCGTCGCACCGAGGTAGCCGTCGACGGCGAGCGCACCCGTGGGGAACGTCAAGTTGAGCTCGAGGCTCGTCGGCTCGCCGGGCGCCTTTGCGAACGGCTCGGGGAATCGCAGCGCGACGCCGGACAGGTTCGACGTCATGGTGATCTTCGGCGGCAGGCTCTGAGCTCCGGCGGCAGCCGGCAACAGCAGCGTGCCTTGCCAGTTCGTCGAGCCCGCGAGCAAGTCGCCGTACGGCAGGTTGAACGCCTCGACGACGGCGTCGATCGTGACCTCGCCGTCGAGGTCGATGCGCGTGCGGTAGCCGGGCGTGCCTGCGGCGGCGACGTTCGCCGTCAGGGGGCCGTCCAGGAAGATCCCTTGCACGTTGTCGCCGCGCAGCACCCCGTCGGCCAGCGTGAGCGAGCCCTGGATCTCGGTGACGCGCGGGGGGAACCCCCGGTACGCGAGCTGGCCCTCGATGATGTCGAGGCCCGCCGTCAAGCGATACGCGGCGCGGTCACGCAGCGGCAACGCAAGGTCGAGGCTCACCGCACCCGTGCCGGCGGGGGCCTCGATCCGCGCGAAATCCTCGCCGAGGTAGCTCGCGATCAACGGCGCGCCGTTCAAGAACGCGAGCACTTGGTCGAGCCCGCCGATCGTATTGGCCTGCAACGTGAAGTCGCCGGCGCGAAGATCGCCGATGCCGACGCGCATGTCGGCCGTCCGGTTACCGAGCACGCGGCCGCTGCCGCGCGCCGCGAACCGCGCATTGACGAACTCGACGGTGCCGTCGAGCTCCTCGGCGGCGGGCCAGTCGCGAATGAATGCGAGCCGGCCACCCTCGATGTCGACGGTCGCGCGGAACTCGCCTTCGCCGCCGTCGAACGGAAACGAGCGCACCGGCCCGACGAAGGCGACCTCGGCGCGCGTTGCTCGCCCGCCGCGAAGCGCCGAGTCGAGCCACGAGACGACGGTCGGAGGCATCGTGTTTGCGGGCAAGTACTGCGGCACGGCGGCAATGTCGAACGGCGACACTGTCGTGCGCAGATCGAGCTCCGGCGAGCTCTCGTCCATCGGCAGCGTCAGCTCGAGATTGGAGCGCAGCGACGCGGCCGGCGTGACGACGAGCAGGTCGTCGCTGACGACGCGAACCGCGTCCTGGCCGGCGCGCCAGACGATGATGCCGCGCAGCTCGGGGACGTCGAGCACGCCGCGGAACAGCGCCGGCCAGTCGAGCGCGGCGCCCTCGCTCGCGAGCTCGAGCCTTCCGGTGCGTGAGTCGGCGCGGACTTGGCCCGTGAGGCCCGTGACGCCGGGCACGCCCTCGAACTTCTCGATGCCGAGCCCGGCGAAGTCGGCCGTCACGGTGTAGTCGATGCCCGCGTCGGCATTACGCGTGAGCGCGAGGTCGAGGGCGCGCAGATCGCCGCGCGGCGCCAGCGCGAACCACGATTCGAGCGCGCGCGACTCCGGCAGCGGGGCGAAAAACGGCGTCAGGTCTTCGAGCCGCAGGAAGCTGCTGCGCAGCGCGACGTGGTCGATGCCGTCCGCATCGCGGCCGACGTCGATATCGACCGTCGCCGCTTCGGGCCAAGCGCGGCCGCTGCGCGTGACGGCGACGACGCGAAGTCCGAACGCCCAATCGTCACCCGTTTGCTCCCAATTGCCGGACAACGCAATTTGCTCGAAGCGCGAATCGACGGCGCCGAACGAGCTCTGGAAGGCCACATCGGCAAGCGCGAGATCGACCGTGCCGCTACCGACCGCGCCTCCTTGCCAATTGAGCCAGATCGCCACGTCGCCGCGGCCGGCCCGCGGCGCCACGGCCGACGGCGGGAACAAGCGCGCCGCAACGGCGATGTCGACGCCGTCGAGATCGACGGACAACCGCCAATCGCCGGTGTACTTCGCGCCCGCATCTGCTCCCTTGGCGTCGGCGACGAACGCCTGTGCGGTGACCTCGATGCGATCCGCAAACTCAGGCGGCGGCAACCCTCGGGCCTCGACCGCCAACACCTGGTCGTCACGGCGCAGGCTGCCGTTGACGTCCTGGAACGCCCACGCGACGCTGCGCGCGGCGTCGAGATAGAGCACGCGGCTGTTGCGCACGAGCACGTCGATGTCGGGCGGAACTTGCACCAGCGGCTGCTCGCCGCTCACGGCCGGCGCTCCCTGCAAGCGGTAAACGCCCTCCTCGGTCCTCACGAGCGCAAACTCGGTGCCGTCGAACGTCAGCCGGTGTATCGCCGGCTCTCGCCCCGTCGCGAGGCGCAGCACGAGATCGAGTGTGTTGAAACCGACGCTCGCGCTGCTCGCCGTCAAGAACGGTGTCGCGTCGCCCGGCGTGCGAACGCGGACGTCGCGAAACGCGAGCTCCGGGCCTCGCCAGCCCAGAGCGCCGTCGAGACGCGTGTAGTCGAGCGCGAGCCCGAGCTCGGCCGTGACCCAGGCCTGGATCTCGTCCTGGTAGCTCGGCAACCGCCGCAGCAGCAGCTGAAATCCGCCGGCCGTGGCCACGGCCAGGGCGGCGACCGCGAGGACCGCGACCACCGTTCCGCGTACGATTTTGCGCACAATACGCATTGCGGTTACATCAACACCACGTCGAATTGATCCGGCGAGTAGAGCGCCTCGCTCTGGAGCCGGATCGGCTTACCCGTGACTTCCTCGAGCTCGGCGATCCCTGCCGAGTCCTCGTCGAGGAGACGCTCGATAACTTGCGGCTTCGCGAGCACCAAGAGCTCCTGAAAATCGAACTGCCTGTGCTGACGCAGGATCTCGCGGAAGATCTCGTGGCACACGGTTTCGGCCGTCTTCACGAAGCCGCGACCCTCACAGCTAGGACACGGCTGGCACAGCAGGTGTTCCAGGCTCTCGCGATTTCGTTTGCGCGTCATCTCGACCAAGCCGAGCGGCGAGACGTTCATGACGTGGCTCTTGGCGTGATCGCCGGCCAGCCGGTCGGTGAGCGTCTGAAGCACCTGGCGGCGATGCTCTTCCTCGGCCATATCGATGAAGTCGATGATGATGATACCGCCTAGATTGCGCAGGCGCAGTTGCCGCGCGATCGCCGCGGCGGCCTCGAGGTTCGTGCGAAAGATCGTCTCCTCGAGGTTGCGGTGGCCGACGTACGCGCCCGTGTTGACGTCGATCGTCGTCATGGCCTCGGTTTGGTCGAAGACGACGTGGCCGCCGGACTTCAGCGGCACCTTACGGTGCAGCGCGCGGTCGATCTCGTCGTCGATGCCGTAGACGTCGAAAATCGGCCGGCTCTCGGTGTATAGCTCGATCAGCGGCGCGAGGCGCGGCACGAAGTGCTCGGCGAATTCCTTGAGCTTCGCGAACGTGGCTTCGGAATCGACGCGGACGCGCGCGATGTCGGGGCTCGACGAGTCGCGCAGCACGCGCAGCGGCAGCGGCAGGTCCTCGTAGACGAGCCCACCTGCCGGCGTGGGCACGGCGTTCTCCTCGATCGACTGCCAGAGCTTGTGCAGGAATGTCAGGTCCGCCTGCAGCGCCTCGCGCGTCGCGCCCTCGGCCGCCGTGCGGATGATGTAGCCCGCTTGCGGTGCCGCGGCTTTGATCTCCTCGACGACGCAACGCAGCCGCTCGCGCTCCAGCTCGTCCTCGATGCGCGACGACACGCCGATGCCTACGCTGTTCGGCGTCAGCACGAGGTAGCGCGACGGAATCGCGATGTACGTCGTCAGCCGTGCGCCTTTCGTGCCGAGCGGGTCCTTCAGCACCTGCACGAGCAGCTCTTGGCCCTCGCGCACGAACTCGCGGATATCGGGCTCGACGTCGTCGGCCGCCGGCTCCGTGTGCGGATTGCGCGCGATATCCGACGCGTGCAGGAACGCCGTGCGCTCGAGCCCGAGCTCGACGAACGCCGCCTGCATGCCCGGCAGCACGCGCGAGACCTTACCCTTGTAGATGTTGCTGACGAGCCCGACGCGGCTCGCTCGCTCGATCTGCACTTCTTGCAGCACCCCGCTGTCGACGGTCGCGGCCCGCACCTCGGTCGAGGTGGCGTTGATGAGAATCTCCTCGCGCTTCATCAGGCCGCCCGTGCCGTCAGCCACACAGGAATCCCGCAGCGAGTCAGCAGCGCCGCAGTCTCGAACAGCGGCAGCCCGACGACGCCTGAGTAACTGCCTTTGAGCTCCTCGACGAACACGGCCGCGTACCCCTGAATGCCATAGCCGCCCGCCTTGTCGAACGGCTCCTCGGTTACACAGTAAGCAAGGCGCTCGGCGGCCGTCGTGGCGCGGAATCTCACTTCGCTCGCGCTGAGCCGGGTCTCGAGCCCGGCCGCATGGCGCAGGGCCACGGCGGTCAGCACGCGGTGCGTGCGGCCCGACAGCCGCTCGAGCATCGCGGCGGCCTCGGCCGCATCCAAAGGCTTGCCGAGCACGGCGCCGTCGAGCACGACGGCCGTGTCGGCCCCGAGCACGGGCTGCGCGCCCGTGACGGCGGCCCAGACGGCCTCGGCTTTCGCCGCGGCCAGGCGGACGACATAGGCGTCGGGCGTCTCCTTGGCGAGCTGCTCTTCGGCGATGGCCGCCGCCCTGACGGTAAAGCGCACGCCAATCTGGCGCAGCAGCTCGCTGCGCCTCGGCGAAGCCGAGGCCAGATAGACGAAATCCTTTTTCATTCAACGCACTATACGAGCTAGTGCGTGTGACGCCTAGTCTGAGACGGCCGGGTCAGCGTCCGCTGGCGTCGGGACTTAAGAGAATCAGGCCCGGTGATAAGGGTGGTTTTCCAGCACAGACCAGGCGCGGTACAAAGCTTCGGCGACCACGATGCGCACGAGGCCGTGCGGTAGGGTCAGGCTCGACAACGACCAGCGCTCGTTCGCGCGAGCGACGCA
>Ga0190271_10000254_pt1 | contig 26203 bp, 23 predicted proteins | sample Popmic356T_FD_133747 | JGI IMG/M metagenome (GOLD analysis project Ga0190271, IMG submission 133747) | Populus adjacent soil microbial communities from riparian zone of Weber River, Utah, USA - 356 T | ecosystem: Environmental > Terrestrial > Soil > Riparian zone | place: USA: Utah | collected...
CCTCCGCCGACCGAGGAGGAGAAGGCCAGCGTTGAATGGAAGGCGATGTGGACCCCGACCACGGGTTGGGTCAGCTTTGCTGTCATAGTGCCCGGTAGCGGCGCTCCGGTGCCGACGCCTTCGTCGAAGGCGAAGCGGAAGTAGGACACGGGCTCGACTGTGAAAAAGGGGCAGACCGAAGTCTGCCCCTGAAGCCTGCCTTGCCAAGCGCCGCCTCGCGAGGCACCGCCAAAACATGGCTCGCCTTGCCAAGCGATGAACATAACAGGGGACGTTTATTATGTCGCTGTTAGTTTTAAATGGACCGAGCATCGCGGCGGGAGAGTCGCTCTCCGATGCGGTGGACTGCACTGGTGGATGCTTGGCGCGCATCACCATGCCGCCGAGCTGGACACGCGCGCCTCTGACGTTCGAGTTCTCGACCGACGGTGTGTTTTTTAACCCGATGTTTGGCATCGATGGTTTCGAGGTGACGATACAGACCATCGCGCCGGGCTCTGGTGTGATCATCCCGAGCGACATTGGCCGCGCCATTGGTTTCCTGAAGGTGCGTTCTGGCACGCGTGGCAATCCTATCCCGCAGGAAAGCGCGCGCGCATTCGCTGTGGCGATAGTGGTGGACGAGGACGCGGCGATTGATCCGGATTTTGGGCGGTAACGAAGGGGCGGACCGAAGCCCACCCCTTCGTCGGTTGCCATGCCTAGCCTTGACTTACCGAGCCACGGCTTGCCACGACAAGCCTTACCGTGAATGCCGCCGAAGCAGCAACCATCACTTGTACCAAGGGCGCTGACCGATGGGCTACCAATTTCTCGCTGACACGTTCACAAATTTTTTGAGCGGTCTTGGCGTCTTCGGGCGCGACAAGATGACAGCGTTCAATTACTCGCGTCCGATCTGGACTCGCGAGCAACTGGAAGCCGCGTTCACGTCGGACTGGATCGCGCGCAAGGCAATCAGCATTCCCGCGCATGACGCGACGCGTGAGTGGCGCGCGTGGCAGGCGAAGGCCGAGCAGATCGAGCTGATCGAGGAGACCGAGAACCGTTTGCAGATACAGCTCAAGCTGCAGCAGGCGCTGACCAAGGCGCGCCTCTATGGTGGGTGCTGCATGCTGATCGGTGTCGAGGGCGACCTGTCGAGCGAGCTTGATCCGGAGACGATCAAGAAAGACGGCTTGCAGTTCGTGCATCTGCTCGCGCCGCATCAGCTGGTGATCGAGGAGCTGGTGAAGGACATCGCCGATCCGTTCTACGGGCAGCCGCGTTTCTACACGGTGTACGACGACACGCAGAAGTACGGCAGCGTGAAGATACATCCGAGCCGCATGGTGCGCCTGATTGGCTCTGACACGCCCGACCCGTTGCAGAATTTCGGGTGGGGCGATCCTGTGATGCAGATGATCCACGATGCGGTGAGCGCTGCAGGCACGGTGACGCAGAGCGTTGCGGCGATGATCGGCGAAGCCAAGTTCGACGTGATCAAGATACCCGGCCTCACTGAAATCTTTTCGACGACCGATGGCACCAACCGTCTGGTGAAGCGCTTCAGCGAGGCGAACGTCGCCAAGAGCGTGATCAATGCGGTGGTGCTGGACGCTGAGGAAGAGTGGGAGCGCATCGGCGTTAACTTCGGCGGCATGCCAGAAATTCTGCAGATGTATTTGCAGATCGCGGCGGGCGCTGCCGACATTCCCGCGACGCGTTTCCTTGGGCGCTCTCCTGCGGGACTGAACGCGACCGGCGACAGCGACTTGATCAATTACTATGACCGCATCGCCAGCGATCAAGAGCTGCGCTTGTCACCGGCGCTGGAGCGTTTGGACAAGGCGATCATCCGCAGCGCGCTGGGTTCGAGCGATCCGGATATTTACTACGAGTGGAATTCGCTGTGGCAAACGACGGAGGCGGAGAAGGCGACCATTGCCAAGCAGAAGGCCGACGCAGCGAAGGTTGACGTTGACACCGGGCTGGTGCCGTTCACCGCATTGGTGAAGGGACGCTGCAACCAGCTGATCGAGGACGGCACCTATCCGGGGCTTGAGGCGGCGATAGCGGAAGCCGAGGCGGCAGGCGAGATGCCGGAAGAGTCACCGGCGATGATCATGCTGGCGAAGCAGGCCGAGAACGATCTTGCTGCGCAGGAAGACGACGACGACGACATGCCGTTCGGCAAGAAGCCTCCGCCGAAGAAGAAGGCGAACGGCAACGGCAAGTACGCAGACAGCGGAGGGAGTCGTATCATCATCCCTTTCGGAGATCGGCTCGTCCCGTGGGATGAGTCGCTTCACCCGAGAGACGAAGAAGGCAAGTTCACCAGCGGCGGCAGCGCCGAGTTTGTTTCGCCGAGCGTCAAGAGCGGGCTGGACTTCAAGCGTGCTGAGAAAGAGCTTGGGTCACGACAGCAGACGCGGCTGCGCGCCGCATCGCGAGACATCAATGACAAGCTCGGCATCGCTGGCGCGCGCGAGGTTGACATCATCGCGGCGTCTGGAAAAGACGAGGCTGTGAACTCGATCATGTCGCGGACCGACGCCGACTGGAACAGGACGGTGCTGTCTGCGGTTATGAAGGGGCACCTTGCCGATCAGAAATCGGTGCTGGTGTTTCAGCAGCAGGAGCGCGGCGTTGGCGTGCTGGCGCAGTTCGAGGCGACCGGCCCGCTCAACACGATCCACAAGAACCTGTTGAAGGACGGCATTGAGAACCACACGGTCGTGCCACACGAAACCGGCGCGACGATCTACATGGTGAGCCTCGACGGCTCGAACCTTGCAGACATGAACAAGGCGGCGGAACGCTATGGCAAAGGAAACCCGCTCTACTACCAAACCGGACGCGCCGAATTCATCGGCGACTTCGAGTACGACAAAGGATCGGACCGCGAGCAAAGAGACCGCGCGCGACGTGTTTATGAAAGCATCATTGAGCAATCCTCGGTTGAGGAGGCTGAATCCGTCTGGCAAGACGTTCACAATTATTGGAGCGCGCCCGCCGACCAAGCCGGGTACGACCTGACGCCGACGGCGATCCTCGCCGAGCATCCCAACGTCAAGCCCAACTCCGTCAACGTCACCGACGCGGCATTGCTGATCAACGGCAGGGCTGGCGAGATACTGAAGCGCGACGTTGGCGTCGAGAGCATCGACGAGAACAACACCACCGAAGAGATCGACGAGTACCTTGCCAACGTGATCAAGCTTGAGCTGCGCGAGGGACTGATCGGCGGCGCGTCGGGCGAACACTGGTACGACAACACGATCAAGGAAGCGATGCAGATCGCCGAGGGCATCTATCCCGGCATGGCGACCGATCCGCATAAGCGCTTCATGTACACGACGGCGCTGGCGATCACGTCACAGGGCGAGACGGTGGGGCGCAACGTCGAGCTGGCCGATCAGGCCTACACGCATTTCCTTGAGCATGGCGTTTTCCCGACCGACCTGAAGGCGAAGAAGGCGAGCATCCGGGGCAACCTGAAGAAGGTGAACGAGGCCATCGCCGAGTTCGGTGGCGGTGAGAAGGGCATCGCCAAGCTGCGCGAGTTCTTCAACACGCAGATGACCGCGCGCGAGCTGACAGCGGCGACCGGCGTCGAGCCCGGCGCAACATTGAAGGACGACATTGTGTACGGTTCGGCGATGCTGGGCCCGAAGATCGGGCAGGGGTTTTATCAGAACCTGAACGGCAATTTCACACCGATCACGATGGACCTGTGGTTCATGCGCGGATGGGGCCGCATCACCAACACGGGCGTGCAAGACACCGATATGGTCGATCAGCTGGAGCGGGTTGACCGCGCGCTGAACGAGGCAGGCATTCCGGTCGAGGCGGATCGTGACGCGACGATCAAGGTTGCGCGTGACATTTATGAGCAGCACGAAAAGGACTACGCCGCGCATCAGGACGAGTACGACAGCGGCGAGCGCGAGAAGAGCGAGCTGGTGCTGGCGTCCGAGCGTCTGGTGCTTTACGCCGACGGCAAGATGGTGGAGCAGCCGAAGAACGGATCGCAGCGCAAGTGGATCACCGGCGTGTTCAATCGCGCGCTGGAGAAATTGAAGGAGGATCACAACCTCGATCTGACTCCTGCGGGCGCGCAGGCGACGTGGTGGTGGCCGGAGAAAATTCTTTGGGAGAGCATGGGTGTGCGCGGCAAGAAGCGTGACACCGATTATGCGAAGTCGCTGCGTGAGCTGGCACAGAAGAAGGGCGTCCGATGAGAGGCACGCCGCACTTCACGCCGTGGTCGGAAGACCCTGATCCGCCAGACTACTGGGGCGACGACGACTACGCGCGCATGCGCAGGCGGCTGCGGAGGTTCTTTGATGGCGACCTGAGTGTGCAGGACGCGCTGGTGCGTTTGCGTGACAGGCGCGGGTGGGATGAAAGCCTGCATCCGCGCGACGAGGAAGGGAAGTTCACCAGCGGTGGCGGCGGGCTGTTGAGCGGCACGCGCGCGCGCGTAAGCGACGAGCAACAGCAAAAGTTTTACGAGGCCATCGAAGATGCTCCGGTCACCGAAGGCATCGAGGCAGCGGAAGAAAACTGGCGCGGCGGCATCGCTGACTTCGGCGATCCGACGGCTGCGTTGGATGTACAAGCGATGGAAGGCTACTTTGATTATCGCTCGCACCTTGAGGAGGCAGCGCGCGAGAACCTCGGCGAGGAGTTTCCGGTCTACCGTTTGATGAAGCGTGAACAGCTGGAGGACTGGCAGAACGGTGCCGACATCGACCCCATCGCAACGTCGCTGAACCCGGAATTCTCCGAGAAATTCGCCAACTTCGCCGCGTTCGACAAGACCAAGGCGCAGGACAGGATATTGGTGCGCATCATGGCGACGCCTGCATCCATTGTGATGCGTGGCGCGCGTGAGGAAAGCGAGATCGTGATCAACCCGAACGAGATATCGGGAGACACGCTCGTCGAGGTGCCACGGTCGCTGCCGAGCAGCGACCCCATTGCCGAGGCGATGACGCGCGAGGAGATCAAGCGTCACAACGAGCTGGAGGAAAAATACGAAACGCTGAACGAGCTGGAGCGTCAGGAGTTCGGCGAACTGGAGAAGAAGTTCGAGCTGCGTTGGAAGCTGCACAACGAAAAGCTGGAGGCCGAGCGCACTGCCAAGGAAGAGGCGTGGCGCGCCGACAACCTGAAGAAGCTGGCGAACCAAGTTGCGAAGGATTTGGACTTCGATCCATCGCGCATAGACATCGTCGCGGGCACGCGCGAGTTCGAGGTGAACGGTGTGAAGCACACCGCAGCGGGTGACGCGGACATCTACAACAAGAAATATCCGGGCCGCATCCGTTTGTACAAGGATCATCTCGACGGATCGAACGTGGCCGGTGTGACGGCACACGAGATCGAGCATTTCAAATTTGAGGATGCGCTGAAGGCGTACCGCGAAGACTCCGCCAAGATGAAGGCTGATCCCGGACCCGCGCCTGATCCAACTCACGAACGGTGGTGGGGCAAGCGTGGCGGTACGTCGGCAATGATGACTCCGGACGGGGCCCTGCGCCCTCCCTACGACAAGAAATATCCGTACTACACCGCGCTGCATGAGGCGTTGTATGCGCCCCCGATGGGTGACTTTGCCGACGGTGACGGCGTGTCGAAGTACAGCGCCGAGTACTGGCAGGGATGGAAGGGTGGCCAGATCAACACCGAGATCGCTTTGCATGAGACGCTCGCCGAGATGGCGAAGGCGAAATACCTGACGGGAAAATTCCCCGAGCATTTCGGTTATTCGCCGATCATCAGTGAGCGCAAGCAGGCTGCGCCAGCGGATGCGCCGGACTACGTCGAGAAGCTTGGCAACAAGACGCGTGGCACGAAGGTGTGGCGCAACCTGTTTCGCACGGTGGACCGCATCTACAAGCAGCGGAGCAAAAAGCAGTGATCGAGCAAGGCACGGTCGATGGCCAGCTCGCAACGCTGGCGTATGTCAACGACGACATCGAGCCGGTGGACAAAGCCGACGCGACGATGATCGTTGCGTTGCTGGAGGATGGCCGCAAGCTGTTCCTCAAGGTGCCCGGCGATCTGCGTGACGCGTGGAACGAGGCGCTGCACCCGCGCGACCCGGAAGGAAAATTCACCTCCGGCGGGACTGGTGAACACACGACAACGTCGGGCCACGTGTCAAACGCGGCGGCGTTGTTCAAGCCCACGACCAAGACGGCCGACGAGCTTCTCGCCGAGGTGCCGGGCGCGGACGAAGCGGTGGCGCGCGCGAGACACAGGTTGATGGGTGTGGTGGAGACCGACAAGCCGGTGTCGGAAGGCGGGTTCAAGCAGGCCGATGGGACCTACACGCCGGAGCGCGCCGCGCTGCACGAGAAGATCGTCAGCCAGTACATCAACGAGGACACCATCAAGAAATTCTCGCCGGAGCCCGGCGAGAGCCCGGTGCTGACGATCCTTGGCGGACGCGGCGGCTCGGGCAAGGGCTGGCTGACCCGCAAGGACGGGCCGATAGACTCAAGCAAGTCGATGGTGATCGACAACGACGAGGTGAAGGGCAAGCTGCCGGAATATTCCGGATGGAACGCGGCGCAGCTGCACGAGGAGGCGAGCGACATTGTCGCGATGATCGACCGGCGCGCCGGAGCGCTCGGGCTCAACGTGGTGCTGGATGGCACGCTGAAGAGCAGCAGCATTCTTAAGCGGATCGAGGTATACCAAGCGCCGCCGAGCCACGAGTATGAGCTGGAAGGTTTCTACATGTACGCCAGCCCGGAGACGGCGGCGCGCCGTGCGCTGAGCCGGTTCAAGACCAAGAAGGGAGATTTCTCCGGGCGCTTCGTTCCGCCCGAGGTGATCCTTGGCAATACCAAGAACGAAAGCAACTTCGACGCGATGACGCCGAGCTTCAGAAGGTGGGAAGTGTATGACAACGACGAAGAAGGCAGAAACGAACCGAGACTTGTCCAGCGCGGCGGGCGGCTACGTCAACGCAAACGGTGAGCTGATCCCGGCGGACGCGTTCGAGAACGAAGCGGCGGTGAAGCCTGTTCCGCTGACGCCGGAGCAGACCAAGGCATTCGACGAGCAGACCGAAGCGTTGCGCAAGTTCAAGCGATGAGTCTACGCGACCCGACGCGCAGCCAAGGCTTGCGGCGTCAAGGTCGCGGCATCGTCAACCGCAAGGTGTTCGATCTGCACAAGCAGCTCCGCACGGTGCTGCAGGAATACGACATGACCGGCCTGCGCGGTCATGACATTCCCGACGATCTGCTGCGGTTCATCGAGGCGAACAGCAACCGGCTGGAGCGCAGCGAGGAGATGCTGCACAAGGTCGTGGAGCTGACGCTGGTATCGCCGCCGGACTGGCTGCGCGGCTTGATCGAGCGCTCGGTGCAGCGCGGCATCGATCAGGCAGCGAAGGAGCTGAGGGAAGCCAAGGCTGATCTGGATGCGCGCGAGGTGTCGCGCTATCAGACGGCGGCATCGGTGATCGAGGTTCGCGGCATTGCCAGCGAGACCGAGCGCCGGGTGATGCGGCACGTGGTCAATGCGGTGCAGGCGCGTGTTTCGCCGGAAGCTTTGATGCGCGAGGTGCGTGCTTCGCTGGAGAAGATCACACGCGCGCGCCTGACCGTGCTGGTGAATCAAGCGGTGGTGACGGCGGTCAATGCTGGCAAGCTGTTCGCCTATGCCGAGAACGGCGTGCGTCAGGTCGGCATCGATCCGGAGTGGATACCGGATCACCGCAGGCACGTGCATGATCGCACGCCGGACAAAGACAAGCGCAAGATCGGCCGCCGCGCGAGGTCGTCACGCACGCAGCAAAGGCGCGAGCGGGTGGAACGAAAGCTCGAAGCGGTGTTCGCTGGGCGCGAGGTGAGCATCCTGACCGCAGGCGACGACAAGGTGTGCGAGGACTGTCAGGACATCGCGGCCGATGGTCCTTACGATCTCGACACCGCGCGCGATCTGATCCCTGCGCACATCAATTGCCGATGCGCGTTTGTCCCGTACGGAGACGAGCGGTACGCGCGCAACGAAGAGCAGGAGGATGATTGAGATGGGACGCAAGTTCACAGCGCTGGAGAATTTCGCCAGCGACGAGACGCGATCCGAGTACGTCGAGGGCATGACGTACGAGGTGCAAGACGAGGACAACGAGGACCTGATGGAGCTGATCGACCAGTGGGTCGAGGAGGGCAAGGTTCGCGAGGGCGGGCCGGAGTCCGAGCTGTCCGGCGAGGGCGTGGTCAACGACAGCGACCAGTGAGCTTTCCAGCTTTCTGACCGGCTGGAAATCTAAGAAATCTTGACAGGAGGCTTCCCCGTGGCCGTCACACATCCCGCGAACGTGCGAACCGCACTGGCCGACTACGTGGTCGATCAGCTCGACCTCAACACGCCGCCCGGCAAGCTGGTGATGCAGACCGCAGCCGGTGCCACGGTGGCGACGCTGACGTTCGCCAACCCGGCATTCGGTGCTGCGTCGGCCGGGGTGGCGACGGCGAACGCCATCGTTGCCGACACCAATGCGGTCGGCGGCACCATTGCCAAGGCCGAGCTGCGGCAGGGCGCGAGCGCGCCGGTGGTGCTGTGCAGTGTCACCGCGACCGGCGGCGGCGGCGACATCCAGTTGAACAGCGTGGTGATCAGCGCGGGACAGCAGGTCTCGATCACGTCGCTGACCTACGCGGCACCGGCTTGAGGAGCATCAGATGGCAGTGAACTATTCGGCGACGCTGAAGACCACGCGGATGAATGCGGTGGTCACCGCCATCGATGGCGGTCCGGCGGCAGGCTATATTGAAATCTGCACGGCTGCCTATGCTTCGGTGCTGGCCACCATCCCGTTGCAGGACCCGAGCGCGACGGTGTCGGGCGACACGCTCACGTTCGACAACACGCCGGGCATGACCGACACGGCGGCGGATGCCAGCGGCACGGCGGCCATCGCGCGCATCAAGGACAGCACCGGCACGGTGGTGGTGCAGGGTCTGACGGTCGGCGTCGGCACCGGCGACATCCAGCTCAACAGCGTCAACATCACGGCCGGGCAGACTGTCACGCTCACCACCGGCACGATCCAGCACGCCGCGTGATATGTGGGTGCGGTCCGGTGAATGCTGCCGCTGTGGCGACTGCTGTCGCGGCAACCCTCGTCCGGGGGACTGGCTCGACGCTCCTGATGGTGCGTGCCCGCTGCTCGGTATCCTACGCAAGGACGGAACACGGCTTTGCCGGGGTCATGGTGTTAACGACTATTACCTGACCGGCTGCGATGTCTGGCCATCCGATCCGGTGCATATCGAAAAGCTTTCGCGCTGCACTTATAGCTTCGCGTGGGTGGACTAGATGGCTGTCCAGACCATCTACTTTCTCAACACCGCAGCCACCACGCCGAACTGGTTTGGCAAGGTTCAGGATAACGGCTCCGCGCCTGCCGGTGCGCTGAGCGCCTTCGGCTGGACGGTCGCCAAGACTGCCGCTCCACGGTTCTGGAGAGGATTTCTAGGAGCGACGGCACGCTCGACCGCTGCTCTGACGACAAGCTATATCGATGCCCAGACTGCTCCGGTGCAAGGCACGGGCGCGAGCGCGACCACGGCGGGTGATAGTTTCCGCTCCGATAACCCGCTCAATGGCACGTTCGTAGCGGGCAACTGGAATTTCACCTTCGGCATGCGGACCGGCGCGGCCACCAATGCCGGTCGCGTGCGCCTGCGGGTGTGGGCTTCGATCAATGCTGACGGATCGGCGGCGCGGGCGCTGACCTCGACGACGCTAGTCGGCACCACCGTCACGATGAACTCGACCACGGCGACGTTCAACTCGACGGTCACTTGGAACGCGCCAGCAGTCGTCCTCAACAACGAATATGTGTTTACCCAGATCGAGTGGAACAGCACCACCGCTGGCACTAGCAACTCCTGCACCGCGCAGTTCTATCAGGCGTCGTTCACGACCCCCGACTTCCTTGTGCCGATTGCTGATGCTTGGAGTGTTGGCGACAAGACAAGCAATTTCGCTCTCACCAACGGCGATAAGACGGCGACGGTCACCACCACAACTAACGCAAGCGTTCGCTCGACCACAGGACATACATCGGGGAAGCACTACGCTGAGTTCGGGATAGATGTGTGGAGCGGTGGCGGACAGACCGTAGGCATCAGGCTATCAACCGCCCCGAACGATACTGGCACTGCGAATACTTTCGCCGTTTCAGAGACCGGGTTGATTTGTATCAACACCGAATACTTTGAAAATATCGGCGCGTCTGTTTCCGGTGATCGCATCGGTGTCGCGTGGGATGCAGACGTTGGTCTTATCTGGTTTCGCAGGAATGGAGGGCTGTGGAATAACAGCGCCACAGCGAATCCCGCCACAGGCACTGGCGGATACAACGCTCCAGCGACTGGCACTCACATGCTGTTCGCTTCGTCTTGGGTCATTGGCGAAGCGGTCAGCGTTAAAACGGAGTTGGCTGATCTTCAATACCAAGGACCGGCAGGCTTCACGACGTGGATGGACGAAGTCCTCCCGTATCCCAATGCGTGGAATGTCAACGACAAGACTGCACCTATGTCGCTGTCGAACAGCGACAAGACCGCGACGATCACGGCCTCTGGGGCTGGCGTTCGTTCAACAACGAAATATTTGAGCGGTACTGCCGGAAAGTTCTACGCCGAGTTCAAGATTGACACGTTCGTCAGCAGTGGCGCTGTCGGGATAAAATCTGACGCTGGCGCTCAACAAAACTTAACGGTCGGCGCGATCTACGTAAATCAAACCGGCGGCATCGCCAGCGACATTACGACCGTCGGCAGCGTTGGTGGAAGTCTCGCCACCGGCACTGTGGTAAGCGCCGCTTGGGATTCTGGTGCGGAGCTACTCTGGTTCAGGAAGGACGCGGGCTATTGGAATAACAATGCGTCGGCCAATCCAGCGACCGGAGTTGGAGGTATCGACGCATCGATATTCACCAATGTTGATCATCACTGTCTCTGGTTCGCCGGAAGCCCCGTCAACACGGCGGTCTCTGTTCGCACAGAGAAGGACGAGTTCACACAGACGACGCCATCCGGATTCCTGTCGTGGATGGGCGAGGCGCTCGTCGTCCCAGATATGGGGACGCTGGCGTCCGGCGCGGCGACCGTAGCAGGCAGCGGCTTCGCAACGCATCAAGGCACTGGCGCGCTGGCTTCGCAGGCGTCCGCGCTTCCTGCGACTGGAGTTGGGTCTTCGGTTGGTACCGCTGCACTGACGGCCGTCGCCTCGGCCCGGTATAACTACGCTTTTCAATCACAGGCTCTTGCCTTCGCGCCTTGGGACAAGAGCGAAACCACGATCTTCACCGACAGTGGGGTTGCTCCAGACGCAACGAACACGGCAGAGAGGATCGCAGACAACGCGACCAGCGGCTGGCACTACGTCCATCAGGCCCTTTCTGAGGCGATGCCGTTCGGCCCTATTGTCTATTCGATCTACGCCAAGGGCGACTCGCTTACTTGGGTGCAACTTTACTTAAGCGCGCAGCCGAACGGCTGGGCTAACTTCAACCTCGCGGCAGGAACGGTCGGGCAGACGAGCGGCGGCGGAACGGCGACGATCACGTCGGTTGGTAACGGCTGGTATCGGTGTTCGCTGACCGGAACGATCAGCACGGGCAATCCGCAAATCTATGCGATCCTGATTCCGGGCGACGTGGCTGATCCGGTTTACGCAGGCACCGGCAAGCAACTCTATCTATGGGGCGCGCAGTGTGAAGCCGGGGGCGCGCCGACAGCCTACATCCCGACAACGAACTTCGCCGCCGGTGGCATTGAGACGCTGATCGGGAGAGGCACTACAGCTTGGAATGCAACCGGCGCGCTCACTGTCGGTAATACTGGGATCGTTTCCGAAGGCACCGTTCAGTCGCCACCGATCACCGGCACGTTTGTCGCGGTCGAGGCTGCTGACACCGCAAGCTTTGCCGGTCAGGCCGAGACGCGTGGCACGTTCGTGCTGGTTGAGGCTGCGGACGGTGCGGTGTTCGCCGGGACAGTCGCCAGCGTCGGCGCACTTGGCGTTATCGAAGCAGCGGACACTGCAGTCTTCTCGGGCACGGTCGAGAACCAAGTTTACAGCGGCCCGCTGGTTGTCGTCGAGGCTCCTGACGCTGCTAGCTTCGCGGGCGTCGTCCTGACGATTGAATATCTGCGGCCCGATGGCGACACGGCAAGGGGCGGCTGGACCGATCATGCCGGTGGCACCAGCAACATCTATCAGGCGATAGACGAGGCGAGCGCCAACGATAGCGACTTCATCCGGTCGCCAGTGATCGCCACCGCCGACCTTTCGGTGCGTCTGTTCGAGGGCTCGACCCAGATCGCCGAGTGGACGCATAGCGATATTCCGGCGACGTTTACGACAGCGATCCAGACGCTGACGACGCCGCAGTTCGATGCCATCAATAATTTCAGCGACCTGTTTATCGAGTTCGACGACAACAGCGGCAACGTCTATCGCTTCCAGCTCGGCAACCCTCCCGAGGGTGTCGCGCAACCAGTCACGGTAAAATATCGCTACGGAAAGATCGCAGCGTAATGGCCTACAGCATCCAAGCCTTCGCCAGCGGAGAGGGAGATTGGGTCAAGCCAGCGAATGCTGACCCTAACGGCATCACGCGCGTCATCCTGATTGGCGGCGGTGGTGGTGGCGGCGGTGGCGATAAGCAACCCAGCGCGACCGCCATTAGCGGCGGTGCGGGTGGCGGGGGCGCGGCCCGACAAGAGGCTATTTTTCTTACAAGCGAACTTGGCGCGACGGAGCCTTACGTTGTCGGCGCGGCGGGGACAGGCGGCAGCGCAGGCACGGGGACCAACGGCGGCAATGGCGGCGGCGGCGGGTACTCTGCATTCGGCGGCAACGTGATCCTTGAGCATCGCGCTTACGGCGGCGGCGGCGGCGCTGGCGCTATCGTGCCAACGGTCGCAGCGGCTGGCGGTGGCGGGGCCGGTGTTCTCGGCGCGGGAGGCAACGCGACCGGCGGCACTGTCGGGCTGGGCGGCACTCTTGGCGGCGCGTTTGGCTCGCAGGCAAACACGGGCGTCGGCGGTTCAGGCGCAGGCGGTGGAAGCGTAACGGGTGGCGCGGGCACGGCTGGACAGCGCAGCGCGACAGGCGGCGCGGGCGGTGGTGGTGGTGGTGGTAAGACAAACGCGCCTGCGTACAGCGCGGCCGGTGCGGGCGGAATGGCCGGAATGCTTTCGATACTTGGCGGCTCAACAATCAGCGGTGCGGACCCCAGCCCTACGCCGAACGTCACCGGCAACGACGGACAGCCCGGCCTGTTTGGCTATGCTGGTAGTGGCGGCAGCGGTGGCACGGCACGCAACAGCGAGGGTGGTGTCGGCGGCAACGGCGGGTTTCCCGGAGGCGGCGCGGGCGGCGGCGGTTCGACAATAGACACAGCGCCGGGCGCTGCCGGTGCGGGCGGCACCGGCGGCGGTGGCCTCGTCCTTTGCATTACGGACGGGTGACCGATGATCAAAGTCGAAAAATTCACAACCTCATCCGGTCTCGGCGACACTTGGACAAAGGAGCCGTGGGCGCAGACCATCCGGCTGATCCTGATCGGGGCAGGCGGGCCGGGCGGCGGCGGCGCGAAAGACGCGGCGGCATCGGCGGCGTCGGGCGGCGCTGGTGGGGGCGGTGGCTCAATTATTGACCGGACTTACCCGGCGGCGATGTTCGCGGAGACTGAGACCTACATAGTCGCGCCGGGTGGCACTGGTGGCTTAGGAGCCACGACAGATAACACCGCCGGATCGCCGGGGACGGGCGGCCTGCGTACATCGTTCACCCTCAACGGCGTTGAATTGTATGTATACAACGGCGGCGGTGGCGGCGGCGGATCGCTGACGGCCACGATATGCGGCGGCGGTGGGGCCGGGCTGGCAAGCAACGGCGGCAACGGCACTGGCGTGCAAGGCGCGGCAGGCTTCAACGGCGGCGTCGTCAGCGGCTCGACAAACGGCACCGCCAATGTCGGGCCTTTCGGCGGTGCGGGCGGCGGTGGTTCGCCGGGCGCTGCTTCTGCGGGTTATGTCGGCGGCGACGCAGTGGCTGGCGGCGCAGGCGGTGGTGGGGGTGGCGGTAAGGGCACGCCGGGAGACGCCGCAGGCGGCGCGGGCGGGCGAAATCGTCTGGGCTTGGCGGCGGCGGGCGGCGCGATAGGCAGCAACGGCACTCCGGGCTATCCCGGCTACGGCTACTGTGGCAGCGGCGGCAGTGGCGGCGGATCGGGCAATCCGGCCGCAGGCGACGGCGGAGACGGCGGCATCCCCGGCGGCGGTGGCGGCGGCGGCGGTGCAGGCACCAGCACCACCGGAACGGCAGGCAACGGCGGCAAGGGCGGGCGCGGCGAAATCTGGGTGATCCAATACGGTGAGGGCACGCAGACGCAAGCGACGTTCGGCATAGGGATGTAGCAAATGCCAACCTACAACCCGCCGACCAAGAATGAGGATTTCGTTTTGTATGTTGCGCTGGCCAGCACGACGGACGGCGCGAGCTTCAAGATCGATCCGACAATTGCGAGCGGCGATTGGAAGGTGAGCAAGGACGGCGGCGCGTTGACCGATCTCGCGACGTTGCCGGTGGTGACTCCTGCCGCGTCAATGCTGCTCAAGGTCGAGCTGTCGGCCGCAGAGATGAATGCCGACGTGGTGAGCATCGTCGGCGTCGATCAAACGATACCCAAGGAGTGGGCCGACTTCGTGCTGTCCATTCCGACCACGGCTTAGCCGATGGCCCAGTTTAGAATCTTCTTCGGGCGCACCAGCGCTGCACCTCCCGTCGAGGGTGAGGTTCGCGTTGCGGTTTCGTGGGTCGAGCTTTCGTTTGTCAGCGAGGCGATCTCCGGCATAACCGGCGCGCTGGCGGCGAGCGAAGCAGAAGACGTTGCGAGCTTTGTCGGCACGGCGATAACCAGCGGCGCGCTGGCGGTTACCGAAGCTGCCGATAGCGCAGCGTTCGTCGGCAGCGTTATCGCTCAAGGCCCGCTGGTCGTCGTCGAGGCAGCGGACTCAGCGAGCTTCGTCGGCACGGCTCGAACCCAAGGCGCGCTGGTCGCAAGCGAAGCGGCGGATGTTGCGAGCTTTGCCGGGACGGTTCGCACGCTTGGCGCGCTGACGGTCACCGAGGCGGGCGACACCGCGAGCATTGCTGGCTCGGCTGCGTGGCGCGCGACACTGGTCGCGACGGAAGCGCCCGACACGGCGATCTTCAGCGGCGGCATCGTCGGCACCGGCGCGCTGGCGGTGGTCGAGGCGGCCGACAGCTTTGCTGGCAATGGCATCGTCCTCGATCAGGGTGGCGGTGTTCTCGCCGGGTTCGAGGCGGCGGACACCGCGAGCTTCGCCGGACAGGTCACCGGCAACGCCGGGATCATCGCGGCGGTCGAGGCAAACGATATTGCGGCGGTCGTCGGGCAGGTGGCGTGGCGCGCGACGCTTACGGCGACCGAAGCAAACGACACTGCGACGATCATCGGGCAGCTGTCGTGGCGTGCAACGCTGGCAGCGGTTGAAGCGGGCGACGCTGCGAGCTTCGCGGGCGTCACGGCGTCGTCGGGCACCGGTGTGCTGGTTGCCAGCGTTGCCAACGTGGTCGGCGCGGAGGGCGTTGTCACCATCACCGGCACCGGCGCGCTGGTGCCACAGGTTTCGGCGGTCGCGGGCTCGGGCTCGCAGATCGCAACGGGCGCGGGATCGCTGTCCCCTACACCAGCGGTTCTGTCTGGCGCAGGCCTGTCGAGGTCGCAGGGTGCTGCCCCGCTGCTCTCGCAGGCCTGCGTCATCAGCTCGACCGGCCGCTCGATGGCGGCCGGTACAGGCGCATTGGGATCGGTGGCGGCGACCCTCGCGGGCGCTGGAGCCACCGTAGCGGCACCGACCGGGACCGGAGCGCTTTCCTCCCCGGCATCCGGCGTCTCGGGTTCTGGCGGTGTCGCGCTGTCTGCGGCGGGCGTTCTGGCGGCCCAGCCGGGTGCCGTAGCCGCCGCAGGGGTATCGCGCTCGGTCGGCACGGGTTCCCTGTTCGTTGCTGATTCGTCTGACGTGAACGCGTCGGGAACGTCTCAGTCGCGTGGCACGGGCGTGCTGCTTGATCTCGGGGCCGCTCTCCAAGGGCTCGGCGCGGGACAGGCGACGGGCGTGGGTGCGCTGGCGTGTTCGCCCGCTACCTTGGCCTCTCTGGGTGGTTTGGCGCTCTGGACGGCCACCGGGCAGCTTTCCAGCCCGGTGAGCGTCTTGGCCGGTCTGGCGGTCGGTCAGGCGCTTGGCACTGGCGATCTGACCCTTGCCACGACCGCCACGGTCGCGGGCGCGGGCGGGTCGGCGGCGGTCGGCAGCGGCGCTCTGGCGGCAACGGCCGCCGGTATGTTCGGCTCGGCATCGCTGGCGACCTACGGCTCCGGCGTACTGGACGCGCAGGCGCACGTGGTCACCGGCGCTGGCTTGCAGCGCGCGTTCGGCACCGGACAGCTTCGCGCGGGCGCGCACGGGCTCGACGCTGTTGCGGTCTCCGGGTCGGTCGGCATCGGTGCGGTGGCGTCGCGTCGCGCGCTGATGCTGGCGTTCGGTGCGCAGGCCACGGTCGGCACCGGTGTTCTGGTCGCGCAGTCCGCGACGCTGGTCGCGGGCTATCTGGTTTCCGGCGCGGGTGTTCTGACTTCGAGCGAGGCGCAGATCGTCGGCGCTGGCGATGTCGGCGCACCGGTCTTCGTGACTGGTCCGCTGCCCGGAGGTTATCCCGGAACGCTGCCGTGGCACGGCGGCACGGCAACGTGGCGCGGCGCGACGACAACGTGGAGCGGTCACACGACGACACCCGCGTTGGGTGGATTGACGCGGACGTGGACGAAGGCCGCATGACGAAATCCAAAGCGAAGATGCGCGGGCGCATCGTCAAGCCGGGCGCAGACAACGCGCCGCCGGTTCTGCCCGCCGCACCGCTGGTGTGGCTGGTGAATCGTCTGCAGGTCGATGACGACAACCAGCCTTTGATGGAAGGCATCTTCAGTAACTACAACGACGACATCGTCGTGGAGATCGACAGCAACACGTTGGTCGGTCGCGTGTCACCGGGTCGAGGACCGGCGGAGCGTCTGGAGATCGGCGACGGGTTGCGCGTCGAGGACGGCGTGCTGATCGGCGAGGGTGGCGGCGAGAAAGGCGATCCGGGTCCGCCGGGTCCGGTTGGTCCGGTGGGACCACAGGGTCCAGCAGGCGCATCGTCTTCGATGTGGCTGTATCGCTTTGACAGCGGCACGACATACAGTGACCCCGGCGCGGGTCGCTACAAGATGAATCAGAGCGCGCCGTCTACCGTGACCAAGCTCTACGTTGATCGGCTGACGCAGGACGGACTCGATCCGACCAACGTGTTCACGCTTGCGACGTTCGACGACGAGTTCATCATTCAGCGGCGCGGGCTGGCGGCGAACTACCAGAAGTGGCGGCTGTTGGGTCCGGCCGTCATCATCGGCGGCGACTGGTTCGAGGTGCCGGTCGCGTTCGTCTCTCAAGCAGGAGGCGCGTTCAACAATAACCAAGAGGTCACGTTCCTCCTCAGAACGAAAGGCGAGCCCGGCCCGGTTGGACCGCAGGGTCCGCAGGGCGTGCAAGGCAACACTGGTCCGCAGGGATCGACGGGTCCGCAGGGTCCGGTCGGCGGCACCGGTCCCGTTGGTCCGAAGGGCAACACCGGCGACACCGGCCCGCAGGGACCACAGGGCATTGTCGGGCCACAGGGAGGCGTGGGACCGCAAGGCCCGCAGGGCTTTGTCGGTGCGACTGGCGCGAAGGGCGACAAGGGTGATCAAGGCGACATCGGTCCGCGCGGCGAAACCGGTCCGCAGGGCCCGCAGGGCGAGACCGGCGAGACCGGACCGGCTGGCGATTTCGGCGACAACGAAGCTCCGACCGACGGCCAGACCTACGGACGCAAGGACGGCGCTTGGTCGTTGATCGAGGGCTCGGCGGTTTACGTTGGCGACGGTCCGCCGGTTGGCGCTGCGATCAATTCGCTGTGGTGGGAGTCCGACACCGGTCTGCTCTGGCTCAACTTCAACGACGGCTCGTCCACCCAGTGGGTGCTGGTCGGCGGCGGCAGTGGGCTCGGCAGTGTTGGTCCGCAGGGTCCGGAAGGTCCGGCCGGTCCGCAGGGTGTGCAGGGTCCGACCGGCTCGCAGGGCCCGACAGGCCCGACAGGCTCGCAGGGGCCGATAGGTCCGACCGGAGCGCAGGGTGCCGATGGCGCTCCCGGCGCTCCCGGTGCGACCGGCGCAGCCGGGACGACAACCGTCACCGTTGCCGACACGCCGCCGCCCGGCGCTGTTGACGGGACGATGTGGTGGGAGAGCGACACCGGTCAGCTCTACGTTCGCTACAACGATGGCTCGTCAACGCAGTGGGTGATCGCTGCACCGCAGCCGGATTTTTCGGCGCTGGCGACCAAGACAGAAGTCGCGGCACAGTTTCAGGCGCTTGCTGCCAACGGCATGCAGATCAACGGCGGGATGCATGTTGCTCAGGAACGGACCAGCCTACCGGGCATCACTAACGGGGCTTGGTATATTGTTGATAATTGGCAGGCTTCAACATCCGGGCCGCACGTTATTACTGTTGCTCAGAACGGGACTGTGCCCCCCGGATTTTCTACGTCACTGGCTACGTTTGTTACAACGGAAAATGCTTCGCCAGCAGCGGCTGAGTACTGTGTCATCCAGCAGCTAATTGAAGGCGTGCGAGTTGCTAGGTTGGGCTGGGGCACGGCAAGCGCGATGCCAATCACACTAGCGTTCTGGATATATGCTGCACGTCCCGGCAATTATTCCGGCGTGATATTGAACGGGGTAGGCGACAGATCATATCCGTTCGTCATTACCGTCAATGCAGCAAGCACTTGGGAATACAAAACGATCACCATCCCCGGCTGCGTGGATGGAGTATGGGACCCAAACGACGGCGTTGGGATGCAAGTCATCTTTGCGATGATGTGCGGGTCGGATTATCAGGCTCCAGCCAATGTGTGGAAAGCAGGCAGTCTTGCACTTGGAGTAACGGGTACTATCAACGGCGTTGCTGCTACTAGTGATTTCATGCTGTTGACCGGCGTCGTCGTTCTCCCCGGCGTACACACTATTGCTGCAGCACAGTCGCCGCTGTTGATGCGCCCATACGATCAGGAGCTGACGGCGTGCCAGCGATACTGGCAGCAAGCGCCGGTTTGCTTTGATTACAGCAGCCAAAGTGGCTTTTGCGCGTGCGCGGTGACCTATTCGGTGACAATGCGAATCCCTCCTGCTGTCAGTTTTATTCCGGCCATCGCTGAGGGCTCAACGGCCATAAATTCCATTTACACGTGGGAGTGGGGCTTAACCGCACAACTTTATGGCTGGGCCAACGCGCGCGTCTACTGGTTCGGACACGCTGTCTTGAACGCGAGGTTATGATGGGGATCAACTTTCCTTCGTCGCCAACCGTGGGACAGAAATATCCTTCGCCGTCCGTCGCTGGCGTTCCGACCTACACGTGGGACGGACAGAAATGGACGACGTTCGCCGACGCGCTTGGACCGCCGTTGTATGTCAGCAAGCTCGCAGCTGGCGACACGATGGCTGGCGATCTCACCATCGCGAAGACCGGACCGGCTCTCTACTTGAGCAAGGCGGCGTCCGGTCAAGACAGCATCATCTATGGAATGACCAATGGTGCGTCACGCTGGACGCTGGCGCTAGGCGATAGCACTGCGGAGGCGGCAGGAAGTGTCGGTGGAGACTTCCGCATTCGGCGCTATGACAATGCTGGTGCGTATATCGATTCGCCGCTGGTTATTACGCGCGCCGATGGAAAGGTGTACGTCAACGGCGATCCGGGTGCGCCGTCTGGTGTAGCGACCAAACAGTACGTTGATAACAAACCGACGGTAGACAGCTCGAAGGTGGCAAAGACCGGCGACACGATGTCGGGAAGTCTGCAGTCAACCTACTTTTATTCCACCGGCACCATAAGAGCCGCTAGTGCAATCTACTGTAATGCTAACGGGACAATCGTCGAGGGCTCTATCAATCACGGCTATATGGCCCAGTGCTTTATGTCCCGCTCGAATGCGGAGGGTTTTGATTGCTCGTTCGAGAACCTGCACGTCTTCGGAGCGTGGGCTGGCGTACGGATCATGATTTCGCAATCCGGACCGATGGTCGACTTCCGCAATGACGGCAACATCTATACGCCGGGCGGCGGACCGAACGTCGCCTACTCAGACGCGCGCATCAAGACCGTAATAGGCGAATACGAGAATGGACTCGAACAGGTCTGCGCGCTGCATCCCGTTCGCTATATCTTCAATGGCAATGAGACAGACATTCCTCCCGATCAGCCCCTTAGCGGTGATGCTCCATACAAAACCTCCGCCCACTATGAAGCGGCGATGATTCAAGACGAACACATCGGGCTCATTGCGCAGGAAGCCGAAGTGCCGATGCCGGAGACGGTCTGGCAGACCAAGGGATATATCGATGGCGTGGTCGTCGAGGACCTGCGCACGCTCGACACCGGACCGATCCTGTTCGCGCTGGTCAACGCGGTGAAGGAGCTGAAGACGCGGGTCGAGGCGCTGGAGGCAGCGCGTGTTTAACTTCCCGTCATCGCCATCGGTTGGTCAGGAGTTCACCAGCGGTGGCATTTACTACACGTGGAACGGTTATGGCTGGGCGCTGAAAGCGGAGACGGACGCATCGGAAGTCGTCCTGAAGGTTGGCGACACAATGATAGGCCACCTGTCGTTGCCAACAGGTCCAGCAGCGGCTAACGCAGTTCGCAAGGATTATGTCGATGCGGCTGTTGCTGCGGTCCCCGCGCCAGTCGCTGCCACCGCTGCCGAGTATCGCGCGAACAGCGCGCCGACCAAGATGCTCACGCCGGGTGCTGTGTGGGGTGCGGCGGCTGGTGTAACGCTCACTGATGCGGCTGGCGTTTATACGCCTGATTTTTCGGCTGGCCTCGATTTCAGTATTTCACTATTCGGGGCAAAAACGATTGCAAATCCGACAAATACAAAAAATGGCCAGAAGGGGATTATTCTCATCGTGTCTGGCAACAGCGCGGCGGCTATTACGTGGGGCACCGCTTATAAGTTTCCCGGAGGCATCAAGCCGGTGATATCGGCTGTGCCGGGTGCCTACGATGTTCTCAGCTATTTTGTTTATAGCTCCACTCACATTTTCTGCACCTTCAGCGCGGACTTTAAATAATGCTGCCCGGCATCACGCCCGCACTGATGGGCGGCGAAAGCGGGAACGATGTCTACACGAAACTGCTGCTGCACTTTAACGACACCAGCTTCATGAATGTTGCGGCTGGCGGCACACCGAGCGTTGCGACTCCGAATAACACGCCGATCCACACCGGCGAGAAGCGATTTGGGAATGCGTCGATATATTTTCAGGGCGGCGGCGCAAGTTATGTGTTTGTCAAGAACAGTCCGGACTTCGACTTCGGCGCTGGGAGCTTCACGGTTGACTGGTGGGAGAAACGATTCAGCGTTGTCGCAGGATCGGCTACAGTCAGACGACAGCTCGATAATGCTGTGCAGGGCTACCTACTGAACCACGCCACCGCTGGTCCCCGCTATCAGACCTATATGTCGAGCAACGGATCGTCGTGGGATATCGCTGGCGGGATAGACAGTGGTTCGGTTGATCTCGATGTGTGGGTTCACTACGCGGTCGTGCGCAACGGAAACACGTTCTATCACTTCAAGAACGGCGCGCAGACGGCGACGTGGAGTTCATCGGCGGCGTTGCTTGCGTGCCCGGCGAATCACGCGCTGACCCTCGGCCACTGGAACGGCAACGGCTTTCACGGCTACATCGACGAGTTTCGCATCAGCAAAGGCATCGCGCGCTGGACCTCCAACTTTACGCCGCCGGGGCAAGCCTACGGACCGACGCCTGATCGCTCTGCGTGGCACACCGTTGGCCTGTATCACTTCCACACGACCAATGCGGCTGGCACAGTGTTTACGGATAGTTCGCCATATGCAAAGCCCGGCACTGGCGGCAACGGTTACGGACATCCGAACGACCCACTGTTTAGCAATCCGGCGGGCTCGTCCTACTTCAACGCCGGTAACTACTACAACGTCATAGACGGTCAGGGCGATTGGAATTTTGGCAGCGGCGACTTCACTATCGACTGGTGGGACTGGCGATCAGACACTGCCGATGCGCGACCGGGGATCGTGCGATCAACAGAGACGCTGACTTACCAGCCCTATCTGATCGGATGGATGTCCGGCGGATATCTTTACTGTTACGGGTCGAGCAACGCCACAGGCTGGGATGTCTTTAGCAATCTCCATCTCGGCCCCGTCACCGCCAACGTCTGGTCGCATCGCGCTTTGGCTCGCAAGGGCGGCACGTTCTATGGGTTCAAGGACGGCGTTCTGACAGACACCAGACCAGATACATTCGGCCCGCTTCACTATCGAACGAACCCCGATATGTTTGTCGGCGTCTGGAACGCGGAGGGGGCGCAGTACTGGGGCCACGGCCTGATGGACGAGCTGCGCATCAGCAAGGGCATCGCAAGGTGGACCACCAACTTCACGATGCCGACCCGGCCTTATTGAACTTCAACAGGAGAACGCAATGGATAGCTCGCAGAGCAACAAGCTGAGTCAGCAGGTCGAGCGCGAGGTGCGCGCGTTGATCGGCGATCTGCAGATGCAGGTGCTGGTGCTGCGCCAGATGCTGGAGCTGGAGCAGGAGAAGAAGCTCAGCCAACAGCAGCCGGGTCCGCGACCTTCACCAGTGCCGCAGCCCGATCCGCAACCGCAACCGCCGCAACCGCAGCCGCCGCAGCCGGGCCCGCCACACAGCGAGCAGCGGCCCAACGGCTCCCGGCCCCTTCGAGAGGTTTAACCAATGGCCGTCACCGTCGTCGTTGACGCGACATGGCGTCTCTCGCACGTCGAGTTCAGCACGCCGCTCGGATATCCGGGCACCGTGATGGGCCACAGCGAGATCATGTTGATGGAGCCGGATGCGCCGCCGACCGACATGGAGCCGGTGACCCTGCGCGCGCGGACGGCGGGCCAGACCTACGGCACGATGGCTGGCGCGACCATTACGCGCGGCATTGACGCGGTGGCGGAGGAGACCGTCGAGGTTGACGGCCAGACCATCAGTTTCGCCACCGTGACGGCGGCGCTCGACGCGTTCATGCGCAAGTGGCGCTCCGAGGACGCGGGCAACCCGCCGCTGCCAGCCCCGCAGGCTGCCGAGATGACGCCGATGCCGGAGATGCCGGACCCGCAAGACCCTCGCCCGCCACCGAACTAGACGGAGGCCACCATGTCGTACCCTGAACCTGAGCGACGCAAGAACGTCGGCCTGTTCATGGGGATCATGCGCGATCAGCCGCTGAGCCTCGCGCTGGTGGTGATGAATTTCGTATTACTCGGTTTCCTGTTCTATTCGGGAACGTCGCAGCTTTCACAGCGGCAAGAAACATCGGCGATGATCGTGAAGTGGCAGCAGGCCACCGACACGCTGATGGCGAACTGCGTCAGTTCTGACATCATGCAGATGGTGTTGAACGCGCTGAAAGATGCGCACAAGGCTCCGGCACCGGACCCAAAATAAAATGGTCGAGCAGGCGCGGTCGTGGATCAAGGAAAACTCTTCCTTGGTGGTCTTCCTCGTTGCGCAACTGCTCGCAGTGGGTGCTGGAGCAGCGGCGGTCATTGCCTATTCGGTAAAGCTTGAGACGCGCGTCCACATCATGGAGACGCGTGGCGCTGAATACAGCGTGCAGCGAATGGCCAAGACGGAAGAGCGCATCACGATCATCGAACAACGGCAGGCTCGCAACGAAGACCAGATCAAGCGTCTCGTCGATCAGTTCATAAGAGAACTGCAACGACAGCAACCGCAGCAACCGCAGAGGCCACAATGAAACGATCAGCCTTTACCGACACTGCTCTGCTTGATGCGTCGTCCGATCTGCACGAAACCAAGGACGGCTATTTGACCGCGCGCCCGCGCATCGCGCGCACCGGCATCCAATTGTATCAGGGCCATGAGCTGGGCCGCCCCGATCTCAAGGAGGTGCGGGTGTATTGGTCGGAATCCGAAGTGATGTCACGCGACTCGGTCACTTCGCTGGCGGGCAAGCCGGTGACCATCGAGCATCCGCGCGATCCGGTGACCGCGAAGAACTGGAAGGACCACGCGGTCGGCCACGTCGGCGACGAGATACTGCGCGACGGCGAGTTCATCCGGGTGCCGTTGCATCTGATGGACTCCGCCGCCGTCACCGAGGTCCGCAAGGGCCGCTCGCAATTGTCAGTCGGCTACACCGCAATGCTGCAGTGGGGCGACGGCGTCACCGACAAGGGCGAAGCGTACGACGTTAAGCAGACATCCATTCGTGCCAACCACGTCGCGATAACCCATACGGCGCGCGGTGGCGACAAGCTTCGTATGGGTGACAACAAGGAGAAAACTATGCGTAAGTTTATGGTGGATGGCATCGCCATCGAAGTGGAAGATCGTGACGCGCAGATCATCGAGCGTCACATCGACAGCCTGACGAAGGACTTGGCCACAGCCAAGAACGCACTGGCCACGGCGCAGACCTCGACACAGAACGACCTCGCCACGGCCCGCACCGAGACCGCCAACGCCAAGGCCGAGGTGCAGACCAAGGATGCCGAGATCGCGACGCTGAAGAAGCAGCTCGGCGATGCGGTGATGTCACCGCAGAAGCTCGACGAGCTGGTGAGCAACCGCGCCAAGACGGTGATGCGCGCCAAGTCGATCATCGGCGACGCGCTGGTGGTGGACGGCAAGACCGACGCCGAGATGCGCAAGCAGGTGGTGTTGGCCAAGATGGGCGACACCGCCAAGGACTGGAACGACGACATGATCACGGCGTCGTTCAACACCCTCGCGGTTTCCACCGCCGACACCGGCAACGGCAACGGCCTGCAGCAGATCGCTCAGGTGTTACTGCACAACGACAACAGCGGCGATCCGCGCGTGAAGGCCTACAGCCAGTACGAGCAGGACCTTTCCAACCGCTGGAAGACTGCGGGCGCTCGCACCCAGTAAACCGCGCTCCGGTCGGGCGCTTCGTCAACATCCCAAGCAGGAGATATTTCTATGGCTGATACCCATACCCAGAATCAGGCCGAGGCCGTGATTCCAAAGACCAAGAGCGAGCTGATTGCGCAAAATCAGCAGAACTTGGTGGCGACGCCGCGCGCTGTCACCCAGTCCACATTCCCGGAGCAGATGCGGCAAGGCCTTCCGGGCATGATCAACCGCATGGTGGATTACAACGCGGTGACGCGTTCGGTGGCCACCGCTGCGGGCATCCCTCCGGCGCGTGCGGTGTCGCAGTCGGTCGCTGCCGACATCGATTGCTCGCTCGGCGGCACTGTCGTCGGGTTCGTCGGCATCAGCATTCTTGATCCGACCATCGTCAACCCAGTCGGCTCGGGACTGGCTGACGGTGTCTATCCGCAATACGCGAACATCGGCGTGCTGACCAAGGGCGAAATTTTCGCCACCGCGACGGTCATCACGGCGGCGGGCGATCCCGTTCACTTTGGTGCAGCCGACGGTGTTCTCACCAACACCGGCGGCATCGGTCCGGTTGTCGGCGCGCGCTGGAAGTACTCGCGTCCCGCCAACGAACTCAACGTCGTCCAGCTGGGCATCCAGCGTTAAGCGAAACGTCATCCCGACGTTCTCTCAACCAGCATCAAACCGTCAGGAGGCGGAAGATGAATTACCATATGTTTGGCAGAGATGCGCAGCAGACTGCGTATAACTTTGTCGTCAACCAAACCACGGCCATCGAATCCACGGTGGTCAAAATGCAATACCCCGACGTGCAGTATCCGGACCTTGTGCCGGTCGATACGGCGACGGGCAATGAGTGGGTGAAATCCATAACTTATTTTTCAGCGGACATGATGGGTCGCGCTGATTGGTTTCATCATACAGCTCTCGACGTTCCGATTGCCGAGCTGTCGCGCGAGAAGTTCGAGCGCGGCATCGAGATGGCGGCCATCGGCTACAGGTATACTTTGGAGGAGGTGGCGTCGGCGATGAACACGCCGGGCCTCAACCTTACGGCAGACAAGGCATCAGCCTGCCGCAGGGCCTACG
>Ga0190271_10000255_pt1 | contig 26198 bp, 22 predicted proteins | sample Popmic356T_FD_133747 | JGI IMG/M metagenome (GOLD analysis project Ga0190271, IMG submission 133747) | Populus adjacent soil microbial communities from riparian zone of Weber River, Utah, USA - 356 T | ecosystem: Environmental > Terrestrial > Soil > Riparian zone | place: USA: Utah | collected...
GCCAGATCCACCATGCGCTGGTGGGCGTTCAACGCTTTCGGCAACGGCGTCATGGTCTCGCGGTCGGAAACGAATTCCGCGGCGAGCAACAGGCCCTTGCCGCGGACATCGCCGATGAAGGGGAAGCGCTCCGCCAGCGCCCACAGTTCCGCGGTAAGCAACTCGCCCATGCGCGCGGCGTTGTCGATCAGCCCGAGACGGTCGATCTCGTCCAGCACCGCCAGCCCCGCCGCGCAGGCCAGTGGATTGCCGGCATAGGTGAAGCCATGCTGGAAGCCGCCGGCATCGAGGACCGGTTGCACCAGCCGGGCGGGCGCGGCCATGGCGCCCAGCGGGCAGTAGCCCGAGGCGAAACCCTTCGACAGAGCGATAAGGTCGGGCCGGCAATTCCAGTGGTCGCCGCCGAGGAATTTTCCCGTCCGCCCGGCCCCGCTCATGACTTCGTCGTGGATCAGCAGGATGCCATGCCGGTCGCAGATCTCGCGAATGCGCGGGTAATAGCTGTCAGGCGCGACCAGCGCGCCGGTAGAGGCGCCGCCGAGCGGCTCCATGATGAAGGCCAGCACGCTCTCCGGACCTTCCTCGAGGATCTTTTCCTCCAGCAGGTCGGCATATTTCAGCCCGCGCTCTTCCATCGAGAGATTGTCGCGGTCGAGATAGGCCGTCGGCGCGGCGATCTTGGGCATCTCGCGCATCATCGGGGAGAATGGCGCGGTCAAGGCGTCATAGCCGGTGACGGCAAGCGCGCCGAGCGTGCCGCCATGGTAGGAGGGAAAGCGCGAAATCACCTTCCAGCGCTTGGGTTGGTTGGTCGCCACCGCCCATTGCCGCGCAAGCTTGAGGCAGGACTCCACCGCCTCGGAGCCGCCCGAGACGAAGAAGATGCGGTCCAGTCCCGCAGGCAGTTTTTCCGCAACCCGCTGCGCCAGCTCTTCCGCCGGTTCGTTCTCGAAATGCAGACGATAGGCGAAGGTAACGCGGTCCATCTGCCGCTTCATCGCGTCGAGGACATGGCGATTGGAATGGCCGATATTGACCACCATCGCGCCCGACGACCCATCGATCATGCGCCGGCCGGCCTGGTCCCAGAGGTAGATGCCTTCCGCCCGGTCGACCAGCGGCCGGCGCAGCCGGGACTGATAGAACAGGTGTGACGGTCGGCGCGCGGCAGGGGCAGGGGACGCTGAGGTATCGTTCATGATGGCTCGGCTTGGATCGATCCCGGCTTCTACGCCAAGTCCCGCTTCGTCTCCAGCCGGGAGACCGCGTTTTTAGAATGGGCCAGTTCGCCGCCCTTCGTTTACTTGCCTGCGTCCGCCTCACAATTGCTGCTGCTTTGCCCAGGCAATTCTGGTAGGACCAGAGGGTCCGCCCCGCGCCATATCCGGAGATTTTCCATGACTGAGCCAGCCCATGATCTGAGCAGCGTTCCCTTCGACTATGGCCGCCTCGACCGTCTGATGGATGACGCCGGCATCGATGTTCTGCTCGCCACGTCGAAGCACAATGTCCAGTACCTGCTCGGCGGCTACAAATTCATCTTCTTCGCCGCCATGGATGCGATCGGCCACAGCCGCTATCTGCCAGTGCTGATCTACCAGAAGGGCCGGCCGGATCGCGCCGGCTATGTCGCCAACCGCATGGAGGCGGCCGAGCATGCCAACAACCCGTTCTGGACGCCGACCATCTATCCGGCCGCATGGGGGTCTTTCGATGCTGCGCGCGTGGCGCTCGAGCACCTGAAGAAGATCGAAGCGACCGGCGCCCGCATCGGAATCGAGCCGGGTTTCCTGCCGCTGGACGCCTATCAGATCCTGGAAGAGAATCTTGAAGCGGCGACGTTTTTGGACGCCACCGGCGTGCTGGAACGATTGCGGTCGCTCAAGACGCCTGCGGAATTGGACAAGCTGCGCCAGGCGTCGGAACTGATCACCGATTCCATGCTGGCGGTGTTCAAGGGCCAGCCGGAGGGCGCCACCAAGGCCGAAGTGGTGGAGGCGCTGCGGCGCGAGGAAACCAATCGCGGCCTGCACTTCGAATATTGCCTGATCACCATGGGCAGCAGCCACAACCGCGCGGTCTCGCCTCAGGCGTGGGGAAAGGGCGAGATCATGTCGCTCGATTCAGGCGGCAATTTTCACGGTTATATAGGCGACCTCTGCCGCATGGGCGTGCGCGGCGAGCCGGTCGCCGAACTGGTTGACCTGCTGGCCGAGATCGAGACCGTGCAGCAGGCGGCGTTCGCGATGTGCCGGCCACGGGTGCAGGGCGGCGACATGATTGCGGCCGCTGAGAAAGTGCTGAAGGCATCCAAGGTTGCGCCCTTCACCGATTTCTTCGCGCATGGCATGGGCGTCATCACGCATGAGGTGCCATTCCTGATGACGAACCATCCGGTCACCTATGAGGGCGTCGATGCGACCGAGCCACTGGAGGCTGGTATTGTTCTGTCGGTCGAGACCACGATGATCCACCCGACGCGCGGCTTCATCAAGCTGGAAGACACTGTGGCGATTACCAACTACGGCTACGAAATGTTCGGCGAACGCGCCCGCGGCTGGAACGTGGCGGAGTAATACTCTATGAGTTTACCCAACGTCTAGTTGTGTCGACCTCATTGAGTTGGGCAGATGAACCTTCGGATCCGAAACCCGCGCGCCCACGAATTGGCTAAGGAACTGGCTGCCCGGCGCAATCTATCCCTGACCGATGCGGTGATTGAGGCTCTGGAGAGGGAACTTCGCCGTGGCAGCGGCCTTGCCGAGCGTCTTGCCGCACTGGGTGGTGACTTGCGTAAGAAGGGCGGTGAAAGCGGCCGCGATATGAGCAAGGACGAGATCGATGCCATGTGGGGCCATTGAACGCTCGCAGAGATATTGTGGCCGTCGCATCCAGCGATCATAGCGAAGCGAGGATTGCGAGGCCGGGGCGGGGGGATTCTGACCAGCACCACCACCCCGATCCTTGGCAAGCTCAGGGTCGACCCTCTCCACAAGGGGAGGTTAAATGCGGTCATCCGGCCTTCACCAGCCGAAAATCCGGCAGGTCGCGGAGCGCCAGTTCCGGTCCGGCGGGCGAATAGACCACAAACAACTGCATCGGCGCATCGCCGGTGTTCAGCGTGGAGTGGAAACGGCTTTCCGGCACGAAGATCGTGCAGCCGGGACCGACCTTACGGACGACCGGATTGCCATCGTCATCTTCGACCATCTGCTCGCCATTGCCGGAGATGACGAAAATGATCTCCTCCGATCCCGGATGGTTGTGGCGGGTGTGGCCCTGGCCGGATGGCAGGTCCACCACGCCGGCCGAGAACTGTGTTGTGCCGTTCACTTCCGGCGCGGTGGTAAGCGCCAGCCGCCCCCAGTCAAAGGCAAAGCTGTCGACATCTCCAGGGTAGAGAAACATCTTGTCCGGTGCGGGCATGCAATCCTCCTTTTTCCCCCTTCAGGGGAGGGTGGCCGCGTCGCGGCCGGGTGGGGTACGAGCGGCAAGCTCGACCTGCTTTTAAAACGAAATCGCCTTGAACTTCCTCGTCTGCTCGGCCAGCGCTCCTTCGACCGGCAGGCGCTCCATGGAACTCGCGCCATAAAAGCCGTGGCAATGGCGCGCATGTTTCAGCACATAGTCGGCGTCGGCGGGCATGGCGATCGGACCTCCGTGGCAAAGCACGATGACATCCTCGCGCACGCCACGGGCGGCTTCGGCGATGGCGTCGATCTCGGCGACGCAGTTGTCCAGCGTCTTGGCGCTGGTTGCGCCGATCGACCCTCCCGTCGTGACGCCCATATGCGCCACGACAATATCGGCGCCGGCCTTCGTCATGGCGCGCGCCTCGTCGGGATTGAAGACATAGGGCGTGGTGAGAAGATCGATCGCGTGCGCCTGCGCGATCATGTCGACTTCGAGGCCAAAGCCCATGCCGGTCTCCTCGAAGCTGACGCGCATGACGCCGTCGAACAGCCCAACGGTTGGAAAGTTCTGCACGCCGGAAAAGCCCATATCCTTCAGTTCAGCCAGGAAGCGCGGCATCAGGATAAAGGGGTCGGTGCCGTTGACGCCGGCAAGCACGGGCGTGTGTTTCACCACGGGCAGAACTTCGACCGCCATTTCCTTGACGATTTCATTGGCGTTGCCATAGGCGAGCAAGCCGGCCGCCGAGCCGCGTCCGGCCATGCGGTAGCGCCCCGAATTGTAGATGATGATCAGGTCAATGCCGCCTGCCTCTTCGCCCTTGGCGGACAGGCCGGTGCCGGCGCCGCCGCCGACGATCGGTATGCGGCGCTCGACCATGCCGCGGAATTTTTCGAGGATTTTGGCGCGGGGGATCAGGGGCATCAACGTTCTCCCGGCGCAGAAATAGATTGACGGGCTGGCGGGACAACGCCCCCCTCTGTCCTGCCGGACATCTCCCCCACAAGGGGGGAGATTATGCGCGGCGCCGATGGCAGCCAATCTCCCCTCTTGTGGGGGAGATGTCCGGCAGGACAGAGGGGGGCAACATAAGGCATTGTCGATTCCAATCTAAGAACGGCAAATCTCTTCAAACATCTGCACCGCCGCATCTGCGAAAACGGGATCGTTGATGTGCAGCGGGAGGCGGCTAATCCTGCGTTTGGCGGTCTGTTTGACGGTCGCTTCAATTGCCGCGAACAGGGCTGCATCGGCGTCGGGATCGAAAAACGGCCCGCCCTCGATGTCGATTGCCGACACACCGTTTTCCGGGATCAGGAAGCGCACTTCGCCGTCGCAGGCGTTCAGCTTCTCGCCGATCCAATGGCCGATCTCGCTGCACTCCGCAGCGGTGGTGCGCATCAGGGTGACATTCGGATTGTGCTCGTAGAAGCGCCGGCCGCGATAGCGCTCCGGGATCGTCGACGGCGCCCAGAAATTGACCATATCCAGCGCGCCCACGGAGCCGACATAGGGCAGCTTCGTACGGGCGATCGCCCCGAAACGGTCTTCGGTTGCCGCGAGAACGCCGCCGAACAGGAGGTCGCAGACCTCGGTGGTGGTGATGTCGATCACGCCCTCCAGCAGACCGCTGTCCACCAGCTTCTCCATCGAGCGGCCGCCCGTGCCGGTGGCGTGGAAAACCATGCAGTCGAAGCGCTCGCGCAGACGATCGGAAATCGCCATCACGCAGGGTGTGGTGACGCCGAACATCGTCAGCCCGATCGCCGGCTTGCCGTCCCCGAACGTGACGGGAGCTTTCGCCATGCCGGCGATAGCCTGCGCGGCGTTGTGGAGGACGACGCGGCTCACCCGGTTGAGGCCGGCAAAATCGGTAATCGACGGCATCATGACGATATCGGAAACATTGACAAAGGGCGCGACATCGCCTGAGGCGAGCGTCGACACCATCACCTTCGGCACGCCGAGCGGCAGTGCGCGCATGCCTGCGGTAATGATCGAGGTGCCACCGCCGCCGCCTATGCCGACAATGCCGGCGATGTCGTCCCGTGCGCCGATGAATGCCGTGAAAGCCGCGCCCATCGCCGTGACCGCCGCGCCGCGATCGTCGGTCCCAAGCACCGCACTGGCGCCCTGCGGATGAAACTGCGCGACCTGGCGGGCGCCGATGTCCATTGCGAGTGCCGGCGTCCGCGTCCCTACGTCCACGCGCATGACGGGCAGGCCCGTCGCGGCGACCTGATCAGCCAGGAAGGCCAATTCCTCGCCTTTGGTGTCGGCAGTGCCGACGACGTAAACGCGTTTCAACGACCCCCTCCTGCCACCGCCGGGCGGCTCCTCTAATTTTGCGCCTCGGGCAGAATTGCATTGCAAAGTTTTGAGACGGTCGTATCGTATTGACATGGAAGTCTCGCGTCAATCGACGGTGGCGGGTGGAGATCGGGAGCGTGGTCCTCGGGCGCGAACCGGCACGCTGATGCTGCGCACGGCGACGGAGTTGATGCAGCGCGGGTTGACCCCTTCGGTGAGCGAGGTCGCGGAGGCGGCGGGCGTGTCGCGCGCAACGGCCTACCGCTATTTCCCCAGCCAGGCCGCGATGGTGCAGGCGGTCGTCAATGCCGGCCTCGGGCCGATCCTCAAATGGTCTTCGAAATCGGCCGACGCCGAGCGGCGTGTGGTCAATCTGGTGGAAACGTCCATCCCGCGAATCGATGCGTTCGAAGCGACCTTTAAGGCCGCGCTGCGGCTGTCGCTGGAGCAATGGGCGAAACGCCAGGCCGGCACTCTCGGCGAGGAACCGGAGTTCAAGCGCGGTCATCGCGTCGAATTGTTGAAGTCGGCGCTCGAACCCCTGCGCAGCACGCTGACAAAACGAAAATTTGATCGCCTTGCACAGGCGCTTTCCCTGGTCTTCGGGGTAGAAGTGCTGATCGTGCTCAAGGATATTTGGGGTCTGGACGTGAAGGAAGCTCTCAGCGTCGGCCGGTGGGCCTCGGGGGCGCTTGTCCGCGCTGCCTTGCAACAAGAGGGGGATGCATAACTGGTTGGACCAGATTCGCGGCCATCGAAGGCGATCCGGGGAAACGCTTGACAAACCGAGAGTTTTGGTACTACCAGATTGAACCAGAATGGCCCGAAACGCGTCTTGCGAGGGTCCCGTTCTAGTCGGCCGGGGGAGGGTCGCGACAACAGCTCAGCGATAAGGAAAATAGCCAACGGTCGGCAGCCTGCGACCGGACAGACAGGCAAAAAGGCGCACCAGGGAGGAACCACAATGCGCAAGAAACTTACCGGCTTGATTGCCGGCGTTGCACTATCACTTGCCTATTCGACATCGGCCTTCGCACAGGAACTCACGATTTTTTGGGCGGAGTGGGATCCGGCGAATTATCTGCAGGAACTCGTCAACGAATATGAGAAGGAAACCGGCGTAAAGGTCACTGTCGAGACCACGCCGTGGTCCGACTTCCAGACCAAGGCCTTCACCGAATTCAACGCCAAGGGCAGCGCCTACGACATGATCGTCGGCGACTCGCAATGGCTGGGCGCGGCGTCGGAAGCGGTCACTATGTCGACCTCACCAAGTTTGTGCAGGACAACAAGGTGCTTGATACGATGGCGCCGGCCACCGTGCAGTTCTACTCGGAATATCCGGGCAAGAGCGGCAAGTACTGGTCGATCCCGGCGGAAGGCGACGCGGTCGGCTGGTCCTACCGCAAGGACTGGTTCGAAGACCCGAAGGAGATGGAAGCGTTCAAGGCGAAGTATGGCTACGATCTTGCCCCGCCGAAAGACTGGAAGGCGCTGCGCGACATCGCTGAGTTCTTCCATCGGCCGGACGAGAAGCGCTACGGCATCGCCATCTACACCGACAACTCCTACGACGCGATGGCCATGGGCTTCGAGAACGCGCTGTTCTCCTTCGGCGGCGAGCTTGGCGATCCGGTGACCTACCAGGTCGAGGGTATCATCAACTCCGACAAGGCTATCGCTGCACTCGACGCCTACAAAGAGCTTTACAAATTTACCCCTCCGGGCTGGGCCAAGACCTTCTTCGTCGAAAACAACCAGGCGATCACCGAAAACCTGGCGGCGATGAGCATGAACTACTTCGCCTTCTTCCCGGCGCTCATCAACGAAGCGACAAACCCGAACGCCAAGAACACCGGCTTCTTCGCGAACCCGCCCGGACCTGGCGGCGACCAGTTTGCCGCGCTTGGCGGACAGGGAATCTCGATCGTCTCCTACTCGGAAAACCAGGAAGAGGCGTTCAAGTTCCTGCAGTGGTTCATCAAGGACGAGACCCAGAAGAAGTGGGCCGAGCTTGGCGGCTACACCTGCAACAAGGCGGTGCTCGAATCCGCCGAATTCCAGAACGCCACCCCGTATAACAAGGCGTTCTACGACACCATGTTCAAGGTCAAGGACTTCTGGGCGGTGCCGGAATATGCCGAACTTCTGACGGCTCTCAATCAGCGTGTCTATCCGGCCGTTGTCGGCGGGGAAGGTACGTCAAAGGAAACCCTCGACGCGCTGGCGGCTGATTGGACGGCAACGTTCAAGAAGTACGGACGCCTCAAGTAAGCTGAGGGCCTCTCGCGAGGGGGGACGTGCCCCCGCCCCCCTCGCACTTTGGATCGCAGAAGGAATTTGGATTTGGTCACTGCCGTTGTGACAAGGCTCGATCCGGCATCGCGCGCCGCCTCCCGCGGCATGAGCGACCTCTCGATCCGCAATCTCTTCATCATTCCGACGATCCTCTTCCTGATCGTCTTCAATGTCTTCCCGTTGATCTATTCGCTGGGCTATTCGTTCACGGATTTCCGCGCCTCGACGAATGCGCCGGCGAATTTCGTCGGCCTGCAGAACTATCGCGAATTGCTCAACGACCCCTTCATCTGGAACAATTTCGCGATCACCGCGCAATATGTGATCGTATCGGTGGTCGGCCAGGTGCTGGTCGGGTTTGGCACCGCGATGCTGCTGAACCGCGACATTCCGCTGAAAGGCCTGCTCACCACGCTGCTCCTGCTGCCGATGATGCTGTCCATGGCGGTTGTCGGGCTGTTCTGGAAGCTGCTCTACGATCCGTCGTTCGGCATCATCAACTATGCGCTTGGGCTTGGCACCTTCGAATGGCTGGCCAACCCCAAAATGGCGCTCTATGCGGTGGCGCTGACCGACATCTGGATGTGGTCGCCTTTCGTCATGCTGCTCTCGCTGGCCGGCCTGTCCGCAGTGCCCAAGCATCTCTATGAGGCGGCGGCCATCGACCGCGCCGGCCCGTTCTACACTTTCTTCCGCATCACGCTGCCGCTGGTCGCGCCGATTCTGATGATCGCAATCATCTTCCGCACCATGGAAGCGTTCAAGACGTTCGATCTCGCTTATGTCCTTACCAGCCAGCCGACCACGGAGGTGATCTCCATCCGCCTCTATAAGATGGCGTTCCAGGAGTGGCAGACAGGCCGGTCCTGCGCGCTGGCCTACATCGTGCTGATCATGGTGCTGGCGATCACCAACATCTACGTCAAGTATCTGAACAAGGTGAAGGAGCGGTGATAATGATCGTTTCGCTCCGCTCCCCCGGCAGTAGGCAGTGGGCAATAGGCAGTATGCCGCGAACGCCTGGCGGGAATGGCACCACACCATGGTTGTGCAGATATACTGCCTACTGCCTACTGCCCACTGCCCGGCACGAAAGGCCGTAACCCATGGCCGCCGTCACCACCTCGACCGAACGCAATCTCAACCGCCTCGCGATTGTCAGCGTCCTCATCGTCACGCTGATCTTCCTGGCGCCGATCTACTGGATTGCCTCGACGGCGTTCAAGCCGCGCAATCTGTCGACAACGGTGCCGCCGACGATCGTCTTCACGCCCGAAGTGTCGCCCTTCGTCAAGCTGTTCACCAAGCGCTCGCAATTGCGCACGGCGCCAAGTCCCGAGGAATACGAAGCCGCGCCCTGGTGGGAGCGGATGGTGTTCGACGGCGGCGAGAAGGTCGTGCGCTCAGGGCGCGGCGAGGTTCAGTGGTCGGGCTACCCGAACCGCTTCATGAATTCGCTGATCGTCGCCATCGTGTCGACCATCCTTGCCGTCGGCATGGGCACTCTCACCGCCTACGGGTTTTCCCGCTTCAAGGTTAAGGGGGAGGGGGATCTGCTCTTCTTCATCCTGTCGACGCGCATGCTGCCGCCCGTCGTGGTGGCGATCCCGATGTTCCTGATGTATCGCGCGGTCGGCCTCAACGACACGCATTGGGGCCTGATCATCCTCTACACCGCCTTCAATCTCAGCTTCTCGGTCTGGCTCATGAAGGGCTTCATGGACGAGATCCCGAAGGAATATGAGGAGGCCGCACTTGTGGATGGCTATACGCGCATGCAGGCCTTCTTCAAGGTGGTGCTGCCGGAGGCGGCGACCGGCATCGCGGCGACTGCGGTGTTCTGCTTCATCACCGCGTGGAACGAATATGCCTTCGCGCTGATCATGACCAATCGCCGCGCGCAGACGGCGCCGCCCTTCATTCCGAGCCAGGTCGGCTCCGGCCTGCCGGACTGGACCGTCATCGCGGCCGGCACGCTGCTGTTCCTGCTGCCGGTGGCGATCTTCACCTTCTTCCTGCGCAACCATCTGCTGCGCGGCATGTCGTTCGGAGCGATCCGCAAATGATCCCGGCGTATAAACTCCAGCGTATCGCCGAGATCGTGATGGTGGTGGGCATCATCTGCCTGTGCCAGCCGTGGAACCTGTTCCTTCACCGCTACGGGCTGACCGTGGTGATCGTCGGGCTGCTCACCTTCATGTTCACCGGCTGGTTCGGTGCGCCGGAGCCCGAGCGCGATGCCGACGCATCCAAGGAAGAGGGTCAATCATGACCCAGATCGAACTGCGCGGCGTTCAGAAATTCTTCGGTGCGGTCCAGGTCATCAAGGACCTGAACCTCAAGATCGACACCAACGAGTTCATCGTCCTGCTCGGCCAGTCCGGTTGCGGCAAGACCACGACGCTGCGCGCCATCGCCGGCCTGGAGACCATCGACGAGGGCGACATCCTGATCGACGGCCAGCCAGTGCAGCATCTGAAGGCGGCCGACCGCGACATCGCCATGGTGTTCCAGTCATTCTCGCTCTACCCGCACATGACGGTGTTCGAGAATGTCGCCTTTCCGCTACGCGCCACGCGCATGAGCAAGGCGGATGTGGACACCGAAGTGCGCGCGGTGGCGAAGGTGCTGCAGATCACGCATCTGCTCAACAAGAGGCCGTCGGCGCTGTCGGGCGGCGACATGCAGCGCGTTGCGATCGGCCGGGCGCTGGTTCGACGGCCGAAGGCGATGCTGATGGACGAGCCGATCGGCGCGCTCGACGCCAAACTGCGCGAAGAGATGCGCGCCGAGATCAAGCGCCTGCATCTCAAGCAAGGCTCGACCACCATCTATGTCACGCACGACCAGATCGAGGCGATGAGCCTGGCCGACCGCATCGTCATCATGCATGAGGGCGTGCTGCAGCAGGTCGGCTCACCGCAGGAGGTGTATGCGCATCCGGCCAATCTTTTCGTGGCGCAGTTCGTCGGCAGTCCAGTCATGAACATCGCCACGGCCGCCGTGAGCAAGGTCACCAGCGCCACGCAGGTGGCGGTCGGCGGAGAAGGCCATGCCTTTCAGTTTCCGGCTGCCCTGACGGGCCAGCTCGACGCGGCCAAGGGCGAGATCGGTTCGCTGGCGATGGGGATCCGGCCTGAGGGCGTGCTGGTGGCGCGCGAATCCCGGGAAGGCTATCTTCCCGTCGAAGCGCATATCATCGAGCCGCTCGGCTCCTATGACATTGTCGACCTGATGGTTGGGAAGCAGCTCCTGCGCGCCCGCACGCGCAGCGGTTATGTCTCCGGCCCCGGCGAGAGAGTTTGGGCCAGGATCGATCCGTCTCAGGCGCACTTCTTCGATACGGTCAGCGGCAAGAGCCTGGGGGTGAGGTTGTGAGGTTTTTATCGGAAAGCTTGGCGGGACAGCGCCCCCCTCTGTCCTGCCGGACATCTCCCCCACAAGGGAGGAGATTGGCTGCCATCGGCGCCGCGCGTGATCTCCCCCCTTGTGGGGGAGATGTCCGGCAGGACAGAGGGGGGCAACGTCGAGCGCTGTCCTTGCAGCCGTCATCAGAGGCAGCATAAGTGGCCCATATCGAACTTCGCAACATCACCAAGACCTTCGGCAACCATGTCGCGTTGAAGAACCTCGACCTCGACATCGCGGATGGCGAGTTCTTCGTCCTGCTGGGCGAGACGGGAGCCGGCAAGACGACCACATTGCGCCTGATCGCCGGGCTGGAAAAGCCGACCGCGGGGCAAGTTTTCATCGATGGCGTCGATGTCGCGGATTGGGGCGCGGCGGAGCGCGACGTCGCGCTGGTGCTGCAACAATATTCGCTCTACCCGCGCTACACGGTGCGCGAGAATCTCGAATTTCCGCTGAAATCGAAGATACGCCGCGTGGGCGACGAGGAGATCAGGGAGCGCGTTGCGCGCGCCGCCAAGACCTTGCGCATCGAGCATCTGATGGAGCGCAAGACCGACCGGCTCTCGGGCGGCGAAATGCAGCGTGTTTCCATCGGCCGCGCGATCGTGCGCAAGCCGCGCGTGTTTCTGATGGACGAGCCGCTGTCCGCGCTGGACGCCAAGCTGCGCGAGGCATTGCGCACGGAACTCAAGGATCTGCAGCGGCGGCTCGGCGCGACGTTCCTGTTCGTCACGCACGATCAGATCGAAGCCATGTCGATGGGCGACAAGGTCGGCGTGCTCAATCACGGCAAGCTGATCCAGACCGGTACGCCGAAGGATATTTACGACAATCCGCACGATACATTCGTTGCCAGCTTCGTCGGCTCGCCGCCGATGAACCTGATGGAAGGCAGGCTCGCCGGCGGCCGGGCGATCGTCGCGCCGAAGACGTTTGAGCTGCCCTATGACGGCGGCGCGAAGTCAGGCGGCATCGGCGACGATCGCGCGCTGACCTTCGGCATCCGGCCGGAGGACGTGTCGCTGGAAAGCGATGGCCCCGTGCACGCCAAGGTGCACGATGTCGAGAACCATGGTGTAGAAAAGATCGTCACGCTTCGTGTAGGCGACACGACGCTGCGCGCCACCGTTCCTGCCCGCACCGAACTTGAGATCGACCAGGATGTGCGCTTCGCCTGGAATCCGAAGAAGGTGGCTTTGTTCGACAAGGCCAGCGGTGTCAGCCTGCGCCACGCCGGCTGACACGCCTTGAGGCGTTTCGCCATATTGTAGACTGTATGCGGAGCGGTAGAGCCACTCTGCTCCGACTACCCGTCAGGAGGAACACTCATGCCAAAACGCATCGTCTTTACCGGCGGGTCGGGCAAGGCAGGCAAGCATGTCGTGCCGTGGCTGAAAGCCAAGGGCCACGAGGTCTTCAACCTCGACCTTAAGCCGCTCGATTGTCCGGGCGTGAACACGCTGATCACCGACGTGACCGACAGCGGGCAGGTGTTCAACGCGCTCTCCATGCATTTCGGCTTCGATGGCTATGAGTCCCCCGGCGGGCCGAGGAAGGTCGATGCCGTGGTGCATTTCGCCGCCATACCGAGGGTGCTGATCGAGCCGGACAATGTGACCTTCAGCGCCAATGTGATCAGCACCTATAACGTGATCGAGGCGGCGGTGAAGCTTGGCATCCGCAAGGTCGTCGTCGCTTCCAGCGAGACCACATACGGGGTCTGCTTCGCGGAAGGCGAAAAGGATTTCGCGCATTTCCCGCTGGAGGAGGATTATCCGATTGATCCCATGGACAGCTACGGCCTGTCCAAGGAGGTCAACGAAAAGACGGCGCGCGCCTTCGCGGCGCGCTATGGCGCCGACATCTATGCCTTGCGCATCGGCAATGTGATCGAGCCGCACGAATATGCGCCGTTCAAGACGTATGCGGAGAACCCGCCAATGCGCAAACGCAATGCGTGGAGCTATATCGACGCCCGCGATCTCGGCCAGATCGTGCATCTGTGCATTGAGAAGGACGGGCTGGGATTTCAGGTCTTCAATGCCACGAACGACACAATCACGGCCAATGAACCGACGGAGTCATTCTTGAAGAGATGGGCGCCAAACACGCCACACAGGCGGGCGCTGCAAGGCTTCGAGGCGCCGCTGTCCAACCGCAAGATACGCGAAGTTCTGGGCTTCAAGGAAGAGCATGACTGGCGGAAATATGTGTAAGGTCAGGCGCCGCGACGCGCGCTGTCGTATCGGCGGAAGCTGATCAGCCGAACCGTCGGCGAAACTCGTCCAGCGCCTCCGGATTGCGCAGGTTGGTCGGCTGTTCGCCGCGTAGAACCTGCAGTGCCTGTTCGGCTGCGCCGACGCCCATTCGCATCATGCTTTCCTCGGTGATGCCGGCCAGATGGGGCGTGACGATCACATTGTCGAAGCCGAGATAGGGGTGATCCGCCGGCAGCGGCTGTTCGGCGAAGACGTCGAGTGCAGCGCCGGCGATCCGCCCTTCGCGGAGCGCTGCGATAAGCGCGGCGTCGACGATCACCGGCCCACGCGAAACGTTGATCAGCAGCGCGCCATGCCGCATCCGCCCAATGCGCTCGGCATTCATCAGGCCGCGGGTCTCAGTCGTTAGCGGGCAGCACAGAACGACGATGTCGGCAGCGCCGAGCAATGCGTCAAGCGCGACAAACCGCACGCCGCCGATCGGCTTCGGCGTTCGGCTGTGCGCCAGGACCTCAAGGCGAAATCCATGCACGGCGATGCGGGCGATCTCCGTGCCGACATTGCCGAGACCGACAATGCCGATCTTCCGTCCGCCGAGATCATGGGCGGCGTAGGCGTGGTCGCGCCCGGCGTTCCAGCCTGTGCCACGCAAATCGCGGTCGACGCGGCGAAAGCCCCGCAGCAGCGCCAGCGCCATCATGAAGACATGCTCGGCGACGGTCGGCGCGTTGACGCCGGGCACATTGGCAACTAGCACGCCGGCCTTGGTGGCGGCTTCGATAGGGATCATGTCGAGGCCGGCGCCATGGCGGATCGCGGCCCGCAGGGCCGGCGCGGTATCGAACAGCGCGGCCGGGATGGGCGCGCGCACGATGACGACGCTTGCCTCGCTTGCCTCGCGGATCAGCGTGGCATCATCGAGCGCGGACGCGACCTGCAATTCGCCCGCTTCGGGGATGATCGCCTCGGCGCGCGGGTGCAGCCGATGTGTGGAATAGACGATCGGCCGCATGCTCTTCAGACTAGGCCTTCTCCAGCGTACGTCCGGCGATCTGCGGCGTGGTGTCGCCAAGCAGCCCCTTCCAGTAGCTCTCGGCGCCCTGCAGATGCGCGCTCATCAGCGCCTGCGCCAGGTTTCCATCGCGCTTCAAGAGCGCGTCGAAAATCTGCAGATGCTCAGCATGCGAGCGGCGGCCGCGGTCGGGGTCGCTGAAATAGATCGGCAGGCGGTGTTCGCCCAGCAGGTAGTAGACGCTGCAGACCTTGTGAAACACGCTGTTCTGCGTCGCGCGCACAATCTCCAGGTGGAAATCGCGATCCTGGCGGGCAAGGCCTTCGCCGCGCGCCAATTGCTCCTCGGATTCGCTTAAGATTTCGCGAAGCCGCTCGTAGTTCTCCTCGGTGGCGCGCGTGCAGGCAAGCTCGGCCGCCTTGATCTCGTGTATCTTCCGGATCTCGACCGTTTCGTAAATCTGGATCGGATCGAGCGGAACGCCTGCTTTCGCAAACAGGGCAAGCGCCTCGACGCTGGCTTCCCGCGTGGTGAGATAGATGCCGGATTTCGCCCGCCGCTCAACGATGCGCATCGCCTCGAGAATGGCCAGCGCCTCGCGCACCTGACCACGGCTGACGCTGAAATATTCGGCCAGTTCCCGCTCGGACGGCGTCCTGCCTGTCTCCGCCTCCGATTTGGAGAAGAGATAGGCGGCAAGGTCGGCGAGCAGGTTTTTCTCTTTCATCGTCCGCCGCTGTGAATGTGAGCCTTCATGAAGTCTTCGTCGATCGTAAATCCGAGGCCCGGCCGGTCGGGAATCGCAACCATCCCATCTTTAGCCTCGACCGTCTCTTCAACCAACCGGTGTATCATCGGATTCGCTCCGAGCGAATATTCGATGATGAAACTCGACGGCGCGGCCGCGCAGATGTGCAGGCCTGAGAAGAAGCAGGGCGCGCCGGCCCAGAGATGCGGCGCGAAGCGCAGGTTGAAGGCGCTGGCAAGAGCCGAGATCTTCATGGCCTCGCTGATGCCGCCGCAAAATGCCGGATCCGGCTGGAGCACGTCGACGGCCCTCGCCACGATGAGGTCGCGAAAGGCGAAACGTGTCGCCTCGCTTTCGCCGGCGGCGATCGGGACATTGCCAGCGGCCCGCACCTCCGCCATGCCTGCCTTGTCGTCGCCGATGACCGGCTCCTCGAACCAGGCGAGATCGCACTCCGCCACCATGCCGGCGAAGCGCTTGGCGCCGGCGACCGTGTAGGTGCCATGCGCGTCGACCATCAGATCGATATCCGGACCGATCGCCTTGCGTGCCGCGCGCACGCGCGCCGCCGAAGCATGCGGCGTGGCGTCCATCGCGCCGACGCGCATCTTGACTGCCTTGAACCCGCCCTGGTCGATATAGGATAGCAACTGGTCGCCGATCTGTTCGGCATCGGCCCAACCGCCGGAGGCATAGGCGGGCAGGCTGTCTGCCTTCTTGCCGCCGAGCAGCCGCCACACCGGTTGCCCAAGCGACTTGCCCAGAATGTCCCACAGGGCGATGTCAACCGCGCTGATGGCAGCGACGCTCAGGCCGCGGCGCGATAGATCGGGCATGGCGTGGCCTTGGCTTGCCGCACTCTGGTGACGCACGCCATTGTACAGCATTTCCCAGATTGCCGAGATGTTGCGCGGATCGAGGCCGATCAGGCGCGGCGCAACCTCGCTGTTGAGGAGATGCACCAGCCCGCTATAGGTCCCGGCGCTGCCGGCGGCGTTCTTGCCTTCACCCCATCCGACAATGCCGTCATCCGTTTCGATGCGCAGAATGGCGGCGTCGAAGGTGGTCAGCTGACCGAAGTCGCTGCGGTGCTGGCGCGCCGTTTCGATGGGTATGCGGATCCACCACGCTTCTACTTTTGCAATGCGCATCTTCGTCTCCAGCCCGCCCGGCCGGCGCCGGGCAGGGTGTTAGCCGTGCGGGAGCTACTTGATCAACGGCAGAAGGGTGTCCGCCGTGATGCGCATCTGGTCGGTGTAGAACGTCTCCGTCAGCACGCTCGAACCGTGATCCTGGATGAACTTCAACTGCTCCGGCGAAATATCGACGGGATTGCGCTCCACCATGTCGGGATAGGGCGCTGCCGGCGTGCGGTCGACCGGCGCCACGAATTCGTTGGTCAGCGCGCCGTCGTATCCGATCTCACGCAAGGTCCCGACGATCTTCGGCCAATCGATCTGGCCGAGCCCGGCGGCAAAGCGGTTGTTGTCGGCGACGTGGAAATCGAACAGCCTTTTGCCAGCGTTGCGGATCGCGTCGTAGACGTTAAATTCTTCCATGTGGATATGGTAGGCATCCAGGCAGATGCCGCATTCAGGGCTTACCGCATCGGCCAGCGCCAGCGCCTGCGATCCCCGGTTGAACAGATAGGTCTCGAAGCGGTTGAGAGGCTCGACCGCGATCCTGACGCCCACCTTCTTGGCGTGGGTGAAGCACTCGCGCGTCGCGTCGACCACCCATGTCCACTCTTCGTCTTCCGTGGCGTCCGGCACCACCTTGCCGACGGTGGCCGGCACCAGCGTTATGATCTCGCCGTCCAACTCGCTGACCATGGTCAGCACGTCCTTGACATATTTAACCGAGCGCTCGCGCTGGCCCTGATCCTTGGCGGCCAGATTGCGCTCGCCCAGCATCAGCGTCACGGAACCCCAGCAGCGAATGCCGTGTTCCTTCAGCGAGGCGCGGGTTTCCGTGGTCTTGTACTGCTCCGGCTCGCCGGAAATCTCGATGCTTTCGTAGCCGAATTTCTTGATCCGGCGCAGGGTCGTGTCCAGCGGCTCGGCGCGCATCCAATTGTGTGTCGAAAGATGCATTGGCGTCCTTCCTCCCGAAAGATCATTGATTTCAAGGTCTGGTGACGACTTTAGTCATCTGGCCAACCACATGCAATCTGGTTCTACCAATTCTAGATGGATATTTCGCTCGCTCGGACAGACAGCCTGACGTGCCGTTAGGATGCGAGGGGCGACGCTGTAGAGAAATTCATTTATATCAGTAAGTTATGAAATAGTGTGAAATTTGCTGCCGCTTATATCCGTGACAGGTTGGTCAGACCAGAGAGGCCCGTCTACTCCCGCTTGCGCGAAAATCCCTGTGGTTGCAAGAGGCGCTTTTCCGCGCTTTCCCAAAGCTGCAATGTTTTCTACAAAGGTGAGCGGCAACGATGTCGCGAGCGAATGACAGCGATGTGCGCTATGAGGGGAAAAGCCGCAGCCGCGACAGCGGACGAGAAGGCCGGCCGGCGGAGGTCGGCGCTGATGCGTGCCGCGACGGCCCTTCTCCTTGTGCCTGGCATGGCCGCGTTGAGCGGCTGCGAGCAGCGCCAGGCTGCTCCGCAAAAGCAGCCGGTCCGCGTGAGGGTCGCTGAGGCCGCGCTGGAGAAGTATTCGCCTGTCTACGCATTGACGGGGATTATCGCGGCGCGCACCGAAACCAACGTGTCCTTCCGCATCGGAGGCCGCGTTGCGGAACGGCTGGTGGACGTGGGCGACCATGTCGACGCCGGGACGGTTCTGGCGCGGCTCGATCCGCAGGAGCAGCAATCCGATGTGCGTTCCGCGCAGGCCGCGGTCGATGCCGCCACCGCCAATCTGACGCAGACCACGGCGGCGTTCCAGCGCCAGGATGCGCTGCTCAAGCAGGGCTTCACCACGCGGCGCGATTACGACCAGGCGCAACAGGCGATGCAGGTTGCGCAAGGCTCGCTGGGGGCGGCGCAGAGCCAGCTCCAAAATGCCAAGGAAGGACTGGGGTATACTGAACTGAGCGCCGCGAGGCCCGGTCTTATCACGCAGCGCAATATCGAGGCGGGACAGGTCGTGCAGGCGGCCCAGACCATATACACCATCGCCGAAGACGGCGACCGCGACGCGGTTTTCTATCTGAACGAGGCGGCGCTTGTGAACATGCCGGTCAATCCCCCGGTCAAGATCACCCTGATCAGCAATCCCAGCATCACGGCCCCCGGAATCGGGCGAGAACTGTCGCCGGTCATCGACCCCGCCTCCGGAACCATTCGGGCAAAGGTGAGCATACCCAACACGCCTGCGGAGATGGCGCTCGGCGCTGCCATCACAGGTTCGGTCCAGGTGCAGCCTGTGGAGTCGATCCTTCTTCCATGGCGGGCGCTGTTTTCCGATGCTGGCTTGCCGGCGGTGTGGATCGTGGATCGCGTCACAAACGCTGTCTCGCTCTCTCGCGTAACCGTGTTGAGCTTCACGTCGGGCACGGTTGCCATCAGCAAGGGTCTTTCCGAGGGCCAGCAGGTGGTGACGGCCGGGGTGCAATTGCTGCGCCCAGGTCAAGTGGTCGAGATCGCGGCGGAGCCGGCCAAATGAGAGCGCCCGGCATCTCCATCGCGGCTTTCGCGCTCGCGCTCCCGCTGCTGGCGTCCTGCAGCGAGGAAACGGGGGAGGCGCCGCAGATCATCCGCCCGGTGCTATCCACCGTCGTGGCAGAGCGCGACGAGACCCCCTTCGGTTTCGCCGGGTCAATCGAACCAAGGGTCAGCGCCGAGCTTTCCTTCCGGCTGCTGGGCCGCGTGATTGCCCGGGATGTGGACGTGGGCGATCTGGTCAAGAAGGGCGCAACGATTGCGACGCTCGACTCTTCCGCGCTGCAATTGCAGGTGCAGGCAGCCCGCGCCGATCTCTCCAGCGCGGAGGCGCAATTCGCCAATGCCGCCGCCAGCGAAGAGCGCCAGAGGGCGCTGCTTCAATCGAAAAACACCCCGCAATCGGTTTACGACACGGCAGTGCAGGCGCGCGACGCCGCACAAGCCAGCGTGGAACAGGCGAAGGCAGCGCTTGCCAAGGCGCAGGAGCAGTCGGGCTACACCCAGCTGTTTTCCGATTTCGACGGCATTGTCACCGAGACCGGAGCGGAGGTCGGCCAGGTTGTCTCGCCGGGACAGATGGTGGTGACGGTGGCGCGCTCCGATGCGCGCGATGCCGTTGTGGATATTCCAGACCAGATCGCGGTTGCAATCCCACTGGGGTCGGTGTTCGGCGTCGCGCTGCAGTCGGCGCCCAGCATCATCGCCCAGGGCAAGTTGCGCGAAGTCTCCCCCCAGGCCGACGCCGCCACCCGCACCCGCCGGATGAAGCTGTCCTTGCTGGACCCGTCACCGTCGTTCCGGCTGGGGTCGACGGTCACGGTGACCCGCCAGGAGGAGGTGAGGCCGCAGATCATCCTGCCGCAATCGGCCCTGCTCGATGACGGCGGCAGGACGGCGGTATGGGTGGTCGACACGGGCGGCACCGTCGGCCTCAGGCCGGTCACGCTCGGTGGACGGGGGCCGGGCTTCTTCAGCGTCGTCGGCGGTCTCGAACCCGGAGCACGGGTCGTGACCGCGGGCGTGCACAGCCTGACGCAAGGCCAGAAGGTGAAGGTCGACGTCGAGGAGCTGCCCCAGTGAAGGACTTCAACCTCTCCGACTGGGCGCTCGACCATCGTTCGCTGGTCTGGTACTTCATGATCGTCTTCATGATCGCCGGCGTGTTCTCCTATCTCAGCCTCGGCCGCGAGGAAGACCCGGCTTTCACCATCAAGACGATGCTCATCCAGGCCAACTGGCCGGGCGCTTCGGTCAACGAGACCATCACCCAGGTCACCGACCGCATCGAAAAGAAGCTCGAGGAGTTGGACTCGCTCGACTATACGCGTTCGATCACAACGCCCGGCAAGGCGGTGATTTTCGTCAATCTCAAGGAGACGACGCGCGCCCGCGACGTGGTGCCGACCTGGAACCAGGTCCGCAACATGATGAACGACATTCGCCAGAACTTTCCGGACGGGGTGCTTGGACCGTTCTTCAACGACCGGTTCGGCGACGTCTACGGCAATATCTACGCGTTCACCTCCGACGGCCTGACCCAGCGCCAGTTGCGCGACTATGTCGAAATCGCCCGCACCCGTATTCTGACGGTGCCGAATGCCGGCAAGGTCGATCTCATCGGCGCGCAGGACGAGGCGATCTATTTCGAATTCTCCACCCGCCAGATCGCCGCGCTGGGCATCAACCAGCAGGCGGTCATCGCCAGCCTCCAGGCGCAGAATGCGATCACGCCGTCAGGTGTCATCGAGGCCGGACCCGAGCGTGTCAGCGTCAGGGTGACGGGCGCCTTTTCCTCGGAGGAAAGCCTGCGGGACATTAATCTGCGGGTCAACGACCGCTTCTTCCGTCTCTCCGATATAGGCACCATCCGGCGCGGCTATGTCGACCCGCCGACCTCGCTGTTCCGCTTCAACGGCGAGAACGCCATCGGCCTTGCCATCGGCATGAAGCCCGGCGCGAATTTGCTGGAGTTCGGCGACAATCTCGCCGAGGAGATAACCCGCATCACCGCCGATCTGCCTGTGGGCGTCGGCGTGCACCTTGTCGCCGATCAGCCGCTCGTCGTCGAAGAGGCTGTCTCCGGCTTCACCCGCGCCTTGTTCGAAGCCGTGGCCATCGTTCTCGCCGTCAGCTTCGTGTCGCTGGGCATGCGCGCGGGGCTCGTCGTCGCGCTGGCGATCCCGCTGGTGCTGGCAATCACCTTTCTGTTCATGGCCTATCTCGGCATCACGCTGCAGCGCATTTCGCTGGGCGCGCTGATCATAGCGCTTGGCCTGCTCGTCGATGACGCAATGATTGCGGTGGAGATGATGGTGGCGCGGCTGGAGGTGGGCGATACGCTGCGCAAGGCTGCGACCTATGTCTATACCTCCACGGCTGCCTCGATGCTGACCGGGACGCTGGTGACAGTCGCCGGCTTCATCCCGATCGGACTGAATTCCAGCTCGGCGGGCGAATATACCTTCACGCTGTTCGTCGTCATCGCCGTGTCGCTGCTCGTCTCCTGGATCGTCGCGGTGCTGTTCACGCCGCTGCTTGGCGTCACCATCCTGCCCGCCACGATGAGGAAGCACAGCGAGAAACCGGGACGTTTCACGAGCATGTTCAATGCCGTGCTCTTCCAGGCGGTTCGGCACCATTGGATTACCATCATTGCGACAGTGCTTCTGTTTACCGTCTCGCTCTTCGGCATGCGCTTCGTGCAGCAACAGTTCTTCCCGGGTTCCGACCGGCCGGAACTGATCGTCGACTGGAACCTGCCGCAGAACAGCTCCATCGAGGAAACCCGCGCCCAGATGGAGCGCTTCGAGGACATCGCCTTGCGCGGCGATGACGATATCGAGCATTGGAGCACCTATATCGGCCAGGGCGCCGGGCGCTTCGTGCTGTCCTTCGACGTGCAGCCGGCGAACCCCTATTTCGGCCAGATCGTCATCGTGACGAAGAGCTACGAAATCCGCCACCGCGTGCAGGAGAAGCTGGAGAAAATCCTGCGCGAAGAATTCGTCGGCACCGACACGCTGGTCAAGTCGCTGGAACTGGGGCCACCCGTCGGCCGGCCGATCCAGTATCGCTTCAGCGGTCCGGACATCCAGACGCTTCGCATGCTGGCGCTCGACTTTGCCGGCGTCATCGACGTGAACCCCAACGTCGCAGCCGTGACCTATGATTGGAACGAACCGTCGCGGGTGCTCAAGGTCGATGTGATGCAGGACAAGGCGCGGCAGCTCGGCGTCACATCGCAGGATATCGCCCAGGCGCTGAACAGCATTGTCGGCGGCGTGACGGTCACACAGGTCCGCGATCAGACTTATCTCGTCAACGTCATCAGCCGTTCGATGGACGGCGAGCGCGGGTCGATCGAGACGGTGCAGAACCTGCAAATCCCGGCCGGCAATGGCCAGGCGATTCCGCTCGCCGCAGTTGCGACGCTCCGCTACGACCTTGAGCAGACGACCGTGATGCGGCGCAGCCGCATGCCGACCATCACGCTGAAGGCGGATATTGTCGGCTCATTGCAGCCTGCCACGGTGGCGACTCAACTGGAGCCCTCCGTGGAGGCTTTCCGCCAGAAGCTGCCGGTGGGCTACAATATCGAGGTGGCCGGCACGGTTGAGTCGAGCGCCAAGGCGCAGGGCCCCATCGCCGCCGTCGTGCCGCTGATGCTATTTGTCATGGCGACGATCCTGATGATCCAGCTGCAGAGTTTCCAGCGGCTGTTCCTGGTGGTGGCGGTTGCGCCGCTCGGACTGATCGGCGTCGTTGCAGCGCTCTTGCCAAGCGGCGCGCCGCTCGGCTTCGTGGCGATCCTCGGCGTGCTGGCGCTGATCGGCATCCTGATCCGCAATTCGGTGATCCTGATCGTGCAGATCGAGCATCTGATTTCGGAGGGAGTGCCGCCATGGAACGCCGTCATCGAGGCGTCGGAGCACCGCATGCGGCCGATCGCACTGACCGCTGCGGCGGCGTCACTGGCGCTGATCCCGATTGCGCGCGAAGTGTTCTGGGGACCGATGGCCTATGCCATGATGGGCGGGATCATCGCCGGCACGGCAATCACACTGCTCTTCCTGCCGGCGCTCTACATCGCCTGGTTCCGCATCAAGGAACCATCGCCGGAGGCTGAGCCGGTCGTGGATCAACAACCGGATGGCAAGGCGCAACCGGCGTGATTCGATCGGTGAAAGAGGGCGTGGCTCCTGTAATTCCCGCTTCGGGGATCGGCAGTTGACCGCGCAATCTCCAGGCACACTCGAACGCTGCATCCTTGCCGGGCAGGGCAAGGTGCCGGCCGAAATCGTTATCCGCGACGTGCAATTGCTCGACGTCATCTCCGGCGGGATCAACCGAACCGACATTGCGATCGTCGGCGACCGCATTGTCGGAACGCAGCACGACTATGATGGCGAGACAGTCATCGACGGCGGCGGCCGCTTCGCCGTGCCGGGCTTCATCGATACGCATCTGCACATCGAATCCTCGCTGGTGACGCCGCTGGAGTTCGACCGCTGTGTGCTGCCGCATGGCGTGACGACCGCTTTGTGCGACCCGCACGAGATCGCCAACGTGCTCGGCGCGGACGGCATACGCTATTTCTTGAACTGCGCCGAACGCTCGGTGATGGACATTCGCGTCAATCTGTCGTCCTGCGTGCCGGCGACGCCCTTCGAGACATCGGGCGCGGCGCTGGAGATTGCCGACCTGGCGCCGTTCCGCGCGCACCCGAAGGCGCTCGGCCTGGCCGAGGTGATGAACTACCCCGGTGTACTCAACCTCGACCCTGGAATTCTCGCAAAGCTGGAGGCCTTCCAGGACGGGCATATGGACGGGCATGCGCCCTTGCTCCTCGGCAAGGCGCTGAACGGCTATCTCGCCTCCGGCATCCGCACCGACCATGAGGCGACGAGTGCAGCGGAAGCGCGCGAGAAGCTGCTGAAAGGCATGGCGATCCTCATCCGCGAAGGATCGGTATCGAAGGACCTGAACGCGCTGGCCGAAATTCTCGACGAGAACAGTTCGAGTTTCGTTGCGCTCTGCACCGACGACCGCAACCCGCTCGACATCGCGGAGGAGGGACACCTCGACGCGCTGATCCGCCGGCTGATCGCCAAGGGCAGGCCGCGCCATCATGTCTACCGCGCGGCTTCGCATTCGGCGGCGCGCATCTTCGGGCTGCGGGACCGTGGCTTGCTGGCGCCGGGCTGGCGCGCCGACATCGTGCTGCTTGACGATCTGGACGCCTGCGAAGTCAGCGATGTGGTCTGTGGCGGACGGCTGGTGACCCCCGCCCTGTTTGCCGCGCGAGAGGAGGTCGCTCCGGTTGGCCTTTCTTCGATGAAAGCGAAGCCTGTCACCGCCGACGCCTTCATCACGGAGCCGAAGGCCGGCCAGAACCGAACCGCCGTGATCGGCGTGAAACCCGGCCTCATTCTGACTTTCCGCGCAGAGGCGATGCTGGAACGCGGCTTACGCGGCTTGCTGCCCGACCTTGCCGGCGATGTGATCAAGGTCGCTGTGGTGGAACGTCACGGCAAGAACGGCAATATCGGCCGCGGCTTCGTGACCGGCTTTGGATTGAAGCGCGGCGCAATCGCCTCATCGGTCGGCCATGACAGCCACAACATCACCGTTGTCGGGGCGAATGACGACGACATGGCGCTCGCCGTCAACCGGCTGATCGCGATGGGCGGCGGCTTCGCGGTAGCGGATGGGGGCAGGATCACCGCCGAACTGGCGCTGCCGGTGGCCGGCCTGATGAGCCTGCTGCCGTTTGAAGAGGTGTCGCACGCTCTGGAAGGATTGCACGAGGCCGCCAAGGCGCTTGGCTGCGTCTTGCCGGAACCGTTCCTGCAGGTCGCCTTCCTCGCATTGCCGGTCATCCCGCATCTCAAGATGACCGACCGCGGCTTGTTCGACGTCGACAAATTCGACTTCGTGGCCTGAACGCGCAGGCTTTGCCTGCATCACGCCGCCTTCCTGCCGCCGGTCACAGCGGCACCTGCCCATGCACCTTGATTTCCTTCAGCACCAGATTGGTGCGCACATGCGCGATGCCCGGCAGGCGGAAGAGGAAGTGTTCGAGGAATTCGTTGTAGGCCTCCTTGTCGCGGCAGACGACGTGCAAATGATAATCGGCCTCGCCGGTGGTGGAGAAGCACTCCAGCACTTCCGGACGGTCTGTGACGCGGCTGATGAAGGTGGTGACGTGGTCCGACTCGTGGCGCACCAGCGTCACATGCACGATGGCGCTGAAACGCAGGCCTGCTTTGGCCGGATCGACAATGGCCGCATAGGCCTCGATGATGCCCGCATCTTCCAGCGATTTCACGCGGCGCCAGCAGGCGGAGGCGGACATGCCGACTTTCTCCGCAAGTTCCTGATTGGACATGCGCGCGTCGGTTTGCAGCAGCCGCAGGATACGGCGATCCTGATCGTTCAAGTCCATCGGCATTTTTTCCGGCGGTAGGATTGTTCTGCAGACCTAGCATTTTCGGCAAATATTACCAAGTTGGTCGACGCATCGCGCAAAGAAGGCAGAACCTGCCGGGCGGGGTCGGTTAAACTTCCCGCGATGTTACCTCTTCGGGAGATCCGGCCATGGCCGACGCGTCGTCCTTCCTTGCCGATTATTCCCTGAACGACCGCTACACCAAGGCTGACGGTCGCGTCTTCCTGACCGGCACGCAGGCTTTGGTGCGAATCGCGCTGGACCAAGCCCGGCGCGACAAGGCGAATGGCCTCTCCACGGCAGGCTTCATTTCCGGCTATCGCGGGTCGCCGCTGGGGAGCGTCGACCTTGAGCTGTGGCGCGCAAGGGATCTCGTCAAGCAGTGCGGCATCGAGTTCTTGCCGGCGGTGAACGAGGATCTGGCCGCCACTGCCGTCCTCGGCTCACAGCAGGTCGAGAGCAATCCGGACAAGACCGTGCAGGGCGTGTTCGGTCTTTGGTATGGCAAAGGCCCCGGCGTCGACCGCGCCGGTGACGCGCTGAAGCATGGCAACGCCTATGGTTCGTCGCCGCATGGCGGCGTGCTGGTGGTCGCCGGAGACGACCATGGCTGCGTCTCGTCGTCCATGCCGCATCAATCCGATGTCGCCTTCATGGCGTGGTTCATGCCGACGCTTAATCCAGCGTCGGTCGGCGAATATCTGGCGTTCGGCGAGTATGGC
>Ga0190271_10000256_pt1 | contig 26186 bp, 39 predicted proteins | sample Popmic356T_FD_133747 | JGI IMG/M metagenome (GOLD analysis project Ga0190271, IMG submission 133747) | Populus adjacent soil microbial communities from riparian zone of Weber River, Utah, USA - 356 T | ecosystem: Environmental > Terrestrial > Soil > Riparian zone | place: USA: Utah | collected...
CACGACGACTGCTGATGGTGGTGTGGAGTTACGCGCTGTGTTGCCTGGTGAGGAAGCGAATGGATTGGATCCTTCTTCGGACGTGGTGCTCCTCGATTCGTACACGTACATCGGAGACACGGGGTCGATCGAACTTGACGACACCTCATCGAGGTGCCGATGCCGAGACGGAGGATGAGTATGCAGATCGCCTCGTTGACGAGCTCCGCTTGCTCGCGCCGCGTCCCATCCTTCCAGAGGATTACGCGGTCCTCGCACGACGCAACCCAGCAGTCGCCCGCTCGTTCGCAGTCGATGGGTGGGACGGCGTGGACACGAACAACGAGCGCACCGTAGGCCTGGTGCTCCTTGACGAGTCAGGTGAAGACGTCAACGCGGGAGTGAAGACAGAGGTGGAGGAAGACCTCGAGGCGCTACGGGAAGTCAACTTCGTCGTCTACGTTGGGAGCCCAACCTACACGCCAATCTTCGTCACCACCACAGTGCGCGCGTACCGCGACTGGAATCCTGCTGACGTGGATGCTGGAGTCGTCGCTGCGATTGAGAACTATCTCTCTCCAGCGAACTGGGCTGTCCAGTTGGACGAGGTGACCTGGGAACCGCAATCGGTGGTGCGCTACGGCGAGGTGTGGTCGATGATCGACAGGGTGCCCGGAGTCAACTACATCGAGTCGCTCTACGTTGACGACGCGACTGCTCCTGATTCGAGTGACGTGGTGGACATCACTCTGTCTGGGACCGTGCCACTGACACGTCCCGCTGATACGGGCACCGGGATCTCCGTCACCGCGAACCCAGGCCCATGAGCGAGATCTCAGAGGACCTCTACGAGGCGATCACTCCTGGGCAGGTTCGTGTTCAAGAGGACGAGGTCGATGAGGACACGGAGGTACTGTGTGAGTCGATCGCAGTGTGTCTCGATCAGTGGTGGCAGATCCTTGGCGTGCAGTGGGACAACATCCTCAGTGCAGAAGAGACACCAACTGAAGCGATCAGGTACGCGGCACAGTTCAGCGGGTTGCAAGTTGAGACCCAATGGACAGAGGAGACCCAGCGCACCATGCTTGCTGCTCCTCCTGGGTTCGCACGTGGGACAGTTGCAGCGATGGTGTCGGCAATCCAGATGACCCTCACTGGGTCGAAGACGGTGTACCTGGTTGAGCGTCCTGACGGTGAGGCCTACCAACTGATCATTCGCACGCTTGAGGGTGAGACGCCATCGCCGGAGATGACAGAAGCAGCGATCCGCGCAGTCAAGCCCGCTGGCATCATGCTCGACTATGACGTGTTGACTGGCCAGACCTACAACCTGATCGACGTGTCCTACACGACCTACCAGGAAGTGGACGACGCGTACGACTCCTACGATGAGATGAGGTCGGACATTGAGCTCTAACGACTCACCATGGCGACATCCCGATCCCCCGCTCGAGGTGCCCGTGCCACGCGAACCGCATCAGTCGCCCGCGGGCGAGTTCGAGCATTTGACTCAAGAGGAACTTGAGGAAGAACTCCGTCAGACGGGACGTGCGGCAGGACCACTGTCGACTGACAACAGGGGCATGGATCCTGCGCTCGTTGACGGGAAAGACGACGTGCGCTAAGACGTTCTAAGGTGGGGGTAGATCGGGCCAGGTCCCTTACGGGGACCCGACCCGATCATCCCAGCAGCGTGACGCTCTACCCGCCGTTCTGCGGGAAGTCGCGCTCGTCCTCGAACGTCATCCTGCCTAGCGAACGCAGCAGCGCGGCGAGGTCCGACTTGGTCATCCTCGCGATCGACGTGAGCTTGCCGGCGAGGTTTGCGTCGATGAGTTCGTCCACTGAGTCAGTGACCTTCGGGACGATGAGCACTGGACGATGCTTGAGGCCGATGCGCCGAACACGACGCAACGACTGGACCCACGCGTCAGAGTCGAACGCGCGGTCGGCGTAGAACACTGTCTTCGTGTCGGTGAACGTGTGACCGAACTTGCCGACTCCCATCTGGAAGACGAGGATGTCCAACTTGCCGTCCTGGTAGGCCTCGATCGTGTCGTCCTTCTGATCGTTCGAGATGTTGCCGTGCACCACGCCAACGCGCAGGTCCTTGAACTCCTTCCGGAGACGATCAACCATTGACTCTGCTGTCTCGATGAACCAGGCCCACACCAACATCGGTGTCTCGACCTCGCCCTGCTTGATCAGATCCACCAGGAGGTCCTCCTTGACAGACGACCGAGCGTGGAACGTCCCGTCCTCCTTCGGCAGCGATCCCATGTTCGACGTGATCTGCTGCAGGCGGGTGGACATTGACAACCAGTTGGTCGCCTCGATCCGCTCGCCCTCGAGGTCGAGGACCCACGAGTTCAACATCGAGTCGAACGCCTTCCGCTGCTTCGCGCTGAACTCGATCTCGATGGGACGGTAGATGTAATCGGGCAGGTCCGGCAACACATCGTCCTGGGAACGGACGAACATGAAGTCACGCAGGTAGTGGTGAGGATCGATGTTGGGCTTGTCACCCTCGATCGACCAACCCCACTGCCCGCGCTCCACGACGCAGAAGAACTCTGCGAAGCGCCAGTAGGAACTGAACCCACGTGGGAACATGATGTTGAGTTGCTTCCACAGATCGTCCCTGAACTTCGATGTGGGGGACCCACTGAGCATCCACATCTGTCCTGTGCCGCCATCGGTGAGCGACTTGAGCACATCTGCCTTGACCGCCTTCCGATTCTTCAGCAGGATCGACTCGTCGCAGATGACTACGTCCCAATCGATCTCGAGGTAGTCACGGCGGACCCGGACGATGCGCTCACGCGCGTTCTCCATCTTGCCCGACTTCGGGTTGCGGCGCTTGGGACCATCCTCACGCCACTGCTTCACCTTGCGGGCGTTCGTGACCCACTCGGGCTGGAACACCTTGCCGTCCTCGTCGCGCAACACGACCTCTTGGATGACCTCGTGGTTCGCGACCGTGACCTCAGTCCCGGGCGCACGATCGGCAGCGGTCGCACGTGTAACAACACGACCCGACTCCTCCCACCGATCGATCTCCCGCATCCAGTTCCGGCACAACGTCACCGGAGCAAGGATGAGGATGCGCTTCGCCTTCAGCAGGTCCGCGCACACGACCGACACGGGCGTCTTGCCAAGGCCCGGCGACAGTCCCAGCAGGGACGTCGAGTGCGGGTTGCAGAACATGTACTCCACCGCTTCACGCTGGAACGGGTACAGGGTGTCCCAGGAAGGATGCGCGACCGCTGCCGTGCGCTCTTCGTCTGAGAATCCTGCGAACCCCCACTCCTCGAACGCGAGGTCCTGCACGACCTCCGGGGCAGTGCGGATGAAGTCCTCGCCGTAGAACTCGCCAAGGCGAAGGACGTTGTGCGAGGTGGGAGGAAGGCGCCAGGCCTTCAGGTCCTTATCCCACCGACCGCCGAGTTGCTCCTTGATCTCCTTCGAGGGGTACGTGGGAGCGCGGACGATCATGTCGCGACCGTTGAGTTCGATCCCTGCCATGTTCACGCCACCTCCTTGCCCGTTGCATCGATCTCGACCACATCATCGCTGACAGGGAACGCGCCGTGGGCGTAGTTGCCCTGGCGGATGTTCGCCACGTCCTGGATCGCCTCATCGATCGTGAGGCGCACCTGGCGCCACGTTGCGCGGTACACGCGGCCCCGCGGGCCCCTGAACTGCACAACGCCGATGAACCCTGTCCGCGCCGCTGCGGGCTTCCCCGACTCGCGGTTGCGAATGATCATGTCCTGATCCTCGCTGCTGATCTTGAACCGCCGCATTAGAAACCACACCCATCGCACTTGAGCGTGGTGTGAACCTTGCCGCACCTGCAGCACTCGATCGCCCTGTACGACTTCACCTTCTGCTTCGCACCTTCGCGGCAGTCGGGGCAGTTGACGGTCGAGTCGCTGGGCGACTTCTTGAACTGGGCGCCGCACTTCTTGCAGGCCCTGTGGGTGCTGGTGATCACTGTGTGCTTCCTTCCTTTGGGGGTGTCGCGCGTTCGTCTGACCTACGCGCGTAGCGCGTAGCCTAACAGGTCGCTTGGCACTTTGTCGACCGACCGACCACCAACAGCGAGGGGCCCCTTTCAGGACCCCTCGCGAGCACTGGGTAGAGGTAGTGCTCTACGGGACCAAGATGCGCTTGTTGATCCCTGTTGCCGAGGTCACTGTCCACAGGCGGAGGGAAGGATCGATCCCCCGCTTGCGAACCTGGACCACGTGGGCGCCGCAACGCTTGCCGCGCATGTTCACTCGAACGAACCTGCTCCGGACGACCTCTGAACTGATCGCCCGCGCACGATCGACCTTCACTCGGACAGTCGACTCATCGCGCATCCTCGACGGCAGGACGAGACGCGCCCTCTTGCGAATCGACTTGCAGCGCCGATTGCCGTTGGTGATGTTCACGTTGACCGTTGTGTCCTGAGTGACGTTGATCGGCAACCCACCTGGGCCAACAATGGTTCCTTCGGGTCCTGGGTCACCTGGAGGTCCGGGCGGTCCCGCGGGACCAGGTGCGCCGTTGCAGACGTAGAACACCTCTTCCTCGGGCTCCGGCGGATTCTCTGTCTTCGTTGGTGCGCCTCTGTGCTTGTGGATGACAGTGATCTTCACTCCACCGAACTCGCAGTTCTCTCCCGCGGGTTCTGACTCGACGGTGATGGTGTCCCCGCCATGGCAGAAGTGTGGGTTCCCCTGACACTCCGGCGGTGGTAGCACTGCCGATGCTGTGGACGACAACACGCCCACGGCCAACACGCACACGAACGCGACTGCCGCAGCAATCGTTCTGGTCATATCCCCTCCTGAGGGTAGTTAGAGTGCGCGCGACGATAGACGGTTGCTGCACGTGCATCCTCGGCAACGATCGAGGGGCCCCTCTCGGGACCCCTCGGTACGCGTGTATATGTGTCGGCGGCGCTACGCGGTGATCTCCTGGCGTGCGCGTTCACCTGTCGTCAGCGGGACACCGAGATTGAGCGCTGCGTCGAACGTGGTGTTGACTTGCAGTGCCAGCATCTCGAGGTCCTCCGCCTCCTGGGAGATCGAGAGCACGTTGTTCGCCTCGATCTTGTCTGCCATCGAACGAAGGGTGTCCACCATCTCCTCGGCGGCGACCTTCGCTAGTTCTTCCTGTGTCATGTCGTGTCCTTCCTTTGGGGGTTGACGATCGACGGCGTTCAGCCGCCGACCTTGTGCTTGCGGAACAGTCCTGACTTCGTAATCGATCCCGTGTACCCACATGAGCAGCGCACTGACGGCGCAACAGCAGCGGACGCCCACGCGCCGTTCGCCCACCGCGGGTCGCAAAGCGACTCGCCGGCGTACGTGCCGCTGTGCTCGCATTGATCGCTCGGGACTTCCTTCGACTCGACCGGCGCGTCCTTGAAGCAGTGAGTGCACGCCGTCACCTCGAACCGCGCGACGACCTCCTCCTCGCTGAACCCACTGGCCTCGTACACGAGACCGACGAGGGTGCGCCCCGGGGTGATCGTGTGACACGAAGGACGGTGAACCTTGCCACCCATCACTCCGTGATAGCGGGCCCACCCACCGCGGCGGTCCCACTCGGCCTTGAACGGGATGTCCGCGTCCAACGCCTCGAGGTACTTGTCGCTGTTCTCGAGCTCGTTGACCTGCTCATCGATCTCGTCCGCCTGCTTGTAGTAGTGCCCGCCCGCCTTGCGGTAGCGACGTGCGCTCAAACGCAGAGCGTGCATCCGCTGCTCGATCCTGATGGCGGGGAGCATGACGGTGCTCCACTCCTCATCGATCTGGGCGGGAGTCATGCTGGTGAGGTCCTGGGTCATGTTGTGCTTCCTTCCTTTGGGGGTTGTGCGCGCTGCTTCGACCTGCGCGCGTAGCGCGCAGTATAGCAGCTCAGGAAGCGTTATGCCTCTTCGGTGTCCGCTCGCGCGATCAACTCGAGAGTCGTCTCATCCCAGTCGTACTTGCCCATCTGGCCCCACTTGGGAGCGACGTCTGCGTCTGAGGCGAAGGGGATGCCTGTGTCGAACGGCAGGTTGTCTTCCATCTCTTCCTTGACGATCGCGAGGACTTCATCGATCAACGCGCGAGGGCACTCAATGAGGATCGAGTCGTGAACGGTCGAGACGATGTGCGCACCTTCTGGGAGGCGCGCGTGGATCCGAATCAGCGCCGACAGGGTGAAGTCGCTCGCCGTGCCCTGGATCGGCGTGTTCACTGCCGCGCGTCCTGCAGCACCCGAATCCCAGATTGGGATCAACGGGAAGCGGCGCTTGCGACCTGTTGGCGAGTGGACGATCTGCTCCTGGTAGACGAGCACCTGCTGCTCTTCGATCCACTTGTTGAACGTGGGCCATCCTCGCAACATGCGATCGAAGAACTCCTTGACCTCTTCCTCCGACCAGCGAGTCCCGCCGTTGTCCTCGATGTAATCCATCTCAGGACCGTTCGCGAGCGACCCAGCACCTCGCTGGTACATGACGCCGAAGTTGCAGCACTTTGCCATGTACCGCTCGTACTTCGACGCCTCCTTACGTGTCTTGTGGAACAGCGCCCAGGTCACCTCCTGGTGCACGTCCCGCCCCTCGATGAAGACCTGCTTGAACTCATCATCGTCTGACAACCACGCCGCGACTCGCAACTCGAGCTGGGAGTAGTCGGCCTCGAGCAGCACGTTGCCCTCGTCAGCGATGAAGCCGTTCCGTACCTCGATCCCGGTGTGGGATGAGTCGGGAATGTTCTGGAGGTTGGGTCCGTCAGACGAGAGGCGACCTGTCGCGGTCCCGTGGAGGTTGAAGTTGCCTCTGATCCTGCCGTCCACATCGACGCGATCGAGCATGCCGTTGACGTAGGTGCCGGCGTTCTTCGTGAGGTTGCGGTACTCGACTATGTCATAGAGGACCTGCTTGTGCTCTGGGACAACGCGCGCCAGAGATTTGAGGACCGCCTTCGACGTGGGCCCCTCACGTTGCTTGCCGCGCCTCGAGGTGAACGTGGTCGACTGACGACCCTTGCGCTTCTTCCTTGCCTCCGCCAGCGCAGCACGCCAATCGCCGTCAGCGTTCTTCTTGACGACTGCCATCTCCTTCTCACCAAACGGCAACCCGAGCGACCCGTTGTCCGATCCGTACACGTACTCCGAAACCTGCTTCGGTGATCCTGGGTTGAAGTCGGGGATGCCTGTCTTGCGCTGAAGGCGTCCAAGGATCTTGTTCGACCGCGCTGCCAGTTCAGCGGATGCCTCTTCGTAGAAGTCAACATCGATGAGGATGCCACGGTGTTCGATGTCTGCGAGAGCGATGCACCCTGGGATGAGGTACTCCTCGTAGAGGTCAAGCAGTTCGGTGTCCTGCATCGCCTCGTTCCAGAGGTCCGGGAACAGTCGCGCCGTGTAGTACACGTCGAGGGCGAGGTACTGGTGGAGGTTCTTGCGCAGTCGTCTCCGCTCCTGCTCGTCCGCTTCCTTCCACTCGGTGATGAACTTGCTCATGTTGATCCCGTAGTCGATCGCGTCATAGCGGGTCCGGGCGAGGTTCTCGAGAACGTGTGACGCGAACCGGCCCATGGGGCGCTCGTCCATCGTGTAGTGGAGGAGCATTGTGTCGTGGATGTTGTTCGGCGCGTACGGCAATCCTTCGCGCTCGAATGCCGTCTTGAAGAACTGGAGATCGAACTTGGCGTTGTGGAACACGACCTCCCACTCGCCGTTGAGCAGACGCTGGATTCGCCGCCAAGGTTTCTTGCGCTGGAGGAGCATGTCGTCAATGACGATCGCCGTGCCCTTCGTCGGCGCCGTGTTGACAGCGAACCCAGCAGCAAGGATGCCGTCCCTGATCGGTGAGAGGCCCAGCGTCTCGAGGTCGCACGACATGGTCGTCTGCTCCTCGAGGTAGTCGAATGCTTCGTCTGCTTCCTTCACCGACTGTGGGACCCACAGGTCCACGTCCGGGAACGGTTCACGTCCGTCCGTCGCAACGAACTTGGCGAGGTCCTGCTCGAAGTCGCGGTACCAGTCGGGCGCCGCTGTGAGGAACCCACCTGAGAACGTCGCCATGATGTTCATGCCCCACGCCGAATGCCACCGTCCCCTGCACTTCGTGATCGGGAGGTTGCGCTCCGCCGACATGAGCGCGGAGAAGCCCACGTTGCCGAGACAGAGGACCTTGGTGCACTCTGCTGCTTTCAACTCCTTGACGAGGCGCGGACGGCACGACAGCATGGCGCGCTTCATCATCGCCTCCTTCTTGTAGTTGGGGCGACAGTTCAGCGCAGAGGTCAGGTACACCTGGTCGAGGTCGATGCCGGCACCCTCGAGGCATCGCTTGATCAGGTCACCTGGACCTCCACGCTTCCCAGTGAAGAACGCGTCCTTGGTTGCCATCTCGACCTCGGGGAAGTCGAACACGATCGCGACCTCGGCACGATCGAGCGGACGAGACACGACCGCGGGCCTTTCGGTTGGGCACCCACGGCATGTCTCGCATGCTGCTTCGATCACTTGAGGATCAGGTTGTTACGTGCTGCTGCTGCGAAGACCTCGACGTTGCGCTGGGCAAGGTCAATCACGTCCTCCTGCAGCGGCTCATCGAAGTACCTCTCATCGCGCCGTGGGTAGTCGGGAACCTTGCCTCCGGGCTCGAGGAGGATCTTGTTCTTCGCGTACACGAACGGTTTGGCACTGTCCGTTGATCGCACCCAGGGGTACCGACGCGCAACCGCTGCCGTCTGCCAGAGGTCCGTGGGCCACCCGAGGAGGTGAAAGTCGACTCGAGGTCGTGTCGCTTTCACCGAGGTGAGCGATGAGTCGAACAGGGATGGGATGCCCCCGGGCCAGTTGTAGTAGTCCTTCGACACACCGATCACTGGCTCATCGAGGTTCTGCTCGATGCAGTAGTGATCGTGCAGGTTGAGCAACGAGCGGAGGCAGTACGTCCATTGAAGGCGTCCTGTGCCCTGTGGGACGTACATCAGTCTCGGGCGTTCTGCGCGGGTGTACTTCGACTGCCCCTCCTTGGTCTCGAGATACCTGAGTGTCCTCCTTGCTGCCTCGACTGTCGCGCGAGCGTCGAACAACACGTCCGGCACGACTACCTCGTTCACACCAACGTAGGATGCTTGCTCGAGGAGGTCCTCCATCTTGTTCCCAATCCCGTTCTCATGAGCTGAGTTGTCGAGGATCAGGTAGTCGCCGGCGCGCGATCGACGCGCGTAGTAGTCGAGGTATCCGTCCTTGTCGAAGAGGTGCGAGAGGAGGAGATGGATTCCTGGACCTGTGGCGAAGCGGTCGAGATCAGGAACGGGGGGAATCAGCGCTGAAAGCATCCCGTTCCTCCTCGTCACAGATTTGGCGAGCGATCTCGACATACCCTTCTATGTCGTCGAGGTTATCGACAAGGTGCCCACCGTGCGACTCGCGGAGGACTTTGAGCGACACCATGATCATCGTTGCTTGTAGTGCCGTGCACTCGCATCCGAGTATCGCTTCGATCATTCCTGAGAAGCGGAGCATGTTCGGCACGGGGGACCCGTACGTCTTCGCTCGTTCCTTGACGATCGCAGCACCCTTCGATTGAAACTCAGGAGGACCAACCACTACCTCGATCTCGTGACGATGGTCGCCGTTCATAGGACCACCTTCGCTGCCGCGTCCGGGTCCATCTCTGCGAACGCGAACCACCCTCGCGCACGTTCCTGGCACGCGCCACACTTGCCGCAACCGTACCCCCAAGGGAACCGCGCCGATCGATCACCGTGGTAGCAGGTGTGGGTGTGCTCCACGACGATCCCTAGAACCCCGAGCGACGCCGCGAGAGCGAACGTCTCTGCCTTGCTCTTGTGCAAGAGGGGCGCGTGAACGTCAACGAAGTCCTCGTCCAGAGCGAGGCGCAGAGTGCGTGCTGCTGACTTGACGAACACCTCCCGGCAATCTGGGTACCCAGCATCGTCCGTTTGGCACACGCCAGTGACGAGGTTGTAGTGCCCCAAGGTCGCGCCGTACGCCGCCGCGAGGGTGAAGAACAGCAGGTTGCGTCCTGGCACGAACGTCGAGGGCAGGTTGTGCTCCTCGGCGTATTTGTTGCCAGTCCCCTCCGGGTTGACGTTGACTGAGATGTCCTTGTTGGTCAACGCCGCTGCTCCGAGCGCATGGAGGGCAGGCACCGCGAGGATGCGCAACGGCGCCACGCCGAGCATCTCGCAGATCTCCTCTGCCTTCTCGAGTTCGATCTCATGCCGCTGGGAGTAGTTGAACGCGACCGGGTACACGTTGTCCTTGCCCCAGAGGTCGATCGCCCACGCAAGGCACGTGGTCGAATCCTGACCCCCTGAGTGCAGGACGACAGCACCAGTGCCGTCAACGTCGTGTCTCATGCTTCCTTCTCCTTGTCAACGACTACCTCGTATGACCCACCGCGGAACGACACGGTGAGCCATGCTGGCAGTTCTTGGTTGTGGGGATCACTGTGCATTGACACGACAGTGACTCCCTCTAGTTCACGCCACCCTGCTGTCTCGTTGAGGTCGATGTGCCCTTCGACCTTCATGCCTCCTGTTGCTGGATCTGACTTGAGGCGAACCTTCACCGACTCATCTCCACAGCGCGGTCGAGGTGTAGCAACGCCTCGGCGGCGTAGGGAATGATCTCCAGAGGTGCATCGAACGGTTCCCGGGAGTCGGCGTGTTGGACGAGTCGTCCGTCTTCACCGAGGGTCATCCCGCCGATGGTCCAGAGATCATCGTCGTTCTTCGACACCTTGAGGTACATGTTGAAACCAGCACCGTTGCCCTGAATAGGGAAGAACGGAATCGCTTCAACGCGAGGTCTAACTACTGCTCGTTCGGTCATCAGGAACTCCTTCCGATCATGCGGAAGAACTCTTCCTTCTCGTTCTCCGCGTTCGTGTTGAACAGCCCCCGTACCGATGAGGTGACTGTCTTCGTCCCGGGCGCTTGCACGCCACGGATCGTCATGCACAAGTGCTCTGCCTCGACCACGACGATCACTCCACGCGGTTCGAGATGCTCCTCGAGCGATTCAGCGATCTGGTGAGTGAGTCGTTCTTGGATCTGAAGGCGCCTTGAGAACACGTTGACGAGGCGAGGGATCTTCGACAGGCCCACCACTGACGCACCTGGGAAGTACCCCACGTGGGCGTACCCCACGAACGGAACGAGGTGGTGCTCGCAGGTCGAGGTCACTGGGATGTCTTTCACAGCAACGATGCCGTCATAGTCATCCGCTGGGAACTTGCGAAGGATGGCCTCAGGGTCGGCGTAGTACCCGCAGGTGAGTTCATCGACCCACATCTTGGCAACACGTTCCGGCGTGTCTTCGATCCCCTTGCGGAGGTGCTTCGGGTCGAGGTGGACCACCATGTTCTCCACCGCTTCACGGATCCTGTTCGTACGTTCGAGTGTCTCGTCCGGGTTACCCCAGCGGGAGAACTCTCTATGGTCCTTCGTCATGTCAGTGTCCTAACTCGTTCCCCCAGAGGAGAACGTGGTATTGCGATTGGACAACGGCATGGTGCAGCGCCGGCGTGCGCAACACCTCCTCGGTCAACCAGAGAGATCGCTCGAGCAAGTCGAGTCGAACATCGTCCGGGGCGCGCGTATCGATGCGCTCAGGATTGCCGACAGTGCGGCCAGCATCGTTGCCAGCGGATAGGTACAGCGGACAATCGAAGTGCACTGTCTTTTTGACCCACTCGAGGTCGTCGCGATCGAAGATCACGACCTTGGAGAACATCCAATCGTCTGGAAGGCCCCTGAGGTCGCGATGTGTCATAGCGGCACCGTAGAACTTCTCCACCGCGTTCCAATCGACCTTCATCTTCGCCGAAGGAGGCTTGGGTGAGATGCACAAGCGGTCGACTGACTTCAACCAATCGTTCCACCGTGACCCCTGGGTCTCGACTGCGACCTTGAATCCCATCTCCTGGAGTTCGAGCACAACCCATCTAAGGTCGTGTAAGGCGGGGTTGCCACCAGTGATGATTACCCAGGGGACCCGCCCCAAACGGAAGACACGCCCCGCGATCTCGAACGACGAGAGGCGCTCGTTGTGGCGCACCTCCGCGGGAAGGACAGCGTGGGGCGTGTCGCACCAGTCGCACTTGTAATCGCATCCGCCAAAGCGAACGAAGTGAGCAGGACGTCCCTGATCAACGCCCTCGCCCTGCAGCGTGGGACCGAAGATCTCAGCAACGGGGAACAGGTGCTCGCGTTCGATCATGTGATTACTGCTGCTTCTGCCCAGGACGTGGGCGTCTCCCAGAGGCGGATCGATAGCCCGATGTGCTTCTCAGCGAACTTCTCCTCACCGAAGTGGGTTACCAACTGATGATGGAACTCATCCGCGATCCACCGCGCAAGGTTCTCGCACGTAGTCAGTGGCGTGTCCAGGTTCCTCGCAACGATCCAGGTGCCAGGCAACTTGCCCTTCAGCGTCTCGTTGAGGTTCTCGTGCTCCACGTACGGTTCGATCCGCTGCTTGTAGATCTGCTTGAGGATCTCGAAGTCGAACAACATGCCCTCGTCCGAGTCTCCGGTCGCCTCGTTGACGACACCGACCACGCGCACCTCGAGCTTGTACGAGTGCCCGTGCATCCTTCGGCACTGACCTTCGTGGTGTGGCAGGAAGTGCGCTGCGTGGAACGTGAACTCCTTACAGATCTGGGTTCCCAGCATCGGGCTCCTCCTCCGTGTAGTACCCCCACGACTTCGTGTGGATGGTGATCCCGCCTCGAGGCTTCTGAGTGACCTCGCAGTACACGGGCGCTTTGATTGCCTTGGCGCAGTCGTCAGCAATCAACGCTGCGAACGCCTCGGCAAAGATGCCTTTGTCGCGGAACGAGTGGAGGTACAACTTGAGTGACTTCGACTCGATCAGCAACTCTGACTCGGCACCGACCACGATCTTGACCGTGTACCAATCCGGTGCGCTGGTGATGGGGCAGTTCGCCGTGACCTCGTCTGACTCGTAGACCGTCTCGTAGTGCCGTTCGGGTGCGTTGAACACGTCGAGGGCACCCCCACGATCAGACACCTTCTGTCCGATCGCAGGGGCCTCGCCTTCAACCCCCGACCGAATGGTCGAGGCCTCACTCATCGCATCGACCGCTTCCGCGTGCCGGTGCTCTTCTTGCGACCGTTGCCGGACGACTTCGCCTTCGCCCTGCTGGGCTTCTTGGGCTCGTCGTCCTCGTCAGCGGACAGGAGTTGGTTGACGCGGTTCTGCTCCTTGCCCTCGTACATCTCGTTCTCGACCACTGCGATCGCAGCAACGCCGTCGAGGTCGGGATCGGTGAGCAGCGGACCTTCCTTGGGAGTGATGTCCACATCGTCCTCCCAGTCGAGCGCGAAGTCCTCTTCCTCACCCTCGATGATGCCGAGTGACATGAAGATGTCTTTGAGGCGGAACAGCGCCCGCGGTGACAACGAGGTAATCATCCAGAGGCGTTGCCCCTCGTACTCGTCGTCTGTGATCTTCATCTCCCAGTTGAGGTAGTCGTTGTCGGACGACTTCGACTCCCTCACTTCGATCCGTTCGATGATCACCGGGTAACGACCCTCAGGGACGGGCTCGAACCCGCCCTCGATCTCTGCGAAGTTGATCTTGGTACCCATGCTTATTCCTTCTCCTTCGTTGACGTTGACTTCTTGCGACCCCGTGGCATCGGAACCTCGAGCACATCGAGCAACTTGGTGATGTCCGGGTCCTCGATCTCGTCCGGTGCCACTGCCTTCCACTTGGTGCGAACCTTGGTGCGAAACCCACCCCAGTTCTGGAGCAGGAGCGATCTGAACTCTTCGCCGTCTTCGTCGTCACCCTTCGCGAGGTATCCGACCACGGACATCAGATGAACGACCTCCTCTGCCAACTGACCCGCCATCGACGGCACACGTACCTTGCCCTCCTTCCTCACTTCGACCTCTTTGCTGCCCGCCGTGTAGAACACGTGCAGCGGCAGGTCTCTGAACTCACGCAGGAGGCGGCGCATCTGTGTTGACACGACGCCATAGTCACCCTGCTCGATGAGGTCGGGCTCCTTGCGGGAAGGACCCTTCTCATCGATGCGAGTGAGCAACCCCCAGATGTGCGTCTCCGAGATCGAGTCGATCCCGAGTGACTTGTACGGACAGTTCTCATCTGACACGAGCTCGAACGCTTCGTTGTAGTCCTCCCACGAACGGATGCGCGCAACGTCGATGTCCAGGCCGGCGAGTGTCTCCTCACCGCCCTCGAAGTCGAGTAGCAGCATCGGGTACGTGCGAGGATCCTCTTGTGCCGTGCCGAGCAGGAATGTCTTGCCGTGCCCCGCCGGCCCGAAGATCAGCGTCTTGACGTACCGTTGGTCCTCAGGTTTGTGAATCTCGAGCGCCACTAAGCGCCTCCTCTCTGATGCGGTCGGAATCGAGATCGATCCTCACGATCTCACCGACCTGGTAGACCTTGTACCCAGCGCCCTCGACCTTCGTTGGATCTCCAGACGCGACAGTGCGCACCGCAGCCTGGATCGCCTCCCAGTTCACGCTCTCCTCCTTCGCTTACTCGTACCGAGCAGCGCCTCGCGGTGTGGGCGCCGTAGGTGGTAGGTCAGGTACCCTACACCATCGATCGACTCGCCCATGTCGAGCAACTCTTGCGCGAGGTGTGGCTGGTTGTTCTTGGGTTTGTGGTGCACTGATTCTGTTGGACGTGCTCCCTTACTCCTTGCCATCGTCGTCCTGCTCTCGTTGTAGTGGGATCACTTCGGCAATCATCTGCTGCACTGTCTCATCGACCTGACGACCTGCCGCCTTGATCCTCTTCTCCGCTTCTTGGATCTCAGGTTCCCATGCTCGACGGACGCCGGCGATGTACGCCTCCGCGACTGCGCCGTAGAGGATGAACAGCATGACCGCAAACGCGCCGACGACCAACGCCCACGCCCACCATGGTCCTGTTAGTGCTAGATCGATGCTCATGCTGCCTTCCTGTCTTCGCCTTGCATGAAGGACTGCTCGATGATGCCCTCAGGGTCGCCACCATCGTCCATCGCCTGACAGATCTCTTTGACCGAACACGAAGGACACCACCACGTTGACTTGTTCGGGTAGCGCATCTCCTCGACCAACACGGCCTCCTCCATGTCTGAGTACTGAGTGAAGGCCTGCGCTTCGTACGCGAGCAACTCGTCCTGGTTGCGTCGAGGCTCGTAGCGCTGGAAGAACGGATCCCATCCTTTCGCGAGCAACCCCTCGAGGCATTCGGCGTGCGCCTCTGACGACACCTTGCCTTTCTTGTAGAGCCCGAGGTCCTTCAGCGCCTCTCGGTACATGTCGGGCGTGGTGAGTTGGTCCTTCGCCGTTGACAGCGCCTTCCCCTCGCTGTTGTGAGGACCGTTCTTGCTGTTGCCTTGAACCCATCGAGGCTCTTTTGGTGTGTTCTTGATCAGGTAGTTGAAGATCACGCCACGGGGCATCTTGCCAGTGAGGCGCCACACCACGTAGCAGTACCCGGTAGGTTGCTCATCGAAGTCGAGCCCACGATCGTTCGGCGCGCTGGCGGACGTCTTGTGGTCGACCACCCAGAGGCCTTTGTACGGCGTCGCGCGGTCGACCAGCATGTCGATCCGCGCCGTGAGGTAGATCGGTTCACCACTCGTGTTGACAAGGACCTGCTTCGACGTGGGGTGCACCAGCGGGACCATGCAGCGTCCTGACTCGTGGACGATTACGTCTGCTTCCTTCGGGTACCCCTTCGGGCGCTTGTTGTCGAACTGCTCCATGCCGTTGCCTTCGATCGCGCGCACGTCCGTCCAGGTCACCTTGGTCATCGACTCGTACTTCGGATAGAGTTCGAGCATGGCGAGGCCCATGAGGCGAAGGTCCCACACGTCCCGCGATGTGTCCTCGGTGTAGAGGCCCCCAAGTTCGTCCGCTATCTTCGCGTCGAACTCGTCGTGCCATTCCGTGAACGCGTCGAGCGCTGATGTGAGGTCGCCCTTCGACGCGTAGTAGGACTCGAGTGCTGTGTGGATCCCAGTACCGAACTCGAGAGCGAACGCCGGCGACTTGGGGACCCAGTTGTCGATTGTCTCGAGTCCCCAGCGCCGGCGACAGGTCCTGAAGGACGAACGCTCCGTGACTGATACGTCCCTGCCCGCGCGGGTCAGGTCAAGTGGTGTGACTTCCTTCGACACGTGTTGCTCCTTTGGCGTGGTAGTACCAGCGGGCGATTGCGCAGGCATCCTTCTCGTGCACTGAGATCCCGGTCGGGTTCTCACCTCGGGATGCTGGCGTGTTCTTCCACTGGGCCGGTTGCACCCATTGGACGTCTTCTGCCTCCTCCCTCACGACGCGCTCCACTTCCTCGAGCACGGCGCGATGGTGGCGGGAGAACACTGGGCCTGATTCGCAGACGACATCCGTGGCGTCCATCAGTCGGATAGCGTTGCGCAACCCGTCCCAGGGAGCACAAGCAATCGACGTTGCGGCAACGCGTCCATCGACAAGCAGAGCGATCCCGGTTTTCACGCCGGGGTCGATCGCGAGGACGCGAGTGCCTTCGGGGGTCGTCATGCGAACCACGAACGTATCGGATCGGATCGTGTGGCACAACAACGACGATGGGCGCCCCTCTCGAGGCGCCCATCGGCACGCGCGTATGTGTTGTGGTGTGCTACAGGCGCTCGTCCGTCAGCGCGTCTGACTCGTCCATCTCAGCGAGGCGCTCGTCGTTCGCGCATGCCGCGCGATCGTACTCGAGCACCTTGGCGTAGAGCCTGATCGCGACCTCTGACTTCGTGTCCTCGAGCACGTTGCTGATTGCGTTCGTGCTCTTCGACCCGCTGTAGTACCCGAGGCGGTGCTCCTGGGTGTGCATCCACTTGGGCAGGCGCTCCTCGAGGATGTCAGCGATGGCGCTCGCGTTGTCAAGCGAGCACCCGTCCTCCTCGGGCAGGATGCCGAGCTCGAAGAGGATGTTGTACTTCGCCTGGGCCTCCGCAACGTCCTTCCCGTGCCACTCGATCGCATACGCGGGATCGGTGTCGAAGGACTCCTTGAACTTCGCCTTGGCGTCAAAGTAGTGACGCTCCCACGAGATGAACTCGTACGAGAGCGCCTCGTAGACGCGGGCGTGAAGGTCCTGGGTGTTGGTGATCATTGTGCTTCTCCTTTGGGGGTGGGCGTCGCCGTGTGCGCTGCCCGGTACGGGCAGTATAGCGGCTAACGACGCAAAGTGTCCCGCCCCACGCGTGTTCGTGCATGGGACGGGACCTTTGCTTGCTACGAGTAGCGCCCGTACCCGCGGGTCGACTGCGGGTCTGCCATCGCAACGGCGATGATGATGAGCAGTACGCCGATTGCTCCGATGATCCCGAGCCACATTCCCCAGGATGCCATCCCGCGGCCTGTGACCTGACCGCCCGACTCATCGATCTCCTTCCGCGCCTTGGCGCCGAACACGATCGCGAGGATTGAACCGATGCCCCAGATCCAGAGGAGCGATAGGACCAATGATGCGATGGCGTACCCGGACGTCCGAGCGTTCGCCACTGCGTTGATCGGTGAGCGGTTGTCCGTCCACTTCGACCCGTCCCAGTAGCGCTTGGTCGTAGGATCGCTGGGGTCCTCGTACCAACCTGGGTTCGGGGCACTGACTGTTGCTACGTCACTCATGTTGTTCCTTCCCTTTGGGGGTTGTTCCCGGCAGTATCGCCGGAGGAGGCACGCAGGATTCGACTCCCGCGCGCCCTGGTGTTACAGAACGTCGAACGTTGCCAAGAACGGCACGATGCACAACGCGGCGAGGAACAGGATGACCTGATCCGGGCCCGTCAACGTGTCGAGCGTGATCTGGTGGATGCACACCGCAGCACCGATCAGTGCGGGCAGTGCGAACACGCGCCGCAGGTGCTGGCGACGTTGCCTTCTCAGCGCCTCCAACTCCCGCTGGTGCGCTGAACGCCTCGCGCTGTTGTGCGCTTCGTCCTCGAGGCGCGCAATAGCGGTCCTGCTGATCATGGGATCCTTCCTTTCGATGTCTAGGAACGAGAGTAGCCGTTTGGGCATGGTGATCACTTGCCGTACCTCCTTCGCACTAGGTCGAGGCGCTGGCACACGTGTCCTGCGCTGCCGCGCTTCTTGTATGGGCCACGAACACCACTCGGTGTCTCTCCAGTGCATCCCGATCCGAGTTCGATGAGATCCCGGACAGGCAATCCTGCCACGAGTCCCATCTCATCGCATCGGCAATGGTCGTACCGTTCTGCTGTCTCCGCCAGCACCTCAGCAGAGACCGACGCTACGCGGACGTACTTCGTGCCCCCGTCCTTACTCGGGGCAGGTTGTTCAACGGGCGGAGACGCGATCTGAGCAAGCACGCTGAGATCGATCGTCAGCGCGGTCATGCCTGCACCTTCACCTTCGGGTTGATCTGGTAGGCGACCTTCGTCTTGGTCGACCCTGACTCGTTGAACGTGTAGCGGGTGACCGCACCGACCATCTCGAGCGCGTACATCGCGGCGACAACATCCTGAGGGTACTTTGCCTCCGCTTGTTCGCACAACGTCTCGAACGGCACGGGACCATCTGAGTCAACTAGACCCAGCAGGATCTTTGCGACCTGCTGGGCCTTGCTGCTCGTCGGGTGGTCCTTCGCCTTGACGAACTTCGACTTGGTCGCCATTAGAGCGTCACCTCTTCACCCGGGACGATTGACACGGTGCCACGGGTCCAGGTCCAATCGGTTGTCACGTTGCCTGACATCTCCTTTGCCCTACCTTGCTCCCGGAGGCGCTTGAGGATGTTAGTCACAGTGCCACTTGACATGTTGCCCACACGCTCAACGACTACGCGGGTGGGGATAGGGCGCTCTGTTGGGAGGACGTTGAACACGGCGTTCTCCATCTCCTCCTTGCCTTCCTTAGTCCTGCTCTTCCCATACCAAGGTGAGGACCGTCTGGTTCCGTTCTTGCGCTTCTTGCTGACGTTGAGCAGCGTAAGGAGCGCTTCCTCACGATCTTGCAGTAAGGAGATTTTCTCTCGAGTATCCGAGAGTTCCGTTCTGATGTCTTCCTGCTTGATTGACATGATTCCCTTCTGGGGGTTGGTGGTTATCAGTAGTCGAAGTTGCCGACTACGTCCGACGCTTCCTCACGCGCCGACGCAAGTGCGTCGTGGTCGTCGCGCTCATCCTCGTCCGCGTCCTCGTCCAGTTCGTCCTCCTCTGCCTCCCACTGTTCGAGCTCGTCGGCGTACGCCTCGAGCGCATCGACCTTCTCACGCGACTCCTCTGCCACGTGACCTTCCTGGAGACCTTCGGGCATGTTGTCGATGCCCTCCTGGTACTCCTCTCCGATCTCACGCGCTGTGTCCGCGATCGACTGCACCGCGGACGTCAACTCGTCTGCCGACTCGTACCCGCTCGGATCGAACTCGTCCATCGCGTCCCACACGGGACCCAACTTGCTGCTCGACGTCTCGGAACGCTTCGGCGTGTGGTCCTTGCACCAGAACAGACGCGGCCCGAAGCGAGGCTCGGCGTGCTTGTACGGCTCGCCAACCTCGACCTCGTGACCGCACCTGCGGCACTTGCGTGGCGACTTCGCCGCCCGTGCCTTCTGAACGTAGTGAACTCTCATGGTGTCTCCTTGTGGGGGTTGTATGTGTGCGATGGGGCACCTGGGAATCGAACCCAGGCGGCGAGAGGAAGCACGAAGTTCTCGCCGGCGCGTCCTGCTGCCCCGGGGGAGGTGCTACGACTGAGCACCAACCTTGTACGCGTTGCTGATCGCCTCCGTGAGTTCGTCCCACGTGGCAAGACCTCCGTACTCCTCCTCCCACTCAGATCGCGTTAGAAGGCGTTGCAGGTCTACCGTCGCGCGCTTGCTGCTTGCGACGACGAGACCCGCGTCCCACATCTCGAACACGTAGAAGCGGAGGTCGTCCGCGTCAACGCGAATGATCATCTGAGCCATCGGGTTGTCGGCGTTGGCGTAGGTTGCCTTGATCATGTTCACCAACCCCTCTCGGCGTACATGTCGAGACGCTCCTCGAGTGGGATCGCCTGCGCCTCACGTGCCGCCTCGACAGCGCCCCACGGGTTGTCCGTGGTGAAGCGCTCGAGCTCGATCTCAGTGCCGTGCTCAATGACGACAACGAGGTGGGTGCAACCCATCTCCGGCTCCGGGACCTCGGTGATCTCGAATCGGAAGTCGCGTTCAGTGGTAGTCATGTTGTGTCTCCTTTGGGGGTTGAGGGGACGCGCCCTATCGGCGCAGCGCGTCCCGGTCGTCGGTGCCATCCATCCGCTCGTTGAGGACCGTGCGCGCCGTCGCGATGATCCCCTCGAGGTCGCCCGTGGTGAGTTCGGGCGTCTCGAGCAGCGACTTGACGATGAACTTGACCGTCTCCTCGCGTACCGTCTGCTCGCGATCGCCGTTCATCTCCATCTGCTGCATCCGCGCCTCGTTGCTCTCGATCGCCTCGACCACTGTGTGCGGTTCGGGATCGATCGCGCGCTCCTCAGCGACCTTCTGCGCGTCGCTCTTGACCTGGTGCTGCGATCCCGTGTCCTTGCCGTAGCACTCCGGGCCGATGCCGCGCTCGATCGAGACGGGATCGGTGAGGGTGCGCGCGCACTTGCCGCAACGCTCCTCCTCCTGGATGCGCGACTCGAACTGCTCACCGTTGATCCAGCGGGCGACCATCGCAGCAGCGAACACGCGCGCACCGTCCGCGCGATCATCGCTGAACCACTTGCCGCTCTTCGGGTAGAACGTCCCGACCTTGTCCGCCCACCCATCGCTGTCCGGCGTGGGCACCTCAACGAACACGTGAGTTGCATCCTCGAGCGGGACGCGGGTCCAGTTCTTGCCCTCCTGCTCGCGCGTGTCCTTGAACGCCTTGAACCGGATGGTGATGTGCTCGCCCGTGTTCTTCGACGTGACAGTGGCGCGCAAGTCACCTGCGGCGGTCATGCGACCTACGCGAGTGTCGAGGTCCGGGGTGATGGTTGCTGGGAACTCCATGTTGTGTCTCCTTTGGGGGTGTTGTGCCTGCGCCGTTTGCGCTGGCCCGAAGGGCCAGTATAGCGGCTCCTGCGTCTATTTGCCTGCTGCACGTGACTCGTACTTGACGAGCGCCCGCGCTGCGGTCATGCGATCGGAGTAAGGCCCGTACTCGATTCCCGTGTGCCACGACCACCACTTGCCGTCGCGCTGCTCGCAGTACCCCACCAGCACCGAGTTGGAGTACACCGCCCACATGGGACGATGTACTCCAGGTTCGGATGGGTCTGCTGCCCAGGTCGGTGCTTTGGCAAACGTAATCAAGAGGTGCTCACCGTGAGGGCGATGAACCGCTCGAGGCCTTCCTCGCTCACCGTGCAGTCGCAGGTGAGGCACTTCCACTCCATGGTCATCATGTCGTGGTGCATGAACACCAGCGTGTCGAGATGGTACGCGCAACAGCAGCACCAGAACAAGCGATCGATCGGGCGGGCCCCCATCAGGACCCGAGCTCCTTCGGACCCACGCTGCCCACCTTGTTGTGTCCCGACAGGTCAGCGCGTTCGCCAGCGGCAGCACCTGCGAGGTGACCACTGTACTCGCTCTTGCGTTCGCTGCTCGACGTGGTGAGGCCGAGGTCGAGCGTGTCCATGAACGCGTCCAGCGCTGCCTTCTCGTTCTTGATCAGGTCCGTGCCGGGCTCGTGGTCGACCTGCTCTGTCTGCTGACGGTCGACCTCATCGCGCACCATCTTCCGAAGGCGGGACGCGACCTTGGACGTTGCCGAGTCAACGAACGAGCGGCGCCACACGCCAACGTTCTCCGTGAACACGGGAGCGATCTTCTCCTTGCGGATGAACGCGCGCACCTCCTCGGAGTACGACTTCGCCAGACCTGTCTTCGCCATGATGTCCAACACGGCGTCCTCGGGCCCATCGAACGTGCGCTTCTTCTCGAACGTCTGCTTGCCGAACGCTGCGAGTTCGTCGTCCGTCATCTCGGTGAGCATCTCCGAGGCGGCATCGAACCCATACGACTCCATCACCGACTGGGAGGCGTACACCCTCGCGTAACGATGGTTCTGGGTCATGCGGGACAACGCGTCTACGAGTTCCGCTTCGATCTGCGGCATGACGAAGTCGTACATCGTCTGAACCATCTGGACGTAGTCCTGACGCCCGACGATGTACCAGCGGTTGTTGTGGTTCGCGATCGAGGTGCGGTACACCTTGCAGAAGTAGACGCTCCCGAGGCGATGCAACAGGTGCCCCTTCCACGTCTCGAACTCCGACTCGGTCGTGAACACGCGCTCCGGCTTTTGGAACGTCCTGCCTGCCGAGTTGCCATCCTCGAGGTCACCAACGTCCTCCATCGAGAGGCCGTGGCGGATGAGGAGACGGTTCGCCAGTTCCATCGCGACCTCCCGCTCTGCCTCCGAGGGGTTCGAGTCGGATGCCTTGCGCAGGATCGCCCTGATCTTGTCCAGTGTCTTGCTGTCGCTCATGTTGATTCTCCTTTGGGGGTTGGGTGCGCTGCGACACGACGCAGGATAGCGCACTTCGCCTGGTACAGGCAACTCCGCTACGTGGGAGGTCGTGTTCGAGTGACGCGCGTGACCGACTATCGTGGGTCGAGGTACGCTCGTGCAGCGACCCCCACGCAACAGGAGCGAGCCAGGTATGGCGGGGGTCATCGAGAGTCGAGTCGCCTCCTACCCTTGGAGGCCTCGGGCCTGGTTCGCTCCTCCTTTCTAGTGCGCAACTACCCGGCACAGCAGCAACGTGCGCGGACGTTCGGGGATGGGTCCCCGTCCTTACACCTGGAGAATAGCCCCACCCTTAGATCGCGTTAGATCGCGTCTCGGGCATGACCGTCAGGCGTGAAGGATCATCTGGTCTCATCATGCTCCGCTGAGGTGAAGGACCCGGTCGTGTAATGATCCCGCGCTCGCGCTGTGACGCGTTGTGACCCCCACCAACTAAGGAGGACCTGCACGGGATGCCGAGGACCAAAACTATGCTCGACCACGCGCTCGGATACGCGAAGGCGGGCCTACCTGTTCTGCCACTACACGGAATCCTCGAGGATGGATCCTGCACCTGCGACGACGCGAACTGCAAGTCGCCTGGCAAGCATCCTCGCACGAAGACAGGGTTGAAGGAAGCGACGACCGACGCGCGCACGATCAGAAAGTGGTGGGGGAAGAACAGATGGCCCAACGCTTCGATCGGCGGTGTTGGTGGCACGTTCCTCTGTCTGGACGTTGACGTGAAGAGCGGAGGTGTGCGCTCGCTCCAGCGCCTCGTACAAGCGAACGCGCCCCTACCCGCCACCGCGGTCGCAGAGACAGGTGAGTACGAGATCGAGGGTGCCTTCGAGCGCGGGCAGCACTACTGGTTCAAGATGCCGAAGGACGCGCCCGCCGTGTCGTCCCGCGCGAACGTGCGCCCAGGAATCGACATCCGCTGCCACAACGGCTACGCCGTGCTCCCGCCGTCACCTCATGTCAGCGGAGTCGACTACGAGTGGATGTCCGGATCGATCAAGGAGGCAGAGGAGGTACCCGAGTGGGTCACCGAACTCGCCCCAGAGGTAGTCGAAGGCGACTCGACCTGGGAGCCCGATCCGAACTTCAAGATGTCGCGCGAGGTGCGCGACTTCCTCCGTGGCAAGCATGAGGTCGATCCTGGCGAGCAGCGTGACTTCCTCACACGTGCAGCGCGGTCGGTGTTGACGACAGGTAAGTCGGTCGAACGCGCTGCCGAGTTACTCTGGGAAGGGTACGATGGCAACGGCGGGTTGTGTTCGTGCGAGTGGGGCGAGGATCCGTGGTTCGACTCTGAGGTGCTGTCGATCGTGTCTGACATCTACCTCAAGGGCCCATCGTCGCCAATGGAGAAGGACTTCTCGCCAACGGACATCCTCGAGACAGATAAGGGGAACGCGAAGCGCCTCATCAGTTCCTACGAGGAGGGGCACGTGTTCTACGTCCCCGACTGGGGCAAGTGGTACGTATGGGACGACACCGCGAAGCGTTTCTACGAAGACAGTGGCTCGAGGGTGCGCGTCAAGTTCGCGGACGAGGTGACCAAGGCGATGATGGTCGAAGCAGCAGAGCGCCATTCTGAGGATGAGTCGAAGCGCCTCTTCTCTCATGCCGTGCGATCGCAGAACAAACCGCGCATCGATGCGGCGGTGGTAGTTGCCAAGGACTACGTGGGAGTCGAGTCGGCAGACCTCAACGCGGACCCGATGCTGTTCGGCGTCGCGAACGGCGTGGTTGACTTGCGCACTGGCGAACTGCTCGACCCGGACCCGAAGTACAGGATCACCAAGCGCGCGTATGTCGAGTACGAACCAGACGCCCAGTCGAACGTGTGGGATGAGTTCCTCGAGCAGGTGGTCCCAGACGAGGACCTGCGCGAGTTCCTACAGCGGGCCTTCGGGTACACGTTGACCGGAGACGTCAGCGAACACAAGTTCTTTTACCTCCACGGCCCGCCGGCGTCTGGCAAGTCAACCCTCCTCGAGGCGCTCGCGTACCTGATGGGACGCTACGCCGAATCAGCGGACCCGACTACGTTCATGCACAACCCGAACCGCTCCGCCAACGGGCCGAGTGAGGACCTCGCACGTCTCGCGAACGCGCGGATGGTCGTGACTCACGAGATCGAGAAAGGATCGCGCTGGGCGGACGGACACCTCTCACGACTCACGGGAGGCGACACGGTGACGGCGCGCTTCTCGTACCAACCCACGTTCAAGTTCAAGCCTCAGTTCAAGTTGTGGTTCTCTGCCAACCACAAACCGAGGATCCCATCGACCCAGTCAGGACTGTGGCGGAGGATCCTCGTCGTCCCGATGGAGGTTGTGATTCCTCAGAACGAGCGCAACCCGCAACTCCCGCGCGCCTTGCGTCGGCCCGAAGTGCAGTCGGCGATCCTTGCTTGGGCGCTCGAGGGCGTACGTGCATGGCGTGAACAACACGAGGCAGAGCACGAGATGGTCGTCCCCGAGATCGTTCTCGATGAGATCGAGGCGTATAGAGTTGAGGAGGATGAGCTTTCTGGGTTCATTGCCGACTGCGTTGAGAAACTCGAAGGCACACCTCTGCCTCCTCCCTCGATGCGCGTGTCAACCAAAGCGATGTTCGAGCGCTACACGGAGTGGGCTCGAGAGGTCGAAGGCAAGAAGATTCCACTGCCCCGGAACAGGTTCAGTCAGGAGATGAAGGCGCGTGGTTTTGAGACACGTCAGATGGTGTTCGAGGGTGGGCAGAAACTCGACGGGTGGGAGGGCGTGAGGTTGAGGAAGAAAGGTAAGATCACAACTCCCCAAGACAGAAAGCGAAGGTAAGACATGATCAGTACGAGGTCGTTCCTTGAAGCAGCAGAAGAAGAGATCACTGACCACTTGAACGGCGACGAGGAGATGGATGATGAGCGCCTCGAAGCGTGGACACTGTTTTCCTTGGTCGTGATTGCTAGGCAACTCACGGTGATCTCGACCCGGGTGGGTCCTGATGAGTGACCTCGAACGCGAACGCGTGAACCCAACCGACCGCGCTGTCCCCGATCGCGGCGTGTACGCGACACGAACGAACGAGTGCGGGTGCAGGTCCGTTCCCGAGGGAGTACACCTCAGTGGGTGCCCCCACAACACGAACTGGCCTCGTCCGGCGCGACTGTGCCCTCACTGCACTCGACGGGGGAAGTGGACGGGCGATGTGTGCCCCCACTGCGGGTACGTTGACGCCGGGGGTCCACAACTACACCTGTTGTAGTGCTGCAGGCGCGGTCCTCAGCTAGCGGAGTTGAACTCGGGCCTCGCCCGAGGTGATTGAGGTGAGTTGGACGCTGCATGAGAAGTCGTGCCCAGAATCACCTAATCGTCATGGGTCACCTTTTATTTCGCTTACTCGGTATACGTGCGCGCATTAGAAAAAGTAGTCGTATATACCCATGATGGTCCACGATAAGGTGATTGGGCCCCTCGCCCGGCTACTCTGCTCGCGGTACGATCGGTCGTTGATCGCAGCGGAACCTGATACGTTTGTTGCCGGACGCGTTACCTACTAATCAACTCACCCCCGAAGGAGTGATCGTTATGGCGAACACCGCCACCAAGGACAACGCCAAGACCAACGGCAAGGACGAGGCCAAGGACGAGGCGAAGAAGCCGTCAAAGCGCG
>Ga0190271_10000257_pt1 | contig 26170 bp, 28 predicted proteins | sample Popmic356T_FD_133747 | JGI IMG/M metagenome (GOLD analysis project Ga0190271, IMG submission 133747) | Populus adjacent soil microbial communities from riparian zone of Weber River, Utah, USA - 356 T | ecosystem: Environmental > Terrestrial > Soil > Riparian zone | place: USA: Utah | collected...
ATTCCGCCACCTGGGCACGGTGGGCGGCGCAATTTACGTAAGGGGTACGGAGCTGTCAATTGATTCGTCGAGATAAGGGTGGCGGGCGTGGCCGACATCCGGCGCGCGGCGCAACCTCCCGTCACGCCCGAACCGATCACAACGCCGGCCGTCGTGGCGCGAGCACCGAGGCCGTCGGCAGTGTCATCGCCAACCGTGCCGGCTTCGGCTTCGTGCGCGTGGAGGGCATGGAAGACAACGTCTTCCTGCCACCGCCGGAAATGGCCGGACTGGTGCACGGCGATCGGGTTCGCATTGCCATCAGCAAGGACAAGCAGCAGCGCTACAGCGGCCAGGTGCTGCAGATCGTCGAACGCAGCATCCAGGCTTTCCTCGGCATCATCGAGCGCACCGGCCAGCATTGGCAGGTACGCGCAGCTGACCGCCGGTTGAACCTGTTGTGCCGGCTGGAGGGTGGCAAAGACCTGAACCACGGCGACTGGATCATCGCGGCCATCACCCGCTATCCGGGCGAGGGCGAGCCGGGTGTGGCGCGGCTGCAGCAGCATCTGGACCCGGACCGCCCGGTGCAGATGGCGACGGCGGCGGCCATTGCCCGCTTCGGCCTGGCGCAGGAGTTTTCCGCCGAGGCGCAGCGCGAGGCGGCGCAGTGGGGCGAGCGGGTGGATCCGGCCGAGGCCGCGCAACGCGTTGACCTGCGCTCGTTGCCGCTGGTCACCATTGATGGCGAAGACGCCCGTGATTTCGACGATGCGGTGTATGCCGAACCCAGTGCCGAGGGCTTCCGTCTGGTGGTGGCCATTGCCGACGTCAGTCACTACGTGCGGCCGGGCAGCGCGCTGGATATCGAAGCGCGCGCCCGCGGCACCTCGGTGTACTTCCCGGATCGCGTGCTGCCGATGCTGCCGCATGCGCTGTCCGATCAGCTGTGTTCGTTGCAGCCGCAGGTCGATCGCCTGTGCATGGTGGCTGATATGCAGATCAGCGCGCGTGGCCTGTTGCGTGAAACGAAGTGTTATCCCGCGGTGATGCGTTCGGCGGCGCGGCTGACCTACGGCCAGGCCCATGCGGCGTTGTTCGAGCGCAAGGCGCCGGAGCGTCAGGCGCTGGGCGCCCTGGTCGAGCGGCTCGAACCGTTGGTCGAGGTGTACCGTGCGCTGCAGAAGGCACGTGCCAAACGCGGCGCGCTGGATTTCGATGCGCCCGAGGCCGGTTTCGAGTTGCGCGAGGGCGAGCAGGTGCACGCCATTCTCTTCGCGTCACGAAATGATGCGCACAAGCTGATCGAGGAATGCATGGTGCTGGCCAACGTCGCGGTGGCACAGGAACTGCGCAAGGCGCGCATCCCCGCGCTCTATCGCGTCCACGCGCCGCCGGAGGAACGCAAGCTCGAAGCGCTGCGCAACACGCTGCGGGTGCTGAACATCGAGCTGACGCTGCCGGCGCGCGAGGATGTGCAGACGCGCGATCTGGCCGCCATCGCGCCACGCATCCGCGACGCGGAGCTGCGGCCCTTCGTCGAGTCGCTGGTGGTGCGCTCGCTGGCGCAGGCGTTGTACCAGCCCGACAATATCGGGCACTTCGGTCTGGCGCTGCGCGACTACGCGCACTTCACCTCGCCGATCCGCCGTTATCCCGATCTGCTGGTTCATCGCGCGCTGCGCGTGATGCTGGGCCTGCAGCCCTCTGCGACGTTGCCGGATCCGGCAACGCTGGGTGAGGTGGGCGCCGACCTGTCGCGACTGGAGAAGCGCGCTGACGAGGCGGACCGCTTTGTCGACACCTTCCTCAAGTGCGTATACCTGCGTGACCGCATCGGCCAGCGTTTCGAGGGACTGATCACCACGGTCACCGAATTCGGCTGCTTTGTGCAACTGCTGGAAGTGGGCGTGGATGGCCTGCTGCACATGTCCGCATTCGGCGCCGACGACTTCCAGCTGGCCCGCGATGGTGGTCGCTGGCTCAGCCGCCGTACCGGCCTGCAGCTGGCGCCCGGCCAGAAGATTGCGGTGATGGTGACCGCGGTGCGCCCGGTGGAAGGCATGGTGGATCTGGAACCGGCCGATGGCTGAGAAGATCTACGGCCTGCACGCAGTGCGCGCCGTGTTGCTGCGATCACCGCAGCGCGTGCAGCGTCTTTGGCTGCAACAGGGACGGCAGGATGCGCGCGTCGTGGAGCTGGAGGCATTGGCTGGATCGCAGCGCATCGGCATCGAGCGCGTGCAGCCCTCGCGACTGCAGGGTTGGGTGGGCGAGGTGGCGCATCAGGGTGTGGTGGCGGACATTGAGCCGCTGCAGCCCTGGCGCGAGGATGATCTGCTGTCGGCGCTGGGCGCAGCGGAGAGCAGCGCAGCGCCGCTGGTGCTGGCGCTGGATGGCGTCCAGGATCCGCACAATCTGGGTGCCTGTCTGCGCACCGCCGATGCCTGCGGCGTACTGGCGGTGGTGGTGCCCCGCGATCGCGCTGCAACACTGAATGCCGCCGCGCGCAAGGTGGCGGCGGGGGCGGCCGAGACCACGCCGGTGGTGACCGTGACCAATCTGTCGCGCACGCTGGCCTTGCTGAAGGACGCCGGGTTGTGGATGGTCGGTGCCGACGGCGAAGCCGAACTCCAGGCCAGCGCGGTGGACCTGACGGGGCCGCGCTGCCTGGTGATGGGCGCCGAGGGCACGGGCCTGCGCGCATTGACGCGTCGCCACTGCGATTGGCTGGTGAGCCTGCCGAACCTGGGCGCCGTGGAAAGTTTGAACGTTTCGGTGGCCACCGGCATGCTGCTGTATGAGGCGCTGCGCCAGCGCGGAATTTCACGCACCCAACAGGACTGACATGAGCGAAACACGTTTCCAGGGTAGCGACCGTTACGTCGCCACCGATGATCTGATGATAGCCGTCAATGCTGCGATCACGCTGTCGCGGCCGCTGCTGATCAAGGGCGAGCCGGGCACCGGCAAGACCCAGCTGGCGCTGGAGATTGCGCGCAGCCTGCAGCGCCCGCTGCTGGAATGGCATATCAAGTCCACCAGCAAGGCGCAGCAGGGCCTGTACGAATACGACGCCGTGTCGCGGCTGCGCGATTCGCAGCTGGGCGATCCGCGCGTCGGCGACATCGGCAACTACATTCTCAAGGGCCGGCTGTGGGAGGCTTTCGAATCCGACGTGCAGCCGGTGCTGCTGATCGATGAAATCGACAAGGCCGACATCGAGTTTCCCAACGATCTGCTGCGCGAACTGGATCGCATGGAATTCTACGTCTACGAGACGCGCAAGCTGGTGCAGGCCAGGCATCGACCCATCATCCTGATCACCAGCAACAACGAGAAGGAACTTCCGGATGCCTTTCTGCGCCGCTGTTTCTTCCACTACATCCGCTTTCCCGATGCCGGGACCATGCAGCGCATCGTCGATGTGCACTACCCGAACCTGAAGAAGGATCTGCTATCCGAGGCGCTGAATGCCTTCTTCCGGTTGCGCGAGACGCCGGGCCTGCGCAAGAAGCCGTCCACTTCCGAACTGCTGGACTGGATCAAGCTGCTGGTCACCGAGGACATCGACCCGGCCGCGCTGCGCGGCGAGGGCGGCCGCGGCTCGTTGCCGCCACTGTTCGGCGCGCTGCTGAAGAATGAGCAGGATGCGCATCTGGTCGAGCAGCTGGTGTTCATGCAGCGGCGCGCCAACCGCTGACCCGTCGCGCCAGGCGGCTGCTGAGACAGGTTCCATGCTGATCCACTTCTTCTACGAGTTGCGCGCCGCCGGCGTGCCAGTGGCACTGACCGAGTTCCTGTCCATGCTGGAGGCGTTGAAGCAGCGCGTGGCCTTCCTGTCGGCCGAGGAGTTCTACTACCTGGGCCGAATGTCGCTGGTGAAGGATGAGCGGCATTTCGACCGCTACGATCGCGTGTTTGCCGAATACTTCGAGGGGGCCGAGCGCGCCTTCGAAAAGATCATGGCCGAAGTGCCGTCAGACTGGCTGCGCACGCTGGGCGAACGGCTGATGAGCGAAGCCGAGCGGCAGCAGGTCGAGGCGCTGGGCGGCTGGGAGAAGCTGATGCAGACGCTGAAGGAGCGGTTGCAGGAGCAGCGTGAACGGCATGAAGGCGGCAGCAAGTGGATCGGCACCCGCGGCACCTCGCCCTTTGGCGCTTATGGCTACAACCCCGAAGGCATACGCATGGGTCAGGACCGCTCGCGCCACCGGCGTGCGGTCAAGGTGTGGGATGCGCGCGAGTTCCGCAACTTCGATGACAACGTCGAACTGGGCACGCGCAATCTGAAGATGGCGCTGCGCCGGCTGCGGCGCTTTGCGCGCGAAGGCGCGGCCTCGGAGCTCGATCTCGACGGCACCATCAACGCCACGGCGCGCAACGCCGGCTGGCTGGACCTGAAGATGGTGCCGGAGCGGCACAACGCGGTGAAGGTGCTGCTGCTGCTCGACTCCGGCGGCTCGATGGATGATCACATCCAGATCTGCGACGAGCTGTTCTCAGCCGCACGCGGTGAGTTCAAGCGGCTGGAGCACTACTACTTCCACAATTTCATCTACGAGTATCTGTGGCGCGACAACCAGCGCCGGCAGGTCGAACGCACCTCGACGGAACAACTGCTGCGCACCTTCAACGCCGACTACCGCGTGGTCATCGTCGGTGATGCGCACATGAGTCCTTACGAAATCATGTATCCGGGCGGTGGGGTGGAGCACTGGAACGAGGAGTCGGGCGCCAGCTGGATGCAGCGACTGACGCAGCATTTCCCGCGACTGGTGTGGCTGAACCCGATTCCGCAGGATCGCTGGCAGTACGGCCACTCAATCACGATGGTCAGGGAACTGGTGGGCGAGCGCATGTTCCCGCTGACGCCGGGCGGGCTGGCCGCCGCGATGCGTGAACTGCGGCCGCGGAGCAGCGCGCCCGCACCGGCGGAAACCGAACCAGTCGATTGAAAGGCAGGTTGCCGCATCAGCATGGCATCGGGTATTCTGCCGCGCCTTTTGGGCAACCCCGGCTCGCGCCGGGGCTCCTTGCCACACCGCGCACGCCTCGCACGGGTGGCTCAACCTGTTGATCCTTAAGGAGAAAACATGAGGCACTATGAGATCGTATTTCTGGTCCATCCGGATCAGAGCGAGCAGGTTCCGGCCATGCTCGAGCGCTACAAGGGCATGATTGCCGCCGGCGGTGGCCAGGTCCACCGTGTCGAGGACTGGGGTCGGCGCCAGCTGGCCTATCCGGTGGCCAAGGTGCACAAGGCCCACTACCTCCTGATGAACATCGAGTGCGAGCAGAAGACGCTGGCCGAGCTGACCGGCGGTTTCCGCTTCAGCGACGCCGTGCTGCGTCACCTGGTGATCGGTGTCGATGCGGCCGTCACCGAGCCCTCGCCGATGGCCAAGGGTGAGGATGAAAACGAAAGTCGTCGTGAGCGTTTCGACGCCGATGATGATGACGGCCCGGCGCTCGGCGCCTGATAAGCGGAGGAATCAAACATGTCCCGTTTTGTACGACGTCGCAAATTCTGCCGGTTCACCGCCGACGATGTGGTCTCCATCGACTACAAGGATCTGGCCACGCTGAAGAACTACGTGACCGAGACCGGCAAGATCGTGCCGAGCCGCATCACCGGCACCAAGAGTTACTACCAGCGACAGCTCGCCACCGCCATCAAGCGCGCGCGCTTCCTGGCGTTGTTGCCCTACACCGATCAGCACTGAGGTTTGCGATGGATATCATTCTGCTGCAGAAGGTTGCCAACCTCGGCAACATCGGTGACCGCGTCAAGGTCAAGAGCGGCTACGGCCGCAATTTCCTGTTGCCCAAGGGCAAGGCCACGCTGGCCACCACCGCCAACGTTGCCAGATTCGAGGCCATCCGCGTCGAGCTGGAACGCAATGCGAACGAGGAGCTCGCCGCCGCACAGGCACGCGCCGAAACGCTGCGCGACCTGAAGGTCACCATTTCGGCCAAGGCCGGCACCGAAGGCAAGCTGTTCGGCTCGGTGGGTACCACCGACATCGCCGAGGCAGTCACCGCCATGGGTCGTACGCTGTCGCGCAACGAAGTGCGGCTGCCCACCGGTGCATTGCGCACCACCGGTGAACACGCCCTGACCGTGCACCTGCACACCGACGTGGACGTGGCATTGATCGTCAACGTCGTCGCCGAAGAACAGGCCTGAGCCGCGACGTGGCAGGTCCGCTCCGTTCGCGTCGCGACAGCGCGCCGACGGCTGCGGATCAGCCCGTGCCGCCGCATTCAATCGAAGCCGAGCAGGCCGTGCTCGGCGGCCTGCTGATCGATCCGCTGGCCTGGGATCAGGTTGCCGACGTGGTGACCGAGCACGATTTCTATCGTCCGGACCATCGCCTGATCTTCGCCGTTCTCAATGAACTGGCCGCCGCCGGCAAGCCCGGCGACATGGTCACGGTATCCGAACAGCTGCAGCGCCGTGCCCGTCTCGACGATGCCGGTGGTCTGGCCTATCTCGGCACGCTGGCGCGTGACACGCCCACCGCCGCCAATGTACGCAGCTATGCGCAGATCGTTCGCGAGCGCTCGCTGCTGCGCAAGCTGGTGTCGGCCGGCCGTGAAATCACCGGTTCGGTTTTCAGCGATGAGGGCCTGTCGGCGCGTGACCTGGTCGATCGCGCCGAACAGCGGGTATTCGAGATTGCCGAACAGAGCGCCGGTGCGCGCGAAGGCGCACAGAAGGTCAGCGCGCTGCTGCCGGCGCTGATCGACAAGATCGACGAGTGGCACACCAATCCGGACAAGCTGCGCGGCCTGCCCACCGGATTTTCCGACTTCGACAAGAAAACCGGCGGGCTGCGCCCTGGCGACCTGGTGATCGTGGCGGGGCGGCCGTCGATGGGCAAAACCACTCTGGCAGTGAACATCGCCGAGTATGCGGCGGTGAATCCGGCCACCAAGGCCGCGGTGGCCATTTTCAGCATGGAAATGCCCTCCGAGCAGGTGGTCACCCGCATGCTCAGCTCCATCGGCCATGTGCCGCTGAACGGTATCCGCAGCGGGCAGATCTCCGACGACGACTGGGTGCGCATCACCTCGGCCACGGCGCAGCTTTCCGAGGCGCGCATTTTCATCGACGAGACGCCGGCGCTGACGCCCACGGAGTTGCGCGCGCGTGCCCGGCGCATCAAGCGTGAGCAGGGTCTGGACCTGATCGTGATTGACTACCTGCAACTGATGCAGGTGCCCGGTACCAAGGAAAACCGCGCCACTGAAATTGCCGAAATCTCGCGCGGACTGAAGGCACTGGCCAAGGAGCTGGCGGTGCCGGTGATTGCACTGTCGCAGCTGAATCGCGGCGTTGAACAGCGTACCGAGAAGAAGCCGGTGATGTCCGACCTGCGCGAGTCCGGCGCCATCGAACAGGATGCCGACATGATCCTGCTGATCTATCGCGACGAGGTGTACAACAAGGACACCACGCGGCGTGGCATCGCCGATGTGGAACTGGCCAAGCATCGCAACGGCGAGACCGGCGTCATCCAGCTGACCTTCCAGGGCCAGTACAGCCGCTTCATGAACTTCGTCTCGGATGCCTACGCGGAAGGCGTGCTGAGGTGATGCGGCTGATCCGCGCCCGCATCAATGGCGGTGCGCTTCGTTCCAATCTGCAGCGGCTGCGCGGGCTGGCGCCGGCATCGAAATTGATGGCGGTGGTGAAAGCCAATGCCTATGGGCACGGTCTGGTGGGCGCGGCGCTGGCGCTGTCCGATGCCGACGCCTTCGGCGTGGCCCGCATCGATGAAGCCATCGCGCTGCGTGCCGCGGGCATTCGCAAGCCAATCGTGTTGCTGGAAGGCGTGTTCAATGCCGCACAGATGGCGGAAGCGGCGCACCGGCAGCTGGAACTGGTCGTGCATGAGGCCGCGCAACTGTCGCTGCTGGAGGCCTGGCGCGGCGAGCATCCGTTCACGCTGTGGCTGAAGGTGGATACCGGCATGAACCGGCTGGGTTTCCGCGGCGCCGATCTGCCTGCCGCGTGGCAGCGCGTTACGGCTCTGCGTCCCAGGCCCGCGGCGCTGCGCCTCATGACGCATCTGTCCAGTGCCGATGAACCCGATGGCAGCGTGACCCGTCAGCAGCTGCAGCGTTTTGCACCACTGGCGCAGGGGCTGGGAGTGCCGCTGTCAGTCGCGAATTCGGCGGCCATCTTCGCGACGCCGGAAAGTCATTGCGACTGGATCCGACCGGGCCTGGTCCTGTATGGGGTTTCGCCGTTTGCGGACCGCAGTGGCGCGGCGCTGGGATTGCAGCCGGCCATGACGCTGGAGACCACGGTGATCGCCGTGCGGCAGGTGGCGGCCGGGGAGCGCGTGGGCTACGGCGGCGCGTGGCGGGCCGGCCGCGCCAGCCGCGTGGCGATTCTGGCCGCGGGCTATGGAGATGGCCTGCTGCGCAGTCTGCCCAATGGTGCGCCGGTGCTGATCAATGGCCAGCGTGCGCCGCTGGCGGGCCGCGTATCCATGGACATGATTGCTGTCGACGTCACCGACCTGCCACCGGTCATGGTGGGCGACACCGCGGAACTGTGGGGACCCGGCCTGGCCGTCGAAGCGGTGGCCGCTGCCGCTGGCACCATTCCCTATGAACTGCTCTGTGCGGTCAGCCAGCGCGTGCCGCTGGAGACCGCCTGACCGTTCAGCCTTCGAAGAACCCCATCTTCACGCCGGCCAGCTGGATGACATCGTTGTCGGCCAGCTTGCGCGCGGTAGCGCCGATCGGCGAGCCATTGACCAGCGGGAAGCCATTGTCGCCTTCGCTGTCCACGTGCACGATGAAGAAGCCTTCCGAGCGGCGCGTGATCGCGGCCACCTGCACACCCGGGCGACCCAGCGTGGTCAGCGTCTTGGTCAATTCCAGTTCGCGGCCGGCGAAAGCACCCGACAGCACCTGCAGGCGCGCCTTCTTCAGTGCCGGAGCGCCACTGGCGATCGACCGGCGCGAGCCGGTGGTTTCAACCGAGGCACGCAGCTTGTCGACCGGGCGGGCGGACGGCTGGATGACCATGGTCTTTTCGAATTCGTCCTGCTGCGTGTCTTCTTCGACGAAACGCAGCTGGTGATGACCGGCGGTGATGACGTCGCCGTGCTGTAACGCGTGCTTCTTGATCAGCTTGCCGTTGACGTAGGTGCCATTGGTGCTGTTGAGGTCCTCGAGGAAGGAATCGTTGAGGATGTTGATGATCAACGAGTGGTGGCCGCTGACTGCCGGATTGTCGATGCGGATATCGTTGTCGGGAAGGCGCCCGATGGTGTAGCGCTCCTTGTTCATGTTGTATTCGGCCATTACCTGGCCTTCAAGACTCAATATCAGCCGTGCCATTTTTCACGCCTTGGGTTCATCAGCTGAACCAGCCCAACATCCGCTCCAATATTCCACGGCGAGCGGGGAAGGAATCCAGTACCTGCCCCAGCAAAACGGAAATATTGTCCTTGCCGCCGTTGTCGTTGCCCAACTGGACCAGTTGCTTAGCAACGGCATCTAGACTAGCACCAAAGGTATTGATCGTTAAGTGAATATCGTCGTCTTCCACCATGTCGGAGAGACCGTCGGAACACAGGACATAAATGTCGCCTCGCTGCGCCGGATGTTCCTGGATCTCGACTTCGACACCTGCTTCAACTCCCAGTGCGCGTGTGACGTAGTTCTTGTTTGCGGCGCGCTGCGCTTCCTCGGGTGAATAGAACCCCCGGTCGACCAGTTCCTGCAGCAGCGAATGATCGAGGGTCACCTGTTCGAAACCGCTGCCACGCAGCCGGTACAGGCGCGAGTCCCCGACATGCGCGATCGTGACGCGGTCGTTGAAGAACAGGGCGGCGACGATGGTGGTTCCCATGCCTTCGCACTGCGGCTGCGTGCGGGCCGTCTGGAAAATGATCTTGTTGGCGCGAGTGATGGCATCGCGCAGGATGATGGCCGGTCGCGACAGACCCGCTTCGCTGTCATGCGCAGTCAGGTCCTGGCGCTCCACCGATTCCCGCACCAGATTGACGATGGTCTTGACCGCGATGCCACTGGCCACTTCACCGGCGTTGTAGCCACCCATGCCGTCAGCCAGCACCAGCAGCCCGAGATCGGCATCCCAGGAAATCGTGTCCTCGTTGTGTTCGCGGACGCGGCCGGTGTCAGTCAGGCCTACGAAACGCAGTTTGGTCCTGAGACTCATTCAGCGCGCCGCATGCCCGCCAGGCAGGCCCGGTGCGCCTGACAAAACGTGAAGTCCATCACAGTTCGTTGCATCATCCAGCCTTGGATAGCTGCGAGGGTCGTCCAGAGCACGCTAACACTGTGTAACCGGCCGGTGCGCGTCTCGATTCACAGATGGCGGCGCGGAACCAGGCCATTTGCCGGCATCCTACTGAAGTTTGCGGCGGGCCGCGACCGCTGCAGGCATCCGCTGGCGCCCGATATCGGAGATGCGCGACCAGAACGCATCGCCTAGCATTGAATCTTGGCACGCAAGCAAACCATCTATGTCTGCAGCGCCTGTGGTGGAGAATCACTGCAGTGGCAGGGGCAGTGTCCGCATTGCCGGGAGTGGGAGACGCTGTCGCGGCTCTCGGTGCCTGCCGGCGAACGTGCAGCAATGCCATCGCCCGGCGCATCGATGGCCAGCATGGCCGAACAACCCGAGCAGCCGCGGCTGGGTCTGCGCATGTCCGAGCTCGATCGGGTGTTCGGTGGTGGACTGTCGGTCGGTTCGGTCACGCTGCTGGGCGGGGAACCGGGAATCGGCAAATCCACGCTGCTGTTGCAGGTGGCTGCGGCGCTGGCCAGCGAACGGGCGGTGATCTATGCCAGCGGCGAGGAGTCCGCAGCGCAGATCGCGGCACGCGCGCGCCGGCTTGGCCTCGACTGTGGGCAACTGCAGTTGATCAATGAATCTGCGCTGGAACACATCCTGGCGCTGGTGGCTGAGCGCAAGGCGGCGCTGTTGATCATCGATTCGATCCAGACCATGCAGCTGGGCGCACTGGACACCGGTGCCGGTGCTCCGGCGCAATTGCGGGAGTGCACGGCGGCGCTGGTGCGCGCCGCGAAGAGCACGGGCTGCGCCATCATCATCGTTGGTCATGTCACCAAGGACGGCAGCATTGCCGGTCCCAAGCTGCTCGAACACCTGGTCGATACCGTGCTGTATTTCGACAGCGATGCCGGCAGCCGTTACCGCATGCTGCGCGCCACCAAGAACCGTTTCGGGCCTGTCAATGAACTGGGTTTTTTTGCGATGGGCGACACGGGCCTGAAGGAAGTGCGCAATCCATCGGCAATTTTCCTTTCGCGCGGCGCGCAACCGGCGCCGGGCAGCGTGGTCATGGTGGCGCGCGATGGCGGCCGGCCATTGCTGATCGAAGTGCAGGCCCTGGTGGACCGGACGCGCAACCTGACGCCGCGCCGGGTGGCGCAGGGCGTCGATGCCAACCGGCTGTCGATGCTGCTGGCGGTGTTGAGCCGCCATGCCGGTGTGGCGCTGGCCGACTACGACGTGTTCGTCAACATCGTCGGCGGCGTGCAGATTGCCGAAACGGCGACCGACCTGCCGCTGCTGCTGGCGCTGGCGTCAAGCCTGCGCGATCAGTCGCTGGACGCGACCATGGTGGCGTTCGGAGAAGTCGGCCTGACCGGGGAAGTGCGACCGGTGGCCCATGGCGAGGAACGCTTGCGTGAGCTGCGCAAGCAGGGTTACCGCAGTGTGATCCTGCCGCAGCAGAATGCACCGCGCGACGCCCCGGCCGGGCTGCGCATGCTGCCCGTCAGCAGCATGGCCGAGGCACTGGCGCAGGCGTTTCAGTCGGCGGACTGAGCCTGCGGCAGCAGCCGCACCCGCACTGTGCGGATCACGTTGTCGATGGTCTGCAGGATCTCGAACTCGTAGTTTCCGATGCGCAGCGCGGTGCCCGGCTCTGGAATGTTCTCGAGCTTTTCCAGCAGCAGGCCGTTGAGCGTCTTGGGCCCCACCGCCGGCAGCTGCCAGCCCAGCGAGCGATTGAGCGCACGGATCGTGGCGCTGGCGTTGACCAGCCAGCTACCGCCGGCCTCGCGGTGCGCATCCTTGTGCGAGACCGTTGCGGGATCGGTGGTGAACTCGCCGACGATTTCCTCCAGCAGGTCCTCCAGCGTCACCAGTCCGTCGATGTCGCCGTATTCATTGACCACAAAGGCCAGCCGACGGCGCGTGCGCTGGAATTGCGCCAGCTGCTGCGTCAGCGTGGTGCCTTCCGGCACGAAGTACGGCTCGCGGGCCGCGGCCAGTTCTATCAGGCGTTCGCGTGTCAGCGAGTTGCGCGCCAGTTCCTGGGCCGCGCGCTTCATGTGCAGGATGCCGATGATGTTGTCGAGCTCGCCGTCGTAGACCGGCAGCCGCGTATGGGGTGTCTGCCGCAAACGTCCCAGGATGTCGTCCCAGTCCGCCGCGATGTCGATGGCTGAAATCTCCTGGCGCGGAATCATGATGTCATTCACGCTGACCCGCTCGAGGTCCAGGATGGACAGCAGCATCTGCCGGTGGCGCGCGGGAATCAGCGGGCTGGCCTCGGCGACCACGGTGCGCAGCTCGTCGCTGCTCAGTGCATTCGCACTCTGTGGCCGGGCCCGCACACCGAGCAGCCAGAGCAGGCCGTAGGCGAGCCTGTTGGTCAGCCACAGCAGCGGAAATGTCACCCAGGCCAACGCCTGATAGACAAAGGCGGAGCCCAGCGACACCGACTCGGCGTGCAGCGCGGCGTAGATTTTTGGCGCCAGTTCGCAGAACACGATCATCACGATGGTCAACGTGGCCATCATGACCGGCAGTGCCAGTTCATGCGGAATGCGCAGCGCCAGCAGTGTGGCGACAGTCGATGCAGCGACACTGGCCAGCGCCAGTATCACCAGATTGGCGCCCAGCCATTGATCCGGCTTGGCCAGCAGCTGTTCAAGCATGCGCGCGCGGCGCTCGCCATTGCCGGCGCGGGTCTTGATGCGATACCGGTTGACCGACAGCATGGCCACTTCAGTACCGGACGAGAAGGCGATCATCAGCAGCAGGCACAGCAGCGCGATGATCAGGACGACGGTCGGGGCGTTGTTCACTTCGGCACTCCAGGGCGATCGGCGTGCATAGCATAGAACCTGCGACGCATACGGTTCGATGGCGCTTTATACTGCGGGCAAATGTTTGACAGATTGACGGGACGGCTGTCACGGGCCGTCGACAACCTGCGCGGCCGCGGTCGCATCAGCGAAGACAATGTGGCCGAGACGCTGCGTGAAGTACGCATGGCGCTGCTCGAGGCGGACGTTGCGCTGCCGGTGGTCAAGTCCTTCATCGACAAGGTCAGGACCCAGGCGCTGGGCGCCGAGGTGGCGGCCAGTCTGACGCCCGGGCAGACCTTCGTCGGCATTCTGCATCGCGAACTGGTGGCGTTGCTGGGCGAGCGGGGCGGGGTCTTGTCGCTGAATGCCCAGCCGCCGGTGACGTTGCTGCTGGCGGGCCTGCAGGGCGCCGGCAAGACCACCACCGCCGCCAAGCTGGCGCGCTGGCTGCAGGAAACCCACAAACGCAAGGTGCTGCTGGTCAGCACCGACGTGCGTCGTCCGGCGGCGATTCTGCAGCTGGAACGGCTGGCGGGGCAGATCGAGGCGGGCTTTTTCGGCACGGGTGCCGACCAGTCACCCGTGGACATCGCCCGGGCAGCGCTCGAGCAAGCCCGCCGTGGTCTGTATGACGTGCTGATTGTCGATACCGCCGGCCGCCTGCATGTGGATGCCGAATTGATGCAGGAGGTCCGGGATATTGATGCGGCCGTATCGCCGCATCAGCGCCTGTTCGTCGTCGATGCCATATCCGGCCAGGATGCCCTGAATGCCGCCCGAGCGTTCAGCAGCGCACTGGACCTCGGCGGCATCATCCTGACCAAGGCCGATGGCGACGCCCGGGGTGGCGCTGCGCTGTCGGTGCGCGAAATCACCGGGAAGCCCATCCTGTTCCTGGGCACTGGCGAGAAAACCGCGGCACTGGAACCCTTTGATCCGGAGCGCATGGCGTCCCGGATCCTGGGCATGGGCGATGTGGTGGCGCTGGTGCAGGATGTGCAGCGCCAGCTGGACGTCGATGGGGCGCAGCAACTGGCGCGCAAGGTTGCCAAGGGAAAGGGGTTTGATTTCATCGACTTGCGATCTCAGCTGGAACAAGTCCGCAAACTGGGTGGCATGGGGGCACTGGTCGACAAACTGCCCACGCAGCTGGCGAACCGGGCCATCAGCACGGAGCAGGCCGACCGCGATGTACGCCGGCAGATCGCCATCATCGACTCCATGACGCCGGGCGAGCGCCGCACACCGGATGTCATCAATGGCTCGCGCCGACGTCGCATCGCCGCCGGCGCCGGGGTGCAGGTTCAGGACGTCAACCGGCTGCTGAAACAGTTTCTCGACATGCAGCGCATGATGAAACAGCTCAAGGGCGGCAAGCTGGGCCGGATGCTGGCCGGCTTCAAGGGCGGGCTCCCGCCCGGGTTCGGGGGCCGATAAAGCTGCTCGCCGTAAGTCATTCTGGCGGAATCAGATTTGGCTGGCGGTTTGCCAACTCTTTGCTTAGAATCCGCGCTCTTTTTTTGGGGCCGGAAGCAGCCAATATGGTGACGATTCGTTTGACGCGGCGTGGTGCCAAGAACCAGCCTTTCTACCACGTGGTGGTGACTGACAGCCGCAAGCGGCAGGGTGGTTCGAGCCTGGAGCAGGTCGGATTCTTCAATCCGGTCGCGCGTGGCAAGGAAGTCAAACTCCGACTGGAGCTGGACCGTATTGACCATTGGGTCAATAAGGGCGCGCAGCAATCCGATCGCGTGCGCCAGCTGGTGAGCAGCTATCGCAAGCAGGTCGCTGTCGCGGCCTGAGCGCCGCGCGGCACATGGCCGCGGAGCAGGCCGAGCGGCGCATCGTTGTCGGCCGCATCGCAGCGGCTCATGGCATCCGCGGCTGGTTGCGGGTGGTCTCGTACACAGAGCCACCTGAAGCATTGCTGGGCTATCACGGCTGGCGTCTGCGGCACGCCGACGGTGCCGAGACCGACTGCGAGCCGCGCGATGCCGAATGGGATGGGCGCACGCTGCGCCTGGCGTTGCAGGGCGTCGAGGACCGCAATGCGGCCGAGAGGCTGCGCGGTTGCGAGATACTGGTGCGGCGCTCGACACTGCCCCCGCCGGGAGCGCGTGAGCACTACCAGGAAGACCTGGTGGGTTGCGAAGTGCGCAATGAGGCCGGCGTAGTGCTGGGAACGCTGCTGCAGTTCGTGGAGACGGCCAGCACGGCGGTGATGGTGGTTCGCGGCGAGCGCGAGTACTGGATACCGGCGGCGCCGCCGCATCTGCAGCGGGTGGATCTGGAACTGCGCCAGGTGCTGGTGGACTGGCCGGAAGACTTCTAGGGCGGAGTGATGCGCATAGAAGTAGTCACGCTGTTTCCGGAGATGATCCGCGAAGCAATGCGGCATGGGGTGGTGGGTCGGGCGGTGACGCGCGGTCTGCTGCAGCTGGGCACGGAAGATCCCAGGGCGCACACCAGCAACGTGCATCAGACCGTCGATGACCGGCCCTATGGCGGCGGGCCGGGCATGGTGATGAAGCCGGAGCCGCTGTGCGCGGCCATCGATGCGGCGGCGGGACGCCTGCCGGCAGGGAGTCTGCGAGTGGCCATGTCGCCGCAGGGGCGACTGCTGACGCAGACAGTACTGGATGAATTGAGCAGGGCGCCGGGCCTGGTGCTGGTGGCCGGGCGTTACGAGGGTATCGATGAACGGGTGCTGGAAGGCGCTATCGATATCGAGCTCTCGATCGGCGATTATGTGCTGTCGGGTGGTGAGCTGCCGGCGCTGGTGGTGATTGACGCGCTGGCACGCATCCTGCCCGGTGCGCTGGGCGATGAGCGTTCGAGTGCCGAGGACTCCTTCAGCAACGGACTGCTGGACTGGCCGCACTACACGCGGCCCGAAGAGTTTGGCGGGCGACGCGTGCCCGAAGTGCTGTTGTCCGGTGACCATGCCGCGATCCGGCGCTGGCGCCGCAAGCAGGCGCTGGGGCGCACGTGGTTGCGACGGCCCGGGTTGCTGGCGATACCGCCGGCCGATGACGAGGCAGCGCAGTTGCTGCAGGAATTTTTGAGCGAACAGCGGGCCATCGAAGGTCCGTCGATGGAAGGAAAACGAAGATGAGCAACATTATCCAGACGCTGGAAGCCGAGCGCATGACCCGCAAGGTGCCGGACTTCAAGCCAGGCGACACCGTGGTGGTGCAGGTCAAGGTCATCGAAGGCGACCGCGAGCGCGCGCAGGCCTACGAAGGCATCGTCATCGCGATTTCAAATCGCGGTTTCAATTCCTCGTTCACGGTGCGCAAGATTTCGCACGGCGAGGGTGTGGAGCGCACGTTCCAGACCCACAGCCCGTCGATCACCGACATTGCGATCAAGCGTCGCGGCAATGTGCGTCGCGCCAAGCTGTACTACCTGCGCGATCGCGCCGGCAAGTCGGCACGCATCGAAGAGAAGGTCTGAGGTCCGAGGCCGCTCGCAGCGGAACCCGTCCGCTGTGCTTGAACGCCGGCCCGAGAGGTGGCGATGAGGTTTCTGGTCAGCTTCTTCCGCAAGCTGTGGCATGGCCTCGACGTCTTCCGGCGTGTGCTGCATCTGCTGCTGCTGCTGCTGTTGTTCGGCCTGCTGATCGGCGTGCTGCGTCAGTCGCTGCCTGCGCTGCCGGAGCGCGGCGCGCTGGTGATCCGCCCCTCCGGTGAAATCGTCGAGCAGCTCAGCGGCGATCCGCTGCAACGAGCCTTCAATGAAGCACAGGGTCAGCACGACCTGCAGACCCTGCTGTGGGATCTGACCGACGCCATCCGCACCGCCGCCGGGGATTCGCGCATCCAGGCCCTGCTGATCGTCACTGACGACATGACCGGTGCCGGTCAGGCCAAGCTCGAGGAACTGGCCCTGGCCATTGCCGAGTTCCGCGCCACCGGCAAGAAAGTTGTCGCCGCCGGCGGCGATTTCGACCAGGCCCAGTACTACCTGGCGGCGCAGGCCGACGAGGTCTATCTGGATCCCTTTGGCATGCTGATGCTGCCCGGCTACAGCCGCTATCGCATGTACTACAAGGAAGCGCTGGACAAGCTGGCGGTCGACGTCCATCTGTATCGCGCCGGCAAGTACAAGAGCGCCATGGAGCCCTACATCCGCAAGGATATGTCGCCGGAGGATCGCGCCGAGAGCGAGACCTATCTGCAGGCGTTGTGGAGCGGTTATCGCAATGCGGTGGCGGCAGCGCGCGGCCGCCAGCCCGATGACATCGCCCGGTACGCAGAACAGTTTCCGGCGCTGCTGAAGGCGGCCAACGGCGACGGTGCGGCGGTAGCGCTCAAGGCTGGCCTGATCACCGGCATCAGGACCGGCGCCGAAGTCGGCGATCGCATGATGGAGCTGGTCGGCGCGGCGCCGGAATCCGACGATCCCGAGCAGTTTCGCGCTGTGCACATGGATGACTACCTGCGGGTGATCCATACCGAACAGGGACTGCGCCCGGATTCGCGCGACACCATCGGCGTCGTCGTGGCCAGTGGCGAAATCATCGATGGCCAGCAGCCGCCGGGAAGCATAGGCGGCGAAACCGCGGCGCAGCTGCTGCGTCAGGCGCGCCTCGATGACGATATCAGGGCGGTGGTTCTGCGCATCGACAGTCCGGGCGGCAGCGTCACGGCCTCCGAGCAGATCTATCGCGAGGTACGCGCGCTGCGCGCTGCCGGCAAGGGCGTCACCGTGTCGATGAGTGACGTGGCCGCCTCCGGCGGTTACTACATCGCGGCCCCCGCCGACGAGATCATTGCCAGCGGCAATACCATCACGGGCTCGATCGGCGTGTATGGCGCGCTGCCCACCTTCAACCGCAGCCTGGACAAGCTCGGCATCCAGGTGGACGGTGTCGGCACCACGCCACTGTCCGGCGCGTTGCGCATCGACCGGCCGATGTCGCCGCAGCTGAGCCAGATACTGCAGACGTCGGTGGATCGCAGCTACCGTGAATTTCTGGCTCGCGTCGCAGACGGGCGCGGTCGCAGCAGCGACGAGATCGATGCCATCGGCCAGGGTCGGGTGTGGGCCGGCGTCGATGCGCAGCGCATGGGGTTGGTCGACAGGCTGGGCAGCTACCAGGACGCCATCACGGCGGCCGCGCAACGTGCCGGCCTCGGCGACAGCTATTCGGTACGGCGTATCGAGCCCGAAGCGACCTGGGCTGAGCAACTGCTGTTCCAGATGCGAGGTTCGATTGCCGGCGGTTTGCGCCGGCTGGGCGTCGGGCAGAGTCCCATGCAGCGCTGGCAGCAGCGGCTGCAGCCGCTGGAGGTCGAATTACAGCGCTGGGAACGGTTGACCGGCAGCGGTCGGGCCTTCGCCTACTGCTTCTGCAGCGTCAACTGAGCTGCACGCACAGCATGCTGACGGTGCCCGCCTCGATGCCGTCCACAGGCACCGTGGCCCGCTCAGCTTCCTGCCGGGTGCCCAGCACATACAGCAATGGCAGATAGTGTTCCGGCGTTGGCACGGCCAGCGCCGCGTCGGTGTGCGTGGCATAGTCGATCAGCGCGGCGTGGTCGCCGGCGACGATGGCGCTGCGCACGAAATCATTGAAGCGCTCGGCCCAGACCGGCGGTGCGCCACCCTCCCGCTGCATGCGTCGCAGGTTGTGCACCACGTCGCCGCTACCCAGCACCAGCACGCCTTGCTGCCGCAACGGCGCGAGGCGCCGGCCCAGTTCGTAATGGACCGCGGGCGGCAGCGTGGCATTGACCGACAGCTGCAGCACCGGCAGGGTCGCTTCCGGATACATGTAGCGCAGCACCGACCAGCTGCCGTGATCCAGCCCCCAGCCGGAAGCCAGGCCCACCGGCTGCGGTTGCAGCAGTTGCTGGACCTGTTGCGCCAGCGCGGGGTCGCCCGGAGCCGGGTACTGGCACTGATACAGCGCCGGCGGGAAACCGTAGAAGTCGTGGATGGTGCGAGGTGCCCGGCCGGCCGTGACGGCGGTGTCGGGCACATACCAGTGTGCCGAGATGCACAGGATGGCCTGCGGCCGGGGCAGGGCATCGGCCAGTTGCCGCCATGCCGCTGTGTAGCGTGTGGGCTCAATGGCCTGCATCGGTGAGCCATGACCGATGAACAGCGCCGGCATCAACCCGCTCATGACTGGACGATCTCGCGGAACTCGGCGGTGGCCAACCTCAGCCCGCGTTGCCGCAGCAGCGTGGCGGCCAGTGTGCTCAGTCCGGGATTGTGACCCACCAGCAGCAGACGCCCTGAACCGGCACCGCTGCGCGCGATCACTTCCTTGAGCTTCGTGACCGATGCCAGGTACAGCCCGGGTTCGTAACGCACCATGGTGGAGGGCAGTCCCAGCACCGGCAGCAGCAGCGCCGTCGTTTCAGCGGTGCGCAGCGACGGACTGGCGAGGATGCGATCCGGAATCAGCCCGACGTCCAGCAAACGCCGCGCGCTGCGCTGTGCTTCGAGGCGGCCCGCATTGCTGAGCGGGCGGTCGTAGTCATTGCCGTCGATCGTCTGGGGTAGTGCCTGCGCATGGCGCAACAGGATCAGCGAGTCCATCACCACATCATGCCGGTCTGCAGTCTCGCCGCATCGGACATCATGGAGTGACTCCACGGCGGATCGAACACCAGCGAGACATCGGCATTGCGCACCGTGGGGATGGCCAGCAGCTTCTCGCGCACATCCTGCACCAGCACCTCGCCCATGCCGCAGCCGGGCGCCGTCAGCGTCATCGCCACGCGGATATCGCGCGTTCCAACCTCATTGGCCGTGACCTCGCATTCGTACACCAGGCCCAGGTCGACGATATTGACCGGGATCTCCGGGTCGAAGCAGCTGCGCAGCTGCTCCCAGGCCAGCTGTTTCACGTCTTCGGCGGTGGCATCGGGCCGCAGCTCCGGTGCCTTGATCGGCTGCTTGCCGATTGCGTCGGCATCCTCGCCGGACAGCCGGTACAGGTTGCCATCGATGTAAAGCGTGAAACTGCCGCCCAACGCCTGCGTGATGTAGCCGGCCAGCCCCGGCACCAGTTTCATCGGTGTGCCCGAGGGCACGATGATGGCGTCCACCTCGCGGCCGATGACAAAAGGTTCGTTCTGGTAGCTGCTCATGGCTGCTCCGTCGAGACCACAGCCGGCGCCTCGGCGCGACCCGCCTCCAGCGCCGCATGCAGCGTGTGCCAGCACAACGAGGCGCATTTGACGCGCACCGGGAATTCACGCACGCCGCCCAGCGCCATCAGCTTGCCGAGATCCGTCGGCGGTGCGTAGTTCTGTTCGGTGAGCAGCGCATGCACCTGCTGATAAAGGCGATCGACGTCAGCAAGGCTTCGACCCTTGACGGCCTCGGTCATCAGCGAGGCCGAGGCCACCGAAATGGCGCAGCCCTGGCCGTCGAAACGCACATCATCCAGCCGCTCACCGTCCAGCTTCAGCGTTACATGCAGCCGGTCGCCGCACAGCGGATTGTGGCCATTGGCCGCGGCATCGGCCGGTTCGAGCCGACCGAAATTGCGCGGACTGCGGTTGTGATCGAGGATCACCTCGCGGTAGAGATCGCGCAGGTCCATCAGCTGAACACCTCGCGCACGCGGCTTACCGCGGCGACCAGTCGTTCGACATCGGCCTCGTTGTTGTAGCAACCGAAGGAGGCGCGGGCGGTGGCGGGCAGGCCGTAGTACTCCATCACCGGCATGGCGCAGTGATGGCCGGTGCGGATGGCCACCGCTTCGTGATCGAGGATGGTGCCGATGTCATGCGGATGAACGCCGTCCATCGTGAAGGACACCACCGCCGCCTTGTGTGTGGCGGTACCCACCAGGCGCAGGCCGGGCAGGCGGCCCAGCGCCTCGCTGGCCCGCGCGGCCAGCGCGCCTTCATGGGCGGCAATGGCCGGGCGGCCCACTGATTCAACGAAATCGATGGCGGCGCCGAGGCCGATGGCGCCGGAAATATTCGGCGTGCCGGCCTCGAACCTCCAGGGCAGGTCGTTCCAGGTGCTGCGCTCGATGCTCACGGTGAGAATCATGTCGCCGCCGCCCTGCCAGGGTGGCATGAGCTTCAGCAGCGCCTCGCGCGCATACAGCACGCCGATGCCGGTGGGGCCATACAGCTTGTGGCCGGAGAAGGCGTAGAAATCGCAGTCGAGTGCCTGCACATCCACCACTTCATGCGCCACAGCCTGCGCGCCATCCAGCAGCACCGGAATGCCGCGCGCATGCGCCAGTGCCACGATGTCGCGCACCGGCAGCACCGTGCCCAGCGCATTGGAAACATGCGCAACGGCGACCAGACGGGTGCGCGGGCTGAGCAACCCCTGCAGCGCTTCGAGCTGCACTTCACCGTGCTGATTCAGCGGTGCGGCGACGAGTTTCCCGCCCACGGCCTGGCACAGCATCTGCCAGGGCACGATGTTGGCGTGATGCTCCAGGTGCGTGATCAGGATTTCATCGCCGGCCTGCAGGTTCTGTCGGCCCCAGGACTGCGCCACCAGGTTGATGGCTTCGGTGGTGCCGCGCACGAACACGATCTCGCGCGTGCTGCGCGCATTGATGAAGGCACGTACCTTTTCGCGCGCACCCTCGAAGGCGTCGGTGGCCTGCTGACTCAGCGTGTGCACGCCGCGATGCACGTTGGAGTGCAGTTCGCGATGGTAGTGATCGACGGCGGCGAGCACTGGCCGTGGCATCTGTGCCGAGGCGGCGCTGTCCAGATACACCAGCGGCCGGCCGTTGACCTTGCGCTGCAGGATGGGAAATTGTGCCCGCAGGTTTGCCACATCCAGGCTCATGCCAGCACTCCAGCCAGCACGCGATCGGCCAGGTGCCCGGCGGCGGCTGTTTCGGCCTGCTGACGCAATTCAGGAATATCGACGGCCGACAGTACGTCACCGAGAAAGGCCCACTTCAGCAGCGCGCGCGCCGTGGCTACGTCGAGGCCGCGCGACAACAGGTAGAACAGCAGGTTTTCATCCAGCTGGCCGGTGGTGGCGCCGTGCGAGGCCTGTATGTCGTCGGTGTGGATGGTCAGTCGCGGCCGCAGGTTGATGCCGGACTCCGCGCCTTCGATCAGGCCGCGCAGTGACTGGCTGATGCGCGTGCCGGGCGCCTGGGCGGTGACGCGCACATCCGCGTCGAAGCCGATGCGCGCGCGGCCTTCGGCGATGCCGCGGAACAGTTGCGAGGTGCGGGTGCCAGGCGCGGCATGAGTGACGCGCAGCAGCGTGTCGTTCACCTGCCGGCCATCCAGCGCCGCCATCGAACGCCAGGACAGCGCGGCCTTCGCGCCCGACAGCCGTACTTCGGCGCTGCAGCGGGCGGTGGCCGCGCCGATGCCCAGCAGGCGTACATCGTAGTGAGCCTGCTCGCCGACCTGCGCCAGAAGCGTATCCATCCACAGCGTTGCAACATTGCAGTCCTGCAGCCGGTAATGGTCCAGATGCGCGCCACGCTGCAGCTCAATGCGGGTCTGCGCGCAGATGAAGCCATCGGCCGTCGTGGCGCCCAGATGCCGCTCCACCAGCCGTGCACGCACGCCGGGGGCGAGCGTCACGGCCAGGCGCGGATACACCGAACCGGCGGCGCCGCTGGCGATGAACAGCACTTCCATGGCCACGTCCTGCGCAAGATCCAGCTGCGCGGCGTCGTTGCCGAACAGCGCGTTCAACAAGGCGAAGCGCTGGTCGTCGCGGTGGCCGTCATTGTCGGCCGGTGCCGGCCAGGCGGGATTGCTCAGTAGTGCCAGCGCCCCGGCGTCGCTCAACTGCGGCGCGCGTCGGCCGTCAATGAACACGGCCCGCTGAAAGCCCGGCAGCGGGGCGGGCAGGGCAGGCAGCGCCGCGCTGGCGCCGGGCGGCAGAAAGCGCGTCACCTGTTCGAAGGCGCGCAGATTGGCGTTGCGCCAGTGCTCATCGCGCGGTTGCGGCAGGCCAAGCTGGCCCAGCAGCTGCACCGCCGCTGCGGTGTCGGCCGTCGCTGCCGGCTGGCGCTGAAATTCCTGCAGGGCGCGTTGCTGTATCGACATGGGGCTCAGGCTACTGCCTGCTCCTGCACCCAGTCGTAGCCGCGCTTTTCCAGTTCCAGCGCCAGGCTGCGGTCGCCGCTGCGCACCACGCGGCCGCGGGCCAGCACATGTACGAAATCGGGCACGACGTGATCCAGCAGCCGCTGGTAGTGCGTCACCAGCACCACGGCGCGTTCGGGCGAGCGCAGCGAATTGACGCCGCGCGCCACCACTTTCAACGCATCGATGTCCAGGCCCGAGTCGGTTTCATCCAGCAGCGCCAGGCGCGGTTCCAGTATCAGCATCTGCAGTATTTCATTGCGCTTCTTTTCGCCGCCGGAAAAGCCCTCGTTGACGCCGCGCGCCAGGAAGCTTTCTTCGATCTGCATCAGTTTCATGCGTTCGCGCACCAGCGCCAGGAAATCGAAGGCATCGATATCTGGCAGGCCGCGCTGGCGGCGTTGCGCATTCAGCGCAGTCTTGAGCAGGTAGGCATTGTTGACGCCGGGAATTTCCACCGGGTACTGGAAACCGAGGAACAGGCCGGCGCGGGCGCGCGCTTCGGCCGGCAGCGCCAGCAGATCGCTGCCCTGATAACGCACGCTGCCCTGGGTGATCTCATACCCTGGACGACCCGCCAGCACATGCGCCAGCGTGCTCTTGCCGGAGCCATTGGGGCCCATGATGGCGTGCACCTCGCCGGCGTTGACGGCCAGGTTCAACCCGCGCAGCACCTGCTGCCCGCCGACACTGACGTGCAGGTTGTCGATCTCCAGCAGCGGTTCTGCGCCCGATGCATTCATCCGACCGCTCCTTCGAGGCTGACGGCCAGCAGGGCCTGGGCCTCCACCGCAAACTCCATCGGCAACTCCTTGAACACTTCGCGGCAGAAACCGCTGACGATCATGTTGACGGCATCTTCCTGGCCGATGCCGCGCTGCAGGCAGTAGAACAGCTGCTCCTCGCTGATGCGCGAGGTGCTGGCCTCATGCTCGACCACTGCGCCCGGGTTGCGCACGTCGATATAGGGAAAGGTGTGCGCGCCGCAGTGCGGGCCCATCAGCAGCGAATCGCATTGCGTGTAGTTGCGCGCGCCGTGGGCGGTGGCCATCACACGCACCTGGCCGCGATAGGCATTCTGGCCGTGGCCGGCCGAGATGCCCTTCGACACGATGGTGCTGCGCGTATTGGCGCCGATGTGGATCATCTTGGTACCAGTGTCGGCCTGCTGGTAGTTGTTGGTGGTGGCGACGGAATAAAACTCACCCACCGAATTCTCGCCGCGCAGCACGCAGCTGGGGTACTTCCAGGTGATGGCCGAACCGGTCTCCACCTGCGTCCAAGAGATGCGCGAGTTGCGGCCACGGCATTCGCCGCGCTTGGTGACGAAGTTGTAGATGCCGCCGCGACCCTGCGCGTCGCCGGGGTACCAGTTCTGCACCGTGGAATACTTGATCTGCGCATCGTCCAGCGCCACCAGCTCGACCACGGCGGCGTGCAGCTGGTTCTCGTCGCGCATGGGCGCCGTACAGCCTTCCAGGTAGCTGACGTGGCTGCCCGCATCGGCAATGATCAGCGTGCGCTCGAACTGGCCGGTGTTGGCCGCGTTGATACGGAAATAGGTCGACAGTTCCATCGGGCAGCGCACGCCCTTGGGCACGTAGACGAAGGAACCATCGGAGAACACCGCCGAGTTCAGCGTGGCATAGAAGTTGTCGGTGTAGGGCACCACGCTGCCCAGGTACTGCTCGATCAGCTCCGGGTGCTTGTGCACCGCCTCCGAGAAGGGGCAGAAGATCACGCCGGCCGCAGCCAGCCTTTCCTTGAAGGTGGTGGCCACCGAGACACTGTCGAACACGGCGTCGACCGCCACACCGGCCAGCCGCGCGCGCTCATGCAGCGGCACGCCCAGCTTGTCGTAGGTTTCCAGGAGCTTGGGGTCCACGTCGGCCAGGCTCTTCGGCCCATCGGTCTTGCTCTTCGGCGCCGAGTAGTAGGAAATGGCATTGAAGTCGATGGGCTGGTGATGCACGTGTGCCCAGGTGGGTGCACGCTGCGTGCGCCAGTACGCCAGCGCACGCAGACGCCAGTCGAGCAGGAACTGCGGCTCGCGCTTCTTGCGCGAGATCAGGCGCACCACGTCTTCATCCAGACCCGGAGGCACCGTATCGGACTCGATGTCGGTGACGAAGCCGTGCCGATAGCTGCGGCCCACCAGTGCGTCGAGATCGGGCTGGTTCATGATGCGGCTCCGCGCCTGTCGCGGGAGGGACGCTCCAGCGCGCGAAACTGGATCGGTTGGCCGCTGAGCCCGGCCAGGTCGAGCAGGCTGACCTCCTGCATCGTGCGTCGCAAAGCGACGTTCACCTTCTGCCAGGCGCGGCCCACGCCGCAGGTACTCTCGATGCCGCAGTGATGCGCGTGGCGCGAGCACTCGGTCAGCGCCACCGGTCCTTCGATGGCATCAAGAATGTCGGCGGCGCTGATGTCGGCGGCGCCACGCGCCAGCCGATAGCCACCGTGCAGTCCGCGCGTCGATTCCACCAGTCCATGTCGATGCAGCAGCTTGAGCAGCTTGCTGACCGTGGGCACGGCGATGCGGGTCAGCGCAGACAGCTGCGCGGCGGTCAGGCGCTGGTCCGGCACAGCGGCCAGACGCGCCAGGATGACAGTGCCGTAATCGGTCAGTTTGCTGATGCGTAGCATGGAATTCCTCTATAGGACTATTTTAGTACTGTATACGGCCAGTTTGCTATGCTGACGCCGTTGTTTCCCGAGGTGTTGCATGAATCGCAGTGATCTGCTGGTCGAGGTCCGCGACCTTGACTACGCAGTGGACGGACGCGCCATTTTCAAGGGCCTGAATCTGCAGGCCGAGCGTGGCCGGATCACCGCGATCATGGGACCCAGTGGCACCGGCAAGACGACCCTGTTGCGCCTGCTGATGGGTGCCATTCATCCGCAGGGGGGCTCGGTGCGATTCTTCGGCGCCGAGGTGCCGCAGCTGGGCCGCGCGGCGCTGTATGGGCTGCGCCGGCGCGTAGGCATGCTGTTCCAGAATGGCGCGCTGCTGACCGATC
>Ga0190271_10000258_pt1 | contig 26170 bp, 25 predicted proteins | sample Popmic356T_FD_133747 | JGI IMG/M metagenome (GOLD analysis project Ga0190271, IMG submission 133747) | Populus adjacent soil microbial communities from riparian zone of Weber River, Utah, USA - 356 T | ecosystem: Environmental > Terrestrial > Soil > Riparian zone | place: USA: Utah | collected...
TCCACACGATAGGCCTGCGCGGGAATGACGATTTTTCTAATTAAATTCTATTATAATTATATTCAACTACCTAACAGCTGTAAAATACTCTTCCTTTTCTGAAGTATGCGACTTAATTACATTGGTCAGGATTAAATTCACCAATACTTTTTGGGCTTTGCGGTACGAACTGCGTAATAGTTTGCTAAACTCTTTCAGGGTAATTTTTTCATTCTGTTCCAGGTATTCGAGCAGTTTTTTCTCGTTCTCCGAGTAAGAGATTAACACGCCGTCATTTTTATATTCCTGTTTAAGTACTTCAACAATAATCCGACTGGCTAAAATGCTTTTATCATCAATGCGGATATAAGCCCACCATTTTTTTTGATCATCAAGTGCATAATGCGGTTTGGTATCACTTTCAGGAATATTAACTACCAGCACTAATTTATCATCAACATAAATTTCCTCAAAGTAAGGTTCAATCGCAGGCTTACAAAACTGATGTGCAGAAGTTAAAATCATATATTTCTCTTCTTCTTCTGATTTCACACCTTTAATAGATCCATCATCGGCCACACCAATTAATAATTTACCACCTTTATTATTAGCAAAAGCAACCAGACTCTTGGCAATTTTCTCTGTATTGGTAATGGTTTTCTTAAAATCGAGCATAACGCCCTCACCCTGCAAAATTAAACTCTTAATACTCGGCATAATCTAAAAATTAGTAAGCAACTCTGGGCGTTTCGCCCTGATGCAGGTTTCGGATATATACTTCATTCATTACGGTCGCACACAGTTCACCATTCTTATTGGTTATTTCCATGGGGTAAGCCTTTACAAACTTTCCAATGGTTTTTAAGGCATGTTCTGCTTCAGCAAGCATGTCGTCAGTTACTGTTATAGTAAAATATAATGTAGAACGACCAGGTTTTAAATATTGTATAGAGGCGCTCTTTAACCAAACACGTACTTTAAATCCCCGACGTTGCATTAACTGATCAAATAACAAGGCATAAAACGGGTCAGTAGCTGCATAAATAGTGCCTCCAAAAATAGAACCGTTATAATTTTTATTCAGAAAACTCTTGCTAAGCTTAACTGTACAGCTTCTAAATTCATTTTCAAATCTCTGAACCCAAATGCGTTGAAAAAATAGGGGTGGGTAAAAACGCATTACCCATTTAAGGGTATTTTGAGAAATTATCATACTTACTAATATCAGAAAGTTTTATCACCTTTTAAAGTTTTGGCCGTGTTGTTTTAGTAATATTTCAGTAATTTAGATCATGCATGTTATGATCCCCTTAGCGACGCTTTAACAGATTTGGATACTCGTGGTTATAATTTAATTTTAATTGAAAATATATCTCGAGGCTGCTGAATAAATTAAAGATCCATCACGAATAGCAATTGTTTTATAACATAATCATTTAAAAATCAGCATTATCTGTTAAAAAACATCCTTTTTGAAGAAAAAAAATAAAACCAAATGATTAAAAGGTTGTTAGGATGATAGATAACAATAAAAACTATGAAAAAAATAATCTTAAGTCTTGCTTTTGCGGGTTCTCTTATGATAGCCACATCAGCATGCAATTCGTCAAAAAATATGGCTGGTTCTTCAGACAGCACTAAAACGGATTCGACAACAACGGCACCAATGGATACAACATCTAAAAAAATGCCAGACACGACAAAAATGCCAACTGACACTACAAAAAAGAACCCTACTATGTAGGATCTTAAAAGCCACTCTAACGCAGAGTGGCTTTTATTTTTAAGAATCTATTTTAAATATTTGTGTTATTGCGTATTTTCAGCGTTTAAACCAAATAATTAAATGGATCATCAAGCAAAAACCAACAGCCGTAATGTTATTTTCTTAGTTATCGTAGCCGCCCTGGGCTATTTTGTTGACATTTACGATCTTGTTTTATTTTCTGTTGTAAGGGTAAAAAGTTTTACAAATATCGGTGTTTCTGCAGCACATATGCGTACTGAAGGAGAGTATGTAATCAATATGCAGATGTTCGGCTTATTGCTTGGCGGTTTGCTTTGGGGAATCATAGGTGATAAATTTGGCAGAATCAAAGTATTATTTGGATCAATTTTAATGTATTCGTTAGCAAATTTAGCCAATGGTTTTGCTACAGATGTACACACTTATGCCATCATCAGGCTTATAGCAGGCATCGGTTTGGCAGGCGAGTTAGGTGCAGGGATTACACTTGTTACCGAAACCATGGACAAAGAAAAACGTGGTTACGGCACTATGGTGGTAGCTGGCATTGGTTTACTGGGAGCAGCAGCAGCAGCTACCATCGGCAAACATTTTACCTGGCAAACCTCTTATTTTGTAGGTGGTGGTATAGGTTTGCTTTTGTTGCTCTTACGTGTAGGTACTTTCGAATCGGGTATGTTTAAACATGCTGAGCAAAGTTCAGAAGTTTCGAAAGGCAACTTTTTTATGCTTTTTTCTAACCGGAAGCGGTTTTTAAAGTACCTGGCCTGTATCTGTTTAGGGCTTCCACTTTGGTTTATTGTAGGTATTCTGGTTACTCAATCGCCAGAAATCGGGAAAGCACTGGGTGCAAAAGATTTATTGAATGCCGGCACGGGCATTATGTACACTTACTTCGGTATTGCCATCGGCGACGTAGTATGTGGCTTTTTGGCGCAGGTATTAAAGTCACGCAGGAAAACAGTCCTTATTTTTCAAAGTTTATCAGTGATTACCGTACTCGTTTATTTAAACAGTACAGGTTTAACTGAAAGTAGTTTTATCCTGATCTGCCTGTTTATGGGCTTTGCAGTAGGCTATTGGGCAACGTTTGTAACTATTGCTGCTGAACAGTTTGGTACTAACATCCGCTCAACAGTTACCACCACAGCGCCAAACTTTGTACGTGGGGCATTAATTCCGATTACATTTGCTTTTGAATTTTTTGTACACCGTTATAACATTGTTTCGGCCGGTTTTATTGTCATGGGAATTGTTACCGTGATCGCCATGATTTCGGTCGTCTATTTAAAAGAAAGCTTTAATAAAGACCTTAATTATCTAGAACATTAGTTTTAGGACCAGGGACTAAAGACTCCCAAGACTAACAGCAATGTCAATAAAATGTACTATCTAAACATAAATCAATATAGCTGGTTTAATAGGCTTAAATTTGTATAGAAATAGAACGAGCCGTCATGTTTAAAGAAGAAGTAGCAGCGAGATATAAGCAAATTCAGGATGAAATTTGCCGCGGATTGGAAATTGCCGATGGCAAAGGAAAATTTGAAGAAGAACTGTGGGAGAGAAGCGGCGGGGGAGGCGGACGTACGCGGATTATGCAAAATGGTGCAATTATCGAAAAGGGTGGTGTAAATTTCTCCGCTGTACATGGAAAGCTTCCGGAAGCGGTAAAAAAAGCATTTAATGTGACAGAAGATGATTTTTTTGCTACAGGCGTTTCAATTGTGATTCACCCAAATCATCCGCTGGTGCCAATTATTCATATGAATATCCGTTATTTTGAACTCAATGAAGAAACACGTTGGTTTGGTGGCGGTATCGATTTAACGCCGCATTATGTTTTCGAAAACGATGCCCGTTTCTTTCACCATAAACTAAAACAGGCTTGTGACGATTTCGGTGCTGAGTTTTATCCAAAATTCAAAACACACGCTGATGATTACTTTTTCATTAAACACCGTGAAGAAACCCGTGGTATTGGTGGTATTTTTTACGATCGCTTAAAACCTGAAAACACCAATTTATCGTGGGAGCAGATTTTAGATTTCTCCATCAATATCGGCGAAACATTTTTGCCGATTTATACCGAATTAATTGACCGTAACCGGGACAAAGAATTTACCGAAGCACATAAAGAGTGGCAATACCAACGCCGTAGCCGTTATGTAGAATTTAATTTAGTTTACGATTCAGGAACAAAATTTGGACTGGAAACCAACGGACGGATAGAATCTATTTTAATGAGTTTGCCTCCACAAGCCAACTGGGGTTATAATGTTCAACCAGAAGTTAATTCTGATGAATATAAAACCCAACAGCTGCTAAAAAAAGGGATTAACTGGGTTTAGGAATTCCGGTCATCTCGATTCGATAGCCATCGAATGAAGCGCAGCTGAATGGAGGGATCTGCCATTATAGATTTAGCTTCGCTAAGCACTTACGTGGTTCTCGACTGCATTGTACTCCGTCGAAATGACGGTAAATTGGGAAATCAAAACAAAGTTAGCGGTGCTGATACCTCGTGAAAACCAGTTTTCAGTTTTCCAATTCTAAAATCATTTACAATATTGTGGGCCATGCGGGTTGGTTCGGGAATGCGATAATTTCCGACACAGTTTTTAATGATCGCTAAGCTTTGATCAGCAGTAATTAAATGACCAGCGGATACATAAACAGGTGCGCAATTGATTTTTGTTTTCAATGCAAAACCAAGGAGCTCACCTGTATTATTTTTAATTTCTGAAGTGCTATATCTGACATTTTCTGGCTGGTGATCTTTTCCGTGCAAGAGACTTTTTGCGCAGCCAATTGTAGCTTGATTAGCCAAAATACCAAAATGCGAAGCAACACCCATACGGCGTGGGTGCAAAATTCCATTGCCATCCAATACCACAACATCTGGTTTCTCGACTATCAATTCCCAAACTTTTAATAATGCCGGAACTTCCTTAAAACCCAAAAATCCTGGCTTGTATGGAAAATTAGTTTCGTAGATTTCCAGTGCAAAAGATTTCAATACCATACTGGGATAACTTAATATCACAATTCCGGCATACATCGTAGAACTGTTTTTGTTGAAAGAAATATCAGCGCCTGCAATGGTTTGAATTCTCTCAAGTGATTGAAACCTTAATTTCCTGGAGAGTTCAATCTGGTAAGCGGTAGCCTCTTCGAAGCTGTAGTGTTCGTACATGGTTTTAGTACAAGTTAATGCTGTAAATTGTTTGATTAAACCTAAGTGTAACTGATAACCAATATCCCGAGCCGCAACAAATAACTATACACCTCACGCCTAGAGATGTGCAACTGGGCTATTTCGAATATGTACAATACCGCATCAACTCACTTTTTAGTGGTGCATCTCTGCAACCAACAGAAGAAGGCCTGACCAATGCCCAAGGTGAGCTCATCCTTAAATATTCCCAAAAATTCATGACAGCCTTGCAGGAGCGCTTCGATCAGGGATTTAAAATTACTGCTGCCAGCATAAATTTTGTAGTGTACTGGAAAGATGAGGCCAAACAAAAAGAATCTAAGATCATATTGCCCTCGTTGTTGCTACAAAAAGCATAAGGAGTGTTTTTTAAATTTTAGTATTCCATTTGAATGAGGCTGAACTTCTTACTAAATATATAATCAAGTTCATTAATGATCTTATACAATGCTGAAACTACTTCCTGAACATAATCAAATGTGAATTTCAGGTACATTTTTTCTATAAAACCTTCGTCTGGAAATTGCCGAACAAATTCTTTTGAAATTTTACTTCTGTTATGAACAGCCAAATTTCTTTGCTTAAAGAGGAGATTTATCTGATCAGCTTTTTCTTTGAATATTTCAACACCAATTCTTTCTCTAAAAAATTTTTGAATGCCATCAATACCTTGATAGAATAAGGCTTCGATCTTTTTATCTGCTATAGCACTTATTAAACTTTGATAGTCGTTAAATGATAAAATAAAGTCTAGTTGCTCTGTGTCTTTAGACTTAAGTACTCGAGGATCACTCGTAACAATTTCTGATAAAACCTCTTTAAAATAATTTTCAAAGTTGTCAATGGTTTTGACATACATCATTGTTGACAAAGTAGTTTCATAATAATTTATTTCTAAGAACTCTTTCTCTTGTTTAGGATCAAGTTCATAGGGAAGTTCTAGTTTATCATTGAAAGATTTTAGTTTGGCAACAGACTTTAGTATGTCTTCGTTGATTAGATTGTTACTTACTCTGAAATAAAGCAGAATCCTCTCTATATTTTCAAACTCTACAGCAGTATTTATAAATGATTGTGAGGCTTTATTTTTTTTTTGTGGATCCATAAATTTTCTTGGTGGCGGATTGGCCTGGCTTAAGGTGGTATAATTGAATGTATGATTGCATTAGGGATTGCAATTTTCATGGAAACTTTTAAACTGATTTAGCTTTTGTGTCTAACTTTTTTCTTCCACGTAAATTACAAATTCCGCCAGTAAAATATTAGCATAATAAATAATATATTTTGTCTTATAATTAATATTATGTTAAGTTGTATTTTCTAGCACTATCTATCCTCGCTAGATGCTCTATAAAATTACAGTTCCTGAAGTTTGCGGTTAAGTTCCTGTGCCTTATCTGTTGCGCCTTTTTTGTTGTAGATATCAATCAGCAGCTGTACAGTTTTTTTATCATTTGGATTAATTTCGTTGGCACGTTGTAAAGCAAATTGTGCACGGTTAATTAGACCTTTATATTTTTCGGTTTTGTCCGCATCGCTTTTGCGCAAAGTTTCGTTCGCCGTATTGATATAAGCTAAACTCAATTGGTACAAGGCATCGAAATAATTCTGGTCTGTGGTTAAAGCTTTATCGTAAGCTAAAATTGCTGTAGCATTATTTCCACCAACCTGTTGCAAGTAACCATATAGAAAATAAAGCAGTTTATTTCCTTTTTCCACTTTTAAATTATTTTCGATCAATCCCTGTGCTTTACTGTAATTTTCTGTGTCAAGCAAAAGATTGATATAATCGTTCGTTAAAAAACGATTAAATGGATTTAAAACCAATCCATCTTCTAAAGTTTTGATAGCAGTTTCGTTTTCTGATTTCACTACGTACATCTGAGCCATTTTCTGAAAAACAGATGGATTTTTAATTCCATTTTCTTTTGCACGTTTAAAATAAGTTAAAGATTCATCGTAAGATTGAATATTTAATGCACAAATCGCGGTATTTAACGCCAGAGTAGTATCGGCAGGAAAATTATCTGAAACTTCTTTCAGGTCGGCAAATGCCTCTTTAAATTCGTTGTTAAAATAAGCTTCATTACCTTTATCCTGCTTTTTGATTAAAATATTGTGGTCAGACGCTTTTATAAGTCCCCCATTATCATTGTAACGGTCTAATGCTTTTGCTTTGGCAACCGCCTCTACTGCGCTGTCATAAAATTTATTCGCATTGTTCGGGTCGGTATCAATCAGCGATGCAAATGAGGTGAGATAAGATTTTATCGACCAGGTTTCTGTCCAGTTTTTGGTTTTGTTATCTTTTTCAGCAGATTCTATCGATTTTAAGCCTTCTGTAATGATGCCTAACTGCTTTTTCTCATCTTCTTTATTGGCTATAGAAGCCTGAAGTTTGCCGACTGAATTTCTAGCAATCAGGATCTGACTTTTTTGGGCTACAGCATTAAAAGAGACGAAAATTAAAGCGGTTAAAGATATTTTAAAGCAATTCTGCATAATGTATTGATGTGATAAAACCGTAATAAACCATAAAAATAAACATAAAAAAAAGAGCCCCGAAATTTCAGGGCTCTTTTTTTAAATCGTATCAGAATTATTGTTTAGGTAATGCGTCTAAACGTTTCTTAACATCTTCGTAATTTTTAGTGTCATTTCTAAAAGCATAGATCGTTTTCAATGTTTCTAATGCACCCTGGTTTTTAGCATCAACTTCTAAAGCTTTTTTGTAAAATGGAAGTGATTTATCTAACAAAGCATTCATTTTACCGGTTACTTCGTTAAATTCTTTCACTTTTTTAGGATCGATTTTATTTCTGTCGGCTTGTAATTTTAAAGCCTGGCTGAAATAGATATTACCTAATAAAACCTGATAGCTAGGGTTATTTGGCTCTTTTGCAGCTAAAGCAACCAACATTTGCTCAGATTTTGCTGCATCACCCCTATCAATATAAATCTGGGTTTCAGTTTTAATCCAGTCGGTATTTTCAGGGAATTTTGCAGAAGCTTCTTTAATAACGGCCAAAGCAGCTGTAGTATCTTTCTGCTTGCTTAAAACAGCATTGATAATTTCAGAATATAATTCTTTAGATTGTGGTGAGTTTAAAGAGATTACTTTTTTAAACTGAGTAATCATACCTGGATAATCTTCAATATTTCTTGCTGCAATACCAGCATTTAAATACATCGCAGTATCTTGTGGGTTAATTACCGTTGCAGCAACAAATTTCTCGTAAGCTGTTTTGTAATCTTTTTTGTTGTAAGCAATTACACCAGCGTTTCTAACTGCGTTACTCACATTCGTTTCAGCTGAACTGATGTTGTCCTTTTCAGCACCTTTAGTATCCAGTTTTTTTGCTTCAACAATAGCTTCTTGTGCAATTTTCAAATTTGCATCAGCGTTTGCAGTACTGGTTGAATCTAAAATCGCTGCAGAAGAAGCAAATAGCGCACGGTAAGACCATGCTTCAGGCATTACTTTAGATTTTTCATCCGCAATGGCTTTATCAGTATGGGCCAAGCCTTTAGCTAACGCTTCAAGTTTTTTTGCCAATGGAGTTGTAGCGCTTGAAGAAGTTAACTGGAATAAACCCCAGTCGTTTTTTGCCGCGTTTACTTCACTTTTCTGAGCAAAAGCAGCGCTTACCGCACCTGCTAGAAATATACTTAGAAATACTCTTTTCATAATTTTTATTCTAATCTTAATTTTAGTTAATTTTCTTCTTCCGTTTCGTTATCTGATTCGCCCTCTTCTTCTTCAGTATCATCAGCTTCCGGAGTAGTATCTGCTTCTATTTCTTCACCGTCTGTAACTACAACATCAGTTAAATCTACTGTTTCTTCCTCGTCTTCCTCGTGGTCAATTTTAGTAACCGATGCAATCTCGTCATCACCTTTTAACGATATTAAACGAACCCCTTGTGTGGCACGTCCCATTACCCTTAATGCTGATACCGGAATTCTGATTACAATGCCTGAACGGTTAATGATCATCAAATCTTCGCTATCAGTAACGTCTTTTATAGAAACTAATTGCCCGGTTTTTTCAGTAACGTTAATTGTTTTTACACCTTTACCACCTCGGTTAGTTACACGGTAATCTTCAATATCGGTACGTTTTCCGTAACCTTTTTCTGATACTACTAACACCGTAACTTCAGGATTGTTTACAGCAATCATGCCAACAACTTCATCCTGGTCGTGTGCAAGCCTTACACCGCGTACACCAGTAGCTGTTCTTCCCATCGGACGAACGGTTTTTTCATTGAAACGGATGGCTCTTCCTGAGCGTAAAGCCATTACAATTTCGCTTTCACCGTTGGTTAAACAAGCTTCTAATAAGATATCGCCTTCGTTAATGTTAATGGCATTGATACCATTTACACGTGGACGTGAATACGCTTCAAGAGAAGTTTTCTTAATGGTACCTTTTTTAGTACACATGATGATGAAATTGTTCTCTAAATATTCCTGGTCTTTAAGGTTTTTAACTTTGATATAGGCCTTAATTTTCTCTTCTTTCGGGATGTTGATGATGTTCTGTATCGCTCTTCCTTTACTGGTTCTCGAACCTTCCGGAATTTCGTACACCCTCAACCAGAAACACCTTCCGGCTTCGGTAAAGAATAACATGTAATTGTGGTTGGTAGCAACCAGCATATGCTCAATAAAATCTTCATTTCTTGAGTTACTGCCTTTAGATCCTTTTCCGCCCCTTCCCTGCGCTTTAAATTCGCTTGCTGGCGTACGTTTAACATAACCCTCGTGAGAAATGGTGATCACAACTTCTTCGTCGTCGATGAAATCTTCCATACTCATGTCTTCGGCTGAGTGAACGATTGTAGTTCTGCGTTCATCGCCAAATTTCTGTTTCACTTCTTCCAGTTCATCCTTGATAATCTGCATACGCAAACCTTCATCTGCTAAAATAGATTTCAAGTATTCGATGGTTTTCATTAATTCAGCATATTCTTCTTTGATCTTATCACGCTCTAGTCCTGTTAAACGACGCAATGTCATATCCAGAATCGCACGTGCCTGAAGGTCGCTTAGCCCGAATTTCTCCATTAAGCCTAAACGGGCTTCCTCTGGCGTTTCTGATGCACGGATTAATTTAATTACCTCATCTAAATGATCTAAAGCAATTAAATAACCTTCTAAAATGTGTGCACGTTTTTCAGCCTCTGCCAATTCATATTTGGTACGGCGAACAATTACATCATGACGGTGATCCACAAAGTGAACAATCAAATCTTTAAGATTCAACATCTGTGGACGGCCTTTTACCAATGCAATGTTGTTTACACTGAAAGAGGTTTGTAATGCTGTATACTTATATAGGTTGTTTAAAACGATAGAAGCATTTGCATCACGTTTAATTTCGTAAACGATGCGGATACCATCTTTGTTCGATTCATCTTTGATGTTCGAAATGCCTTCCAGTTTTTTCTCGCCAACCAATTCAGCAGTACGCTCAATCATCTGTGCCTTATTTACCTGGTACGGAATTTCGGTAACAATGATTACTTCACGGTCTTTAATGCTTTCGATCTCTGCTTTTGCACGCATTACAATACGTCCGCGACCAGTTTCGAATGCTTCTTTTACACCTGTATAACCATAAATAATACCACCCGTAGGGAAATCGGGAGCTTTTACAAACTTCATTAATTCCTCTATTGTGATATCTCTATTGTCGATATAGTTTATCACACCGTCAATTGCTTCAGTTAAGTTGTGTGGCGCCATGTTGGTGGCCATACCTACCGCAATACCAGAAGAACCGTTAACTAAAAGATTAGGTATTTTTGCAGGTAAAACCGTTGGCTCCTGCTCTGTATCATCAAAGTTTAATTGAAAATCTACTGTATCTTTATTGATATCAGCAACCATTTCTTCAGCGAGTTTGCTAAAACGTGCCTCAGTATAACGCATTGCAGCCGGAGAGTCACCATCAATGTGGCCAAAGTTACCCTGACCATCTACCATTGGATAACGTAAACTCCAATCCTGAGCCATACGAACCATGGTAAAATATACCGATGCATCACCGTGTGGGTGATACTTACCTAAAACCTCCCCCACAATACGGGCAGATTTTTTATACGGTTTTCCACTGGTTACACCTAAACCCAACATGCCGTAGAGCACACGGCGGTGTACTGGTTTCAATCCATCGCGTACATCAGGCAAAGCCCTTGATACGATTACCGACATTGAATAATCAATGTAGGCCGATTTCATCTGCTCTTCTATGTTAATTTGAATGATTTTGTCGTTCTGCTGATTTTCTAAATCTTCTGCCATAAATTATTATTCTCGTTACTTAAAACGATATTAAAAAAGGGTATTACTATAACCTTGCGAATTTAACAAAATTATGCCGAATTAAGGCATTGTGGAAAATTTTTGACCTTTGTTATAGGTTTTTCACTCCCGATGTAATTTTAAGTTATTGAAGGCTAGTTTATGAGTTTTTGATTTAGACCTGTTTAGCTTTTTGAAAACTGCGAGGTTTGTCAGATTGGGTTGATATTTTTTTTGGAAATGTAGGGACCGTGTAGGTGGCGGTTTGCAGTCCTGCTACCGCTGCAAGTCCTCCCCGATGAAACCTGTGAAACAAGCAAGCACTCAATAAAAGACAACATAGACGGTGCTTAAATCGGGATGCGGGCTTTTCGCTATATCAGGTTTATAAACGAGGGTTCTTTATCAAACATTTCGGCTAAACCTGATAGGTTTGTAGAACTAAAATTTACATTCTTAGGTAATTCTGATACTTTTGCTTTTCAACCTTTTATAAGATGGCAAACGAAAAGAAATCTGCAATGAGTTTTATTATGGTAACCCTCCTGATCGATTTTACAGGTTTTGGGATCATTATTCCGGTTTTACCTAAACTTATACAGGATTTTACCGGTGGCGGTTTTGGGTTGGCAGCAGAATATGGGGGCTGGCTTACCCTTGCTTATGCATCAGTACAATTCATTTTTTCACCGATTATTGGCGCTTTAAGCGACCGTTACGGCCGGCGGCCGGTATTATTGAGTTCGTTATTCGGGTTGGGTATCGATTATATATTTCTGGCTTTCGCTCCTTCAATTGTTTGGTTATTTGTAGGAAGAATTATAGCTGGGATTACCGGAGCGAGTTTTACTACTGCACAGGCCTATATCGCTGATGTTTCGTCGCCTGAGAAAAGAGCGCAGAATTTCGGTCTGGTTGGTGCTGCTTTTGGTGTAGGTTTTATTTTAGGTCCGGTTTTAGGTGGTGCATTCAGTCATTTTGGTACGCGTGTTCCCTTTATGGTTGCTGCAGGTTTATCTTTGATTAACTGGCTTTATGGCTATTTTATATTACCTGAGTCATTACCGGTTGAAAAACGCAGGGCTTTCGAATGGAAAAGAGCAAACCCAATAGGCTCATTGGTTAGTATCGGTAAATACCCTGCCTTACTGGGGCTGATGATTACTTTATTCTTATTGTATTTCGCAAGTCACTCGGTTCAATCGAACTGGACGTTTTATACCATGGAAAAATTCGACTGGGATGCAGCATGGGTGGGTTACTCATTGGGTTTTGTGGGCTTGGTGATTGGAATTGTACAGGGAGGTTTAATCAGGGTAATTTTGCCGAAAATTGGCGAAAAGAAAGCCGTTTATTTTGGGCTAATTTTATATGTAATCGGCTTTATAGCTTTTGCTTTTGCGTCAAAAGGCTGGATGATGTTTGCCTTTATGCTACCTTACGGTTTGGCCGGAATCGGTGGACCAGCGATGCAGGGTTTAATCTCTAATCAGATCCCATCAAATGCCCAGGGCGAAATGCAAGGTGTTTTAACGGGTTTACAAAGTTTGGCGGCCATATTTGCACCATGGGTGATGACGCATATTTTTGCTTATTTTATAGAAGGTAAAGCACCAGTTTATTTTCCGGGCGCGCCGTTTATATTGAGTGCAGTATTAACCTTGATTGGGTTGTTTATTTGTTTGAGAAGTTTGAAGAAATATCATTAGTCACAAGTGTGGCTGTATCTCTAATAAGAAAAATCGTCTTCTCGACTGAAGCGCAGCGGAATGGAGAGATCTACCCTCAAGATAGATTTCTCGACTTCGTTGCACTCCGCTCGAAATGACGATCACTAAGTTTGAAGAAATATCATTAGTTACAAATGTGGCTGTATCTCTAATAAGAAAAATCGTCATCTCGACTGAAGCGCAGCGGAATGGAGAGATCTACCCTCGAGATAGATTTCTCGACTTCGTTGCACTCCGCTCGAAATGACGATCACTTGGTTGGGAGTAGAATCTTACAACAGTTCATTCGCTAAATTAGCCAATTGCTGCACTCGCCTTTTTTGAGCATAATATGAACACCATTTATATTGAGTGCCGTGTTAACGTTAATTGAGTTATTTTTAGCGCTTAGGTCGTTAAGAAAATACCATTAAGCTAAGCATTCAATACCCTGTATTCGTTATAAGCCATAACCACATTGTAAACCAAAAGAATTATCCCCTGGATATTTACGAGCTTATCAATATCTAATTTAAGGATTGTTGCAGCCAAATAAATGACCAGGATTGATCCTGCCGATATAAAAAAGGAAAGCTTAAATGAGCGATAAAGCATTGATAATCTGAACAGGGTTTTTCTTTTAAAAAGTACCGGATCTTTAATGAGTTGAATGAGATTTCCGAATACAAAAAACAAAATTAAAAAGATTGCAATTCCCGATAGCGTTCCTTGGTTCAGGTTTGGAATAACCAGATAACCTTTGTAAATAAAATAAGCAACTATCGCAATACAAAAAAACGCTTTCAATAGCTGCCAGTTCTTATTTACTAAAAGCCATTTCATCCATTCAAAATCAGTTTCAGAGGCTTTCTGTTCGAGCTTTGATCTTGTTTCAGGTGAAAAAGATATAAAAGGATTTATCAATCCAATGATCACAATCAGCATTGTACTTACAAACTGAAAAACACCATCAGCTATCAGGATTTTGATTCTTTCTGCATTTAAAATTCCTGGTGTAAAACATGAAATTAAAATCAATGCAATGATAACTAAATGAAAAACCAGAGGACTAAAATTCTCAATTTTATTAGTTCCGTTATTTGGGTTATCCATTACAGTTAATTTACCAGAATCCTTATCCAGATATTTATTCATTACCCGAATGGCAATAATGATGAAGAACAAAGAGAACATGGAGCCCAATAGAATTGAATTTTTAGTGGTGAAGAAATATAAGTTTTGTATTCAGAAATAAACTAAAGTAAGGCATTTGCCAAATTGGCCAATTCACTCCTTTCGCCTTTTTGCAAGGTTATATGGGCATAAAGGGGATGATTTTTCGCGTTTTCGATTAAATAAGACAGACCATTACTTTCTGAATCGAGATATGGCGTATCAATCTGGTAAATGTCGCCCGTAAAAACAATTTTAGTATGTTCTCCTGCCCTTGAAATAATCGTTTTAACTTCATGTGGCGTAAGATTTTGTGCCTCATCAATAATAAAGAAAATTTTGGTCAGTGTTCTGCCTCTGATAAATGCCAAAGGGGCTATGGCTATTTTCTCCGTCGTAATCAGTTCATCAATCTTTTCCGACATTTTATCATCGCCAATAAACTGTTCTTTAATAAAACGCAGATTATCCCAGATCGGCGCCATAAAAGGATCTGTTTTCGATTTTGCGTCGCCTGGGAGAAAGCCTATATCTTTGTTGCTCAAGGAAACGATCGGCCGGGTAACATAAATTTGTCTGAAATTTTTACGCTGTTCTAAAGCGCTGGCCAGCGCCAATAAGGTTTTTCCGGTTCCTGCATTACCCTGAATGCTCACCAGCCTGATTTCGGGATCTAAAAGGGCATGAATGGCAAATGCTTGCTCGATATTTTTGGGTTTGATCTTAAAAATGGCATCAGTAGAAACGGTCGAGATGGTTTTTAAGCTATTATTGTAAAATACGTTGGCTGTTTTTCTTTTATTTTTAAGGATATAAAAGTGGTTGGCATTTTTTGGCGGTAATCCCAATTCAGCTGCATCTATAAAAGCATGTTTTTTTACCTCTTCTATCACTTCAATTGGGAAATCAACCAGCTCTGTTTTGCCCGCATAAAGCTCATCTACATTTTTAATCTTTCCTGTTTCGTAATCTTCGGCATTTAAATCCAAGGCTTTTGCTTTTAACCTCAGGCAAATGTCTTTCGATACCAGGATTACTTTTTTATCAGGATGCTCCTCTTTTAAGCTTAATGCAGCATTTAAAATTTTATGGTCTGTTTTGCCTTTTCCATAAATGTTCTCTGCATCTACAATTAAAGGTTTCTCGTTCAGCACTACCCTAAATTTACCCGAATCCGGACTTTTTAGCGAAATCCAGTCGCTGATCAGTTTTTGTTTTGAAGTTTCATCTATCAGACGGATAAAACTTCTGGCCTCGAAGTTCCGGGTATCATTACCGCTTTTGAAATTATCAAGCTCTTCTAAAACCTGAATGGGAATGGCCACATCATGCTCATGGAAGTTATTTATCGAATCATGATCGTATAAAATAACCGAGGTATCTAAAACGAATATCTTTTTTGATGAATTGGAGATTGATTTACCTTTTTTGGCCATTTGGTAAATTTAATATTTTAGGGATAATTAGCAGAAAAATCTGTTATTCTTTTTTGATGTGCTAACTAATTTTTGGGCAAAATAAAAACGGGGACCTTCTTCTTTCGATTCTTTCCCCGTTTTAAACTCTAAAAACAACCATAGCTGTATTTTAAAGCATCTAATTCTTGTTACTTTGATTTTTCCGTTTTCGTTAGGTTTTGCAACTTTTGCGATCCGTGAAAATTTATTTCCAACTCCTCCGTCCGTAAACTTTGTAGTTTTCCATAAGCTCTGTTTGGGCCTGTTCGATTTTTCTTATTCCCGATCCTTGCGGTGGTCATGTATATTCTTACTCGGTTTAACCCTTTCTGAAATTAATCGTTTTCCCTGTAAACATTCCGAAACAATTCTCCTTTCGGTTCCTTATCTCTTTTGGATTGTTTTATCAGAATTCAAAGTACTTCGTATTTGATATGATCTAATTTAGTAGGAAATATCCATTTTGCAAGAAAAAAGTGAACGTTTTTATAAACAAAGTTATCCACTTAAAAACACTGTTTATCAACATGTTAATTTTCAAAAATCTTAGTTTTCACTACAAAATTACAGCATCTTATAAGGTTATTAACAATAATAACAATTGAACTTACAAACACATCTTATCAATTTATCAATCAGACAGTTACTATTTTTCTGCTTAAAAATGAAAAAAAGAAAAAAAACTTAATTTTAATCACAACAAAAAACTTCGCTATTATGTTATTTTTGTAACATGCAGATCAGGCAACCCATTAGAAATATACAAGACTTTTTATTGAGTACGTATTTTGCCGATGGTCTCCGAATTACCATTGGTGTGCTGCTCCCCTCTTTAATTCTGGCCCAGTTTGGCATGTTAAAGTATGGCATGACCTTATCGCTTGGGGCATTGTGTGTAAGTGTGGTAGATAGTCCGGGGCCAATGGTACACCGGAGAAATGCCATGCTGATTACCACAGCACTCATATTTACCTTTTCCATCATAACCGGGTTAACCAACAAAAACCATTATTTTATCGGTTTTTTATTGGCTGTATCGAGTTTTGTATTTTCGATGTTTTACATCTATGGGGTTAGGGCTGCATCAGTTGGTACTGCAGTTTTACTGATTATGGTATTGAGCATTGATGATATTCGTCCATGGCAAGAAGTATTATTATACGCTTTTATGGTTCTGGCTGGTGGACTTTGGTATACTGGTTTAAGCTATTTTGTGTATAGATTACGTCCTTTCCGTTTGGTGCAGCAATCGTTAAGTGATTCTATTTTAGAGGTTGCAGATTTTCTGCGTGAAAAAGCTAAGTTTTATCATCAAAACAACAATTATGATAAAACCTATTCAGACTTGTTACAACTTCAGGTTTCTGTTCATGAAAAACAAGATGCCGTAAGAGAATTACTATTTAGAACCCGCGAAATTGTAAGAGATTCTACTCCTGAAGGCAGATTTTTATTATTGGTTTTTGTAGATATGGTTGATCTGTTTGAGCAGGTAATGTCTACTTATTATAATTATGAGCAGTTGCATCATCAATTTGATAAAGCAGGTATATTATCAGATTATGAAATGGCTATTAAGCGGATTTCGTATGCCCTTGATGATATTGCGTTTGCACTAAAAAGTGGTGGAACACCTGTTGTTTCCAAACGTCTATTAATTGAGATTGAAAGGTTAAAGATCAAAATTAACGATCTGGAAAAGAACAATCAAAATCAAGAGTACAATACTTTGGGTATTATTGCCTTAAAAAATATTGAGGTGAACATTGAAAATATACTGTCAAGGGTTAAAACTATTTTCAGCTATTTTAAAATCAGAAACAGCAAAGATATCAGGCAGGCCGAGGTAGATACAGAGAAATTTATCACCAGGCAAAAATTCGATTTTAAACTTTTTACAGAAAATCTAACCTATACTTCTTCTACTTTCAGGCATTCGCTACGGGTTACCGTGGTGATGTTTCTGGGTTTTATAGTGGCTCAGATCCTCAATTTCTCGCATAGTTATTGGATTCTGCTCACCATCCTGGTAATTTCGAAACCGGGTTTTAGTTTAACCAAAGAACGTAACTATCAACGTTTAATCGGCACCACAGTTGGGGCCTTTATTGGTATGGCCGTAATAACTTACATTCATGATCGAAACACTTTATTCGTGATCCTGTTAATCTGCATGATTGGCTGTTATAGTTTCCAAAGGAAAAATTATGTAGTGAGTGTTTTATTTATGACACCCTATATCTTAATCCTCTTTGATTTCCTGGGTATGGGATCAATAGCGCTGGCCCGTGAAAGGATTTATGATACTTTTATAGGCTCTGGAATTGCATTATTGGCCAGTTATTCTTTATTTCCAACCTGGGAGTATGAAAAGCTCAAAGAGGCAATGATCAACATCTTAAAAGCAAATAAGGCTTATTATGAACAGGTGATTAAATTGTATTTTGAGAAAAATTATAACAGAACGGAATATAAACTGGCACGGAAAGAAGTGTATGTAAGCACGGCAAATTTGGCTTCCCTGTTTCAAAGAATGTTTTCTGAACCCAAAAGCAAACAGTTGTTTATAAAAGAGGTGCATCAGTTTACAGCTTTAAGTCATTTATTGTCTTCTTATGTTGCCACACTTTCGCTCTACAATAAGGAGCATCAATTTATCTTCGAGAGTTTCGATAACCTAAAACCTCTTGCCAATAACACCAATTATTTATTGGATAAATCTATAGATAATCTGGAAAAAGGTGCCGATACCATTGATAATGTACCCTTAATCAGGTTAAACGACAATGGTTTAGGGGTAAAAAAAGGTGAAGATTTAATTCCGGAGCAATTCGATCTGATACAGAAGGTTGCTTACGACGTCTACAAACTATCGGTAAAAATAAAACTTTAGTTAAAAAAACTTCTCGCTAAGTAGTCACATAAGCACCCGCTAAAACGGAAAGCTGCAAAACAAATTATTTCAGATCTTACTAACATTCCTGATAGCCGCCCAAATCGGCTTACATTAAATTTTATATATCCTCCGGCGGTATGATTAGGCAATCTTTTCGGCTACTAAAAACAAAGACAAGTATAATTTGTTAAACTTAATCAATTAAGAAATTATTATGGAAAAGCTATATACAGCTGAAGTTACAGCTACTGGAGGAAGAGACGGACACATTAAATCAAGTGATGGAATTTTAGATTTAGAGCTAAGAAAACCAAAAGAACTTGGAGGGCAAGGAGGTGCTACAAACCCCGAAGAGCTATTTGCTGCTGCCTGGGGGCCGTGTTATCTTGGAGCGTTAGGCTCAGTTGCGGAACATGAAGGTGTTGATATTAGCGAAGCAAATGTGAAAGTATTGGTTTCTTTTAATAAAGACGGAAACTCTTTTGTACTTTCTGCTGATCTGGATGTTCATATTCCAGGGATTTCTCATGAGGAAGCACAAGCTTTAGCTGATAAGGCACATCGGGCCTGTCCATATTCGAAAGCAACTAAAGGAAATATTGAAGTAAGGGTTACTGCAGTCTAGTAAAGCATTTGGCTTGAAATTACCGATGACCCAGAAAACAAAAAAAGTTCCGATTGCTCGGAACTTTTTTTTGGATTATATTTCTTAGTTAAACAGCTTCTTGTTCAATCCTTGTATTTGCAGGTCTACCATTTTTAAAGGCATCACGGGTTTTCAAACCTAATAGTTCAAACATGGCCATATCATCTACAAAAGCAGGATTTGGTGTAGTTAATAATTTATCGCCTGCAAAAATAGAACTTGCACCGGCCATAAAGCAGAAAGCTTGTTCCAGCGTACTCATTTCATTTCTACCAGCTGATAAGCGCACTACCGAATTTGGCATTACGATCCGTGCAGTAGCAATCATCCTTACCATATCCCAGATTGGAACACGCGGTTGATTTTCCAAAGGCGTTCCTTTTACCGGAACTAAAGCATTAACCGGAACCGATTCAGGATGTTTTTCCATATTCGATAAAGTCTGCAACATCGAAACGCGGTCTTCTACCGTTTCACCTAAACCGATAATACCTCCGCTACAAACTGTTAATTTCGCTTTACGTACGTTTTTAATGGTATTTAAACGGTCATCGTAAGTTCTGGTTGAGATAATACGTTTATAATCATCTTCCGAAGTATCAATATTATGGTTATAAGCATATAAACCGGCATCAGCTAAACGCTGCGCCTGATTTTCAGTAAGCATACCCAAGGTACAGCAAACTTCCATATCCATATCATTAACCGCTTTAACCATTTCAATTACGCGGTCGAAATCGCGGTTATCGCGCACTTCGCGCCAGGCAGCACCCATACACAAACGTGATGCGCCACCTTCTTTAGCTTTAACAGCAGCGCTAACTACCTGTCCAACCTGCATTAAAGGTTGTACTTCTAACTCAGTGTGGTAACGGGCAGCTTGTGGGCAATATGAACAATCTTCGGCACAACCTCCGGTTTTGATCGAGATTAATGAACTTACCTGAACTTCATTGTAATCTTTATTCTCTCTGTGGATACTTGCAGCTTCGTAAACCAGATCTAAAAATGGCCTGTTATAAATGTCGTATATTTCTTCTTTTGTCCAATCGTGTCTTGTTGTTTGCATGTGGATCAGATTTTACAGATTTAATTTTATTCGTCTTAGTTAATTAACAGGCAGCCAATTCAGTCTTTCGGATAAAGATACCGAACTCCTAAAATCAAGCAAATCCTGATTATAGTAAAAGTTTGCTGGCCAATCCTAAAATTAACAGGAAGCCAAAAACATCGGTAAAAGTAGTAATAATTATAGATGATGCAATGGCAGGATCGATACCTACACGTTTTAAAATAAGTGGAATACCTGCACCGGTGATACCTGCAATAACCAAATTACCCGTCATAGCCAGGAAGATAACCAAACCGAGCATTGGGTTTCCATCAAAAAAGAATGCAAAAATAAATACAATTAATCCGTTTGATGCCCCATTGATCAAGCCTACGGTAAACTCCTTTAAAACGGTTCTATAAGCTTGCTTATCTGTTAAATCGTACAACGAAATACGCCTTACGGTTACTGCAAGTGCCTGGGTAGCTGCATTCCCGCCCATACCGGCAATAATAGTCATATAAGCTGCTAAGGAAGGAATCAGTTTAATGGTTGGGTCGAAATATCGCACTACGGATGATGCCAGGAAGGCCGTGCCCAAGTTGATGATTAACCATGGTAGACGCGATTTTACCGCTTCTACCCAGTTACCACTTAATTCCTCATCTTCTGATACCCCCGAAATTTTTAAGATATCTTCTGTACTTTCCGCCTCCATTACATCGATCACGTCATCGAAAGTTACCCTTCCCAATAATTTCTGATGATCATCTATTACCGGGATACTGGTTAAATTATATTGAGAAATGAGGTTCGCTACTTCTTCCTGATCGGTATCGGGATGCACGTAAACGGCATCTATTTTAACCAATTCAGTTATTTTGGCATTATGTTTTGCCTTGATAATATCTTTTAACGAAACAATGCCTTTAAAAATTTCCGCATCGTCCACCACGTAAATGGTATAAAACTCTTCCATTTCTTCACTCTGGCGGATAATCTCGTCAATTGCATCTTTTTTGGTGAGGTTAATGTTTACACAGATCAGTTCTGTGTTCATCAAACCGCCAGCAGTTTTTTCGTCGTAAGTTAAAAGGTTCCTGATTTCTGAAGCATGATCTTCGGTAAGATCTTCCAGAATTTCTTTCTGCTCATGATCTTCCAGTTGCGAAATAATATCCGTTGCATCATCATAATCCAGTTCCTCAACAATTTCGGTACGTTTATCGGGGTGAAGCTCAAAAAGTAAATCTTCCGGATGAGATTCTTCATCCATTTCCGAAATAATCTCGGAAGCGATCTCGGTTGGAAGAAGGTTGATAATATGCCGTTGTTCGGATTTATCCAAACGCTCGAATAAAATCGCAATTTCTGAGGCATGATATTCTTCTAAAACTATTTTTAAAGTTTCATCACCGGCTAAAATTGCATTTTTAACCTTGAGTACGTCGCTTTTATCTATTTCGAATGACTGCATCTATAACCTAACCAAAAAGCCCTAAAGCTACATATATTAAAAATTGATTTTTACAATAAGTGACTTTTAATGTTAGTCATTTACAGTACAATTAAAGTTCTGTCATTTTAGCTCCTAAATCCATCTTAGCGTGTAAAATTCTAGCTATTTCGATTTCTTCATTATCAATTATCAGATAGAAAATGATATGTTCACCAGCTTTGAACCCTAATACATTTTGGTTTGTCTCCTTATAATTTCTACCTATTTCAGGCTTCTTTGCAATCTGAGTACAAAATCCAATCAGTAGCTTATAATATTTGTCTGCTTGATTTTCAGACCAGACATCATAAGTGTAATCCCAAATTTCACTTAAATCTTCAAGCGCTTTGTTACTAAGAGAGAACTTAGCCATTTTTCCTCTTTTTGGCTTTCAACATTTCAAGATGTTTTTTCGGGTCAAAATCCTTAACCATTCCACTATCAATTCCCACCTGAAGTGCTTCTCTTAAAATTTTGATCTTGTTTTCTTCATCTTCCAATAATCTTAACCCTGCCCGAATAACCTCACTTGCATTTTTAAATCTTCCTTCGGAAATCCTTTCATCAACAAAATTTTCAAAATGATCTCCTAAAGCCATAGATGTATTTCGTCCCATTGTTTTAATATTAAAATATTATTAAAGTTACCAAAAACTGGTACATTTTAAAAATAAAGTTTTATTTAAACCAACCTTTACGCCAAAAGTAAATTACCTGTATAACAGCTATCACTCCCATCACAATCCAGGTGTATAAATAACCATGTTCAGCATATAATTCCGGCATGTTATCTTTCAGTATTTTTCCGGTTGCGGGGTCTTCCCTGCTAAAATTCATCCCGTAAATTCCTGCAATAAATGTTAATGGAATAAATATGGATGAAATGATGGTCAAAACTTTCATAATTTCGTTCATCCGGTTACTGATGATCGATAAATTCATATCAATATTGGCAGATGCAATCTCTTTTAAAGATTCAATAAAATCAATAATCTGGATGCAGTGATCGTAAGCATCTTTCATATAGGTTTTGGTCAGGTCGGATATCAACGGACTATCCGTACGGATAATATCGTTCAATTTATCTCTTTCCGGCCAGGTTACTTTCCTAATGGTGATTAAAGATCTTTTAATGGCCTGTGTATCGTACATGATCCTTTTATCAGGATGATCGTACAGGCGGTCTTCAATTGCATCTAATTCTTCACCCCAAAAATTTAAAAGGCTAAAATAATTATCTACAATTACATCCATAATGGCGTACATTAAGTAGCTGCTACCACCAATGCGGATGTTGCCCTTCCCTATTTCCAAACGTTTCCTTACCGGTTCAAAACAATCTGCATAAGTTTCCTGGAAGGTAATCAATGTCCGTTCCGATAAAATAAAGGAAATCTGATCATTGCAGAGTACATTATCCTCGCCTAAATATAAATGCCTGCTTACTGAAAAAATATACTTATCATTATCATATTCATCCAGTTTAGGCCGCTGATAAGAGCTCGTAATATCTTCAAGCACGAGCCTGCTAATGTCTAGTTTATCGTAGAGGGTTTCAAATATATTGGGATCAGCCAAACCTTTGATATCAAACCAGTAATAAAAATCTTTGTTCTCGATTAGTTTATCGATGTTATTGATGTTTTCCAGTTCGGTTTTCTTATAACTCTTATCATTATAAGTGTGCAATACAATGTGTGGCTTTAATGCATCTTCATCGATGGCGTACAAACCCGGACTGGTGCCAGGCGCTGGAACTTTATAGTGTTTATGACGGTTACGTGGCTTGCTTTTTCCCATATGTTACAAATATAGCCGGGCTTGGGGGCCCTGGTTAAATAACAGATCAACAATACTTAAGTTGGGTAAAAATTGATGTTTATCTTCAAAAACCTGATAATAGGACTTATTGTTTACAATATCTTCCTGTTTTTTAGGGTTCATGACCGAACGGAAATCCAATTCTGGTTTGATGTCATCAAAATATTCGCCCGTTACCCCAAAGCTCTTATTCAATTTTAGCTTTTTGTTTAACCACTCTAAAAGTTCGAAGTTATAATCGAACAAAAATTCAAATTTGTTGGTATAAAAACGCGAGAGTTCATCTTCGTAAAACTCGAAATAAGCAGAACTCCGGTAACAGCTTTCTAAACTCAACCAATGCAAACGTTGCCAGTTAAAATCGTAACTGATCCGCACATCCTTCATTTTCGTATGTGTTTTAGCACCTTTAACCACCGGAACGGTAATATCAAGTTTGCCATTGGGCGAATAAATACTGGCCCTGTTACGGTAAGTCTGCTTGGCTAAATGCTCATGTTTTTCAATTAAAAAATCCTCTCCCAGTTTTTGCAATAAACTAAAATAACCTACTGGCGGAAGATAAAATAATGGAAGTATAGCTGTATTCTGCATTTGAAAATTTATGTTTGTAGCTGAAACGTTTTAAAAATAATGATTAAAAGAGGGATTGCGCATGTTGGCGTATTTTTTTTATACCTGTTATCGCTACTCCCCCTGCCTTTGCTGTTTTTTTTTGCAAGATTACTATATTATCTGCTTTATTACGTAATAGGCTATCGAAAAAAAGTTGTCAGACAGAATTTAAGCCAGTCTTTCCCCGAAAAATCAGCCGCTGAAATAAAGGTTATAGAGAAAAAGTTTTTCCTGTACCTGGCCGAACTTATTTTTGAAATCATCAAAATGACCAGTATTTCTAAAGCAGAAACCTTAAAAAGGGTAAAGTTTACCGGTTTGGATCAATTGGAGGTTCATTTTAAAACAGGAGAAAGCGTATTGGCCTGTACCGGGCATTATGGCAACTGGGAATTAGGCACCTTAGCGCTTGGGTTGAGCATATCGGCCAAAACCATGGTCATTTTTAAACCCATCAAAAATAAAATTTTCGAAACCTGGTTTGATCGTATGCGCACGAAGTATGGTAATGTTTTCATTGCTATGCGACAAACGCTACGTGGCATGGCCGCCTATAAAAATGAGCCTACACTTTTGTGTTTTGCAAGCGATCAATCGCCTACCAGAGAAGAAACCAAATATTTTGTAGATTTTTTAAATCAACCTACTGCTGCACTTTTAGGTGTAGAAAAAATTGCAAAATCGACCAAAAGACCAATATATTACTTTAAGGTAAGTGTGGTTAAAAAAGGTTATTACCATGTTGAAGTGTTGCCCATGTGCCTCGAACCTGAAAAAATGAAAGAATTTGAGATTACTGACCTGCACTTTAAATTTTTAGAGAACATTATAAAAGAACAGCCTCAATACTGGCTCTGGAGCCATAAGCGCTGGAAATTTAAACCCGAATAAAAAGAATGAACCCATCAGTAGCCGTTGTAATTTTAAACTGGAATGGAAAAGCATATTTAAAGCAGTTTTTACCCGGAATTTTGCTTTCCGAATATGATAACCTGCAAATTGTTGTGGGCGATAATGCCTCAACAGATGATTCAGTTTCATTTTTACAAGAAAATTTCCCAACTGTTAAAATTATCCAAAATGATCAGAACTATGGATTTGCAGGAGGCTACAATAAAGTTTTAGAACGTGTAGAAGCCGATTACTTTATTTTGCTCAACTCGGATGTAGAAGTTGTTCCAAACTGGATCAAACCTATCATCAGCCTAATGGAAAGTGATGCTCAGATTGCAGCAGCACAGCCCAAAATTAAATGGCAACTAAATAAAAACCAGTTCGAATACGCAGGTGCTGCCGGAGGTTACCTGGATATTTATGCCTTTCCTTTCTGTCGCGGAAGACTTTTTAATGTTTATGAGTTTGATAACGGTCAATATAATGAACAAAAAGAAGTTTTTTGGGCCAGTGGAGCAGCCTTTTTTATCAAAAGTAAATGCTGGAGAGAAGCCGGTGGATTGGATGCCGATCTTTTCGCCCACATGGAGGAAATAGACCTGTGCTGGCGCTTAAAAAACCTGAACTACAAAATTATGTATTGTCCGGATGCTGAAGTGTACCATGTTGGTGGCGGAACTTTACAGACAGAAAATCCATTTAAAACTTACCTCAATTTCAGGAATAACCTCATTATCATGCAGAAAAACCTTCCTGCAGGTGATGCCATTTTCAGGATTACTATTCGCATGTTTATTGATTTTATTGCCTGGTGGCATTTTCTGCTAACGGGGAAACCTAAATTTACAATGGCAGTGACCAAAGGCCATTGGCATTTTCTTAAGTCTTTATCAAAAACCAATAAAAAACGTAAAGCCGTTCAAAAAGAATACACGAAACATACGGGAGTGTACAACAACAGTGTTGTATGGGCATTTTTTATTAAGAAAGTTAAATATTTTTCAAAATTAACTTAAAACAGATTCGTCATTCTAAACTCCATTGAATTTTTAAAGCATATTGCATTAAGATTCCCACCCGCGCTAGAATGACGATTGTCTCTTTAAGTGCTGTCAGATGTTACCATCTGACAGTTTAATATCAGAATATATTAAACCA
>Ga0190271_10000259_pt1 | contig 26159 bp, 23 predicted proteins | sample Popmic356T_FD_133747 | JGI IMG/M metagenome (GOLD analysis project Ga0190271, IMG submission 133747) | Populus adjacent soil microbial communities from riparian zone of Weber River, Utah, USA - 356 T | ecosystem: Environmental > Terrestrial > Soil > Riparian zone | place: USA: Utah | collected...
CGACATCCGGCGTCGGGTGATGGCGCTTCCCCGCATCGCCTCGGCCCGCGTCGTCGTCGAATGGCCGGACACGGTCCGCATCGCCGTCACCGAGGAGCTGCCGCTGATGCTGTTCACCTCCGGGGACGGGCCGACGGCGAAGTGGGTCACGGTGTCCAACCACGGGCGGGTGATCGACCAGCCGACGCCCGAAGCAGCGGCGGGCGCCGTGACGGCCGGAGCGGCCCGGGTGCGAGTGGACGACGTCTCGAAGCTTCGACTCGGATCCGACCTCCCCACCACGTTGGCCGATGTGGTCATCATCTTCGACCAGATGCCCGACACCCTGCGTCCGGAGTTCGTGGACGCCACGCTCACACCCGAGGGCACCCTTTCGTTCGCGCTGGCCGCCGGGGGCACCGTCGAGTTCGGGCCACCGGAGGACATCCCGGCGAAGCTGCTCGCCGCCCAGACCGGCCTGGGCGGACGTATCGAGCGCAAGTGCCTCGATGTGCTCGACGTGCGGGAGCCCAGTCGCCTGACGATCAAGCGGCGTGCCGGTTGCACCGTGCCCGCTCCGACCAGTCCGACCACGACCGTGCCGGCCGCCACGACAACCGTTCCAAACTCGACGCCGTCGACGACCACCCCGCGATCCACCGCCACCACCGAACCGCGATCCACAGCATCGACCGCTCCGCGATCCACCGCCACAACGACGCCCTGACCGATTCCAGCGGACTCGGGGCCCGCGTGTCGTTGCCCACCTCGTAGGCTGAGTCGTAGTCTCGCCAAGCCCATTCCAACCGCGATTCGTCGCCGAACGACCCGACCGACCCGATCTCGACTGCTCTACCTCGACTGGAGGTTCACCCTCGACGTCGGCTGGAGGAGTACGTTCAGCCTGAACGACGGGGGAGCCGACACGCCGGCTCCCGGAGGTGCCCGAAGCCCATGGCCCACAACCCACAGAACTATCTCGCCGTCATCAAGGTGGTGGGAGTTGGCGGCGGTGGTTGCAACGCTGTCAACCGGATGATCGACGCAGGGCTCAAGGGCGTCGAGTTCATCGCCATCAACACCGACGCCCAGGCGCTGCTGATGAGCGACGCCGACATCAAGCTCGACATCGGTCGCGAGCTGACCCGTGGCCTCGGTGCCGGGTCCGATCCCGACGTCGGCCGGCAGGCCGCCGAGGATCATCGTTCCGAGATCGAGGAGGTCCTGCGCGGCGCCGACATGGTCTTCGTGACCGCCGGCGAGGGCGGTGGCACCGGTACGGGCGCCGCTCCGGTGGTGGCCGAGATCTCCAAGACGCAGTCCTCGCTGACCATCGCCGTCGTCACCCGACCGTTCAACTTCGAGGGTCGCCGCCGGGCCGTTCAGGCCGACCAGGGAATCTCGAAGTTGAAGGAGAAGGTCGACACGCAGATCGTCATCCCGAACGATCGGCTGCTCACGGTCGCCAATGACAAGACCTCCGTGCTCAACGCCTTCAAGATGGCCGACGAGGTGCTCCTCCAAGGCGTTCAGGGCATCACCGACCTCATAACGACCCCGGGTCTCATCAACACCGACTTCGCGGACGTCCGGATGATCATGAGCGATGCCGGGAGTGCCCTGATGGGCGTCGGCTTCGCATCGGGAGAGGGTCGGGCCCTCCAGGCGGCGCGGCAGGCGATCTCGTCGCCGCTGCTCGAGGCGGCGATCGACGGCGCTCGTGGCATCCTGCTCAACATCTCGGGGGGTAGTGACCTCGGCCTGTTCGAGGTCAACGAGGCGGCCTCGGTCATACACGAGGTGGCTCACCCCGAGGCCAACATCATCTTCGGCGCCGTCATCGACGACGAACTGGGCGACGAGATCCGCATCACGGTGATCGCCGCCGGGTTCGAGCGATGGGACGACTCGAAGACCGGACGCAAGTCCCAGTCGTCTCCGATCCGATCTTCCGACGACGCATCCGTCAGCCCGATCAGCGACGTGTTCGGAAGCGGGGATGATGACGACGAGCTCTTCGGCGGCGGCGACGACGACTTCGACGTCCCCTCGTTCCTGAAGTAGGCGCCGGCCGAGTCGTGCCACGTCGCGAGGTCACCCATCATCGAGATGCCCTGTCGATCCACTGGGCGTTCACCGACGCCGCGGACGGCGACCTCAGCGTCGATGGCGACCCCGACGACCTGAGCGTTCGCCGTTCACGCATCGCGCCCCACCCGTGGACCTGGCTGCGCCAGGTCCACGGCTCCGAGGTGGTCCATGTCCATACCCCCGGGGACTTCTGCGACGAGCTGGCCGACGCGGCCGTCACGATGGTTCCCGACGCCGTTCTCGCCGTTCACTCGGCCGACTGCGCCGGGATCGTGCTGAGCGCGACCGACCGCAACGGCCAACCGATCATCGGGGTGGTGCACGCCGGCTGGCGTGGCCTCGAATCCGGGGTCGTCCAGCACACCGTTCAGCAGATGCGCGACCTCGGCGGCGACGGCTTCACATGGGACCTCGGGCCCTGCATCTCGCCCGGCGCGTATGAGTTCGGCACCGAGGCGCTCGACGTGCTGCGAACGCGGTACGGCAACGTCGTGGTGGGGGAGACCCTCGACGGGAAGCCCGCACTCGATCTGCGCGCCGGAGTGCGGGTAGCGCTGGGCGAGTCGGGAGTGACCTCGGAGGCCATGACCGGACCGCCTCCGTGTACGGCGCTCGATCCCGGCTTCTACTCCTGGCGGGCACGTGGAGACACGGGCCGTCAGGCCGCCGTCGCGTGGCTGGCGTCGCCCGACGAACGCTACCCCTGGCATCCGTGAGGGGAGCGTCGCTGATCTCGCCCCGGTCGCTCACCGATGAGATCGCGGCGCGATCGGTCGAGTTGCGTCGTCGGATCGCCGAGCGAACAGATCGCGACGTCCGGATCGTGTGTGTGACCAAGGGCCACCCGATCGATGTCGCTCGGGCCGCCTTCGCAGCCGGCTTCGAAGATCTGGGCGAGAACTACGCGCAGGACCTCCTCCGCAAGGCGGACGGGTGGCAGGAGCCCCGACCGAGGTGGCACTTCATCGGTCGCCTGCAGTCGAACAAGGTGCGGTCGCTGACTCCGGTCGTGTCCCTGTGGCAGTCCGTGGACCGGGAGTCGGTGGCGACGGAGATCGCCCGCCGCGCTCCGGGAGCCAGGGTGCTGGTGCAACTCGACCTCGCCGGCCTGCCCGATCGTGGCGGCTGTCAGCCCGACGACGCCCCGGCGCTGGTGCGTCGGTGCACCGAGCTCGGCCTCGACGTCGGCGGCCTGATGGGCGTGGGTGTGCCCGGACCACCCGAGGGTTCGCGGCCCGGGTTCCGACTCCTCGGCCGGATCGCCGATGACCTCGGCCTTCCGATCCGTTCCATGGGGATGAGCGCCGACATCGACGTCGCGGTCGAGGAAGGGTCGACGATGGTCCGGATCGGATCGCAACTCGTCGGACCTCGGCCCGACAGACCGGCCTCGAACACGCTGCGCCGTAACACGCCGTGATGACCTGCACCACTACACTCGTCCGGCAAGGAGCGATTGGATGTCGAACTTCATGAAGAGCGCTCGGTCCTGGCTCGGTCTGGGGAACGATCCCTACTACGAGGACGAGTACGGCGACCCCGACTACGACGAGGAGGACGAGGACGACGGCTACGCCCCCCGGGCCGAGGAGCCTCGGCCGGCACCCCGACCCGTGCGGCCCTCCGCCTCTCGTTCCGCGGTCGTTCGCCCGCCCGGGAGCGACTGGGAGGAGAACGACGGTGGTGTTCGCGTGATCTCCTCGTCGGCTCCGACCCCGGGCTCCGAACCCGAGTCCCGAGGCGTCGTTCGTCCGCTGCCTTCCGCCGCCAAGCCCCATGTGGTCTCCCCGTCGACCTTCAACGACGTCCAGCAGGTGGCCGATTCGTTCAAGCGGTCTCAACCGGTGATCGTCAACCTCCAGGGTGTCGACCGCGACCTGTCCCGACGGCTCATCGATTTCGCGAGCGGACTCTGTTACGGCCTCGAGGGCAACATGGAGCGAGTGGCGGACAACGTGTTCCTGCTCACGCCGTCAGGAGCGCAGATCTCCGACGACGATCGTCGGCGGCTACGCGAACAGGGTCTGTCCGGAAGCTGAACGGCGGCAACCGTGCAGATCATCTGCGGTCTGCTGACCGCGTTCCTGGTGCTCATCTTCGTTCGCATCGTCCTGTCGTGGTTTCCGCCGGGCGGTCAATTGTTCGAGTCGATCCAGCGATTCGTCTTCGCCGCGACCGAATGGTTGATGGGACCGTTGCGTCGCGTGCTCCCGCCCGTGCGTCTGGGTGCGATGGCGCTCGACCTCTCGCCGCTCGTGGTCGTCCTCGGGGTGATCGTCCTCCAGAACGTCCTCTGCAGTTGAGCGGAGCGGTCTGAGCATCCGCATCGGTCCGTGAGACGGCTGGGTGGGCAGGGCTACCATGCCCGTCATGGAGCTGACTCCGGAGCTGTTCGAGAAGACCGAGTTCACCGAGCGCCGCAAGGGCTACGACATCGACCAGGTCGAGCGCTTCCTCGAGGAAGCCGGGACCGAGCTGGCCAAGCTGCTGGTGCAGGTGCGCCGGACCGAGGAACGGGCCAACCAGGCCGAATCGCGTTTGTCCCAGGCTGATGCTGCGATCTCCGAAGCGCGGGAGCGAGCCGCGGCAGCGGAACGACGGGCTGCCGACGCGTCGAGCGCGCCGGGCGCGGCGTCGGGCCTGAGCGAGGAAGCGGAGGTGGCCCAGGCCGCCAAGACGCTGCTGATGGCACGGCGAACGGCCGAAGCGACCGAAGCCGAGGCGCGTTCGCAGGCCCAGGCATTGCTGGCAGAGACCAAGAGCCGCGCCGATCGCCAGCTCAGCGACTCTCAGGCCGAGTCCGAGGAACTGGTCCGCTCGGCACGACGTCGGGCCGACGAGGAGTTCGCCGAACGCCGCTCCCGGGTGCTCGAGGACGTCGAGAACCTCGAGGGTCGGCGCACGCAGCTCGCCGACATCGTGGGCCAACTCGAGGGACGGCTCGCTTCGTACCGCGAGGACCTCACCCGGACCGCCGATGAGCTGACGCTGCTGGCATCGGACCCCGACCGGCTCGGCGCCCGTCCACCGCTCTCCTTCCCGGCTGACGAGGTCTTCACGTCGAGCGTCGCCGACGAGCCATTCCCCTCCGACTTCGGTTCGGAGCCGCCGGAGGCAACCCCTCCGTCAGACGGCCCGACACCCGAGTCGGACGAGTTCGCGGCCCAGGAGCCGGAGTCGCCCATCGAAGCCACGTCGATGACGGCCGAGGTTCGTGCCGTCACGATCGATGCCGATGGCGGACCTCCGACGGAGGCCGTGGCGCCGGCGCAGGAGAGTGATCTCGCCGATGACGACGCGGCCCCGGCACGGGACCGCTATCTCCAGGACCTCGACGACGCGGTCAACGAGTCGGCTGACTCCGACGACGCCATGTCCGCCTTCTTCGAAGGTTCGAACGAGTCGCCGAACCGTCGTTTCGGCTGGCGTCGCTGACCCGGCGATCGAACCAGTTCGAACCGAGGCGGCGCTCGCGGCCCGCCGCGGAGCACACCCGGCCGCCTCGTTGGCCACGCGTGGCGGGCACTAGAGTGCGCCGACCACTTTCGACCCCGCCTCGTGAAGGAGGCTCGGATGGCCGGCACCGCCGCCAAGAAGACGACCAAGAAGGCACCTGTGAAGGCACCCGTCAAGAAGGCTCCGGCCAAGAAGGCCGCCGCCAAGGCCCCGGCCAAGAAGGCTCCGGCCAAGAAGGCTCCGGCCAAGAAGACCGTCGCCAAGGCTCCGGCCAAGAAGGCTTCCGCCACGAAGGCTTCTGCCACGAAGGCTCCGGCGAAGAAGGCTGCGGCGGCCGCGCCGCCGGCTAAGGCGACGCCGCCTTCGACCAAGAAGGCCGCACCTCGGAAGAAGGTGCTCACCAAGTCGCCCTTCGACAAGAAGTTCCTCGATGAGCAGCGAGAGCACCTGTTCGAGGAGCGGGCGACCCTGGCGGAGCAGGCGGAGTCGCTCCGGGCGGAGGCCGAGTCGCTGACGATGGATCGAGAGCCCGGTGACGTCCAGTTCGACGAGGAGTCGGGCGAAGGCGACACGCTGGCCGTCGAGCGTGACTTCGACCTCGCCCGGGCCGCACAGGCTCGTCAGACCATCGAGGAGATCGACGCCGCGCTCGAACGGATCACCAAGGGCGTGTACGGGATCTGCGAGTACTCCGGAGAGTCGATCCCGAAGGAGCGCCTCAAGGCGATTCCCTGGGCACGCGAGCGGGTCGAGTACAAGACTCGCAGCTTCCGCTGACGCCGGCTTGCGCTGGTGGCCGATGAGGACGAGGTGATCGCTCAGCCGGTCCGCCGCGCCCGAAGCCGGGCCGCGCTCGACCAGCGGTCGTCACGTCGTCCGCCTCACCGATGGTGGATCATCCTCATCACCGTCGCGATCGTGGTCAGCGTCGACCAGATCTCGAAATGGCGGGCGCTGGAGAGCCTCACCGAAGGCGATGCGGTCGATCTGTTCTGGACCCTGCGCTTCAACCTGATGTTCAACACCGGGATGGCCTTCTCGAAGGGCTCCAACTCGGGGCCGATCATCGCGGTGGTCGCACTCGCGATCGTGCTGGTGCTCCTCTTCATCGCTCGGCGGATCGAGTCGAAGGTCCAACTCGTCCTGATCGGCGTCGTGGTCGGCGGCGCGCTCGGCAACCTCCTGGACCGCCTGTTCCGCGCCGAGTCGGGCTTTCTGACCGGCGGGGTCGTCGACTTCATCGATCCGCAGTTCTGGCCGGTGTTCAACGTGGCCGACGCCTGTGTCGTGGTGGGTGGCATCCTGCTGGCGATCACGGGCCTGCGACAGCCCGAACCCGACGAGCCAGAGGAACGGTGATCGAAGAGGTCATCCCCGAGGCATTGGCCGGCGAGCGGATCGACCGGATCGTGGCCCTGGTCACGGGTTGCTCGAGGTCCGAGGCGACGGACCTCATCGCGCGGGACGGGGTGCACATCGGCGAACGGGCCGTGACGAAGGCCTCACATCGGGTGACGACCGGTGACGTCGTGCGCATCTCGGGCGACCCCCACCGCGCTCCGGTCGTCGTCGAACCCGATGACGAGATCGAGATCGACGTCGTTTACGAGGACGACGATGTGATCGTCGTGAACAAGTCGCCGGGGGTCGTGGTGCACCCGGGACCGGGACACAGCGGGTCGACCCTCGTCCACGGTCTCATCGCGCGGTTCCCCGACCTTCGGGACGTCGGCGAGCCCGAACGTCCCGGCCTCGTCCACCGCCTCGATCGAGGAACGTCGGGGCTCATGGTCGTGGCTCGAACGCACGACGCCTACGTCGACCTCGTCAACCAATTGTCGACCCATGCCGTGGAGCGCGCCTACACCGCTCTGGTCTGGGGCCATGCGGAGCACAGCCGGGGGGTGATCGATGCTCCGATCGGCCGGTCCCGCCGTGATCCCCTCCGCATGACCGTCGCCATCGACGGCCGGCCGTCGCGCACCCACTACTCGGTCGACCACGAGTACCACGAGCCGGTCGTGGTCAGCCTCCTCACCTGCGAGTTGGAGACCGGTCGCACCCACCAGATCCGCGTCCATTGCCGCTCGATCGGACATCCCGTGGTCGGTGATGCGTTGTACGGCGGGCAGCGGTCCAGCCTGAGGATCGACCGGCCGTTCCTCCATGCCCGCCGACTCTCGTTCGTCCATCCCGGTACCGCTGCGGAGGTCACCTTCGAGGCGCCGTTGCCGACCGATCTGACCCGGGTGCTCGAACGGTTGTCGTGACGGTCAGTCCTGCGACTCGCCCGGCCACGCACGACCGCCGCGGGTGATGTCGGTCAGGTCGGCCAACGAGTAGGCCTCGAGCATCGACTTCATCTTGGATCCGACGTCGGCCCACAGGGCGAGCAGCACGCACTGGCCCTCGTGGTCACAGGCCCCGTTGGTGTGGGGCTCGCCGAAATCACCGGCCTGGATCGGGCCGTCGACCGCCGCGACGATCTGGGCCAACAGGATGTCCTCGGGGGCGCGGGCGAGCACGTAGCCGCCGCCGACGCCACGCTTCGATCGGACGAGACCGGCGCCCTTGAGCGCGAGCAGGATCTGCTCCAAGTACGGCTGCGGGAGCCCCGTTCGCTCCGCGATGTCGCGGACCGAGGTGGGTCCGTCGTCGTCGTGCAGCGCCAGGGAGAGCAGCGCCCGACTGGCATAATCGCCCCTGGTCGATACCTTCACGGCTCACATCGTACGTCGCCGCGGCGGCCCGGCCCGGGCGCCGTGGCACTGTGCATCGGGTTGGCGCCGTCCATCGGTAGCTTGGTGGGGACGAACGAGGAGATGTCAGTGTGACGGAGTCGGACGGAGTCGGCGGGCCGGGTCCATCGGAGCCGGTCCTACCGGACTACGACGGTGCGTGCACCGCGAACGTGGTCCAGCCGTTGGTGGAGGACCCTGACAGCGTGCCGGACTGGTTCCCGCACGGAGTGGTCGGCGCCGATCAGATCGTGCTCCTGGTGCTCGACGGTCTGGGGTGGCACCAGATGCGCGAGCGGGCCCACCTCCTTCGTGGCCTGTCGTCGATGTCGGCCGTGCCCATCACGACGGTCGCGCCGAGCACCACCGCGACCGCGCTGACGTCCATCTCGACCGGCCTGGCACCGGGCGAACACGGGGTCATCGGCTACCGGATGGCCGTCGACAACGAGGTGTTGAACGTCCTGCGTTGGACCACGTCGAAGGGCGACGCTCGGGAGTCGATCCCGCCGGAGTCCATCCAGCACGAGGTGGCCTTCGGAGGTCAGCGTCCGCCGGTCGTGGTGCGAGCCGAGTTCCGTGACTCCGGGTTCACCCGAACGCACCTCGGCGGCTGCCGGCACGTGCCGTACCGGATGCCGTCCACGCTGGTGGCCGAGATCATGCATCAGCTCGAACGGGGGGAGCCGTTCGTCTACGCCTACTACGACGGCATCGACAAGGTGGCTCACGAGTACGGCCTCGACTTCTTCTACGACGCCGAGTTGGTGTTCGTCGACCGGATGGTCGAGTACCTGATCGAGACGCTCCCGGCCGGGACCGCTCTGGTGATCACCGCCGATCATGGTCAGGTCGACGTGGGCGGTCGGATCTTCCCGCCCGACCCCGAGGTGTTGAGCCACGTCGAGCGGCAGTCGGGCGAAGGTCGGTTCCGCTGGCTGCACGCCGCTGCGGGTCGTGAGCTCGCCCTCTTCGAGTCGGCCCGCCAGCATCACAGCGACACGGCATGGGTGGTGACCCGGGACCAGTGCCTCGACGAGTGCTGGTTCGGACCGAAGGTCCTTCCTGCCGCAGCCTCTCGCCTCGGCGACGTCGCCCTCGTGGCGCGGGAGGATGTCGCGTTCGAGGACCCCGCCGACACGGGACCGTTCGAGTTGATCGGTCGCCATGGCTCGGTGACCGAAGCCGAGATGCGCGTCCCCCTGCTCGTCGCCCGACGCTGAGCTCGGGACGGACCGGGCGGTCGTTATCATCACCGCCATGTCCTTCCCAGGCTCGCCGACATCTCCCGGCACCGAAGCGCCGGTCGACTCCGTTCCCTCCCGTGAGGTCCTTTCTCCCGACCAGGTGAGCTCGGCGGTGGAGGGCGCGCCGGAGACCGATTCCCCGCCCGTGGAGACCGCGGAGGGCGCCGACATCGAGTCACCCGGCAAGATCATCCGGATCGGCTCGATGCTCAAGCAGCTGCTCGACGAGGTTCGCAACACCGAGCTGGACGACAAGGCACGCGAGCAGCTCGGGCGAATCTACGAGAACTCGCTGGCACAGCTCCGCTCGGCGCTGTCACCCGAGCTCGCGGACGAGCTCACCGATCTGTCGTTCGACTTCTCGGACGAGGCTGCGCCGACCGACGCCCAGCTCCGCATGGCCAAGGCCCAGCTCGTCGGATGGCTCGAAGGGTTGTTCCACGGCATTCAGGCCACGTTGATGGCCCAGCAGATGTCCGCCCGCCAACAGCTCGAGGGCATGCGGGGCGAGATCCCGGAACGCTCGGGCCCCGGCGTCGCCGGCGGCCCCGGCTACATCTGAGAAGTCCTGTTCATATAGCCGAAACATTGCGGTGATCCGGGTGAGATGGTCGTCACCCATGATCACGGCGGGTCCGAGGACCCACCTCGAATCATGGGTCCGGCTGCTCACCTCTCCACGGCATCTCGCCGGCTCGTCATCATGGCGGTCGCGTCCGCGGTCGTGATGTCGATGTTGATGCCGCTCGCGACCCGTGGCCAGATCGGCGGCGATCCGGCGCCTCGAAGCGTGTCAGCGACGATGGCGGTACTCGACGCACACGAGCGCACCTCCGTGGCGGCTCACGCGTTCGCCGGTGTGAAGCTGGTGGCGCGGACGGCCTCACACAAGACGGCTGCCGGTGTCCTCCTGACGATCCTGGCCACGGTGGGACTGCTGGCCACCGCCCGGCGCCGTTGGTATGCGTGCGAGGTTGCGGCCCCAGGGTTCGGCCTCACGTGCGCTGGACAGGGTTGTCGCGCCCCGCCGGTCGCCGGTTCTCTCCCGTAGCACGCGCGCCTGTCCGGCAACGCTGCCGACCGGCCAACCGACGGACGTCGTCCGCCGGGACTGCACCTCCCGATCCGTCGTCGCTCGCATCGCGATCGTCGGAACCGGGTCGGAGAGCCCTCCCACCACGCACCCGAACCAGGCCGAGGCCACACGCCTCGGTGCCCAACAACGAAAGAACTCGAAACCATGGAATCAGGCGATATCGCATGGGTGCTCGCATCAGCGGCACTCGTGTTGTTCATGACGCCGGGACTGGCCTTCTTCTACGGAGGCATGGACCGGCAACGAAACGTCCTCAACATGTTGATGATGAACTTCTGGTGCCTTCTGACCATCCCGCTCCTGTGGGTGATCGTCGGGTTCTCCATCGCGGGCGGTGACTTCGACGCATCGTGGTTCGGGGGATTCGACGCCTTCATGCTCGACGGCATCGACCTCTCGCCGGACGGCGCGGGGCAACTGGTCACGATCGCGTTCCTCGGGATGTTCGCCGTGATCACCCCGGCGCTCATCTCGGGAGCGGTGGCCGACCGGATGAAGTTCCTGGCGTGGGCCATCTTCGCCCCGGTCTGGATGCTCCTGGTGTTCGCTCCGGTGTTCAAGTGGGTCTACGGCGGCTGGCTCGGCGTGCGGGGTTCACTCGACTTCGCCGGCGGCACCGCCATCCACGTCAACGCCGGAATCGCTGCCCTGGTCGCGGTGCTGATCCTGGGCAAGCGGAAGGGCTGGCCGAGCAGGGGTCATCCGCCGCACTCCATGCCGCTGGTGATGATCGGTACGGGGATCCTCTGGTTCGGTTGGTTCGGGTTCAACGCCGGCTCCGCGCTCGGCGCGAACGCCCAGGCCGTGCAGGCGTTCATGAACACCTTCCTCGCCGCTGCCGCGGCCGGGCTGGCGTGGGCCATCACGGAGCGGCTGAGAGACGGTCACTTCACGAACCTCGGCGCCGCGTCGGGCATCGTGGCCGGCCTCGTGGCCATCACTCCAGCCTGCGGGTTCGTGTCGAGCGGGTCGTCGATGCTGATCGGCCTCATCGCCGGGATCGTGTGCTGCTTCGCCGTCGGCCTGAAGTTCAAGGCCGGCTACGACGACGCACTCGACGTGGTCGGCGTCCACTTCGTGGGCGGCCTCGTAGGTTCGTTGCTGATCGGGCTGTTCGCCGACGCGGACCACTTCCGGACCTGGAATCCCGAGGTGAGCCACATGGACGGCCTCTTCTACGGAGGCGGCCTCGACCTGCTGCTGGAACAGGCGATCGCCAACGGCGCCACGATCATCTACTCGGGTGTGGTCACCGCCCTGATCCTGTTGGCCCTCAAGGCGACCATCGGCATCCGGGTCTCCGACGACGTCGAGGTCGGGGGTCTCGACCTGGCGGAGCATGCCGAGTCGGCGTACTCCGACGCCGAGGTCGCTTCTGTCTGATCGGGGCTGTCTGATCAACACCGTCTGAACGTGCGGGCCCGGCGTCGCGACGCCGGGCCCGTACGAGTTTTCGAACGACGCGCTGGTCAGGTGCCGGTGAGGCGGGCCACGACGGGGGCGAAGTCCCGAGCCTTGTCGCCCGGGATGACGTGGTACGAGTAGCCCCACCGGTTCCGCCGGTGCTCGAGCTCCTCGATGACCTGGTCGACCGACCCGACCAGTGCCAGGGGCGACGCCAGACCGGTCTCGGGCTCCACGCCGAAGAGCTCACCCAACATGGCACCGACGCCCTCGCGATCGTCGGTGATCTCGGCCGCGGCGAGCCAGGCGTTGAACTCGATGTCGTCGTAGCGGTCGCCTGCGCCGTCGCGGACCCAGCCGAACTTCTCGTCGATGCGGTCCGGCGTGCCGTCCCGGGCGGCCGCCTGGTCGATCTCGCCGGAATGGATCGATGCGTTGACCCCGACGATCTCGGCGAAGCTGCCGGCGAACCGGAGCAACCGCGGGGCGCCCCCACCGACGAGGAACGGCGGGCCCTCGGCGCGGTAGGACCGCGGAGTGCCCGGCAGGTCGGTGATTCGGTAGTTCTCGCCCTGGGCGGTGACGGTCTCGCCCCGCAGCAGGCAGCGCAGGATCCCGGCGTGTTCGATCATCCTCGAAACCCGAACCCCGGGGGGATCCATCGCGATGCCCGATCGGTCGTAGTCGAGGCGTTTCCAACCGGCGCCGATGCCGACCTCGAGGCGGCCCTCGGACAGCAGGTCGATCGTCGCGAGCTCGCGGGCCAGCACCGCGGGATGGCGGAAGTCGCAGTCGAGCACCAGCGCTCCGACCTTGATGGTCGTGCTGACCGCGGCCGCCGACGCCATGGCCGCGATGGGTCCGAGGCCCTCGTCGAAGTGATCGGGCACCAGGATCGTCGAGTACCCGAGTGCTTCGACCTCCCGCACCGTGTCGGCCCAGGTCGTGTCGGTGAGGGGAGCGTCGAGCTGGGTGGCGAACCGGAACGTCGAGGTCATGGTCGGGAACGCTAACGGCGAACTTTCGACAGAGAGGGCGGTCGCGCCGCCATGAGCGCGCCGCACTGTCGCTCCCGCGCGCGATACTCGGATTCCACCCATGTGATTTGGCCCCGCACAGCGCAGACGGGGCCTCGAACTCCCGCTCGGAGGCGATCAGACGTGCCGGACTCCTTCGTCCACCTGCATCAGCACACCGAGTTCTCGATGCTGGACGGAGCGGCCCGGATCGGAGACATCGTGGGCGCGGCGGTGGCCGACGGCCAGCCGGCGATGGGCATCACCGACCACGGCAACATGTACGGAGTCCTCGACTTCTACAAGGCGTGTCGGGACCGGGGGGTCAAGCCGATCATCGGCACCGAGGCCTACATGGCCCACGACTCCCGGGCCGAGCGGCCACCTCGCCGGGGCCGGGTCGACGACTCCGGTGGCGAGGTCGAGGGCGGGCGCAAGCTCTACTACCACCTCACCCTCCTGGCCGAGAACAACGACGGCTACAAGAACCTGATCCAGCTCGCCAGCCGGGCCTACATGGAGGGCTACTACTACAAGCCCCGGATCGACTGGGAGCTCCTCGAGGCCCATCACGAGGGAGTGATCGCCACCACGGGGTGCCTGGGCGGTCACGTCCTCCAGGCGCTGATGAACACCGGCTTCGATGCGGCCCTCGAGAAAGCGGCCCGCCTCCAGGACATCTTCGGGCGGGACAACCTCTTCGTGGAGATCCAGGACCAGGGACTGCCCGAACAGAAGCGGACCAACCCGGACCTGTTCGAGATTGCCCGACGGATCAAGGCACCGCTCCTCGCCACGAACGACAGCCACTACGTCCACCGCGAGGACGCCATCGCCCACGATGCGCTGCTATGCGTGCAGACGGCATCGCTCATGAGCGACCCCGACCGATTCAAGTTCCACGGCGACGAGCACTACCTGAAGTCGGCGCGTGAGATGCGTGACGTGTTCTCCGAGATCGAGGTCGCGTGCGACAACTCGCTGTGGATCGCCGAGCGTGCCAACGTCGAGATCGAGTTCGACAAGCCGAAGCTCCCCGATTTCCCCCTGCCCGAGGGATTCGAGTCGAACACCGACTACCTCCAGCACCTGACCATGGAGGGCGCCCGGGCGCGGTGGGGTGACCAGCTGTCCGACGCGGCGGTCGAGCGCCTCGCCTACGAGCTGAAGGTCATCTCCGACATGGGCTTCAGCTCGTACTTCCTGATCGTGTGGGACCTGATCAAGCACGCCCGCGACAACAGGATCCGGGTCGGGCCGGGCCGCGGTTCGGCGGCGGGGTGTGCCGTCGCCTACTGCCTGCAGATCACCGATCTCGATCCCATCAAGTACGACCTGCTGTTCGAACGGTTCCTCAACCCGAGCCGCATCTCCATGCCCGACATCGACATGGACTTCGACTCCCGGTACCGGGACGAGATGATCCGCTACGCCGCCGAGCGGTACGGACGCGACCGGGTGGCCCAGATCGTCACGTTCTCGACCATCAAGGCCCGAGCCGCGGTGCGTGACGCCGCCCGGGTGCTGGGGATGCCGTACGCGGTGGGGGACAAGGTGGCCAAGGCCATGCCGCCGCTCGTCATGGGCCGCGACACCCCGCTCTACGCCTGCCTCGAGAAGCACGAGAAGTACGAGGACGGCTACAAGATGGCCGGCGAGCTGCGCGACATGTACGCCACCAACCCCGAGGCGAAAGAGGTCATCACCGTCGCCAAGGGGCTCGAGGGCCTTCGACGTCAGGACGGGATCCACGCCGCCGCGGTGGTGATCACCAAGGACCCGCTCACCGACTACCTCCCGATCCAGCGCAAACCCGAGTCCGGTCAGGCGCCGGAGGACGCGCCCGTGGTCACGCAGTACGAGATGCACGGCGTCGAGGACCTCGGCCTGCTGAAGATGGACTTCCTCGGCCTTCGCAATCTCGACGTCATCTCCGACACCGTCGAACTGATCCGATCGTCGGAGGGCATCGAGGTCGACATCGACCACGTCGACCTCACCGACGCCGCGACGTATGAGCTCCTGCGTCGGGGCGACACGATCGGCGTGTTCCAGTTGGAGGGAGGGCCGATGCGCGCCCTCATCCGGTCGCTGGCGCCGACCGAGTTCGAGGATGTCGCAGCGCTGGTCGCCCTGTACCGACCGGGGCCGATGGCGGCCAACATGCACAACGACTACGCCGACCGGAAGAACGGTCGGAAGGCGGTCGAGTACCTGCACCCCGACGCCGAGGAGGTCCTCGGCGACACCTATGCGCTGATGGTGTACCAGGAGAGCATGATGCGTGTCGCGCAGCGGTTCGCCGGGTACTCACTGGCCGAGGCCGACAACCTCCGTAAGGCCTGTGGGAAAAAAAGCCGGGTACTGATCGCCGAGGAACGCGCGAAGTTCGTCGCCGGTTGCGAGGCGACCGGGTACGGCGCCGACCTCGGCACGTCGTGGTTCGACATCATCGAACCGTTCGCCGACTACGCCTTCAACAAGTCCCATGCGTACGGCTACGGACTCGTGGCCTACCAAACCGCCTATCTCAAGGCGAACTATCCGGCCGAGTACCTCGCCGCCCTGCTGACGAGCGTCAAGCAGTCGCTCGAGAAGGCGGCCGTCTACCTGGCCGAGTGCCGCACCATGGGCATCGAGGTGGTCGTGCCCGACGTCAACCGTTCCGCGAGCGACTTCACGCCCGTGCCGGGGGGCGAGCAGATCCTGTTCGGCCTGTCCGCCGTTCGGAACGTGGGCGAAGGACTGGTCGAGCTCATCGTGAGTGAGCGCGACGAGAACGGTCCGTACGCCGACTTCTACGACTTCTGCGAGCGGGTCAACACCGGGGTGCTCAACAAGCGGACCATCGAGTCCCTCGTCAAGGCCGGTGGGTTCGATTCGATGGGCCACCCCCGTCAGGGGCTGCTCACCGTGTTCGAACAGATCGTCGACCAGACCGTGGCCAAGCGGAAGGAACACGACATGGGCGTCATGTCGTTGTTCGGAGAGCTCGAGGACGGCCCGGCGTTCGACGATCGCATCCGCATCCCGGACCTCGAGTTCGACAAGAAGCAGCGACTGGTGTTCGAGAAGGAGATGCTCGGTCTCTACGTGTCCGACCATCCGCTGCTCGGGGCCGAGGCCGCGCTTCGGCGCAAGGTCGACTGCACCCTCGCCGAGCTGGCGGACGCCGACGACGGGGCCCAGCGCACGATCGGCGGCGTCATCACCGGCCTGCAGCGGAAGTGGACCAAGAAGGGCGACCTCATGGCGGTCTTCCAGCTCGAGGACCTCCAGGGCACCATCGAAGCGATGGTGTTCCCGAAGACGATGGCGGCGGTGGGCCACCTGCTGGCCGACGACGCGGTGGTCATCGTGTCGGGCCGGGTCGACAAGCGGGAGGACACCCCGAAGTTCATCCCACGGGAGGTCCAGCTGTTCGAGCCGATGGCCGACTCGACGCCGCCGCTTCGGCTCAACCTCAGCACGGGTCGTCTCAGCGATGAGATGGTCCAGAAGCTGAAGGAGCTGTTCCTCGATTTCCCCGGCGACTCCGAGGTTCACATCCTCCTCGGCCAGCGGCAGGTTCTCCGCCTGCCCGACCAGTTCCTGGTCAGCACACAGAGCGGGCTCGTCGGCGAGTTGCGGGCACTCCTCGGGGCCGATGCTGTGGTGAGCTGACGAGCCCAACATGTGAGGTGAAGCACCCGGTTGAACACGACGCTTCCCGCCGTACGATCCGACGGACAAGGAGGCGGAGTTGCCGAGAGGGTCGACATGACGCAGCCGCGGGAGCCGGAGACTTCCGAGACGTCCGAGACGAAGTCCCGACGTCCACGGGTCGCGCTCTTTCGAAGGTTCCCGGCGCTGATCGGAAGACCCCCGGTCGCTCCGTTCGACGTCGCATCCGACACCTTGTTGGACGTCACCGACAAGAGCCGGCCCCTGACGCTCGAAGCAGCCGCTGTCCGATACCGCCACCTGGCCCCAGCGCTGCGCGAGCTGCAGTCCGTCGTCGTCCCGCTGTACGACGAGTGCAACACCGAAGCCCTGCTCGAACAGAACCGGCACCGGCGCCAACAGGTGCTGCTACTGATCGGCGCGTTGCTCACGACCTCGTTCGGATCGATCCAGGCTGCGCTCGCCGGATCGGTGTGGCCCGGGATCGTGGTTGCCATCGTCGCGGCGGCCACGTCGGCGGTGTCGAGCGTCGGCCGGCGGTCGGCCTCGCTGGATCGGTACCTCGACTTCCGACGCAGAGCGGAACGACTCAGATCGCTCTACTTCCGTCACCTCGCCGGGTCGATCGACGGCGCCGAGCCCCGGGCCTCGCGCGCAGCACTGCAGGAGCAGGCGGTCGCGCTCCGATACGACAAAGGGCCGGCAATGTGATGGCAGCGGAACCGACCGACAGCGTGAGGGCAGCCGAACCGACCGACACGGAGAACCTCGCGACGCTGTATCGCTCGCATCGCCTCCTCACCCAGAAGGACTGGTACGAGGCGCGGTACGAGGAGTTCCGCAAGGCACGGAACCAGGCCAGGTTCGGCGCATCGTTCGTGCTGGTGTGTGCCTCCGGCGCAGCGGCGTGCGCCAGCGCCGACATCGGCGGCGGACGTCAGTGGTGGGCGGTGGCGGCCGCGACGCTGGGAGCGATCGCCACGGCCCTCACCGGGTACGAGGCGACCTATGGCTTCGACCGACTGTCGCGGAACTACGAGCAGGCTGTCGGTGCGTTGGCCCACCTCGAGCTGACCATCGACTTCGACGCGACTCCCGGTCGAGCGCCGTCCGACGCGGCGCTGGTGATCGGACGCATCGAAGACGAATTGCTGCGCGAGGTGGACGCCTGGGCAACGCAGACGTCGACCGCTGCTGCGCCCGAGGAGAAGGCGGACTCGACGGACACCGATGAACCGCCGGCATGATTGGTCGGCCGGTATGAACGACGCGCCGGCCGCGGGATCGAAGGCCCCGCTCCAGGTGATCGTGGTGAGCGGCCACATGACGGACCTGCCCGATCGGACGACGACCCGGTTTCCCGAGTCCCTCGCACCGGAGGTGTCCGATGCGATCGACGCCACTTTGCGCGACTGGGGCGTCGATCACCGATCGGTTCTCCTCTGCGGAGGTGCTCGTGGCTCGGACCTCATCGCCGGGGAGTCGGCGCTCGCGCTGGGTGCTCGGGTCCAACTCTGCCTCGCCCTGCCCGAGCCCGAGTTCGTGGAGCGTTCCGTCGATTCGCCCGGGACGGACTGGGTCGCTCGTTTCGAGGCAGTCCGTGATCGCAGTGTCGTTCGGGTGTTGCAACGGGACCAGGGTGCCCCCTCAGACAATGTGTTCGAGGCCACCAACAAATGGATGCTGGAGATCGCCAGAGAGTTGGCACCCCGCGTTCGAGTGCTGGCGGTGTGGGACCAACAACTCGGGGACGGGCACGGCGGTACCGCGTCCTTCGTCGAGTCAGCGTCCGAGATGGGCGCCGAAGTCGTGATCATCCCGCTCGAGCCGTCGACCGGGTGAGCCGGGCATTCCGAGAATTGCGATCGTCCCTCGTTGGTATCGCAACGTTGCGGCCGTACCGTCAGTCCTAGGTCGATCGGTCTGAGGGGAGGCATCGTCGATGAACGCGTCAGGTGACTCGGGATCGGCCGCCGACGCCTCCCCACCGGTGAGCGTCTTCATCAGCTACCGACGGGGCGACGACTTCGGCGAGGCGAGGGCTCTTCGGTCCGAGCTGGTGGCCGAGTTCGGCGACGAGCACGTCTTCATGGACGTCAACGACCTCCACGTCGGGGACAACTTCGTTCGAGAGCTTCCAGAGCGCGTCGGTCGCTGCGATGTCCTGCTCGCAGTCATCGGGCCGCGCTGGGCCGAGACGATGGACCAACGACTCAAGGACCATCAACGCGACGGGTCGACCGACTATGTGCGGGTCGAGATCGAGACGGCTCTCGGTCGTGGGACGGGGACCCGGGTCCTTCCGGTTGTCCTTGGTGGTGCGGGGATGCCCGACGGCCGCGCCTGGCCCGCATCGTTGAGGGGCTTCGGAGAGCTGACGGCGGCCTTCCTCGAGCCCCGCCGATGGGACGACGATGTTCGTGCACTGATCAGTCGGATCCATGAGCTCGTCGCCGATGTCGGAGCTCCGGAGCCGCCCGCGACGGTGCCGCCGATGCCGCCAACCCCCGCGCCTCCACGGATCCCGACAGAACCGACCCAGTCAGCCCCGGTTTCGGCCGCACCGACCCCATCCGCGCCGACCCCGTCCGCACCGGTCGACCCGGTCCCGATCCCGTCCGCAACGCCGGCGGCGACATCGGGCGGGCGATCCGTTCCGCCGCCCGATCCGGGCCACTTCGACGACATCTCCCGACTGATCCTCCGGGACAACGCGGTGGTCCCGTTCCTCGGGCGGGTGGTGAACGACAGCGGCGGGCCCGGCGAGTGGGTGGCTGGAGGCGAGACGCTCCCGGATGGTGAGCAACTCGCCGCCTACCTTGCGGCGCACTTCGACTATCGGGGTACGTCCGACCTGGCGACCATCGCTCAGTTCGCCCTGATCAGGATGGGCCGGGTCGACCTGTACAAGGCGCTACGGAGTGCGCTGAAGCACGGCGCCCCCGGGCACGTGCACCGGTTCCTCGCCGAGTTGCCGGACCGGCTCGCCCAGATGGGCCATCCCGATCACAGCCAACTCCTGATCACCACGAACTACGACGATGCCCTGGAGCGTGCCTGCGACGATGCCGGCGAGCCGTACGACCTCGCGGTGTACATGGCGAGCGGTGAGAACAAGGGAAAGTTCATCCACGTCCCCTACGACGGCGAGGCGCGACCGATCATCGTCCCGAACAGCTACCTCGACTTTCCCATCGACGAGGACGGCGAGCTCCACCGGACGATCATCCTCAAGATCCACGGAGCGGTCGATCGAGCAATCGCACCGGGTGCCTGGCGCGAGAACTTCGTCATCACCGAGAACGACTACATCGACTACCTCAGCCGGGCGCCCATCGAGACCCTCGTGCCGACGCAACTGCTCAGCAAGCTCCGCGAGAGCCACTTCCTGTTCCTCGGCTATCGAATCCGGGACTGGAACCTCCGCGTGTTCCTCCATCGGGTGTGGGGCGACCAGCAGCTGGGCGCCAAGTCCTGGGCCGTGGTCGAACATGGTGACGACGTGGAACAGGAGCTCTGGGACAACTTCGGGGTCGGCCTGTTCGACTCGAACCTGTCGGCGTACCTCGACGGCCTCCTCACGACACTGACCGCGGCATCCGGCGCGCCGGCGCGGTGATGACCGCCACCGAGGTCGACGATCCGGTTCGCCAGCACGAGCTTCCGCCCAGCCCGTATCCGGGCCTGCGTGAGTTCCGTGAGGAGTACGCCGACTTCTTCTTCGGCCGGGACGCCGAACGCCAGCGGATCATCGGGAACCTCCGCGTCGCTCGACTCACCCTGCTGTACGCGGAGAGCGGAGTCGGGAAGAGCTCCCTCCTCCGCGCCGGAGTGATCCCGAGGATCGAGGAGTCCGCACGAAAGCGCCAGGCCAGCGGGCGCGACGCCCATTTCATCCCGTTGGTCTTCAGCACGTGGCGCGAGGAACCCGTCGCGGCGATCATCGGCACGATCCCCGGGGCGATCGCGCCGTACGTGAGCGAGATGCCGACCCTTCCGACGGACCTGGCGGGAGCCCTCAACGTGGCCGCCGAGGCGGCCGAGGCCACGATGCTCGTGATCCTCGACCAGTTCGAGGAGTTCTTCCTGTACCACCTGAACGGCCCCGACGGGGGCGGGAACTTCGCACGGCAACTCGCCGCCTGCGTCAATGATCCGAACGTTCAGGCCCATTTCCTCCTCTCGATCCGAGAGGATTCCTACGCCGGGATCGGCGATCTGCTCAACGGCCTGATCCCGAACGTGTACGGCAACTACCTCCATCTGGACTATCTCGATCGCGAGTCGGCCCGCGACGCCATCGTGAGCCCGGTCGAGCGCATGAACGAGCGCCGCCCCGATGAGCCACCCGTCACGCTCGAGCCCGACCTGGTGGATGCCGTGCTCGAGCAGGTGCGCCACGATCGCGTCGCCGCCCGAGCCGATGCGCAGGTACCGGACGCCACCAACGGCTCGATCGACTCGACCCGGGTGGAGACCACCTATCTGCAGCTCGTGATGCGGCGCCTGTGGGATGTCGAGTCAGCGGCCGGGTCCGATCGGTTGCGGACCCAGACCCTCGCAGACCTCGGCGGGGCGAGGACCATCATCGGGTCCCACCTCGACGAGTCGATGTCACTGCTCACCGCGGATCAGCAGGCGGTGGCTGCTGCGGCGTTCCGTCACCTCGTGACGCCGACCGGATCGAAGATCGCGCTGGCGGTCGAGGATCTGGTGGAGCTCACCGAGCTGTCAGCGGCTGACCTGACGACGGTCGTCGACCGGCTGGCGGCCCCCGACCTGCACATCCTCCGGCGTGTCACGGCTCCCGAGTCGACCGAGTTGATCCGCCACGAGATCTTCCACGACGCCCTCGCCCGTCCCATCAGCGACTGGCGTCGTCGATTCACGACGCGCCGTGATCACGAGCTCCTCGAAGCCAAGGTGGAAGCCGAGCGCGTCCAGAAGGAGCAGGCACAGGCCGAGTCCGAGATCGCCACGGAGCGGGCCGCGCACGAGCGAAAGCGGCGGAAGCGGGCGGTCGTGGGTCTGGTGGTTGCGGTGTCGGCCCTCGTGCTGACGCTTCTCGGTGGACTGGTGTACGCGATCAACGAATCCCGCGAGAGCAGCGACCTGGCCGTCGCCACAACGACCGCCAATCGAATCACCGCGATGGAGAGCCCGACGTTCCCGATGGCGGCCGTCGGACTCGCCGAGATCGAATCGCGGGAGCTGTCACCCACGTTCGAAGCCCGGAACGAAGTGTCACGGATTCTCCAGGAGAATGCCGCGCTGCCCACACTCGGAGTCGGTCACGAGCGCTCGGTCGCGGCGGCGCGGTACCTCGACGACGAGGTGCTGGCGTCCGCCGGAGCCGACGCGACCGTCACTCTGTGGGACAGCCGTGGGGACGACGTCACCCCGGACGGGTTCAATGCCGGCGCTGGTGATGGCATCGTCGCGCTCGTCGTCACCGAGAAGGACGGCAAGTCATTCCTGCTGGCCGGCCGGATGAGCGGCGCGGTCGACGTGTGGGACGTCTCCGATCCCGCGAACGGGCAGCGAACAGAAAGCGCCTCTGAAGGAGAGGTCGGGACCGCGTTGACCGAGGAGTCGGTTCCGGAAGGCCCCGTATCGCTCGACGACGGAACGGAGTTGACGGCGTTGGCGGTGTCGCCCGACGGATCCGAGGTCGCCGTCGGCCACGATGACGGCACCGTGGCGGTCGCGACGTTCGGTTCGGACGGCTCGAGCCCACGAAGTTGGCGACCCCTGGTCGGGGACCTCGGTGTGGTCAACGCGCTCGCGTACCAGCCCGACGGTCAGGCCCTCGCCGTCGCCACTTCGGACGGGGTCGCGACCGTCGATCGCCGCCCCGGCGCCCCCGCCGCGGCGACGCAGCTCGCCACCGGCTCATGGGTGTCGACCATCGCGTACGCGCCCGACGGATCCCTCGCATGGGCCGACTTGGGTTCGATCTCTGTCCAGCCCCCGAACGGCGAGGGAGTCGGGTGGGACACCGCCGGAAGCACTCAGTCCCTCGTGTTCTCGGGCACCGGCGATCGCCTCGTGGCGGGCGGCGACGATTCATCGGTGACGGTCTGGGATGTCGCGACCGGCGAGGTGGTCGGCCCACCCCGGACCATTCGAACCGGATACGCCGTGCGGGCGGTGGCGGTGAGCCCGAGCGGCGACCGGATCGCCGCGACCGCCGACGACGGCATCGTCCGCCAGTGGCCGTCCGATCAGACCTACGGCGACACGTCCGCCGCCATCACCCTCCCCACGACCGACGCACCCACCGCTGCGACGGGCTTTTCCCACGTCAGTCGACTGGTCGTCGGATCGAACCATGTCGCGGCCGCGAGAGGTGACGGTGGAGCTCTGATCTGGCAGGTCGAGCCGGGTGCCGCTCCTCAGTTCGCGGCACGGATCGAGCCGCAGCCGGACTCGTCGACCGATTCCGTGGCCTTGCACGAGGATCGCCTCGGTGTCGCCGACAATGACTTCTCCAACGGCGGGTCGTTCTTGTCGCTCTACGACCTGTCCGAGACGTGCGAATCGGGTGAATCCTGTCCGAATCGCTCGGGTGAGGCCCGGATGACGACGTACGCGACGTCCATCGACTTCGATCGGACCGGGGAGTACCTCGTGGTCGGCGACGAGGAGGGAACGGTCCACCTGTTCGGCATCAATGCCGATGGCACGGCCCTCACGCCACTCGATTCCTCCTGTCAGGTGGATTCGGTGATCAACGCGCTCGATGTGAACCCGGCGACCGACGTTGTTGCCGTCGCCAGCGACGGCGCCGTGCAATTGTGCGAACTACGCGACGGGGCGGCCCGCGGAATCGTTCCCCTGGGCGAGCCTGTCGATCCTCCTGGTGCTGTCTACGCACTCGCGTTCGCCGATTCGGGCGACAAACTCGCCACGGGTGGAGCCGACCAGCAGGTCACCATCTGGTCGGTTCGTCCGGAGAATGACGTACCCCTGAAGGGATCACCGAGTTCGATCCGCCATACCAACGCGATCACGGCGCTCGCGTTCTCACCCGATGCTTCCGTGCTCGCGGTCGGCGATGGTGATGGCAGCGCCTGCACGTGGGATGCCGAACGACTTCGCAGCGTCGGATCCTGCCTGACGGCCCGCTACGCGCCGAGCCGCTCCGTGATCGATGCACTCGCGTTCTCGCTGGACGGCGACACGTTGTTCACCGGCGGTCGTCTCAACCCGACCGTGGCTTGGGATTCGGTCCTGTGGGTCGACCCCGAGGCTGAGCCCAAGGTCGGCTCGCGACAGATCGACCTGATGTGCCAGCTGGCGGGGAACAAGAACCTGACCCAGGAGCAGTGGAACCTCGCGTTCGCGGGTACGCCGCTCGACGACGATCGCCGCGAAACCTGCCCCACCTGAGCGTCCACCGCACGTCGGGGGAGTACGGTCCCGGCATGGTGCCCGGTCCGGCCCCGACATCGGTCGACTTCCACTTCGACATCATGTGTCCGTACGCGTTCCAGACGTCGTGGTGGATCCGCGAGGTGCGTGATCACGCCGGCGTGACGGTCAACTGGAGGTTCTTCTCGCTCGAGGAGATCAACCGGCTCGAGGGCAAGAAGCACCCGTGGGAGCGGGAGTGGTCGTACGGGTGGTCGATGATGCGCATCGGGGCGCTGCTGCGACGGGACGACCCGGCGTTGCTCGATGCCTGGTACGCCAAGGCCGGCACCGCCCTCCACGTCGACGGTCGCAAGCCGCACCGGCCGGAGGTCGCGAAGGAGCTGCTGGTGGAGCTCGACCTCGACCCCGACCTGGTCGACCGGGCGATCGCGGATCCGACCACGACCGACGAGGTCAAGGCGGACCACGACTCCGTCGCCGGCCGTGGAGCGTGGGGCGTCCCGATCCTGGGCTTCGACGACGGCCAGTGCTTCTTCGGCCCCGTGGTCGTCCATCCGCCGACCGGTGACGAGGCGCTCCGACTGTGGGAGCTCGTGTGCGGTTGGCGGGACTTTCCCTACGTCTACGAGCTCCAGCGGCCGAAGCGTCGTGACGACATCGCCCTCATCGCCGAGACGTTCCGGCCCTACCTCGAAGCCCGGGACTGGGTCACCATCCAGAACGACACGCCCTGAGCCAGCACGACCGTACGGACACCCGAGGGGGAACATGCCGACACACGTCGATCGAGAGACCGTGATCGCCGCGCTGGACGAGGAGTGGCACGAGCTCGACGGCCTGCTCGCCGACCTCGCGGACCACGAGTGGTCGACGCCGAGCCCGCTCGACGGCTGGGACGTGCAGGCGGTCGTGGCCCACGTCATCGGGACCGAGTCGATGCTCGCCGGCATCGACCCTCCAGCCGGGCCCGTCGACCGGGATGCATTTCCTCACATACGAAACGACATCGGTGCCTTCAACGAGCAGTGGATCGTCGGGCTCGCGGACTCGACACCCGACCAGATGCGTGCCCGACTCAGCGAGATCACGGCGCAGCGACGTGGAGCGCTGGCCGCCATGGACGACGAGGCGTGGTCGGAAGAGGGCTTCACCCCGGCCGGCCAGGACACCTATGGCCGGTTCATGCGAATCCGTCTGTTCGACACGTGGCTGCACGAACAGGACATCCGCGACGTCGTGGGCCGTCCGGGGCATGAATCGGGCGCGGCGGTCGAGCAGACCCTGGACGAGATGTCGGGCGCGATGGGCTACGTGGTCGGCAAGCTTGCGGGCGCACCCGACGGCTCGTCGGTGACGTTCGACCTGACCGGCGACGCGGCTCGTGCCATCCACGTCCGGGTAGACGGCCGAGCCGCGGTGGTCGACGCCCTCGACGGTCCGGCCACCGTGACGCTCCACATGCCGGTGGGAGTGTGGGTCCGCCTCGCCGGAGGTCGCGTGAACCTCGACGAGGTGACCGATCAGATCGTTGTGGACGGCGACACCGTCCTCGGCGCGTCGGTCCTCGTTCAGCTCAATTACACGATCTGAGTCGCCGCAGGGCGGTCCCAGATCCGCTGCGAGGGCAAATCGCGCCTGAGCAGGACGTCAAGGGGGAGACCTCTCAAGTTGCGCCGGGTGCGGCTCAGCGACTGAACTAGTGGGACCACATTTGCAACCATTTTTGGGGAGCCGATGCATGGCGCTCGACGTCACGACCAAGGATTGCACCGCACTCGGTGATGCCGAAATGGCCGAAATGGCCGATCTCTGTGCCGACGGCGGCATCTGTTACGAGGTCGGCACGCTGTCCAAGCAGGCCGAGGAATGGGTCCTCGTAACCCTCGTTCGAGAGGGCAACCACCTACGGGGGTTCTCCTTCTCGACGCTGGAGCGGATCGGCGGGACACCCTGCATCCTGCTGGGCGTCGCCGAGGTGAAGCGCTCGTCCAAGCGCGATTCGGTGCTCAAGGCGATCATGGGCGACAACTACCGCCGGGCGCTCATGGCATTTCCCGACGAGGACGTCCTCGTGGGAACGCGGATGAGCGAC
>Ga0190271_10000260_pt1 | contig 26129 bp, 19 predicted proteins | sample Popmic356T_FD_133747 | JGI IMG/M metagenome (GOLD analysis project Ga0190271, IMG submission 133747) | Populus adjacent soil microbial communities from riparian zone of Weber River, Utah, USA - 356 T | ecosystem: Environmental > Terrestrial > Soil > Riparian zone | place: USA: Utah | collected...
CGCCGAACCGCTCGCGCTCGAGCCCGCTCCCGTCGAGGGCGCCCGCAGCTGGGACTGGCGCAAGCCGCTGGCCTTCGCCTTCGCCGGCGTCGTCTACTTCTTCCTCTACGCGCCGATCCTGGTGATGGCGGTCTTCTCCTTCAACGAGGGCTCGGTGCAGAGCCTGCCGTTGAAGGGGTTCAGCACGATCTGGTACGAGCGCCTCTTCAACGACACGGCGATGATCGACGCGCTCTTCTTCAGCGCCAAAGTCTCGTTGATCGCGGTGGCGATCTCCTGCGTGGCCGGGACCGCCTTCTCGCTGCTGTTCGCGCGGGTGCGGATGCGCGGCCTGCCGATCCTGCAGGCGCTGATCGCGCTGCCCTTCGTGATGCCGGGGATGGTGCTGGGGATCTCGCTGCTGCTTTCGCTGCGGGAGATCGGGATCGAACCGGGGCTGCTGGCGATCGTGATCGGCCACGTCACCTTCATCACCCCGATCATCATCTTCGTCGTCACCCAGCGGCTGCGGGCGCTCGACCCGACCCTCGAGCAGGCCTCCAAGGACCTCGGCGCCGGCCCGATCCGGACCTTCGTCAACGTCATCTTCCCCTCGATCCGGACCTCGCTGATCGCCGCGGCGCTGCTCGGCTTCACGGTCTCCTTCGACGAGATCATCGTCACCTTCTTCCTCAGCGGCGCCGAACCGACCCTGCCGGTCCACATCTGGACGCTGCTGCGGCAGGGCTTCTCGCCGGCCATCAACGCGGTGCTGACCCTGATCGCCGTCTTCTCGGTGGCGCTGATCACGATCGCGACGATCACGATCCAGCGCGCCGCGCGCCGGGCCGAGGGCTGATGGCGACAACCGCGATGCCACGCGCCCCGCTCGTCCTCTCAGGGGTCCGCACCCCGGTCGGGCGCCACGGCGGCGGCCTCTCCGGGGTCCGCCCCGACGACCTCCTGGCCGGGGTCCTGCGCGAGTCGGTACGGCGCTCCGGGGTCGAGCCGGAGCGGCTCGACGAGGTCTCGGTCGGGATCGTCAACGCCTCCGGCGAGGCGATGGGCAACGTCGCCCGCTACGCGGCGATCCTCGCCGGCCTGCCGACCAGCGTCGCCGGGATGTCGATGAACCGCTTCTGCGGCTCCGGCCTGGCCGCCCTCAACGCGCTCGCCCACGCGATCGCCGCTGGCGGTGCCGACGCCGGGGTCGCCGCCGGCGTCGAGTCGATGAGCCGCTCGACCTGGCCGATCCTGAAGCCGCAGGGGCGCTACGCCGGTCCGGTGCTGGGCGGTCGCGACTCGATGTTCAGCGGCGCCGGCGGTCCCCAGCACCCCGAGCTCGAGGCCGACGGGACGATGATCGAGATGCCGCAGGGGGCGCAGCAGGTCGCCGCCGAGTTCGGCGTCGGCCGCGAGGAGATGGACCGCTTCGCCGAGCGCAGCCAGCGCCGCGCCGCCGCGGCCGCCGCCGAGGGGCGCTTCGAGGCCGAGCTGACCGCGGTGGCGCTGCCGGGCGGCGAGGAGCTGACGGCCGACGAGACGATCCGCGCCGACACCTCGCTGGAACGGCTGGCGAAGCTGCGGCCCTATGACCCGGCCGCCCCCGACATCACCGCCGGCAACGCCTCGCCGGTCAGCGACGGCGCCAGCGCCCTGGTCCTCGTCGCCGCCGACGCCGAGCTGCCCGAGGGCGCCCGGCCGCTGGCCCGGGTGGTCGGCACCGCCCTGGCGGCGGTCGAGCCGGCCCGCTTCTCGATCGCCCCGGTGCTGGCGATCCGCAAGCTGACCGAGCGGACCGGGGTGGACCTCGACGAGGTCGACCTGGTCGAGATCAACGAGGCCTTCGCGGCCCAGATGGTCGCCTGCATCCGCGAGCTCGAGCTCGACGAGGAGCGGGTCAACGTCAACGGCGGCGCCCTGGCGCTGGGCCACGCGCTCGGCAACTCCGGCACCCGGCTGACCGTCACCCTGCTGCACGAGATGGAGCGGCGCGGCGCCCGCTACGGGATCGCCTCGCTCTGCATCGCCGCCGGCCAGGGGATCGCCACCCTGTTCGAGAGGGTCGAGGCGTGACCGTGGAGACCAGCCACGGGCCGCTGGAGTGGCTGCGCGAGGCGGCGGCGGCCGGCGAGGTGCACACGGTCCGCGTCTCCTGGGTGGACCGGCTCGGCACCTGGCGCGGCAAGCGCCTGCCGGTCGACGTCTTCCTCGGCTCGCCGCAGCGCCGGATCGGGTTCTGCGACGGGATGATCGTCGTCGACGTCAACTGCGACGTGATCCAGGAGACGCCCTTCTCCAACTTCGAGACCGGCTACCCGGACATGTACCTGCGGCCGCGCCTGGAGAGCCTGCGCCGGGTCGGCTGGAGCGAGGGGGAGGCCTTCGTCTTCGGCAGCCTGGAGAGCCACGGCGGCGAGCCGCTCGGAGTCTCCCCGGCCAACGTCCTCGCCCGCGTCCTCGGGCGGCTGGGGGAGAGCGGCATCGCCGTCGCCGCCCGCCTCACCGTCTGCGGGCGCCTGCAGCGCGCTCCCGGCGAGCCGGTGGCGCTGCTGCCCGATGGCCGCGGTCGCGACGAGGAGCCGCCCGGCGTCCTTCGCCAAGCCGCCGAGGGCCTGCGCCGCAGCGGCGTCGCCCTGCGCTCGCTGGAAGCGCAGCCGGACGGCGCCTTCCGGCTGGCCCTGGGCCCCTCGCCGGCCGCCGCCGCCGCCGAGCAGGCGGTGCTGGCCAAAGCTGCCCTCAAGGAGGTGACCCGGCCCCGTGGCCTGCACGCGGTGTTCATGACCCGCCTGCCGGGGGTCGCGGCCGCCTCGGAGCTGGGCATCGAGCTCGAGCTTGCCGGTTGCGGCGGGCTCGACACCGGCGCGTTGTGGCAGCGGCTGACCCCCCTCCGCTCGCTGCTGCAGCCGTCGGTGAACGCCTTCAAGGCCGGTCCGCCGCGCCGCCCGTCGGGGGCGCTCGGGGAGGACGGTCTGAGCCTGCGCGGACTCGCCGCCGCCAGCGAAGCCGACGCGGCGACGGTGCTGGCGGCGCTTGGCGCCGCCGTCGGCGCCACCCTGGAAGGAGCGGACGGTGGCGAGCGGGCGCAGCCCGAGGGCCTCGCCGGCGCCGCGACGCTGCTCGACGAGTGCGGCTGGGCGCGCGACTGGCTCGGCGAGCAGTTCGTCGACAACGCGGTGCCGCTGCTGCGCCACGAGGCGGCCGGTTTCGCCGCCGCCGTCACCGACTGGGAGCTCGACCGCTACTGGAGCGCCGGCTGATGGACGAGCGCTGGCTCGACCTCGTCTGGACCGACCTCGTCGGCCGCGCCCACGTCGTCCGCACCACCCGCGAGGCCTGCGAGAGCGGGCCGATCGAGGTGCCGCTGGCTCGCCTCGCCGGTGGCTTCGCGGGCGCGGCGAGCGAGGCCGGGGGGGTGGTCGAGCTGCGGCCCGACTTCGCCACCGAGCGGGCCCTGCCCTGGGACCCGGGGGTGAGCGTCTGCGTCGCCGACGTCTACGAGGACGACGCCCCGAGCCCGCGCTGCGTGCGCAGCTTCCTGCAGGGAGTCGCCGAGGGGGCCGCCGCGGAGAGCCTGACGATCGAGGCGGCGGTCGAGCTCGAGTTCTACCTCGTCGACCCGGCGACCGGGAGGCCCGTCTACGGCCAGGTCGACAACTACAGCCTCTCCCGGGTCGAGGCGGAGCCGATCGTGACCGCCTTCCGCAACGAGATGCGGGCGATGGCGGTCGGGGTCGAGGCCTCCAACCCCGAGTACGGGGGCGGCCAGTTCGAGGTCAACATCGCCCACGCCGACCTGCTCGCCGCCGCCGACCAGGCGACCCTGGCGCGCCTCTTCACCGGGGTGCTGGCGCGCCGCCACGGGCTCGACGCGACCTACATGTCGAAACCGTGGACCGACCAGTCGAGCAGCGGCATCCACGTCCACCAGAGCCTCTGGAAGGAGGGGCGCAACCTCTTCTTCGCGCCGCCCGAGCAGCTCAGCGAGGCCGGTCGCTCCTATCTCGCCGGCCTGCTCGAGTCGGTGCCGGAGCTGGCCCTGCTCGGCTCGCCGACCCCGAACGGGTTCCACCGCCGCGCCGACGGCTCCTTCGCCCCGACCGTCGCCGCCTGGGCGACCGACAACCGCACCACCGCGGTGCGGGCGGTCTTCGGCGGCGAAGGGGGGACCCGGATCGAGCACCGCGACGGTGGCGCCGACTGCAACCTCTACCTGACCATGGGCGCCCAGGTCCTGGCCGGGCTCGACGGGATCGCCCGCGGCGCCGAGCCGCCCCCCGCGGTGACCGGCAACGCCTACGAGCAGGCTGACCTGCCGGCGCTGCCGCGCACCTTCGTCGAGGCCTACGAGCGGCTCCGCGACAGCGAGCTGGCGGCGCTGCTGCTGCCGGCCGAGCTGCTCGGCGCCTACCTGGACGTGCTCGAGCCCGAGGTCGAGCTGGCGATCCTCTCCTCCAGCGACTGGGAGCGCGAGCGCTACGCGGAGGTGCCGCTGCGATGAGCGCCGCCGCGACGGCCCTGGTCGACTTCGGCAGCACCTTCACCAAGGTGAGGGCGGTGGACGGCGAGGGCCGCCTCCTCGCCGCCGCCCAGCACCGCACCACCGTCGAGGACGACGTCCTGCGCGGCCTCGAGGCCGCCCTCGCGGCGCTCGCCGAGCAGGGACACGAGCTCGGCCTCGACCGGGTCCTCGCCTGCTCGAGCGCCGGCGGCGGCCTGCGGATGGGCGTCGTCGGCCTGGTCGAGGACCTCACCGCCGAGGCCGCTCGCCAGGCGGCGCTCGGCGCCGGCGCCCGGGTGCTCGGGGTCGTCAGCGGCGGCCTCGACGGTGCCGCCGCGGCGCGACGGCTGCTGGCCGAGGAACCCGACATCGTCCTGCTCACCGGCGGCACCGACGGCGGCGATCGCGAGACCCTGCTCGCCAGCGCCCGCGCCCTCGCCGCCGCCGATCCGACCGTCCCCGTGGTCCTGGCCGGCAACTTCGAGGCCCAGCCCGAGGCCGAGGAGGTCCTCGCCCGGGCCGGCGCCCACGTCGTCCGCGCCCCCAACGTGATGCCGGCAATCGGCGAGCTGGCCCCGGGCCCGGCTCGGGAGCTGCTGCGCGAGCTCTTCATCAGTCACGTGATCGGCGGCAAGCTGGGCGGCTCGGCGGCGACCCTGGAACGCCTGGTGCGGATGGCGACCCCCGACGCGGCCCTGCGCGGCGTCGAAGTCCTCGCCGAGGTGCTGGCCGCGGAGGGAAGGCGGGGCGGCGTCATCGTCGTCGACGTCGGCGGTGCCACCACCGACGTCCACTCCTGGGCCCCGGACCCGGATCGCCCCGGCTACAAGCGCCCCTTGCTGCCGCAGGCGCCCGCGGCCCGCACCGTCGAGGGCGACCTCGGCATGCGCTGGAACGCCCCCGGCATCGTCGCCGCGGCCGAAGAGGAGGGTCTGCTGGAGCGCGGTCGTCATTTCGGTCGCATAGCGGACCAAATGTCGACCGCACTCGAGACCCCCGCGCTCGTCGACGCGGCGGAGCGTCGCGCCGCAGATCCGGGCCTCCTGCCGGAGGACGAAGCCGAGCATGAGATCGACCGTCTGCTCGCCCGCCTCGCGATCGCGGTCGCCCTGCGCCGCCACGCCGGCTGTCGCCGGGTCAGCCTCGAACCGGACGGGGCGGTGCTGCGCAACGACGGCCGCGACCTCAGCGAGGCGCCCGTCCTGATCGGCACCGGCGGCGTCCTGCGGGAGATGGCCGCCGAGGAACTGGAGGACAGTCTTGAGCTCGCCCACCACGGGCGCGAGGAGCGCCTGCTCCCCCGGCGAGCTCGGGTCGGCATCGACCGTCGCGGCACTCTTGCCGCGGCGGGACTGCTGGCCAGCGCCGACCCGGCCGCGGCCCGCGCCTTGTTGGCGGCCGAGGTCGGCGCCTACTTCGAGGGCGTCGAGGAGCACAACGAGGAGGAGGAAGATGTCAACGTCGCACCCTGATCTCGAGCAGCTCGTCCCCGCCGACCTGCCCGACGGGCGCGAGCTGGTCCGCGCCGCCAAGGAGCGCGCCGCGAAGATCCCGGTCGGCCGCGCCCGCTACGTCGAGATGCACGGCGTCAAGAGCGACCGCGAGTACAAGGAACGCTGCCGCGCCGACGGCACGATCACCACCTACATCAACCTCGGCTACAAAACCTGGGCCGAGACCCGCGCCGCGCTGGACGAGATCGTCGCCGCCGGCGAGAAGCGCCACTTCACGCTCGACCGCGTCTCGCTGATCCCCGACCGCCGCATGGGCCTGCCGCCCGGCCTGCGCGAGCAGGCGCTGGCCGAGACCGGGATCATGATGTACACCGAGGAGGACTGGAACGGGGCCGCCCGCGACACCCCGGTGATGCCGGTCTGGAACGACCACAACGTCGGCAGCCCGGCCGCCACCGTCAACACCGAGGCGCTGCTGCGGGCCGGGTTCGGCTACATCGGCAGCCTCGCCCAGCACCAGTACGGCTACCCGCTCTGGGACGACGACGCCGCCCAGATGGCCGAGTGCGTGCAGGCGGTGGCGATGATCGCCGCCAAGCGCGGGGACGGGGTGGTGCTCGAGTCCTACGTCGAGGACGGCTTCTGCGCCTCCTTCCACGACCTTGCCACCTCGCTCGGCTGGTGCATGTTCCACCGCTACGTCGCCGAAGAGCTGATCGGCGCCGCCCACTCGCAGAGCTACGGCTCGACCTTCGCCGACCCTGTCCGCAAGCAGGCCCACGGCCTGGCGATGGACGCGATCAACACCAACCGGGTGCCGCCCTCCTTCACCCACGGCGACACCAACTCCTTCGGGGTCGAGGACGACTTCGACCGCAACGCGGTGATCGTCGCCACCGATGTGATGTACACGATCGCCCGCGAGCTCAAACACCCGACGGGGGGAGCCGTGCACGCGACCCCGGTCTCCGAGGCCTCGCGGATTCCCACCGTCGAGGAGCTGATTGAATCGCTGGTCCTGGCCAGCGAGGCCGAGGCGCGCGCCCGCGCCTGCCCGGGGATCGTCGACTGGGCGCCGATCTACGAGATGCGCGACCGGATCGTCGCCGGCGGCCGCCGCTTCCTCGACAACCTCCTGCGCGGCCTCGCCGAGATCGGCGTCGACACCAAGGACCCCCTGCAGCTGCTGCTGGCGACCCGCCGGCTCGGCGCCTCGACGATCGAGGAGCTGTTCAACGCCGGCGAGCCGGACTCCGGATACCCGCGCGGCTTCGCCCCGGTCGAGCCGACCGACACCCTGGTCCGACTGCTGGCCGCCAAGGACCAGGTCCTGCGCAGGCTCGGCGCCGAGGGCGGCCTGCCGGACCTGAGCGGGATCAGCGTCGTCGCCGCCTCCGCCGACGTCCACGAGTACGGCCTCTTCGTCCTCGTCGAAGCGCTCAGCGCCTGCGGCGCCAAGGTGATCCCGCTGGGGACCAGCGTCCACAGCCCCGAGATCGCCAAGGTCAGCGTCGAGACCGCCGCCGACGCCGTCGCCGTCTCCACCTACAACGGCATGGCGCTGAGCCTGGGACGGCAGCTGCGCGAGGAGCTCGAGCAGCGCGGGGTGCGCCCCTCGGTCTACCTGGGCGGCCGCCTCAACGAGGACCTCGAGGAGGGGGAGGCCACCGACGTGCGGCCGATGCTGCGGGCCGAGGGGATCGTCCCCTGCGACTCGGTCGAGGACATGGCGCGCAGCCTGCGCGGCGAGTTGGCGGCGCGCGCCTGAGAACGGAGCAAGCGAGAGGACTGGGAACGACGTGGACGAACGATTGAATACACAAAACACAATCGACTCGGGCAGGCGCCCGCGGATCGGCATCTCCAGCGGCCGCGGCGGCGTCCCGGTCACCGAGGGCAAGCTCGCCTCCCACTACGTCGGCCGCGCCTACGTCGACGCGGTCGTGCAGTCGGGCGGCATCCCCTTCGTCTTCCCCTCGGTCGAGAACGAGGTCGAGGCGGTGGTGGAGACGGCGCTGGGCGCGATCGACGGGCTGCTGCTGCCGGGCGGCTGCGACCTCTCGCCGGCCCTCTACGGGGCCGACCCCAAGAACGCCCTCGACGCCGACCCGGTCCGCGACGCCTTCGAGCTGGCCCTGCTCGACGGCGCGATCGAACGCGGCCTGCCGGTGCTCGGCATCTGCCGCGGCATGGAGCTGATCAACGTCTCCCAGGGCGGCACCCTGCGCAACGGCGTCAGCCACCCCGACGCCAGCGACGTCCACGTCGACGCCCTCGGCAACGTCCGCGTCCACCGGGTCAAGGTCCGGCCGGGGACGCTCGCCAACGAGGTCTTCGGCGCCCGCGAGGTCGAGGCGACCTGCGTCCACCACCAGGCCCCGGACGTGATCGGCGCCGGCCTCTTCGCCTCGATCCTCTCCGAGGATGGCGCCGTCGAGGCGGTCGAGAACCGCGACCTGCGCCTGCTCGGCGTGATCTGGCACCCGGAGCTGGGCCTCGACCGGGCCCCGACCCACCGGCTCGTCTACGACTGGCTGGTCCGCGAGGCGGCCGGCGTCGAGGTGACCCCGTGAGTGCCGCCGAGCGGGGGCAGCCGCAGCCGCCGGCCCGGCCCGAGGCACCGGGGCCGCTCGACGGCATCAGGGTCCTCGACTTCTCGCGGCTCTTCGCCGGGCCGCTGGCGAGCATGACCCTGGCCGACCTCGGCGCCGACGTCGTCAAGATCGAGTCGCCCGGCGGCGACGAGGCGCGCCACTTCGGGCCGCCCTTCCTCGGCGGCGAGGGGATGAACTACATGGCGCTCGGCCGCGGCAAGCGCAGCGTCGTCCTCGACCTCAAGGAGGAGGACGGCCGTCGCCGGGCTCAGGAGCTGGCCCGCGACGCCGACGTCGTCATCGAGAACTTCCGGCCAGGAGTGACGGAGCGGCTGGGGATCGATCACGGAACGCTGAGCGAGGGCAACTCCCGCCTCGTCTACTGCTCGGTGACCGGGTTCGATCCCCGCGGCCGCTACCGCGAGCGCCCCGCCTTCGACCTGATCCTGCAGGGCATGGCGGGGGTGATGACCCGCCAGGGCGGCGAGCGCGGTCCGGAGCTGATGGTGGTGACGATCGCCGACACCTTCGCGGCCTCGCTGGCGACGCAGGCGATCCTGGCGGCGCTCTACGAGCGCGAGCGCAGCGGCGAGGGACAGCTGGTCCAGGCCGACCTCTTCCGGGCGATCCTCTACGGCCAGGCCTACCGGATGGTCACCGCGGCCGAGCGGGTCGAGGTCTCCGCCCAGGGCGACGTCGCCCCCTACGGGGCCTACGAGGCCGCCGACGGCTGGTTCACCCTCGCCGTCGCCACCGACCGCAACTTCGTCCGCCTCTGCGAGGCCCTGGAGCGCCCCGACCTGGCCGCCGAGGAGCGCTTCGCGACCAACCCCTCGCGGGTCGAGCACGCCGAGGTCCTCAACGCCGAGCTGGGCGAGACCTTCGCGGCCCGCCCGGTCGAGCACTGGCTCGAGGTGCTGACCGAGCGCGGCGTCCCCTGCGGCCCGGTGGTCGAGGTCGAGGAGGTCTTCACCGACCCGCACCTGACCGAAACCGGCGCGATCGTCGAGCAGCAGCACCCCAGCGCCGGCCCGATCTGGGCGCTCGGCACCCCCTTCACGATGGCCCGGACGCCGCTGCGGGTCGGCGCGGTCGCCCCGCACCTCGGCGAGCACACCGACGAGGTCCTCGGCGAGCGGGCGGGAAGGGACGGCGGTGACTGAGCGGGGGCGACCGCGCTCAGGCGTGCTCGCCGAGGGCGACGATCGTTTCCTGCTGGGCGCCGCGGATGTGCTCGGAGACGCGGGCGACGGCGAGGTCGTGGTCGCCTTCCTCGATCGCGGCGAGGATGTCGCGGTGGCCGGCGACGCTGTCCTTCATCGCCGTGCCGAGGGCTGCCTGGGCGTGGAACATCCGCAGCGAGGAGGGCTGCTGCCAGAGCTGGGTCAGCATCCGCACCGCGACCCGGTTCGGGCAGGGCTCGATCAGGGTGCGGTGGAAGTCGCCGTTGAGCGCGTAGAGCTCGTCGACCTCGCCGACGTCGGTGGCCTCGGTGCGGTCGCAGACGTCGCCGAGCTTCGCCAGGTCCATCCGCGAGTAGTGGGGGAGGGCCTCGCCGACCGCCAGCGGTTCCAGGGCCAGGCGCACCTGGTAGACGTCGATCACCTCGCGGGCGGAGAACTCGCTGACCACGAAGCCGCGGAAGGAGACGGCGCGGACCAGCCCCTCCTGGGCGAGTCGCTGCAGGGCGTCGCGGACCGGGGTGCGGGAGATCCCGAGGTGGGCGGCGAGTGGGATCTGCGGAAGTTTCTGATTCGGCTCGAGACGGCCGTCGCAGATCGCGTCGCGGAGGGCGTGGTAGACGGCGTCGACGAGCGGCTCGTCGTTGCGGGCGCCGTCGAGCGACAGGTCGATCTTGGGGAGCTCCTCCTCAGCCGTGCCGATAGTGCGCCGCAGTCTAGCGCAATGGATTTGATGCATGCAAACCGCTCTGTAGGCGTCTGCGGTGCGGATCGTACACATTGTATTCAGTCCGCTATAGTGCGCTCGCCAGGCAAAACGAGACCGTCGTGTCGGAGAGGACCCCTGACTCCATGAACCCATCCGTTACGCGAATGCCACGAGTGATCGCCTACGACGCCGGCGGCACGATGACCGACAGCTTCCTGGTCGACGAGACCGGCTCCTTCGTCGTCGGCAAGGCCCAGACCACGCCCGAGGACGAGTCGCGGGGACTGCTTTCCTCGACCGAGGACGCGCTCTCGCAGTGGGACGTGACCGCGGAGACGGCCTTTCCCTCGATCGTCTCCGGCGTCTTCTCCGGGACCGCGATGCTGAACCGGCTGTTGGAGCGCAAGGGCCTCGCGATCGGCTGCATCGTCTCCGGCGGCCTCGAGGACTACCTGCGCCTCGAGCGCGGCCTGCAGACGTGGCTCGGCATGACCTACGCCGACCGCCTCCACGTCACCACCCACTTCCACAACGAGCCGCTGGTCCCGCGCGAGCGGATGAAGGGCGTGCGCGGCCGCCTCGACCTGTTCGGCAACGAGGCGATCCCGCTCTACGAGGACGAGGTGCGCGCCGCCGCCACCGAGCTGCTCGACGACGGCGTCGAGGGGATCGTCGTCTGTCTCCTGCAGAGCTTCGCCAACGACGCCCACGAGCGCCGCGTCGGCGAGATCGTCGCCGAGCTGCAGGCCGAGCGGGGCACGTCCGTGCCGGTCTTCCTCTCCTCGCGCCTGTACCCGCTGCGCGGCGACTTCCCGCGGCTCAACTCGACCCTGATCGAGGCCTACGCGGCCGAGCCCTCGCGCCACCAGCTCGGCAAGCTCGACCGGGCGATGAACGAGGCCGGCGCCGGCTTCGACCTGCGGGTGATGGCGGCCCACGGCGGCACGATCTCGATCGACTCCTCCGAGCTCGCCCGGACCCTCGTCTCCGGCCCGATCGGCGGCGTCGTCGGCGCTCGCTACCTGGCCGACGCGCTCGGCCTCGAGCGGGCGGTCTGCTCGGACATCGGCGGCACCAGCTTCGACCTCGCCCTTGTCAACGAGGGCGAGCTCTCGATCCGCCAGACCCCGGACATCGGCCGCTTCCTGCTCAACCTGCCGATGGTCGAGATCGAGTCGATCGGGGCCGGCACCGGCTCCTACGTCCGCATCGACCCGACCTCGAACCGGCCCGAGATCGGCCCCGACTCGGCCGGCGCCCGGATCGGCACCGCCTGGCCCGAGGGAGGCGTCGAGACCGTCTCGGTCACCGACCTCAACCTCGTCCTCGGCCGGCTCAACTCCGAGTACTTCCTCGGCGGCGCCGTCACTCTGGACATGGAGCGGGCCCGCGACGCGGTCAAGCGCCAGGTCGCCGATCCGCTCGGGCTCGGGGTCGAGGAGGCGGCCTGCGGGATCGTCGACCTGTTCGAGGAGCAGCTCCGCTACGCGGCCCTCGCCCGCGTCCTCGGCAAGGGCTACTCGGCGGTCGACTACACGCTCTTCTGTTACGGCGGCGGCGGTCCCCTGCACGTCGGCGGCTACACCCGCGGCGCCGGCTACGCCGACGTGATCGTCCCCACCTGGGCGGCCGGCTTCTCGGCCTTCGGCTGCGCCTGCGCCGACTTCTCCTACCGCTTCGACCAGACCCACTCGCTGACGATCAAGCCAGGTCACGAGAGCGAGGTCGAAGGCAAGCTGCGGGCGGCCTGGAGCGTGCTCGCCGAGCGTGGGGTGGAGGCCTTCGTGCGCGGCGGCATCCCGCCCGAGCAGGTCTCGCTGAAACGGATGGTGCGGATGCAGTACGCCGGCCAGCTCAACGACATCGAGGTCGCCGCCAACGAGGACCGTCCCGACGACGTCGGCTCCCTGATCGACCGCTTCGAGCAGCTCTACGCGAAGATCTACGCGGCCGGGGCCAGCTCGCCCGAGCTCGGCTACGCGATCACCTCGGTCGCCGTCGTCGCCTCGGCCCCCGTCGAGAAGCCGGTCCTCCCGGTCGAGGCGCTGACCGACGCGCCGCCCGAGCCGAAGGCGGCCCGGCCGGTCTGGTGGTCGGAGTCGGCCGGCCCGCTCGAGACCCCCGTCTTCGAGCAGGACGACGTCCGCGCCGGCCAGTCGATCGTCGGCCCGGCGATCGTCGAGGCCCCCTCGACCACCCTGGCGGTGCCGCCGGGCCGAACCGCAGAGCTGGACAAGCACCGCATCTTCCACCTCCACGACGCCGCAAAGGACTGACGATGACGACTGCCGCCACGACCGCCCCGCCGACCCGCCTCGACGAGCAGCTCGACCGCCGCGAACGCCAGTTCACCGAGACCGGCGCCTACGCCGGCCTAACCGATCGGCTGGACCTCAAGGAGCAGGAGCCGATCCTCTTCGAGAAGGTCTTCTCGCGGCTGCGCGGCGGCCTCGTCACCGCCCGCGAGACGGCGCTGAACATCTCCGCCAGCCCGATCGTCAAGGAGCTCGGCGAGCTCTGCTTCGCCGTCTACACGCCGGAGGGCGACTCGGTGGCGCTCTCGACCGGGGTGATCGTCCACGTCCACACGATGTCGGACGCGATCAAGTACATGATCCGCGAAGGCTACGAGGACGACCCGGGGATCAACCCGGGCGACGTCTTCTGCAACAACGACTCGCTGATCGGCGACGTCCACAACGCCGACGTGCAGACGATCGTGCCGATCCACGTCGACGGCCGCCTGGTCGGCTGGGTCGCCGGCGTCACCCACGTGATCGAGATCGGCGCCAGCACCCCGGGCAGCTTGCCGCTCGGCCCGATCTCCCGCTTCGAGGACGGGATCGACATCCCCGCCCGCAAGATCGGCGCCGAGGACAAGCTCTTCAAGGACCACGTCCTGGCCGCCGCCCGCGGCACCCGGCTGCCGAAGTACTGGACGCTCGACGAGCGCACCCGCCTGGCCGGCTGCCTGCTCGCCCGCCAGCAGGTCGAGTCGCTGATCGACGACGTCGGGGTCGACACCTACCTGCAGTTCTGCGCCGAGCTGATCGAGGACGGCCGCCGCTCCTTCCGCTCCAGCCTCTTCGCGATGACGGTGCCGGGCCGCTACCGGGCCCCGGCCTTCTCGGAGATGACCCTGGGCAGCGAGTCGCTGATGCCCGAGCACGCCCGCGTCGACACGATGATGCACGCCCCCGTCGAGGTCCGGGTCACCCCGGACGCCCGGCTCGAGCTCGACCTCGAGGGCGCCTCGGCCTGGGGCTACCACTCGGCCAACTGCACGACCGCGGCGATGCAGGGCGGGCTCTGGGTGCTGCTGACCCAGACGCTGCTCGCCAACGACAAGATCAACGACGGCGCCTACTACACGATCTCGACCAACTTCCCGCCCGGCAGCTGGTCCAACCACCAGAACCCGCAGGCCTCGACCGGCTCGCCTTGGCGCTTCCTCGTGCCGAGCTTCACCGGGGTGCTGAAGTCGCTCTCGCAGAGCCTCAACGCGCGCGGCTTCGTCGAGGAGGTGCTGGCCCCATACGCGATGTCGGCCAACACCTTCCAGGGCGGCGGCATCGACCACCACGGCCAGCAGGCGGCGATCACCAACTTCTCGATCTCCTGCGTCGGCGGCGGCGCCCGGATGTTCACCGACGGGCTCGACTACGCGGCGGCGATGTGGAACCCGCAGGGCGACATGGGCGACTGCGAGGTCTGGGAGATCAACGAGCCCTTCCTCTACCTGGGCGCCTCGGTGAAGCCCTCGACGGCCGGTCCCGGCCGCTTCCGTGGCGGCTCCGGCTGGGAGAGCCTGCGGCTCTGCTGGGGGACCGAGTTCTTCGAAACCCAGAACATCGGCAACAGCCGGATCACCATGCAGTCCGGCCTCTGGGGCGGCTACCCCGGCGCGACCGGCTACCGCCACAACGTCCGCGCCACCAACATGTTCGAGCTGGCGGGAGGGCTCCTGCCCTACCCGGTCCGCGACGGCAACCCGGAGGAGTCGCAGATCGACGCCCTGGTCGAAGGCGACTCCGAGTTCGACCAGCGGACGCTGACGATGCCGAACCAGATGCGCAGCGGCGACCTCTACCTCTCGCCGATGCGCGGCGGCTCCGGGGTCGGCGATCCGATCGAGCGCGACCCCGCCGCGGTCGCGGCCGACGTCGCCGGCGGCTACCTGATCCCGCGCCTGGCCGAGTCGGTCTACGGGGTCGTGGTCGGCGAGGACGGCGCCGCCGACCTGGCGGCGACCGAGCGGCGCCGGGCCGAGCTGCGGCGCGACCGCGAGCTGGCGGCGCGCCCCTTCCTGCGCTGGTTCGAGGACGAACGCGGCCGGATCGCCGCCCATGCCGAGGACGGGGGAGAGCGCTTCCACCCAGCCGTGCAGCGGATGTACGCGGAGTCGATGCGGCTCTCGCCGAGCTGGGCCGAGGAGTACCGCGACTTCTGGCACCTCGACGCCGACTTCCTCTACGACGCGGCGACGCCGACGGTGGAGATCTCCGAGCGGATGCTGCGCGGCCGCGACCCCGAGGAGCTGCAGCGCCAGCCCCGCACCGAGGTCGAGTCGCCGCTGCCGGAGCGACGCCCGACCGGGGCCGAGCAGGCGATCAACCGCCAGACGCTGGCGGCGCTGCTCGACGGCGAGCTGCCCGACGGCCAGGTCCGCCAGATCCAGTCCGGCTACAAGGACGGCGACCGCTTCGACACCTACCTGGCGATCGTCCAGGCCCGCTGGCCCTTCCCCGAGGACCGGGTGTTGCTGCCCTTCGGCCTGCACCTCTGCATCGTCGAGCTGCCCTCCGGCGAGCGGGTGATCAAGTCCGACTCCGGTCACGTCTTCGGCGACTACCGCAAGAACTGGAAGCGCGGGGCGATGGTGCGGGTGCGGCGCGACGAGGAGGCGATGCTCGAGGTCTTCCCAGACAAGATGCACCCCGACCCGGAGTGGAACGAGATCCGCGAGTACTACGACCCGGTCGACTTCACCCTGCTCGACGTCGAATCGGTGCCGCCCGGCTACCCAGCGGTCCACGACTTCCTGCCCGAACTCGAGGTCTTCTACCGCGACTGGCTGGGCCGGGAGCTGTAGGGCCGTGGCTACCGCGGGCAAGGCGATCGGGGTCCGCTGGGACCCGCGCTGGGCGCCCGAGGAGGCGCCGGAGATCGCCCGCTGGGTCGAGCAGCTCGGCTACGACGAGCTCTGGATGGTCGAGGACTGCTTCTCGAGCGGTGGTCTGACGATGTCGGCGGTGGCGCTCGCCAGCACCGAGCGGTTGGCGGTCGGGGTCGGCCTGCTGCCGGCCGCGGTCCGCAACCCGGCGATCGCGGCGATGGAGATCGGCGCCCTCGCCCGTCTCTACCCGCACCGCTTCATGCCCGCCTTCGGCCACGGCGTCGACGCCTGGATGCGCCAGATCGACGCCCGCCCCAGGGGCCGGCTGACGCTGCTGGAGGAGACCGTCGCCGCGGTCCGCTCGCTGGTCCGCGGCGAGCGGCTCGACCGGCAGGGCCGCTTCGTCAAGCTCAGCGAGGTCGAGCTCGAGCACCGGCCGAAGGCGCCGCCGCCGATCCTGGTCGGCACCACCGGCCCGCGCGGGCTCGCCCTGGCCGGCCGGGTCGCCGACGGCATCGTCATCCCCGAGGTGGCGACCCCCGACGCCGTCGCCTGGGCCCGCGGCCTCGCCGCCGCCTCGGGCGGGCCCGGCCGCACCGTCGTCTACTCCTACCTCAGCCTCGACCGCGAGGAAGCGGCCGGGCTCGAGGCGGCGCGGCCCCTGGTCGAGCGCTGGATGCAGAGCGGCGACTTCCCCGACATGGCCGAGCGCGCCGGGCTCGGCCGCGACGGTCGCGCCGAGCTCGACGACGCGACCCTGCGCTCGCTGGCGGTCGCCGGCGATCCCGCCAGCGGCACCGAGACGGTGCGCGGGCTCTGGGGCGCTGGCGCCGACGCCGTGGTGCTGCTGCCGCGGGGCGGCGACGCCCGCGAGCAGCTGCGCCTCTTCGCCGAGGAGGCGATGCCGGGGTTGCGGGGATGAGCGAGATATTTGCATCCAATGAGTTCATGGCTTATGGTGGGGACCATGAGCTTTGGGCCCCTCGAGATCGGCATCGTCGTCCTCATCGTCCTGCTCCTCTTCGGCGCCAAGAAGCTGCCGGAGCTGGGCTCTTCGCTGGGCAGCGGCATCCGCGAGTTCGGCCACGGCATCAAGGGCGAGAAGGAGATCGAGCCCGGCGACGCCGAGGAAGACACCGCCAAGGCCGACCCCTCCTCCGACAAGGAACCCAGCATCAAGGGCTGATCCCGAGCGGGGGTGGGCGGCGGTGAGCCGCTTCTGGCACCCCTTCTCGAACCTGGCCGAGACCGAGGCCGCGGAGCTGGTCCTCGTCCGCGGCGAGGGCGCCAGCGTCGAAGACGCCGAGGGCAACCGCTACTTCGACGCCACCGCTGCCCTCTGGTACTGCGCGGCCGGCTACGGCCGCGAGCCGATTGCCAGGGCGATCGGCGAGCAGGCGGCGCGACTCTCCTCCTACAGCTGCTTCGGCAACTACGCGACCGACACCACCCTGACCCTCGCCGAGCGGCTGGCGGCTCGCCTCCCCGTCGACGACGCCCGCGTCTTCCTCACCAGCGGCGGCTCCGACGGCGTCGACAGCGCCGCCAAGATCGTCCGCCGCCACTTCGCCCTGCTCGGCCAACCAGAGAAGACGACGATGATCGCCCGAGAGGGCGCCTACCACGGCACCCACGCCTACGGGACCTCGCTGGGCGGGATCGCCGGCAACCGCGAGGGCTGGGGACCGCTGGTCGGCGACGTCGCCCACGTGCCGCCCTTCGACGTCGAGGCCCTGGCGGCGACGATCCGCTCGCTCGGCTCCGACCGCGTCGCCGCCTTCTTCGTCGAGCCGGTGATCGGCGCCGGCGGCGTCTTCCCGCCGCCCGAGGACTACCTGCGCCGGGTGGCGACGCTCTGCCGCGAGCAGGGCGTGCTGCTGGTCTGCGACGAGGTGGTGACCGGGGTCGGTCGCCTCGGTGCCTGGTCGGCCTCCGAGCGCTACGGCGTCCGTCCCGACCTGATGATCCTCGCCAAGGCGCTCACCTCCGGCTACCAGCCGCTCGGCGCCGTCGTCGTCTCCGGCGCGGTCGCCGAGCCCTTCCGGGCCGGCGCGGGGGAGATGCTCAAGCACGGCTACACCTACTCCGGCCACGCCACCGCCTGCGCGGCGGCCCTCGCCAATCTCGACCTCTTCGAAGAGGAGGACCTGTTCGCCCGCGTCCGCGCCCTGGAGGCGAGGCTCCCCAACCTGCTCGGCCCCCTCGCCGACGTTGACGGCATCGCCGAGATCCGCACCATCGGCCTCACCGCCGCGATCCAGCTCGACCCCCTGCGCTTCTCGGCCGCCGGCCGCGACCCGGCCGAGGTCGTCGACGCCTGCCGCCGCCGCGGCCACCTGACCCGCCTGCTCGCCTGCGGAGCCCTCCACTTCTCCCCGCCCTTCGTCGCCAGCGAGGAGCAGATCGCCAGCTTCGCCGCGGCGGTCGCCGACTCGGTCGAGGAGGTCGTCTCCTCGCCGGCGCCGCTCGAGTCCAGCTGACCAAGGTGGCGCGAGAGGGACGGATCTCTAGGAGGTCAGGGCGCGGGCGATGGAGCGGGCGTCGAAGCGCATCAGGCGCAGCTGGCCGGAGAGCTCGGTGCGGTAGCCGGTGAAGAAGAGGCCGGGGGCAGAGGGGTGCTGGCGGCCGCCGCTGACCAGCGGCGTCCCATTGTCGTCGAGCACCCCGAGATGGCCGACCAGAGGCTCCAGTCCGCGGCGGTAGCCGGTCGCCGCGATCACGACGTCGGGCTGGACCCGCGAGCCGTCGGCGAGCAGCACATCGTCACCGTCGAAGCCGTCGACGGCGGCGACGATCTCGATCCGTCCCGCCTTGACAGAGTCCACGAATCCGTCGTCGAAGATCGGCGACCGGTGCCGCTCGGCCAATGCCGTCGCCGCGCCAATCGGGGGGCGCGGCAGCCCATAGCGCGAAAGGCTCCCGGCGATCATCCATTCGACCATGGCGCCGAGCCTGTCGGCGACGCGCAGCGGCAGGTAATGGAGGGCTACGCCCGGGACCTGGATCGGGGTGCCGAGCCACTTGCGCCGGACGATGTGCGGAGGGGTTCGGCACGCCACCGTGACCCGAGCCGCGCCGCCGGTGGCGATCAGGTGGGCCACCTCCGAGCCGGTTACCCCCGGGCCGACGACGAGCACGTCCTTGCCCCGGTAGGGCCCTGGGTCGTGGTAGGCAGCGGCGTGGATCAGCTCGCCACCGAAGCCCTCCACTCCCGGCCAGTCGGGCATGTGGGCGTCGTGGTCGAAGCCGATCGCGATCACGACCGCGTCGGCCTCTAAGGCGTCGCCGCTCGTCTCGACGCGCCAGGCGCCGTTGGGGCGGTCTACCCGACGGACCTCGGTGTCAAAGCGGACCTCCAACTTCCGATCGGCCGAGTAATCCTCGAGGTACCGGATCCAGTCGTCGCGAGAGGGAAACTCTCCGTAGCGGCGTACCGACGCACGGTACCCGGGCATCGTCGACATCCAGCCGGTCGTGTTGAGCCGCAGCGCCGGATAACGCGATCGCCAGCTCGCCCCGACTCGGTCCGAGCGCTCCAGGATCACGGGATCGAGACCGCCCCGGCGCAGACTCGCCGCAGCGCTCAGCCCAGCCACCCCGGCTCCGCAGACCACCACCTTTCCCATCTGCCGATCCTAGTGCGTGGACCCATGAGTACACAGATCTTTTTCGCCCTATGTAGCGGGGAAGGCTTTGAAACTACGACCTTCGGGTTATGAGCTTGATCTGTTGGGTCGGCTGGACCACGTGGAGCTAGATTTCAAGCGGAATTCGCGAGATCAAGCTACGTGGAGATCGGCTGGAATCTGTGGGGCTTCTTGCCCCATTTCTTGCCCCAGCACCCGACGAACCCGTGTCTACGTGAGGCCTTGCTCGCCGTCATCCCAGTCGGCTGGCCCATCTCCATCCCTCGGCCTTTTCGAGCTCCTCTGCCTCCGCATACGCCTCTTCAGCTTCCCTGGTTCAGCCCTGCCTGCCCAGCATCCTGCCGAGGTTGAAGGCGGCCCACCGACACCTCGCTCCGCCGATTCCCGATAGGCAACCTCCGGACCCTCCTCGCGCAAAGCAGCAGTGTTTCTACGGCCGGCCTAGGACACGTAGGCCTTGCGCACCATCGCGGCCGTCCATCGGTTCGTACCGTGGGCCGGGAGGACACCTTTCCTGTTCAGGACCTCGGCGATCTCGACGAGGGACTTGCCTTTCGCGAGCAGCGTCCCGATCTGCTTCCGCCATCCATAGTCCCGCTTGTTGCAATGGATGTGGGCAAGTCGAACGTTCTCGGGGCGGAGGTGCCCGCCGGCCGACTTGAGGACCGGATAGTGGTCGGGCGAGGGGGCCCACTTGGTGCGTGGCGTCGTGACCTGATCGAACTCGCCGCGCCCCTTGTGGTGGTAGCACTGCGGCATCTCGCACTTCAGGGCGAGGAGCTGGCCGCGCTCGGCCATCTGAACGAGGACACCCTTCACACCAAGCTCGCGGAGCTGGTCCGCGACTGAGCTATCCGCGCTGCCGGCGCCAGCTGCTGCCTTCGCCATCGAGTCACCTTTCTCGTGTAGTCGCCCTATTGGGCTTCGTGCATACGTCACGTAGAGCGTCGCCCTTCGGCGACTGACGACGTCGCCACCCAAACCTTCGCCCGTCCAGTATCCCCCAGGCGATCCCAGGACGGTCCGATTATGAGCTTGATCCGTTGAATCGGCTGGACTACGTGGAGCGCGGTTTCAAGCGGTTTTCGCGAGATCGAACTACGTTGAGATCGCTGGAATCTGTGGGGCACCTTGCCCCATTTCTTGCCCCAGCGAAAGCCGCTGGTATACCTGGGTATACTTGCTGCATGGCAAAGGTCATGGTCTCCCTTCCAGACGATCTCCTCGCCGAGGTGGACGCCGAGGCGCGCCGTGGCGGCACGACCCGCAGCGCTGTCATGCGGGATTTCGCCGACGCGGCGCTGCGCCGCCGCCGTGAGGGCCGGGCGGCAGCGATGAGATCGTTGCTCAACGACGCCTCGCCCCATGGCGGCCGCGCCGCGGAGCAGGTAAAGGCAACGCGGCCCGGTTCGTGACGACGCTGCTCCTCGACGCGAGCGTCCTACTCGCGGCCTTTGATCCCGAGGACGATCTCACGACCCAGCTCGAGCCCTACTGGAAGACGACGAGGCTACTCTCGCCACGCTTGATCTCGCCCGCTATGAGGTCGCCAATGTCGCCGTGCGAGCGTGGCGCGCACCGAAGTCCGTGGCACCACTGCTTGCCGCAATCGAGAGGCTCGCTAGCGACGGCGGCGTCCTCATATCCACGGACAGCCTCCTAGCGCGAGCAGCAGAGCTCGCCGAGCGTCACACGATCTCCGTCTACGACGCCGCCTACGCAGCCGCCGCCGGCGATGCCGGGCATCGCCTCGTCAGCTGCGACGAGCGTGATCTGGTCTCGAAGGGCCTCGCAATACTCCCTACGAATGCGCGATCGACGTAAGCACTGCTGATTAACCCGATCGCCCCTACTTTCCCAGGCATCAGCTCGAGCGAGGGCGTGCGATGAAGATGATGAAAGCTGCCGCGGTGCTCACGACCAACTGAGCAAGATCTTCGTCGGCTTCCACTTGCCGATCCCCCAAACCATGTGAACTGCCCTGCTGGCCTCTGACAGCCGGCACTAGATTCATGAGCCGCACCAAGCTCTCCGCCGCTCCCTCGGCGTAGCTGGGGATCAACCCTTGTTTTCGCGCCTCCACAATGAGGGAGCTGGCAGTACCGCTCGACTGGCACGTCGCAAGTTTGAGAACGCTCTCCAACGCGGCGTTGGCATTCGTAATCGCGTCGCGCCACGCACCCGCTCGGTAGCACTCGAGAGCCCTACGGAACTCAGCATCAGCGTTCGCGTAGTCCGAATCGGCGAGCAACGTCATCGCCGGCTCAACCGCGAGCTCATGGGTCGCCGAGGAGTCGAAGCGAACCAACTCTCCCTCGCTCCAGCGATATCCGATTCCTTCCTCCTCGCAAATCTCGTTGAAGCGGTCGGTGATCGCGCGAATGTCGCTAGTGATGTCGCCCATAACCAGCCCAGCGGTAAGAAGCTCCGTCACCTTCTGGACCGTTGCGTCCCCCAAGTCGAGCACTTCGAAATCGGAGCAGCGATCGAGGTGGGCCGCGAGCTGTCGCCGCGGGTGACGGGCCTCGGATGAGGCGACGAGTCCCTCCGTAAGGCTCAGCGGAACGAGGATGCTGCGACCATATGCCTCAGCCAAGTCAGCGCAGAACGAGCGCAGACTTTCGTCGATTGGATTCTGGACTTCGCCCATGGAGGTTCCCCATTCGCAGCGGTGCAACGCCTCGATGGACCACCCCTGAACGCGCGTACGAAAAGAGGCAGGGAACCGATTAGAACCAAGAGACGCGTGGATCGGATCAGGAGGTTGCACAAACCCCTGCTTCCGCTGCCATAGCTTGATCGGCATGGACGTTGAGGATAAGCCCCCCACTAACCGGCGCAATTGCAACGGCCTACCCCGTGGTGTTCGTGGAGGCCAGTGTGAGCCTGAGGTGGGGACCGCCGATAATGCGCCGATGCCTCCTACCTTGCTCCGTTCAGCGGCCCTGATCGAAGGACTGCGTCTGGAGGATGCATTGCCAATAGGGGCACTCGTCGTCGCGCCGGTTCCCCATGAGGGCGGGTTCGCAGGACGCGAGTTGCGCCAGACCTTCAACAACTTGCTGGCTGCGCATGACTTCGTGTCCGAGTTCGATCAACCGGGTTGGGCCATGCAGCTCGCGACGCGCCGGCGGCTGGCGTTCGTGGCAACGCCGCCGGTAGAGATCGAACAAGTTGTGCCCTCCTCAATGGAGGCAACTCGGACGCTCGCTCGCCTCGTGGACGCGCTGGCGCTTACGCACGGTGGCGCACCACGGATCTTCGCGGCCGCCAACGAGTTCAGCTCAGACGGCGGGGGGTCATGGCGCACGCTTGCCCTAATGGCTGGCAGCGGCACTCACCCAGGAAATATTCTCGAGCGACTACTTCCGGATGGCGACTTGATTGCCGCAATCGAGCCCCGCGACATCTGGGCACGGGCCGAGGAAAACCCTCTCGTTGCCCTCTGGCTGTCGCTCTATCGCGGTATTTCGGCACAGAGCAGATGGGACGTTCGTGTACTCAGAGCATGTTCTCTTCTTGAGGCGATCGGACGAGAGCGAATCGACCGCGATATCGCCCTCGTCGACGGGTCCGGCGAGGCCCTGCTTAATCACGACGGCAGCCAGGCCACCACGGGCCAGCTCCGCGGACTGATGTACATGTTGGTGCGCGATGCCCTTGACACCGTCCTCTCATCACCGCGCGCGCTTTTGACGCACGATTCGAGATCGCTCTGGGACGAGATCGGTGTCTGGGCAGATGTTCGCAACATGGTCGCCCACGAGGGCCAGTGGCTCCCCCCGGGGCTACCAAGCACTCTTGTAGGAGCGCAACGGCGATCAGCCGCGGCCCTGGATTTTGCAGGTCGCGGAGATAGCTACGACGCTGGCGCCTGCCGCTATGCCGACGCGGTCATGGCCGGCGCCGAGACGGTGCTCCGAGCCATTTGCAGAACATGACGCCTGCATCCCTCATTGGCGTACTAGGTGACCGTAGATCAGCTCGATTCGCTCAGCAGTCTGCCGCGCCGTAAAACCGAGACGGCGCATGACGCAAGCCTGCACCAGCGCGACTCCGCGGGCGATGCTAGGTATGGCGTTGTCGTAGACGTCTTGGGTTGAGTAGCCATACCGCGGCTTATTTAGATGCGCAAAATGGTTCCGGCTGGCAACGAAGAGTTGGCGCCGCGCTTCGCTGAAACCGGTGGTGCTCTCCGGCACTCCGGAGAGATGCTGAAGATGGGCAATACGCTCGAGCAGGGAGGGCCCACGCTGCTTTTCGTTCGGATTCTTGCGCTTGTACGTGCGCCTCCAGATGGGGTCGTAGAGGCTCCGGTGGTACGTCTCCAGGGTGCTCGCGACGCTCAGCAACCTGGCGTGGGAGTACTTGTCCTCGTTGATTGATTCCGCGAAGTACTGAAGGGCCGGCGACACACGGGCGTGTAGCGCAAACCATCGCTGCAAGGCTGCGCGAAAGTCGGGGATGTCAAGAGCGTAGAAAAGAAGCTGCCGATCTGGTCGCGGCCAATCGCGGGTGGGCGGGTCGATTCGAGTCTCTAGCACGACGGCGGGCCGCTGCCTGCCGATGGTGACTGACTCATAGACGAGCGCGTCCGGAACGCCGCCTGCAATGACAAGCAGGTCGTGCAAGGGCGTCACATAGTCTTCGTGTAGTTCTCGAAGGGTCTTGCGCTCCTCAGGGATCACAGCGATGTCAATCGTCGTGCGGATCACCCGATTCGGTCTGCGAGGCGTGAGATCCGAGTGCATCCTCGGCTCAAAGCGAACCTCGGCGTCGCCGAGCGCTACGCGCTTACCACGGGGAACCTTCCAATGGACACCGCACTCTCGGACTTGGAAGCGGCGGTCCATGAGCATCGGGGTGCGGCCAAATCCCGTGATCGGCATCCACTCGTGGAGGTTCGCCGTCCGCATAACGAGGCGCTTCCACCGATCATCCTCTGCGTAGTGTCGGAAGAGGACCAGGCGCCGCGAGGTCAGCCTCAACTGCGGAGGCCCCGATCCGAAGCTTGATGACCTGAAGTATGCGTGCGGCAAAGTGACCTTCGTGCCAGTGCCCGAAGTCCCGTGGACGGTCAACGGCCCGTCCGAGTGGTTGGAGCCGTGCCAGATCCCAGGCCATTCCCTCGAAACGTTGATAAGCCAAAGCTCGGCCCCGTCTGCCCGCGACCAGCGGAGCACTCCAGCCGCCGTCGTGTTCTCCCGCCCGGCAATCCAAAAATTTCCCCGGATCTGCTCGCCTTGCTCAAGAAGCACCTGCTCTTTCGACAGGAACGCGTCTTGGTTTCCGTCCCCCACTCAGCGAAGTGTGACGACCAGCTCGGAATTGACCGAAATCGGTAAGCGAAGAAGGGTGTCGATCTGGTGGGCTATGAGCCCCTGGATCGACCTCTCTCAGACCTCACCTTGCCCCATGGCCGATTTTGCACCCTGTTGTCTGTAAGACAACAAAACTAAAAGCCCCGCATTTGCGGGGCTTTTGTCCTATAGCGGGGGCAGGATTCGAACCTGCGACCTTCGGGTTATGAGCCCGGCGTCCCAACCCGCCACCGTGCTCAAATCGCTTCGTAACGAACCACGGCTCCGTCCTCGACCTCCCGAACCCGCCCCTCATTCACGAGCAGATCCGTGTGCCCGATCACCTCGGAGAGCGTCAGGAAGGCCTGGGTCACCGCGACGTTGCCCCAGATCGCCTGGGCCAGCTCGAAGCCGGTCCGGGGCTCGGCCTCGGCGATCAGCTTGTAGATCTTCTCTTTGCGGCGCTCGTGGCCGGCCAGGCGGGAGTCGATCAGGGCGACGTGGTCGGTGACCGGGTCGCCGTGGCCGGGGAGGACGATCTCGGCCGGCATCTCGCGGGTCTTGCGGAGGGACTCGATGTAGGTGACGAGGGCCTGGACGCGCTCGGTGGAGCCGTCGAGCGGGCGCGAGATCAGGGGGTTGGAGGAGATGTGGGGGAGGAGGTGGTCGGCCGCGATGAGGATCTGCCGCTGCTCGTCCCAGAAGAGGGTGTCGGAGGGGCTGTGGCCCGGCCGGTGCAGGACTTCGAGGTCGCGGTCGCGGAAGCTCATCGTCTCGCCGTCGGCGAGCGGTCGGGTCACCTCGACGTGCGAGCCCCAGTTGCGGAAGCTGCGCGAGACGCTGCGCAGCGCCACCGTCACTTCCTCGGGGATGCCGCTGCGCAGCATCAGCTCGACCGCGAAGGCGTCCTCGGCCTCGGCGTCGCCGGCGAAGTCGGCCAGCCGCGCCGCGGCGACGCCGAGTGCCGCCACCTCGGCTCCGGAGTGGTCGACGACGATCTCGACCAGGCCGAGGTGGTCGATGTGCTGATGAGTGACGATCACCAGCTCGATGTCGTCGATCGAGTGGCCGCGGGCGGCGAGCTGGGTGCCGAGCTCGTCGAGCGCCTTGCCGGAGTTGGGGCCGGTGTCGACCAGGGTCAGCGGCTCGTCCTCGATCAGGTAGCAGTTGACCCGCCCGACCGCGAACGGGGTCGGGACCTGCAGGCGGTGGATGCCGGCCAGGGCCGCCTGCTCCAACGCGGCCTCTGGGGTCAGCTCGGTCACGCCCGGATCAGCCCGAGGACCTCGTCGCGGCGCCGCTCCATGTCCTCGCGGGAGACCAGCGACTCGAGGTTGAGCCGCAGCAGCGGCTCGGTGTTGGAAGGCCGCACGTTGAAGTGCCAGTCCTTGTAGTCGACCGAGATCCCGTCGAGGCGGGTGATCTCGCCGTCCGAGTACTTGGCCGCGATCTCCTCCATCTTCGCCACCTGGTCGGCGACCTCGGAGTTGATCTCGCCGGAGATGAAGTACTTGGAGCGGAACTCGTCGATCAGCTCGCCGAGGGTGCGGCCGTCCAGCGAGAGCAGCTCCAGGACCAGCAGGGCCGGGATCGTCCCCGAGTCGGCGTTCCAGAAGTCGCGGAAGTAGTAGTGGCCGGAGACCTCGCC
>Ga0190271_10000261_pt1 | contig 26123 bp, 22 predicted proteins | sample Popmic356T_FD_133747 | JGI IMG/M metagenome (GOLD analysis project Ga0190271, IMG submission 133747) | Populus adjacent soil microbial communities from riparian zone of Weber River, Utah, USA - 356 T | ecosystem: Environmental > Terrestrial > Soil > Riparian zone | place: USA: Utah | collected...
CCCGTGCTGGTGTCAGCGGGCATCGACCTGCTCGTCATCCAGGGCACGATCATCTCCGCGGAACGCGTAGCGCAGGACACCGAGCCCCTCAATCTGAAGACGTTCATCTCCGAGCTCGACGTGCCGGTGGTCGCAGGCGGTGTGCTCGACCACCGCACCGCGCTGCACCTGATGCGCACCGGCGCCGCTGGGGTGATCGTCGGCTACGGCTCGACCAGCGGGGTCACCACCAGCGACGAGGTGCTGGGCATCAGCGTGCCGATGGCCACCGCCATCGCCGACGCCGCGGCGGCGCGCCGGGAGTACCTCGACGAGACCGGGGGACGGTACGTGCACGTGCTCGCCGACGGCGACATCCACACCTCCGGCGACCTCGCGAAGGCGATCGCCTGCGGCGCGGACGCCGTGGTGCTCGGCACGCCGCTGGCCTCGGCGGCCGAAGCGCTTGGGGGAGGCTGGTTCTGGCCCGCCGCGGCCGCGCACCCGTCGCTGCCGCGCGGCGCGCTGCTTCAGGTGGCCGCCGGTGAGCGACCGTCCCTGGAGCAGGTGCTGACCGGCCCGTCCGACGACCCGTTCGGCTCGCTCAACCTGGTCGGCGGTCTTGGCAGGTCGATGGCCAAGGCCGGCTACTGCGACCTCAAGGAGTTCCAGAAGGTCGGGTTGACGGTCGGGAGCTGACCTGCGGCCGTGCCGAACGTGAAGGTGTCCTCACGTTCGCGCCTGACTGGGAAGGCACCGTCACGCTGGCCGCCGCGCGGCGCGGGGTGAGGCCATCCGCCGGGCACGGGCTGCGCGCACTCTGCGCCGGATCTCGTCGGGCTGGTCGTCGGCGAGCACCCGCACGATGATCCACCCTCGTCGCTGTGCGATCTCGAGCCGCTTGACGTCCCAGCTGTACTGCGAGCGACTGGTCCGGTGCTGCTCGCCATCGTATTCGACGGCGACCATCAAGTCGGGCCATCCCATGTCGAGGTATGCAACCACCGAACCGTTGTCGCCGAGCACCGGGATCTGGGTCTGCGGCGGCGGCAGCCCGTCATCCACCAGCAGGAGTCTCACATAGGTTTCTTTCGGGGACTGCGCCCCACCGTCGGCTGACTGAAACACTCGGCGGGCCTCGACGATTCCCCGTCGGCCGCGATACCTCTCGGCAAGCTGCTCGGCGTCGGCGATGTTCAGCCCTGTTGCCCGCATCAGCGCGTCCACTGCCGCCGTCGCCCCCAGGCGAGGATGCCAGCACGCCAGATCCAGAGCGGTGCGCTCCGGCGTCGTCACCGCCATTCCGTCGATCAGGACCACCTCGTCGTCGCCGGTACGGTCACCCCAGATGAGGAGCCCCTGGAGGCGGTGGCGGTTGCCGTGGATCAGCTCCACCGGCGATGCCGCGTCGACCCACTTGCTGCCGTGGACGGCTGCTGCCGATCGGCCGGCGATGATCGCCTGGCGTCCCGACCACAGCCAACCCGCCCGGGCACGGGTCGCGGCGGTGACCTCCTCGTCGGCGTGGACGTAGACGTCCCGAAATACCCGTGTGTAGTTGCGCTGCAGCTCTCCCCACGACATACCTGCAGCGACGGCCGCGCTGCCCACGAATGGTTCCCCCATGGCGCGAGTGTGCCGACGCGCTCTGACACCGGCGGCCGGCGCCGGGGGTGCACGGTAGCGAGCGTGAAGGTGACGTCACGCTGAGACGCGGGCGTGTGGGCACCTTCACGCTCGGCAACCGGGAGCATAGGGTCGCCTGCTAACACCTTACCGACGGGTAAGTTCATACTGTGGTGATGAAGCCTGACTACGACGTCGTCATCATCGGCTCGGGATTCGGCGGCAGCGTGAGCGCCTTGCGGCTCACCGAGAAGGGCTACCGGGTCGGCGTGCTCGAAGCCGGTCGACGGTACGCCGACGACGATTTCGCGAAGACCTCGTGGAACCTGCGCAAATTCCTGTGGGCACCCCAGTTCGGTATGTACGGCATCCAGCGCATCCATCTGCTGCGCAACGTGATGATCCTGGCCGGCGCGGGTGTCGGCGGCGGATCGCTCAACTACGCCAACACGCTGTACGTGCCATCGGAGCCATTCTTCAAGGATCCGCAATGGAAGGGCATCACCGACTGGCGGGACGAGCTGATGCCGCACTACGACCAGGCGCAGCGGATGCTCGGCGTCGTGACGAACCCGACGTTCACCGACGCCGACCGGATCATGAAGGCGGTCGCCGACGACATGGGTGTCGGTGACACCTTCGTCGCCACTCCCGTTGGCGTGTTCTTCGGCACCGACGGCGAGAAGACGCCGGGTAAACACGTCGCGGATCCTTACTTCGGCGGCGCAGGACCCGCCCGCACCGGCTGCATCGAGTGCGGATCGTGCATGACCGGGTGCCGGTACGGCGCCAAGAACACACTGGTGAAGAACTACCTCGGGCTCGCGGAATCCGCTGGCGCGCAAGTGCATCCGCTCACCATGGTGAAGGGTCTGCAGCAGCGTGCCGACGGGTTGTGGGAGATCGACACCGCGCACACCGGCGGCAAGCTGCGCAGACGGCGCAAGACGTTCACGGCGCAACACGTGATCCTCGCGGCAGGCACGTACGGCACACAGAAGCTGCTGTTCAAGATGCGCGACAAGGGCAGGCTGCCCAAGCTGTCCGACAAGCTGGGGGTGCTGACCCGCACCAACTCGGAGTCCATCGTCGGCGCGGGCCGGCTCCATGTGAGCGACGATCTCGACCTCACCCACGGCGTGGCGATCACGTCATCGATCCATCCCACGTCGGACACGCACGTCGAACCCTGCCGCTACGGCAAGGGCTCCAACGCGATGGGACTGCTGCAGACACTGATGACGGACGGCACCGGACCGCAGGGCACCGACGTGCCCCGATGGAAGCAGCTGTTCCGCAACGCCGGTGCCGACCCGAAGGGCACGTTGCGGATGCTCAACGCGCGGCGCTGGAGCGAGCGCACGATGATCGCGCTGGTCATGCAGAACCTGGACAACTCGATCACGACGTTCACCAGGAAGACCAAGCTCGGGTTCCGCGTGCTGGACAGCAAGCAGGGCCACGGCGAACCGAACCCGACGTGGATCCCGGCGGGCAATGAGGTCACCCGGCGCATCGCCGAGAAGATCGACGGCGTCGCAGGCGGGACCTGGAGCGAACTGTTCAACATCCCGCTGACCGCCCACTTCCTCGGCGGCGCGGCGATCGGCGACAGTCCGGAACACGGCGTCATCGACGCGTATCAGCGGGTGTATGGGTATCCCACGTTGTCGGTGATGGACGGCGCCGCGATCTCGGCCAATCTCGGTGTGAATCCGTCGCTTTCGATCGCCGCCCAGGCCGAGCGAGCGGCGTCGCTGTGGCCGAACAAGGGCGAGGAGGATCTCCGGCCTGCCCAGGGCGAGCCTTACCGGCGGCTCTCGCCGATCGCTCCGGCGCATCCGGCCGTGCCCGCCGAAGCGCCTGCCGCACTGCGCAGCATCCCGATCGAACCGGTCACCTCAACCGGTTAGACATCCCAGCCGCCTGACCGGTGGCGACCGGCGATCCCACTAGACTGACCAAGTGGACGCTGCAAACCCCCGCCCGGTGTTGGTCGTCGACTTCGGCGCGCAGTACGCACAGCTGATCGCGCGGCGCGTCCGCGAGGCTCGGGTGTACTCGGAGGTCATCCCGCACACCGCCAGCGTCGACGACATCAAGGCCAAGAACCCCCGCGCCGTTGTGCTGTCCGGCGGTCCGGCCAGCGTGTACGCCGACGGGGCTCCGCAACTGGACCCCGCATTGTTCGACCTGGACGTTCCAGTGTTCGGTATCTGCTATGGATTCCAGGCCATGGCGCAGGCGCTGGGCGGAACGGTGGCGCGCACCGGAACCAGTGAGTACGGCCGCACTGAGCTGAAAGTCACTGGCGGGCAACTACACTCCGATCTCCCGGACATCCAGCCGGTGTGGATGAGCCATGGCGACGCGGTCACCGAGGCCCCGCACGGCTTCAATGTGGTGGCCACCAGCTCCGGCGCCCCGGTGGCGGCGTTCGAGGATCGTGGGCGTCGGCTCGCCGGCGTGCAGTACCACCCCGAGGTGATGCACAGTCCGCACGGCCAGCAGGTGCTCGGCCGGTTCCTGCACGAGTTCGCCGGTATCGACGCCACCTGGACTCCTGCCAACATCGCCGACGCCCTCGTCGAGCAGGTGCGTGCGCAGATCGGTGACGGACGCGCGATCTGCGGGCTCTCCGGAGGCGTCGACTCAGCGGTGGCGGCGGCGCTGGTGCAGCGGGCCATCGGTGACCGGCTGACATGCGTGTTCGTCGACCACGGGCTGCTGCGCGCCGGCGAGCGGGCGCAGGTGCAGCGCGATTTCGTGGCGGCGACGGGCGCCAACCTGGTCACCGTCGACGTGGCAGACCGGTTCCTGGAAGCGCTCTCCGGGGTCACCAACCCCGAGGGCAAACGCAAGATCATCGGTCGCGAGTTCATCAGGGCGTTCGAGGGTGCAGTCCGAGATACGTTGGGGCACAGTGACTCCGAGGTCGAATTTCTTGTCCAGGGCACGCTCTACCCCGACGTGGTGGAGTCCGGTGGCGGAACGGGAACCGCAAACATCAAGAGTCACCACAACGTCGGGGGACTGCCAGGGGACTTGAAGTTCAAGCTCGTCGAGCCGCTGCGGCTGCTGTTCAAGGACGAGGTCCGTGCGGTCGGACGGGAACTGGGGCTGCCGGAGGAAATCGTTGCGCGCCAACCGTTCCCCGGTCCGGGTCTGGGTATCCGGATCGTCGGCGAGGTCACCGCCGGACGGCTCGACACCCTGCGCCGGGCCGACGCCATCGCGCGCGAGGAGCTGACCTCGGCCGGGCTCGATCACCAGATCTGGCAGTGCCCGGTGGTGCTGCTGGCCGATGTCCGGTCGGTGGGCGTGCAAGGCGACGGCCGCACCTACGGACATCCGATCGTGCTGCGTCCGGTGTCCAGCGAGGACGCCATGACGGCCGACTGGACGCGGGTGCCTTACGAAGTCCTGGAAAGAATTTCGACGCGCATCACCAATGAGGTGCGTGAGGTCAACCGCGTTGTGCTCGACGTCACCAGCAAGCCGCCGGGCACCATCGAGTGGGAGTGACGGCTACTCGCCGGAAGACTTGATCGAGGCGATGTCCCTGATTGACGCTGTCGGCGCCTAGGTGTTTACTGTGGTATCGAACATATATTCGAACATAGTGTCTGGTTCAGGTGATGCGGGAGGTACTGCTGTGACATTGGCAGTCAGCGTCGGAGGACGTCCGTCGCACCGCGCTGACCAGGTGGAACAGCTGCGCAAGCAGATGGCCACGGTGTCCGAGAAAATGGCCGGCAAGGGGGGTGAAAACCGTCGGGTCGCACCGCTGTCTGCCGAGCTCCCACCAGGTTCCGATTCTTTGCTGCCGATGCCTGATTCGGTGGCTGAGCTGCTTCCCTGCTCTCTACCCCGCGGAACTGTGGCGGTACTTTCGGGTGCCCGGTCACTGCAGCTGAGCATGGTGGCTGCGGTGACGGCCGAGGGCGGTCACGTCGCGATCATCGGCCAGCCCGACATCGGGTTGCTCGCCGCCGTGGAGATGGGAGCGGACCTGAGCAGGATCGCGGTCATTCCCGAACCGGGAGCAGACCCGGTCGAAGTGGCCGCGGTTCTGATGGACGGAATGGATCTGGTAGTCCTTGGCCTCGGCGGTCGGTCAGTGCCTGCGACGCGTGCCAGGGCGGTGGTCGCACGTGCCCGGCAGCGGGGGTGCACGCTGCTCGTCACGGATGGGGACTGGCAGGGAGCCTCCGCCCGACTGGACGCGCACGTCAGCGGCTACGAGGTCGTCGGCGCCGGCCGCGGAACGCCCACCCCGGGATGTGGGCGGATCGGCCGGGTGCGGCTGGCCATGCGGGCCACGGGACGCCCCTTCGGCACGGCCCGTGCGTCAGGCGGCTGAGGTGGCCGGCTCCAGGGTCTTGGCGCTCTGGTGCATGGACTGGCCCGCCGTCGCCGCGGCGGCAGCCGCCGGTCTACCCCCGACGGTGCCGATCGCGGTCACGCTGGCCAACCGGGTCATCGCGTGTTCGTCAGCGGCGCGCGCGGCAGGGGTGCGCCGCGGGCTGCGTCGTCGGGAGTCGCAGGCCCGGTGCCCGGAGTTGCACGTCGTCACCGCCGATCCCGCCCGCGACGCCCGCCACTTCGAGCACATCACGGCCGCGGTGGACGACCTGGTGCCGCGTGCCGAGGTGCTGCGTCCCGGGCTGCTGGTGCTGTCGGTCCGCGGTGCGGCGAGGTACTTCGGTTCCGAGCAGACCGCCGCCGAACGACTGGTCGACGCGGTGGCGGCGGCCGGTGCCGAATGCCAGGTCGGCATCGCCGATCAGTTGCCCACCGCCGTCTTCGCCGCGCGGGCGGGCAGGATCATCGGTCCCGGCGACGACGCGCTGTTCCTGTCGCAGCTGTCCATCCGGCAGCTGGCCACCGAACCGAGCCTGGCGCCGGTCAGCCGTGAGGGACTCGCGGATCTGCTGTGGCGCATGGGAATCCGAACAATCGGGCAGTTCGCCGACCTGCCCCGAAGCGACGTGACCTCCCGGTTCGGGGCTGACGCGATGGCCGCGCACCGTCTTGCCCGCGGTGAGCCCACCCGTGGTCCGTCGGGCAGGGAGCCCGAGCAGGAACTCGACGCGGTGATGGATTGTGACCCGCCCATCGATCGGGTGGACGCGGCGGCCTTCGCCGGGCGCTCACTGGCCAGCGTGCTGCACCGCAGCCTCGAGGCCGCGGGAGTGGGATGCACCAGGCTGGCCATCCACGCCGTGACCGCCAACGGGCGAGAGCTGGAACGTGTCTGGCGATGTGCGGAGCCGCTGACCGAAGACGCCACCGCCGACCGGGTGCGCTGGCAACTGGACGGTTGGCTGAACCGCCGCAACGAAGGCCACCGGCCCGGTGCGCCGGTCACCGTGCTGCGGCTACGCCCGGTGGAGGTGGTGTCGGCGGAGGCCCTGCAGCTGCCGCTGTGGGGTGGTGTTGGTGAGGAGGACAGGCTGCGGGCGCGGCGGGCCCTGGTGCGGGTCCAGGGGCTGCTGGGCCCCGACGCCGTCAAGGTCCCGGTGCTCAGCGGAGGCCGGGGCCCTGCCGAGCGCATCACCCTCACCTCTCTAGGGGATGAACTTGTGCCACAGGCGAATCCGGACCAGCCGTGGCCGGGGCGGCTACCTGAGCCGTCGCCGAGCGTGCTGCTCGACGATCCGGTCGAACTGTTCGACGCCGAGGGCAACCCGGTGCGGGTTACCGTGCGGGGGCTGTTCTCCACGGCTCCGGTCCGGCTGGACGCGCCCGGCCGGACCGGCCGGCTGTCCTGGTGGGCCGGCCCCTGGCCCGTCGACGAACGCTGGTGGGATTCAGCGGCCGCGGGGAGCGGCCGGACGGCCCGCGCGCAGGTGCTGCTCGGCAGTGACCAGGCTCAGGAACCGGTACAGGCTCTGCTGCTGTGCTACCGGCAGCGGCGGTGGTACCTCGAGGGTGTTTACGAGTAAAGCGTAATTGCGCGGTGTCGACCCTGATGGCAGGGTCGTTGTCGTGACCGCCGGCTATTCGGGCACCCCCCAAGCCCGCAAGCTGGGCCTGCGCGAGGGTGCTCGGGTTTCGCTGGTCGATGTGCCCGTGGGGTGGCAGCTTGACGACCCGCCTGCTGTCGTCTTCACCCAGAACGGGCCGGTAGATGTGGTGGTGCGCTTCGTCCGGTCCGCGGCGCAGATCGGTAAGCGATTGCCCCAACTCGAACGTCGCATCTACCCCGATGGGGCGATCTGGTTTGCCTGGCCCCGCCGTGCCGCCGGCCACGCCAGCGACGTCACCGAAGACGCTATCCGGGCTGTGGTACTGGCCGACGGCCTTGTCGATGTCAAAGTCTGTGCGATCGACCAGGACTGGTCGGGTCTGAAGGTGGTATGGCGGCGCAGCGAACGCAACCGCGGTCGCTGACTATCCACCCGGCCTCAACCCTTCGCCGCAAGCTTGTCTGGCGAACGCGCCGACCCGGGAGATGAAGCGGTCGAAGAACGCCGCGGGGTCGACGTCGACACCGATGAGCGCGTTGGGTTCTCGCCCCCATCGACGACTCCAGTCGGCGATGGTCATCCCGCGCGTCAGCGTGCCGGTCAGCTCGACGTCGACCGGCGCGGCACGGTAGCGCACCAACTCGGTGTCCAGCGCCACCGCAGCGGCCAGCGGGTCGTGCAGATGCGCCAGATAGCCCTCACCCTGGTCGTGGTGGAACTCGAAGTAGAACCTCATCGCGTCCTCGAGCGCCCGGATCAGCGGATTGGAGGCCACCGACGCAGTGCCGCGGTCGTCGTGAACGGTCATCGGGGTCGAGGACGAACCGGCGGCAGAAGCCAGCCGGCTCAACAACTCCGGTGTCATCGCGACGTTCTCGGTGAGGTTGAGCCCCAACACGATCGGAAGGTCATCGGCCTCCCCGCTCTCCTGCTTACTGAAAGCCGCGAACACCTCTGCCACCGATTCCGGGTCGACGCTGACGTTCCATTCCGCCACCGGTGTGGTGTTGCCGCGATAGTCGAACGCACCGCCCATGATCACCAGTCGCTTCAGCAGCCGGGGCAGAGATGAGTCTGCGCGCAGTGCCAGTGCCAGGTTGGTCAGGGGTCCGGTGGCCACCCCGATCAGCTCCCCGGGGTGGGCATGCGCGGCCCGTACCCACGCTTCGGCGGCGTCGTATGCGGTGAGGTCCGTGATCGGTGCAGGCAGCCGGGCATAGCCCAGGCCCTGCGGCCCGTGGGTGTCCTCCGCCGTCCGCAGCGGCTCGCGCAGCGGCGTCTCGGAGCCCATCGACACCGGCACGTCGGTGATCCCGCACAGCTCGAGCAGTGCCAGGTTATTCTGGCAAACCTGATGCACGGGAACGTTTCCCGCGGTCGCGGCGATGCCGACGAGGTCGGCGTCGGCGCTGCCGAACAGGTACACCAGTGCCATCGCGTCGTCGACGCCGGTGTCGACGTCGAGGAAGACCGGTTGCCGCACCCCGGTCACCAGTGCACGCCGGGAACCAACCGCACCGCTCTCTTGACCGTGCGCGGGACCCGGAATGCGCGGACCGGTCTCACCGGAGGCTTGGGTCGTCGCTCCGGGGTGTCCTCGGCGACACCCCGCGCCGCAGCCGAATCGGGGTAGCCCAGATACAGCTGGTGCAGCACGCGGCGGGACAGCTTGGGGGTGAAGTACATCCCGATGTCGGAGAGCGTCCCGACAGGTGTGTCGATACGCACGGGTTTCTCCACAAGGCCGCGGACCACCATGGCGGCGGCGTGTTCGGCCGAGATCGGTGGCATCGGGTTGAGCCTACGTGACGGGGCGATCATCGGCGTCTTGACCAACGGCATGTGGATGGTGGTGAACGTGATGTGATCCGAGAGTGTCTCGGCGCCAACGACTTCGGCGAACGCATCCAAGGCGGCCTTGCTGGGGATGTAGGCGCTGTACTTCGGACTGCTGGCCTGCACCCCGGCGCTGGACACGTTGACCACGTGGCCGAACTGCCGTTCGCGCCAGTGCGGAAGCAGCGCGAGCACCATCCGGACGGGCCCGAAGTAGTTGACGGCCATCACGCGTTCGTAGTCGTGCAGCCGGTCGGTGGACGCGATCACCGACCGCCGGATGGACCGTCCGGCGTTGTTGACCAGGTAGTCGACGTGGCCGAAGCGGCCGAGAATGTCCTTGACGGTGTGCTCCACCGCCGCCGAGTCGGTGACGTCACAGGTGAATGCGTGCGCGTCGCCGCCGGCCGCGCGGATCTCGTCGATCAGCCCGTCGAGGGCTTCGGCGTTGCGCGCCAACGCGAATACCATCGCACCGCGGGCGGCCACCGCGATCGCCGACGCGCGCCCGATGCCGCTGGAGGCTCCGGTGATGATCACGTGCTTACCCACCAGAGGCCCGCCGGGATCGTCCCGCCGCGCCCGGTTGGGGTCGAGGTGCTCGGCCCAGTAGCGCCACAACTGCGGCGCATACGACGCGAACTCCGGAACCGCGATTCCGGTGCCCTGCAACGCTTCTTCGGTACGCTCGCACGTGAACGTCGGTGCCAGGTCGACGACGTCGAGTATCTCACCGGGGATGCCGAGTTGAGTGGCGGCCATATTGCGCAGGATCTTCGCGCGCCCGGTCACCTGCAGGAAGGGGGCCGCCGCGGCGTGCGGCAGTGATCCGACCAGGGGCGGTAACCCAGCGGCCGGAGCGAGTCCGCGATAGATGGCCCGCAGCCCGATCGTCTTCGGCGCGGTCAGGTGGAACGTGTCGCCGTCGCGCCCGTCGATGTGCATGAGTGTGACGACGGCTTCAACCACAAAGTCCACGGGCACGATGTTCGTGCGTCCCGTGTCCGGCAGCACCATCGGGGTGAAGCTCGGCAGCGCGGCGAGCCTGGCCAGCAGGCCGAAAAAGTAGTACGGACCGTCGATCTTGTCCATCTCGCCAGTGCGGGAGTCGCCGACGACCACCGCGGGACGGTAGATCCGGTACCGCAGCCCGTCCGCCGCGCGCACCAGCAACTCGGCCTCGAACTTGGTCTGGTGATAGGGCGTCGGAAGCTCCTGGGCGACGTCGAAGTCGTCTTCGGTGAACACCCCGCGGTACGTTCCGGCGACCGCAATCGACGACACGTGGTGCAACGTCGCGTCCAGGCGTTGTGCCAGCGTGATCACGGCGCTGGTGCCGTCGACGTTGGCGGCGCGCTGACGGTCCTCCGGCACGGTGATGTCGTAGATCGCCGCGCAATGCACGACATGGTCGATCTTTCCGGCGGCGGCCAGGGTCGCGTCGCTGAGCCCGAGATCGGGTGCGGTCAGGTCGCCGACGAGTGGCTGCACTCGGTCGTCCCAGCCCTGCGCGAGCTGTTCGAACCTGCCGAGCGACTCGCGACGCACCAGCACGTGGACGGCTGTGCAGTCGCGGAGGGCCAGTATTCGGTCAACCAGGCGTCGGCCAATAAACCCGGTACCGCCGGTAACGACATAGCGCATGCGCCCCATGGTCACGCGTCACCAGACAAAGGTCAACACGATGCCAGACGAAGGTCGACACCGGATAGTGTCCGGTCATGCCGATCGATCCGAACGCCGTTGGCGCGACCACACCACCGCAGGTCTTCGAGTGGACCGACCGCGACACGCTGCTCTATGCGCTCGGCGTGGGGGCCGGCACCGATGATCTTGCGTTCACCACCGAGAACAGCCATGACGTCGACCAGCAGGTACTGCCCACCTACGCGGTCATCGCGTGCTCGCCGTTCGCCGCCGCCACCAAGATCGGGACGTTCAACTTCGGCCGGCTGCTGCACGGCTCCCAGGCCATCCGGGTGTCCTCGCCGCTTCCCGCGATGGGCAGACTCAGCGTTGTCTGCGAAGTGGCGGACATCCAGGACAAGGGAGAGGGCAAGAACGCGGTCGTGATGCTCAAAGCCACCGGCAGCGACCCCGACAGCGGTCAGGCCGTCGCCGAGACGCTCACCACCCTGGTGATCCGCGGGGAAGGGGGCTTCGGGGGACAGCCGGGGCAGCGCCCGGCCGCACCCGCAATGCCCGAGCGGGACCCCGACGCCCGGGTGGCATTGCCCACCCGCGAGGATCAGGCGCTCATCTACCGGTTGTCCGGGGACCGCAACCCCTTGCACAGCGACCCGTGGTTCGCCCGCGAGCTGGCCGGATTCCCGAGGCCGATCCTGCACGGCCTGTGCACCTATGGGGTCGCCGGACGGGCCCTGATCGCCGATCTCGGGGGTGGTGACGCCTCGAAGATCACGGCGATCTCGTCGCGCTTCACCTCACCGGTGTTTCCCGGCGATGTGCTGACGACGTCGATCTGGCGCATGGAATCCGGCCGGGCAGTGTTCCGTACCGAGGCCGCGAATCCGGACGGATCCGACGCGCGACTGGTGCTCGAGGACGGCGTGGTCGAGTATGTCGCCAGCTGAGCCTGCGCGGCGGGTGGGTGCAGCCGCATCGGTCTTGTTGTCATCGCAACCCCTTTTTCTGTGAAATATGTTTGCTGGCTGGTAGCCTTCGGCTGTGGGGGGGTTTGATCTGGTCCGAGGACGCTGACAACTGGGTGGGCAGATGTGTAAAGGTTTGCGGAGTTCAGCCGCGGCCTCGATCGGCCCTGCATTGTGGCGATCCGACCAGTATTACTGGTTTACTGCGGTTCTCGCTGCGCGAGGTATGCAGGCATCGGCATCTCGCCTGGTGGCGGTGTGTATCGCGGCTCTCGGGTTGATCCCGGTCGCGCTGATGGCCAGCCGACTCGGTCCGCAGACCCTGCAGGCGCGGATCGTCGCCGTGGTCGTCGGCGTCTCCTGTCTGGGGATGGCCATGTTGTGGCTGCGCCACCACTGGCCCAGCCGTGCGCAATCACTGACCTGCGTCTTTGTCGGATCGCTCTCCATCGGCGCGGCTACGCTCATCGTCTCCAGCCCGATCACCGGATTCCTGGGTGCGACGACTTACGTCATCCTGACGGCGTTTGTGGTGTGCTTCCACACCGCGCGTTTGCTGTGGGTGAACTGGGCAGTCGCCGTGGTGGTCCTCGGGGTGCTGGCGGTGCGGTTGGCATCGACCGACCTGGCGCTGGCAGTGTGTGCCACGGGCGTGGTGGTCCTACTCAATGTCTTCATCGCGTTCGCCTGCCGGGCGGCGATCAAGCTGATCCAGCCGGACGCCCACCACAGTGATATCGAGCAACTCACCGGCCTGCTGCATCGCGATGCGTTCTACCGCGGCGTGGCCACGTTGCTGGCTTCGCGCAGCCGCAGCGACGACAGGTATCTGGTGGTGGTTGCCGTGAACATCGACAGTTTCTCGCTGCTGCTCGGTCTGACGGGCTCGCGTGGAGGTAACCGGGCGCGTGTGACGGTGGGGCAGGCGCTGCGCGAGACCGTCCGGCACAACGCGATCGTCGCCCACATCGCCGACGACGATTTCCTGGTCGCCGACACCTTCACCACCTCCGACGCCTCGCCGCTGGTGGAACGGATCCGCGGCGCGATCACCACGACGCCGCAGCGACTGACGGCCAGCATCGGCGTCGTGTGCACGCCGCTGCCGCCGCTGGCGGCCGAGCCTCCCGACGATGTCGTCGACAAGCTGATCGCGATCGCCACCACCGCAATCGAGCAGGCGCGGATGGCCGGCGGCAACCAGGTGCGATATGTGCTGCGGCCGACGCTGGGCGAGGATGAGGAACACCCCGGCGAGGGGGACTGGCCGGACGCCGACAGGAGCGCCTGAGAGAAACGCCCCTGTCGAACATTTGTTCGATATATTGGCGGGGTGGGTTGGCATAACGGTCCGCCGAGCTGGACGGAGATGGAGCGCGTCCTCACCAGTAAGCCGCGTCGCAGCGGGGTGCCGATGGGCGAGCCGCACGGCGACGGTGGGGACAGTCCGGCCTGGTCGCGCAAGCGGGGCAGATACGAACCCGAGGAACGGCGGTCCGGCTCCGCAGCGCCCAGTTTGACGCCCTATGCCGAACTGCACGCCCATTCGGCCTACAGCTTTCTCGACGGAGCCAGCACGCCCGAAGAACTCGTGGAAGAGGCCGCCCGGCTCGATCTGCGGGCCATCGCGCTGACCGACCACGACGGTCTCTACGGGGTGGTGCGGTTCGCCGAGGCGGCCAAGGAGCTGGACGTGGCCACGGTGTTCGGTGCCGAGTTGTCCCTGGGTGGCGGAAGCCGCACCGACGAACCCGACCCGCCGGGGCCGCACCTGCTGGTGCTGGCGCGGGGGCCGGAAGGGTACCGGCGCCTGTCGAGACAGTTGGCACAGGCGCATCTGGCCGGCGGCGAGAAGGGCAAACTGCAATACGACTTCGACCTGCTGTCCGAGGCTGCCGGTGGACACTGGCAGATCCTGACCGGATGCCGCAAAGGCCAGGTCCGTCAGGCGCTTTCCGCAGGAGGGCCGGATGCCGCCGCCGCGGCGCTGGCAGGGCTGGTCGACCGGTTCGGCCGTGACCGGGTCACTGTCGAGCTCACCCATCACGGCCATCCGCTCGACGACGAACGCAACGCCGCGCTGGCCGCGCTAGCGCCCCGGTTCGGTCTCGGTGCCGTCGCCACCACCGCCGCGCACTTCGCCGAGCCCGCCCGGGGGCGGCTGGCCATGGCGATGGGGGCGATCCGGGCCAGGAACTCGATGGATGAGGCAGCGGGTTACCTTGCGCCACTCGGTGGTTCGCATCTGCGGTCGGGGGAGGAGATGTCGCGGGTGTTCGCCCACTGTCCCGAGGTGGTGACGGCGGCCGCCGAGTTGGGTGAGCAGTGTGCCTTCGGCCTCGCCCTGATCGCACCGCGGTTGCCGCCGTTCGACGTGCCCGACGGGCACACCGAGATCAGCTGGCTGAGACATCTGGTGATGGAAGGTGCGCTGGACCGCTACGGCCCACCCGAGCGCGCTCCCCGCGCGTACACCCAGGTCGAACATGAGCTGAAGGTCATCGAGCGGTTGGGGTTTCCTGGTTACTTCCTGGTGGTGCACGACATCACCCGGTTCTGCAGGCTCAACAACATCCTGGCCCAGGGCAGGGGTTCGGCGGCCAACTCGGCGGTCTGCTACGCGCTGAAGGTCACCAACGTCGACCCGGTCGCCAACGAGTTGCTGTTCGAACGCTTTCTGTCGCCGGCCCGCGACGGGCCGCCCGACATCGACATCGACATCGAATCCGACTTGCGGGAGAAGGCGATCCAGTACGTCTACCAGCGTTACGGACGGGAGTACGCCGCGCAGGTGGCCAACGTGATCACCTACCGTGGTCGCAGCGCGGTACGGGACATGGCGCGCGCGCTGGGGTTCTCCCAGGGGCAGCAGGATGCCTGGAGCAAGCAGATCAGCCGGTGGAACGGCCTTGCCGACTCGCCCGACCTCGAGGGCATCCCGGATCAGGTGGTCGACCTGGCCATGCAGATCTCCAACCTGCCCAGGCACCTGGGCATCCACTCCGGGGGCATGGTGATCTGCGACCGGCCGATCGCCGACGTGTGCCCGGTCGAGTGGGCAAGGATGGAGAACCGCAGTGTGCTGCAGTGGGACAAAGACGACTGCGCGGCAATCGGTTTGGTGAAGTTCGACCTTCTGGGCCTTGGCATGCTCTCGGCGCTGCACTACGCCATCGATCTGGTCGCCGAGCACAAGGGCATCGAGGTGGACCTGGCCGAACTGGACCTGAGCGAGCAGGCGGTGTACGAGATGCTGCAGCGAGCGGATTCCGTCGGGGTGTTCCAAGTGGAGTCGCGGGCACAGATGGCCACGCTGCCCAGGCTGAAACCCCGGGTGTTCTACGACCTGGTGGTCGAGGTGGCGCTGATCCGGCCGGGGCCGATCCAGGGGGGGTCGGTGCACCCGTACATCAAGCGCCGAAACGGACTGGAGCGGGTCACCTACGACCATCCGTCGATGGAGTCGGCGCTGCGAAAGACATTGGGGGTGCCGCTGTTCCAGGAACAGCTCATGCAATTGGCCGTCGACTGCGCCGGCTTCTCCGCAGCCGAGGCCGATCAGTTGCGCCGTGCGATGGGCTCGAAACGCTCGACGGAGAAGATGCGTCGGCTGCGGAGCAGGTTCTTCGTCGGGATGGCCGACCTGCACGGCGTCACCGGGGAGGTGGCAGAACGGATCTACGAGAAGTTGGAGGCGTTCGCCAATTTCGGTTTCCCGGAAAGCCATTCACTGAGCTTCGCATCGTTGGTGTTCTACTCGTCATGGTTCAAGCTGCACCATCCCGCGGCGTTCTGCGCCGCGCTGCTGCGGGCACAGCCGATGGGTTTCTACTCACCGCAATCGCTCGTTGCCGACGCCCGCAGGCACGGCGTCGTCGTGCACGGCCCGGATGTCAATGCCAGCCTCGCGCACGCCACCCTGGAGAACCGGGGCCTGGAGGTGCGGCTCGGGCTCGGCGCTGTCCGTCACATCGGTGAGGAGCTGGCGGAGCGTCTTGTCGAGCATCGGAAAGCCAACGGCCCCTTCATTTCTCTGCTCGACCTGACCGGCAGGTTGCAACTTTCTGTGTCCCAGACCGAGGCGCTGGCCACCGCGGGGGCGCTCGGCTGCTTCGGGACTTCGCGGCGGGAGGGCTTGTGGGCGGCAGGAGCTGCCGCCACACAGCGACCCGATCGGTTACCGGGGGTGGGGTCGGCGTCGCACGTCCCGTCACTGCCCGGGATGACCGAGCTGGAGCTGGCCGCCGCCGACGTGTGGGCGACCGGCGTGTCGCCGGACAGCTATCCGACCGAGTTCCTGCGGGAGGACCTCGACGCCCTCGGGGTTATTCCCGCCGATCAGCTGCTGTCGGTGCCTGACGGCACCCGGGTGCTGGTGGCCGGGGCGGTCACGCACCGGCAGCGTCCGGCCACAGCCCAGGGGGTGACGTTCATGAACCTCGAGGACGAGACGGGGATGGTCAATGTGCTGTGCTCGCCAGGGGTGTGGTCACGTCATCGCAGGCTGGCGCAGACGGCATCGGCGCTGGTGGTGCGCGGCATCGTGCAGAATGCCACCGGCGCGGTCACGGTGATCGCCGACCGGATGGGCCTCATCAACCTGAGGATGAGGTCCAAGTCGCGGGACTTCCAGTGAGTTGGGCGCGTTCAGCGCGATGGCGTTGAAGTTGCGCCGAGGGTCGTGGCTCCGGTCGGATCGCAGCCCTGAGCGCAATCTCAACGGGAACTACCTGCCAGCACCAAGTGCCAATAGCGGGATGCCCGACGCATCGATGGCGGCGAGCAGCGATGACGGCACATCGCCGAACGGCGAGAGTCATTCCGCAACGGGCAGCCGCTCGCCACCCACGAATATTCCACCCGAAGGAACCGGTGAAACCAATGGCAGCAGAGAAGACGATCCACGACGTCACCTACGAGCTACTCCGAAAGCTGGGAATCACCACGGTTTTCGGAAACCCAGGGTCCACGGAGCAGACGTTCCTGCAGGACTTTCCCGAGGACTTCACCTACGTGCTCGCCTTGCAGGAAGCCTCCGCGTTGGCCATGGCCGACGGCTTCGCCCAGTCGACCGGTAAGCCGGCGCTGGTGAACCTGCACACCGCCGCCGGCACCGGCAACGCGATGGGCAGCCTGGTGGCCGCCTACCGGGCCAACACCCCGCTGATCGTCACCGCCGGTCAGCAGACCCGTGAGATGTCCATCGTCGACCCGTACCTGAACAACCCCAATGCGACCGAATTCCCCAAGCCGTGGGTCAAGTGGTCGTACGAGCCGGCGCGCGCCGAAGACGTGCCCGCCGCCTTCATGCAGGCCTACGCGGTCGCCATGCAGGAGCCGAAAGGACCTGTCTACCTGTCGATCCCGCTCGATGATTGGCAGAAGCCGGCCCTCGGCCCTGCGGTGGTGCGGACCGTCAGCCAGCGCACCTCGCCGGACGCAGAGCGACTCCGCGAGTTCGCCGAGCGGATCAATCGGGCGCAGCGGCCGCTGCTGGTGCTCGGGCCGGAGGTGGACCGGGCCGGCGGCTGGGATGCAGGCGTCGCCTTCGCCGAGAAGCTGGGAGCACCGGTGCGCGGCAGCGCGCTGGCCGACCGGACCTCGTTCCCCGAGGATCACCCGCTCTACGGGGGCCCGCTGCCGATGACCATCGCCGAGGTCAACCAGGTGCTGCAGGGTCACGATCTGGTGATCGTGATCGGCGCTCAGGTCTTCCGCTACTACCCGTATGTGGCGGGTGACTACCTGCCGGAGGGCACCGAGCTGATTCAGCTCACGGTCGACCCCCATCTGGCGGCCGCCGCCCCGGTGGGCGACAGCCTGCTCGGCGACGTCCGGATCGGCCTGGAACAACTGGTCGACCTGATCGACACACCTGTCGGGCGGCCGGCACCCACCCCGTTCAACCGGGACCGCGCGGTGCACACCTCGGCGCCAGACGAGCCGCTGACAGCAGATGAGGTATACGCCACCTTGGCCACGGTCAAGCCCGAGGACTCGGCCGTGGTGATGGAGTCCACGTCGACCATGGCCGCACTGGTGCAGTGGCTTCCCACCACCCGGTCGGGTAGCTTCTTCGCCACCGGAAGCGGTGGCATCGGCTGGGGCGTTCCGGGAGCCGTCGGGCTGGCGCTCGGCGACCGCGAACGCGGAGTCGACCGGCATATCGTCGCCACCATCGGCGATGGTTCGTTCCAATACTCCATCCAGGCGATCTGGACGGCCGCTCAGCACAAGCTGCCGATCGTCTTCGTGGTGCTGCGCAACGGGGCATATGAGGTACTCAAGTCGTTCGCACTGCTGGAGCAGACGCCCGACGTTCCCGCCCTGGATCTGCCGGGGCTCGACATCGCATCGCTGGCAACTGGTTTCGGATGCCGCACGGCCGAGGTGAAGACCACCGACGACCTGGCGAGCGAGTTCAAGCTGGCGTTGGACTCCGACGGGCCCACCGTCATCGTCGTCCACACCCAACCGGAACTGCCACATCTCGGCTGACGATCCAGCGCGAGCGGTGACAACGGCGCTCGGCGGGGCCACGATCCCCCGCCGAGCGCCGGCACTAAACGGACCCAAGAGGAGAAGGAAATGCCCATCTACACGTGCACCACCGCCGAGGCGACGCTTACCGCTGACATGAAAGCAGCTTTGGCCGTGGAGATCTCGCGTATTCACTCGGCGATCAACCACGTGCCCAGCACCTACGTGAACGTCGTGTTTCCCGTGCTGCCCGCCGACAGCGTCTACACCGATGGCGTGCCGGCCAGCCCGCTGCTCATCAGTGGCTGGGTGCGCAGCGGGCATCATCCCGAGGCCGACACCACCCGACTGGCCATCGAGATCGCCGCCGCAGCAACGCGAGTCACCGGCATCCCACCGAACCGAGTGCTCGTCGTATTCCAAAGTAGCCCTGCCCACTACGCCGTCGAGGGTGGCCGCGTGCTGCCCGAACCCGGCGAAGAGCAGGCTTGGCTCGCCGCGAAATGAGGAATTATGTACGTCATTGAAGGTCGCAGGACCCACGGCTCGACAGTGCTGACGCCCTGACATGATGGCCGGATGGTCGGACTTCACCGTCGTCAGCGGCGGGGCTGCCGCGGCACTGGTCGGGTTGCTCTTCGTTGCGGTGACGCTGCGTATCGACGTGATCTCCCGCGCGCCTGACTTGCGCAGCCGCGCCGCGCAGACGCTGACGCTGTTCGCGGTCGCGCTGATGGTGGCGATTGTGCTGACCGTTCCGGACCAGCCCGGCTGGGTGCTCGGGGCGGAGGTGATCGCGATCGCCATCCTCGGCGGAGCCGTCATGCTCACCATGGACAGGCGGGCGCGGATCGTGTCTGACCCAAACCCGATCGCGCGGGTGCTGGACAGGTTCGGTCCGAACGGCACGACCATCGTGCTGATCGGCGTCGCAGGCGTCCTGACGATCTGCAAGGTGACGTGGGGGATCTATCTACTGGTCCCCGCCGAGCTGACCGCACTGATCGGCGGGATGCTCAGCGCATGGCTGTTTCTGACCAGCAGCTCGGATTCCGCCCAGAAGTGACGTCGCGGCCACTCAACCCTCCGTCGGCGTCGTCCACACCTTGTCGACACTGATCCTCAGGCGCAGGTTGTACCCGGCCATCGCCTCGGTGAGACCGAAACGCGCTGCGTCTCCTGAGTACTTCTCCCAGTACGGGCCGTCCTCGCGGGGGTCACTGTCCTCGGCATCCACGGTAGCGGTGCCGCCGACGGCGATGACGCCCGACCCGTTCCCGTCGGAGTCCAGGTTCAGGCTCACCCGTGGGTGGTTGCGGATGTGCCTGACCTTCGCGCCCGAAGGTTCTGTGTAGACGACGATGTCGCTGCCGTCGAAGTAGAACCACACCAACCGGGGCACCGGCTGGCCGGACTTGGCCACCGTGGTCAGCCAGCCGTAGTGATCGGACTCGAGCCTGCGCGAAACCTCTTCGGTGAATTCGACTGCCATGACCCCGAATGTAGTGTCGGGACATGACTCTCAACCTGTCCGCCGACGAGGTCCTGACCACCACGCGCTCGGTGCGCAAGCGGCTGGATTTCGACAAGCCCGTTCCGCGCGAGGTGCTGATGGAATGTCTCGACATCGCACTGCAGGCACCCACCGGGTCGAACAACCAAGGCTGGCAATGGGTGTTCGTCGTGGACCAGGAGAAGAAGAAGGCCCTCGCCGACATCTACCGGACCAACGCGACGCCCTACCTCGCAGCGTCCAAGCCCACGCACGGCGACCTCCGCGACGAGCAGCGGCCGCGTGTCGCTGACTCCGCGACGTACCTCAACGACCATCTTCATGAAGTTCCCGTGATGCTGATTCCCTGCCTGGAGGGCAAGCCCGACAACACCCCCTCCGGGCAGAGCGCGGGGTTCTGGGGGTCCCTGCTGCCCGCAGCGTGGAGTTTCATGCTGGCGTTGCGGTCCCGAGGCCTGGGCTCTGCGTGGACGACACTGCACCTGCTCGGGGACGGTGAACGTCAGGCGGCCGAGCTCCTCGGGATCCCGTTCGACGACTACAGCCAGGCCGGGCTGTTCCCCATCGCGTACACCAAGGGCACCGACTTCCGGCCGGCCAAGCGGCTGCCTGCCGAGCAGCTCACCCACTGGGATACCTGGTAGCCGCCGACCAGCGGTTGCGCGAGCAGCGTACGGACGGCGATCACACCGCTCCGGGAAACCCCTGCTGACGCCACGCCTCGTAGACGGCGATGGCGGCCGCATTGGACAGGTTCAGCGACCGCCGCCCCCTCAGCATCGGAATCCTCACCTGCGCGGTGATGTGGCGGTCGCTCAGCGTCGCCTGGTCGAGGCCGGTGGGCTCCGGACCGAACATCAGGACATCGCCGGGCCGGTAGGAAACGTCGGCGAACGACGTCGTGGCGTGCGCGGTGAAGGCGAAGACGCGGGCCGGCGTCACCGCCGCCCAAGCGGCGGTGAGGTCGGGGTGCACGGTCACCGACGCGAGGTCGTGATAGTCCAGCCCGGCGCGGCGCAGCTTGGGTTCGGACAGGTCGAAGCCGAGAGGTTCTACCAGATGCAGTTCGCACCCGGTGCCCGCGACCATCCGGATCGCATTGCCCGTATTGGGAGCGATGCGGGGCGAATAGAACAGTACTTTGAACACGCCAGCTACCCCTTCCCCATACGGACACGCCGTGTCGGGGCCGAGGACATCGACGTATCCCGGCAACGATACGAAAAGAACCCCCGACCGAAAGGCGGGGGTCCTGACGATCAACGTCTTACGCCGAGAGGCCGAGCCTCCTTTCATATGCGGCGATGACGACCAGACCAGTGTGCGTATCGACGTCGACCACTTCGCCGCTCATCACCCTCATCATGGGTGAGTCGACGATCAGCGAGAGATCGGCCAACGTGGATAGGTCATCGTCATGGTGATACATCGGTGCACCTCCGTTGGGTTCCGGACCCATTGTCTTTCAAGTATTCCGATTCGATCGTCAGCCACGACTTCGAGGGCATAACGATCTGCTATCGGTTCGGCGGTCGGGCGGGACGGCCACGAGTGCGCGCTCAGCATAGTTTGCTGAAAATCACCCAAGCTGTACGGTAACACGTTTGCGGATTATTGCTGTTCAGTGTGAACTGTGGAAACCGGACGACTTGGCTGGCATACTCGTCCATTGCCAGCATGCCCCGTCACGAGCATGCCCGTCGCTTGCGGGCGCCATCAGCAGGAAGCCATATGAACTACTCGATCGATGACCTCGTGCGTCCCGCCGACCGGGTTGGCGGCCGATGAAACCCGCGAAGCGGCCGTCGCGGTGGGCGCTTCCGAACTGGCCGGTTCGGGTGAAAGTGCTCGCCATCGTGCTGGTGCCGCTGGTGCTGGCCTGCTTGTTCGGCGGGTCCCGCATCTACACCAGCACGACCGAGGCCACGGAGCTGCGCCGAGCGGCCGAGCGTGCCGACATGGTGCCTGCCGTCGTCGACTACATGGCCGCGCTCGAGGGCGCGACGGTGACCGCCACGGAGGGCGGCGACACCCAGACTGCCCTGACCGACTTCGCTTCCCGCAGGACCGACCTGCAGCAGCAACTGGCGAACACCGAGGTTCCCGACGCTGTCCGGCTGGCGACCAACACCTTGGTGGATTACGGACAGGACCTGATCGGCAAGATCACCGGCAACACGGTCGACCTGCGGGCCCGGGTGATGACCTATGCGCCATTGCTGACCACCGCCGAAACCGCGATCACCGGCCTGGTGGGCAACGACGACCAGAGTGTGCAGGCCCAGGGCGAAGCCCTGTCCCGTGCCGTCAGCGCACGCGGGCAGATGGCGATGCAACAGATGCTCGTCAACCGCGGCGGCGACCTGCCCGAACCGGTACTTCGCTCCACGATGATCACGCTGGCAGGCACCGAGCCGTCCACGGTGTCGGCGATGGGCACGTTCCTCGGAGGCACCACCGATCAGGCAGCCGCGCTGCGGTCCGAGATGGTCAAGCGCATGTCGGTGCTCTCCGCACCCGCATCCGTGCTCGTCGGTAACCCTGAGCTACTGGCGTCCCAACAAATCACCGGAGACATCGCCGACGGCGTGATCGCCCAAACCGCCGAGTCGATTCCGGCGACCGTCGGCAAGCAAGCCGGCGACGCCCGCACCATCGCGATCCGTGATGCCGCCCTGGTGGTCGCGGCGATCGTGATCGCGCTGCTACTCGTCGCGCTGGTGGCGCGCACTCTGGTGCGCCCGCTGCGCACGCTGCGCGACTGCGCACTGAAGGTGGCCCACGACGACCTGGCCCGTGAGGTCGAGCAGGTGCGCAGTGACGGCAAGCCCTTTGCGGTGCAACCCATCCCCGTGCACACCTCCGAGGAGATCGGCCAGGTCGCGCACGCCGTCGACCAACTGCACGAGCAGGCCGTGCAGCTCGCCGGTGAGCAGGCCCGGCTGCAGCTCCAGGTCACCGACATGTTCGAGACGCTGTCGCGGCGCAACCGGTCGCTGGTCGATCAGCAGCTCTCCCTCATCGATCGACTCGAACGCAACGAAGAGGACCCCGACCGGCTCGAAAGTCTGTTCCGGCTCGACCACCTCGCCGCTCGGATGCGCCGCAACGGCGCCAATCTGATGGTGCTGGCCGGTGCGCGGATGCCGCGCGAGCGGGCCGACCCGGTGCCCGTCACCGGGCTGGTCCATGCGGCCGCCTCCGAGGTGGAGGACTACACCCGCGTGATGACCGCGGACCTCCCCGACAGCGAGATCGCCGGAGCCGTCGCCGGCGATCTGGTGCACCTGCTCGCTGAGCTGCTGGACAATGCGCTGCGGTATTCGCCGCCGACCTCTCAGGTCACGGTGTCGGCGGTGGACACCGGCGACCGCGGCCTGCTCCTCGAGGTCAGAGACAGCGGTCTCGGCATGACCGAACCCGATCTGCGGGTCGCCAACACCCGCCTGCAGTCCGGCGGCGAGGTCAACCCCTACACCGCGCGGCACATGGGCCTGTTCGTGGTGGGCCGGCTGGCCGCCCAGCACGGCTTGGTGGTGTGGCTGCGCAGCACTGTCGCCGGGGACCCGGGCTCGGGCACCACCGCGTGCGTGTCCGTGCCTGCCGCGCAGCTCGTCGCCGCGGGCGCACCGTTGCGCTACAGCCCGCCCGACGAGCCGGCCGACGGCACGCATGCCGTCAGCGCCACCGCGCCGGCCCCGGCCGAGCCGCATTACCCCGATTCCGTCGAGCAGGTCGACGAGATCGTCTCGGTCGCCGACGCCGCCGAGCCGGTCGACGATCCGAGCTCGCCCGCACGCTCTGACGTCGTCGCGTTCTTCACTCCCCGCTCGCACCCCGTCGCCCCGCCGGCCCCCACCAACGGTCACTCCCGCCACGCAGCCCGCGGCGACTCGTCGGACGACATGATCTATCAGAAGATGTTGTCCGAGTGGCTCGTTGACCCGCACGAGCTGTCCTACAGCACCGACCTGAACTGGCGGTCGGTCTGGGATTACGGCTGGTCGGCCGCCGCGGCTGCGGAGAGCGCCCCCGTGCTCGACCACACCCCGGAAGGCCTGCCGGTGCGCCAGCCCGGCGCTCGGCTGGTGCCGGGGGCTGCTGACGACACGCCGGACGAGGCTGCCAGCCAACGCAACGGCGGTGCGCACCGCGGCAACGGCCTCGACCAGCGGGTAGCATCTGCCAACGACGGGGGTAGCGGCGGCGGGGGAGTTCAGGCACGTCCCGTCCGGGATCCCGAGGCAGTCCGCGCCAGCATCGGCAGGCATTTCGGCGGCGTGCATGCCGCCCGGTCCCGCGCTCAGCAGCCGGAGGGAGCCGACACCGAATGACCGATGCGCCACAGCGCGATTCCCTCGACTGGCTGGTTTCCCGATTCGCCCATGAGGTGTCCGGGGTATCGCATGCGATCCTGGTGTCGGCAGACGGGTTGTTGATGGCGGCCAGCGAGCACATGCCCGGGGAGCGGGCCGACCAGCTCGCGGCGGTCGCATCCGGCCTCGCGAGTTTGTCGACGGGTGCCGCGCAGCTGTTCGACGGCGGACACGTGCTGCAGTCGGTGGTCGAGATGGAGAACGGTTACCTGCTGTTGATGAGGGTAGGCGACGGGTCCAACCTCGCGACGCTGGCGGCCCACAACGGCGACATCGGCCAAATCGGCTACGAGATGGCGATTCTGGTGGAACGGGTGGGTTCCGTCGTCCAGGCAGCGCGGCGTACCCCGCAGCACTCGTGAGCGGCGCATGGACCAGGAGGCACCGGACGGCAGCGAAAACGTCGACGAGCCAAGTCTGGTACGCCCGTACACACTGACTGCCGGCCGCACCGACTCAGGGGTCGAGCTGACCCTGGAGGCGTCGGTGGATACGGTGACACCGCCGCCGCCGCCGCCGCCGCGCTGGCCGGGCAACGACGTCCGTGGCCAGATCCTGACGCTGTGTGCCGAGCGCCCTTCGGTGGCCGAGATCGCCGCGCATCTCTCACTGCCGCTCGGCGTGGCGCGGGTCCTGGTCGGGGATCTGGTGGTGCAGGGTTATGTGCGGGTACATGCCACCCTGGGTGAGGCCGCGACGGCCGACGAACGACGAGAACTGATCGGGAGGACTCTGCGTGGCCTCAGGGCGCTCTGACCGAGCGGCATCGACCAAGATCGTGATCTCCGGCGGGTTCGGTGCCGGTAAGACGACGTTCGTGGGCGCGGTGTCCGAGATCGTGCCACTGCGCACCGAGGCGCTGGTGACCAATTCCTCGCAGGGCGTCGACGGTCTTGACGCGACGCCGATGAAGACGACCACGACGGTCGCCATGGACTTCGGCCGGATCAGCCTGGGCGATGATCTGGTGCTCTACCTATTCGGCACACCGGGGCAGCGCAGGTTCTGGTTCATGTGGGACGACCTGGTTCGCGGCGCGATCGGCGCGATCGTCCTCGTCGACGTGCGCAGGCTGGCCGACAGCTTCGCGGCGGTGGACTTCTTCGAGGCTCGCAACCTTCCGTTCCTGGTTGCCGTCAACGAGTTCGACGGAGCACCCCGCCATCCGCTGCCCGCGGTGCGCAAGGCGCTCGCGCTGTCGGAGTCCGTGCCGGTGGTCTCCGTCGACGCGCGAAGTCGCGATTCCGCCAAGGCGGCGTTGATCGCCGTCGCCGAATATGCGCTGACCCGACTGACGCCGACCGGCTGACGGCGTGAACGCTCACCAGGTCGACCGGGAGTTCGACGGTCGCGACTTTCGCGACGACGACCTCAGCCGGATGCGTACCGAACGTGTGGTGTTCACCGAATGCGACTTCTCCGGCGTCGACATGTCCGAGTCCGAGCACGTCGGCTCTGCATTCCGTAACTGTACGTTTCGGCGGACATCGCTGTGGCACAGCAGTTTTCGGCATTGCAGCTTCCTGGGCTCGACGTTCACCGAGTGCCGGATGCGGCCGCTGATACTGGTCGAAGTGGATTTCACACTCACCGTGCTCGGGGGTGCCGACCTGCGCAAGGTCGATCTGTCCGACTGCCGGCTGCGCGAGGCGAGCCTGGTGGGCGCGGATCTGCGCGAGGCCGTACTGCAGCGCGCCGACCTGACCGGGGTGCGGGCGCAGGACGCCCG
>Ga0190271_10000262_pt1 | contig 26104 bp, 31 predicted proteins | sample Popmic356T_FD_133747 | JGI IMG/M metagenome (GOLD analysis project Ga0190271, IMG submission 133747) | Populus adjacent soil microbial communities from riparian zone of Weber River, Utah, USA - 356 T | ecosystem: Environmental > Terrestrial > Soil > Riparian zone | place: USA: Utah | collected...
ATCTGTCGGCTGCCCTACAAGACAATGTGGGTCGAAACCTCCGGCGGATTCTCCGAGAACACCCGCGATCCCATCGTCGCGCCGATCCCGGCGTCGCAGGGCACGCTGATCGACGGGTTCGACAGTCAGCGCGGCTGCATGACTATCGCGTGGGTGCATGGGCCGACCGCCGAGCATAGAGAATATCAGTGCAACGCGAGTCCGTACGGGCTGTGGTTTGATTTCTCGGAAGACGGCGACGCCATCGCGATGGTGCGAGCCCATCACGCCAAGGTGGTGGCCAATGTTGAAGCCGATCTCACCACCCGGCTTGCCAGTCAGTTGATCCGCATCGTGTGCGAGCGGATCGAGTCGCGGTTCAGCTTGTCGGAAGACCCGGACAGGATTCGCGAATTCATGAGGCGTCACGAAGTGTGGGCGCGCTGGGTCAATGATCCGCATGAGGTCGAGGCATTGCAACGACACAACCGGCACATGAAGGTCGGGCTGTCGCCGCACGGGATCGGCAGCGTATTGGCTGCGCTTGCCATTGGCGCGTCGTTCAACAGCCCGGACGCCTTCGCGAGGATGATGGGCAATTGGGAGCAGGACATCGAGGGCGAGGGGCCGTTCGGCCAATTTTTCTTGACGCTGCTCAACAGCAAGAACTGCATGACGCAAGCGCCGGTGTCGATGGCCAAGCTCAACAAGGCGCGAGCCAAGCGCAGCGGAAACAAACCAGCGCTGCTCGACTACACCACGATCAACCTGACGATGTCGCCCGCGCGCGCGCGTGCTGGCGCGGCGAGCGGCCTGTCGCGCGAGGCGATGCGGCTTCACTTGGTGCGCGGGCACTTCAAGGTCAGGAAGACCGGCGTGTACTGGTGGAACTCGTTCCCGCGTGGCGACGCCAGCAAGCCCGCCCCGGAGCGCCAGCGGTACGAGGTGGCCTGATGGGCAACACACCACAACGTCGTGTCAGGTGGGCCCCAGACCGGACAGCCGTGGCCCGTGGTGCGGCGGCGCGGGCATGGGGTGCCCGGACAGGGGAGCAGCTCGATAAGCTCATGGACGAGGCGGATTTCGTGGCTGGCCGGGCATTGGCGGTGGCGCAGGGGATCGCCAGCCGGATGCCCGGAAGGGGGGTGGCGCGCCGTTCCGGGGTACGTGGGGAGGTCGGCCTGTTTCGGGATGCCCCGGACGGCGCGCCACGGCAGGGTCTAGACCCGAACCAGAAACAAAAAAAGGGCCGCCTTCAGGGGGCGGCCCAAGTCGGGACGTTGACCACAAAAAAATTAGCCGAACGGCAGCCGGTAGGCGCTGTGCCCGGTGACCCCGGCGATCCACAGCACGATGACGATCAGGACGAGTAGGGCGACGATAGCCTGACCGAACTTCATCATCATCGGGTCGATGGTGATGTGGAGCCAATCGCGGAGAACCCAGAGGATCGCATAGGCGATGAACAGGATCACCGCGATGTGCAGCAACAAATATAAAAACGAGATGAGAAGACTCATGTCTCTCTCCTTTGCGGTTCGTCTACCTTTTGCGGCATGGCATCGCCGAGCGGCCTGACCACCTTGTCAGGTCTGCCGTCGTAATTTGCATCGGCGATGTTCTGAAACAGCAGCGCCTCGCTGGCGCGCCTGCGCACGAGACCGGCGAGAACCTTGCCGCCGCCCTTATTCCATTTGTGAAATTCCAGCGCCGCCGACTCAAAGTCACCGGCGTTCACCTTGCGCAGCAACGTCGAGTGCTGCAAAGCACCGGCCCCGCAATTGTAGGTGAAGCTCACCAGCGCATCGAACTGCCACTGCGCCAGCTTCACCTTGACCAGCCGCTTCACCTCGGCCTCGAACACCCGCATGTCCAACAGGAACGCGGCGTCGCATTCCGCCTTCGACCACACCGTGCCCCCGGCGATCTTGTGGCCATGCTCGCTGGTGGTGCCCCAGCCGATGGTCATGACTCCGGCCGGGCACTTGTACGCCGCATAGCGGTCCGGTCCGCACTGCTTCATGCAGCTCTCGAAATGCTTCACGAGGTTCGCGCCTGCGGGGCTCAGCGTCAGGTCTTCGTTGGGCATCGGTTATCCCTTCGTGCCGACTTGCACACCATTGACAAACACCAGCACCTCGCTGTCGCTGGAGCTGATGTTGATATCCACGCGCGGGATGTCCGCCGGTGCGGTCTCCGGCACCTCGGGATCGGGCGGCGGCAGCGACTCCTCCGGAACGTCGCCGACCAGCACGTCGGCAATGGAGTCACAGATCGCTTCGAAATTTTCTTCGTACAGCTCGCAGTCGGCTTCGGAGTCCACGAAGCAGATTTCCAAAAGCACGGCTGGCTCTTCCGTCGCGTTGAGAAATTTCAGGTCGGTCCGCTTCTTGGCACCACGGTTGATGAAATCACCGGCGTCGGCGATGGCGCTCGACAGCATTTGCGCGAGCGTGGACTGCGTGAGGTAAAGCACCTCGACGCCCATCGGCTTCGTGGTCTCGACGTAGGCATTGAAATGTACACTCACGTCGAGTTCGCGTTCTTGCGCGTTGTGCGCGTTGACGATGGCGTTGAGGTTCGCGCCCTGCGAGGTGGAGCTGTTGTCGTGAAACACAAACACCGCAGCGCCGCGCCGCTCCAGCTCCTGCGCCAGATAATCGACCACGCGCCTCGCCTCTTCGACCTCGTCGATCACGCCGCTCGCGCCTGCCACGTGCTTGCCGTGGCCCGAGCTGATGCAAATGCGCATGATGCGCTCCTATTCCGGAGGGAAGTTAATTCCGCCTTCACCGGCTTGGCCGGGAACGAACTCGTCGGGCGCGTCCGGAGCGATGGGGACCAGCGACGGTGCCCTTTGCAGCGCTGGCGGCAGCGGCATGCCGCGCTCCAGAAACCATTGCCGCATGTTGTCCCTCTCCGCCTCCGACATCTCGCCGGGGCGGTTCAGCAGCACCTGCGGCAACGGCGGCGGCGCTGGCGCTGGCTCCGGAAGCTTCTGCTCCTTGCGCCCCCAGCCGACGCCGCCGGGCGGCGGGTTCGGGAATTGCACGTTCATACGCGTGCTGTAGCCGACGCCGCGCTGATAATTATGCTCGGCCTCGACGATGGTGTACGTGCCATCGACGCCGGGACGCGCCTTCTTGATCTCCAGCACGCCGTTGGCCTTGGCGCGCGGATCGCCGTTGATCAGGCACCAGCCGGTGCCGCGACGGCCCTTTGAATCCCGGTTGGAGCCCGTGTTTGCCGCCTCGGCCGCGCCCTTGTCGGCGACCGCGTTGACCAGCTGGTTCACCGCCACGGTGCCGCCGAACGGCGCAGCTTGCGAACCTATCGCCTCTCTCGCCTTTTCCCAGACCGCAGCGTTGATGTCGAAGAAGCGCGCGGCGGCCCCAGCGAACTGCGGACGACCGGCGTACGGCTTGATGCGCCAGCCGATCAGGTTGACGCCCCACACCGCATCCAAAGCTTCCATCGTCGAGCCATCGACGTTGACGCCTTCGCCCTTGCCGACAATTGAAGCGACGCCGTTCGCGATCTTGAGGAAGCCGCCATACTTCTGCGCCAGCGAATTGGCGAAATCCATCGGGCTGCCGTTCATGTGGAAGAAGCTGTCGGTGATCTTCATCATCTCCGGCGAGAGCTTTACGGTGATGCCGGTCCCGGCGAACGCTTCGGTCAGCACCTTCATCAGCGGAATTTTCTCTGCTGTGCCTGACGCGTCGCTCTCCTTGCCCTTGCCCCATGTGTTGATGAAGCCTTCCTTGCCGGTGCCCAGCACGTTGCCGGATGTCGCCTCGATCCAGACCCGGCGACCGCCGCCGCGCCGACCGAAGCCAGACTCCACCGACGACACCACGCCGGAAAAAACCGTCTGCATGCCGGGCCCGCCATAACGCAGCTCGACATCCTCGTGCTTGGTTCGCGAGATCGGACCCTGTCCGCCGATCACGCTGGAGCGGCCCCAGTCGGGAAGGCGCGGGCCCTCTCCGGCCCAGCCCATCGCCACCATCAGCTTGACGCCGTCCGGCGGCAGCTGGAGCTGCGCGTTGCGGTCGTCCAGTTCGAGGTTGCACTGGTCGTGGCCGCCACCCTGCAGCGTGTCGATCACCTGCACCGAAATCAGATACGGATCGAGCCGGTCGGTGACATCCTGTCCATCGACGATGATCTGCACCGCAGCCCGGCGTCGCGGCCCCTGATGCTCAGCCATTGTCGTCCTGCGGTGTCAGCTCCTCGCTGTCGAGGGTGCCCTGTGTCGTGTTGCCTTCCGGCGTCACGCCCCACAGCACGATCTGGTTCTTCTTGATCTCGACGCCGCTCATCACGTCGTAGTCAATCGGGATGCGCACCTGCGTGCCGACCGGCAGAAACGGCGAGTAGCGATGCACCTTGGCGAGGTGCGGGTTGTCGTCCATCAGCCGCTCGATCATCCCCGGCGAGCGCATGCGATAGCGCCGCCACAGGATGATGTCGGCGGTGATGAAGTCCGAGCCGACAGTGACAACGTCATAGGATACGACCGGCATCAGGCACCAACCCCTTCGACAGCACCTGAACTCCAGAGCTGCACGATGCCGTCCGCGCCGTCGTTGGGAACTGGCACTCGCTGAAACGTCGCCTCGAACTCGATCTGCTGACCGATACCGTCGGCGGCGATCAGGCTGTGGCCGCGCTGCAGCGACTCGATGATGAACCAGCCGAAGTGCCAGCCGTCGCCGCGTATCAGAATGTGCGACTGACCGAGCCGCCGCATGTTGTCCAGCACGTCGAGGTGAAACAGGCCGCCCGCCGACGGATGCCCGCCGGTGTGTTCGCGCAGCAAGCGGCCGTCGAAGCCAGCGCTGCCCTGCAGCACCGGCTGCCGGATGCCGCGCTCGCGCATCTTTCGCGCGAAGAAGTGCGGAAAGATCAAACCCTTTACGGTAATAGTCTCGTCGCCCTCGCCCACCCATTCGCGATACATCGCAGCTCCGGCGATCTCCTTCTTCGCCCAGTCCGATGTGGTCGCGTGCGAATACTGGTTGATGTTGAACGGGAAGACCTGAAACTGAATTGGTCCCCACTGGAATAAAACGAAGTTGGCCATCAGCGGACCTCCGCAACGATGGGTTTGAGGCCACGCGCAACGCCGTCGTCCAGAAACTTGTCCCAGTCATCGGCGGGCCCGATGATCGGCCGCCACGAACCGGTGCCCTCCTCATCACTGTCGCCCTTGGCGGAGTGCCTCGCGATGCGCACGCATTCCTCGCGCGTGCCGCGATAGAACTCGACGATCAGGTTGTCGTCGTTGGTCTCGACCCTGTAGGTGACGACCCATTGCTCGGTCATGCTGCCCCCGTTAGTGCATCGCTCCCGCCGGAGGTGCGTTGAGCGCGTCCGCTGCATCTTGCCAGTCAGCATATTCGAGGAGATCAACCAGTAATTTTCTGGTGCGCCGCTGTTGCGTGCCTCGCCTCGGCTCGCCGTACTCGATCATTCTGAAGCGCGGCTGGACCGTGCTTTGATAGTGCCGCTCGTAAGCGCCCTCATCCATCTCTATCGAGAAGGTAAGGCGCAGGCGCATATCACCTTGCTGCAGACCATGCGCCGTTATCATGCTGCTCCAATATCCGAATAGCTGTTCCACCTTGCCTCGCGGACCTCGCGATCCGCCGAGCGCCGCATCGACGTGCGCGCGAACTGCACCTGCGTGTCATTGACCTTGAGATTCAAATTCACGTAGCGCTCATCGCTCTTGGGTGCGCGCCCCGGCGCAGGAGGTGTGCCGCCGGTCTCTGGAGTTGGCGCGGTCGGCTCAGCACCGCTCGGCGGTGTGCCAGCGACAGCCGGTGGGCCAGACGGCGGGCCTGCCGGTGCTGCACCACCCGGTGCGCCAGCCGTCGCGGGCGCGTCTCCGCCGGGCGTCGGAATTTTTGTACCGCGCGCGACAACCTGAGCCCGCCCGTTCTTATCCACGTCGATGCGCAAGCCGCCCGGCGTGCGCTTGTGCATGTCGAGCAAATGCTCGCGATAGGCTGGCCAATCCTTCGGATGAATCGCGAAACAGCCAGCCGAGTACAGCTTGTCGAGTCGTCCTGCCGCCGCGCTGTGAATTTGCACACCAGCGCGCTGCGACGCATAGCGTGGGTCTTTGTAAGTGCCGCCGAGGCCGCCGACCGTGGCAATCGAGCGCGGTTGCTGGCCGGGTAAATGCGGATCGTCGCCCCTGCCCCAGTCGCCAAGCTGTCCTTTGCCACCATACTCTTTCGCGATGTTGATATCGTAAGAGCCCGCAGGTGTCGCACCGCGCGCCGTTCCGCCGGTGCCATACCGATAGGTCTTGCCCTCTAGCTCCATCGTGCCTTGGTAGTGATACGGAATCTTTGATGGGTCCTGCCCCGGAGAAGGACCACCCGACGGGCGCGTGCCCTCGGGAAGCGCTGGCGCACCGCCGGGGGGAAGCGATGCGGTCTGGCCGCCACCGGGCGTCGCCAGCTGCCTTTGATAGCCGGTGACGCCGCTCTGCCAGTGCTTGTTGAGCCCGCCCGGATCGTTCGCAGCGCCGACCGGCGCATAGCTCTTCGCCATCTGGCCGACATCGCCACCGGCCCTATGATAATTTTTGCCAATGGTGCGCCCGGCCGCAGCAATGCCTTCATCGATTGATCCGAACGACTGTCCGGTTTTCCATCCAGTCTTTGGGTCCATCAAGCCTGCGGGGTTGTTTTTATCCCGCAGCATCTTCGACGTGCCCTTGCCCGTCTCGTGCGCCAAGATTCCAGCCATCAGCGACGGCGGCACATTGTTCTTCTGCGCTTCGGCAACGACGGTGTCGTACCTGCCTGCCAGCGGCGTGCCACTGAACATCTTGTCGTAGGCTTCGCGACTCAGATCGCCGCCAGCACCGCCACCAGCCTCTGCGGGCGCGCTCGGCGGAAGAGCCGCTTGGCGGCCCGTGCCGCTGCCGGTCCCCGGCATTGCTCCGGGCGTGCTGCCGCCGTAGCCGGTGCCACTGCCGCCGGGGCCTGCGGTCTGCTGACCGCCGCCGATGCCGCCGGGGCCACCACCACTGCCACCGAGATATCCGCCACCGCTCGGCATGTACGACGCCTTGAGAACGCGAGCGTCGCCGCTGCCGCCGTAGCCCGTGCCGCCAGCCAGCGTGGTATCGCCGCCGCCGCCGGTGATGAACGACGACTTCTTCGGCGCTTCGGACGGTTGCAGGTTTTGAAATTTCTTCGCTTCTTCTGCGTCCCTTTTTTTCTTCTCTTCTTCCTGCTTGAACTTCTCTTGTTCTTTCTTGGCTTCCTCTGGATCGATATTGAGCCGCTGGAGTATATCGCCAAGAGTCATCAACTGCCCAAGGCCGGGGGTCACTCTAAGAACCGACTTTCCTGCTTCCGCCCCCACCCCCTTGGGAAGCATGTCGGACAGCTTCTTCATAAGGCCGATGATTTTCTCAATCGTTTTGGCAATGCCGGACAGTATGGTCGCGAGCGCTTCAATGCCCGCTGTCACACCGATGGTGTCGAGAACAAACCCGATGGACGTGCCCAGCTGAGTGAATGAATTGGTCAACCGCATCACCGAGCGCGCAGGACCCTCGATGACATTCTGGCCTTTCTCCCACATACCTCTGGCTCGGTTGGTCTTCTCGATGGTGGTGCCAAGCTCGCCCCAGACCTCCTTCAGCTTGACGATGACTTTCCGGTCGCGGATTCCAAGAACCTTCATCGCGGCTTCCGGGTCTTGCGATTTGATGAGCCGCTCGATCATCGCGCCGACGACATCACCCTCGCCACCAAGCTCGGCGATCTTCTTCATCTCCTCGTAGAACTTGCCGGGCGCGTAGCCAAGCGCGTCGCCCAGCTGTTCGTTGCCCATGTTGGCGAGCATGTTGCTGAACACCGCCGCCGCCTTGCTGGCGTCACCGGTTGCTTCCTTCATGGCACCAAGGATGGTGATGATGCTGGCGAAGCCCTCCTTGCCCTTGTATCCCCATTCCGAAGCCATCGTGGTCAGCTCCGACAGTCTCGGGCCGACTTGGCTCAGGTCCAGATTAAATTCAGATGCCGCGTGCGACATCGCCTCCATGACGCTGATGGCTTGGTCGGCCGGAATTTTCATGTTGCGCATCACGTCGCCGACGGCGCGACCAGCTGCGCGAAGCTGCATGTTCGACCCTGCAGCAAGCCGCGTCAGGTTCGGCATCAGCTTCTGCGCCACGTCGGGCGCAAGGTTGCCCGCCTCGCGCAGCTCTTCGAAGCCAGCAAGCAGCTCGTCCACGCTGTCGCCGGTAATCGCCCCCAGCCGCTTCATCGAATCGCCGAGCGCATCGATGGCTTTGCGCGACAAACCGGTCTGGTTCTGGATCAGCCGCAGCTTGTTGTCGTAGTCGGCAAAGCCCATGAAGCTGCGACGCAGCACCTCGAACGCTGCAGCGGCTGACAGCGCGCCTGCGGCTGACGTTGCCAGCCCAACCGCCGCGCCAGACAGCGCGGAACCGAACACCCGAGCCGCGCCACCAGCGCCGGTCGCAGCGTTGCCCAGCGCGGTGAGGTTTGATCCCATCACCTTCGCGGCCTGCGCGTTCTGCTGCAGATGTCCCATCATCTGCTTGAACGGCACACCGGTTTGCTCTGCGAATTTCTTGACCTGCGCGATGTTGATCTTGGTGCCGTCTTCGAGGGTCTTGATGCCCTTCTTGGTGTCGGCACCCATCTGCAGGACGTTGCGGCTCACCGACCGCAGCGCCGCTGCGGTGTTGTCCTCCATCGTGAGACGAAGTGTTGCTTCCTGATCGGACATCGGGAATTCCTTACGGCTCTTCGCTCAGGTCAAAGCCTTCGTCGGCCGCCGACGGAAACGGCACGCCCGGACCCTGCAGCGGTTGCTCCGGCGGAGCGCCGCCATTGGTTGCCGGTTGCGGCGCAGCCGCCGGGATCACGCCCGTCGGAACGCGACCGTTGATGATGTCGTCGCGGATGTCCGGCGTGAGCATGGTGAGGAACGATTCCATCACCCGGTCGGCGTCCGGGTAACGCAGCTCGCGGATCACCGCCTCCTCGACATCTGCAAGCTCGACCAGCAAGGCGACCGAGGTTTTCCACGCGCCCTCGTTCCAGCGCAGCGCGTGGCCGAGCCGGAGCGGGGACAACGTGATGCTCTCGATCCTCTTGCCGTTGAAGTCGAACGGGATGAAAAGCTGGATGGTCTTGCCGCCTGTCTTGTTCAGTGTGATCACGTGTGACACCAGATCGTGACGACCAGCTCGCCCCTATCGACGCGCTGATCAATGAACTCGACGTTCGCGATGGGGCCAGCGCCGTCGCGATCCGCAACGACGACGCGCTTCTTTTCATCCTGCTTCTGCAGGAGGTCGATCAGCTCGCGGACTGTCATACGTTAGTCGGGATCGCGAGCAGCTCGACCATGTCGTCGGTCAGCTCACGGTTACCGACGCGCACGCGCGAGGTATAGAAGTCCCACCAGTAGATTTCGGTGGGCTCCTCGTCACGGTGCATCTGCAGCCACAGCTCGTAATGCGTGATGCTTTTGATGCTGAACTCGTGTGACTGCAGGTTGCCTTTGGAGAACGCGGTCGGGTTCACCCGGCCAAGTCGCCCTTCCATGATCGCCGTGGCCTTCAGCGCTTCGGCCGAGCGGCGGTCGCGGATCAAACCGTACGCGGTGAAGCGGTGGAAGAACGGATCGTTGGTGCCGATGAACGTCATCACGTCGGGGTCCCACCCGGCGAGATTGAACGTCGCTTCCATCTTGTTGATATGGGTCGGAATTTCGATAGCGATCATCGCCCCGCCCGGCGCGTGATCGACAAAGTTTTCTTCCAGCGTCGGCAGCTTCAGCTCCTGCAGGATCAGGTGCGTGTTGAAGCCCGGCGCGCGGGAGCCGCGCCAGTCGCCGCAGATCAGGTTGGCGCTTTCCATCACATAGATGGTCTGGTTTTGCATGACCGTTTCCTTGTGCCAGTGGTTTGTCAGGTGAAAAAGTGAGCGGGCGCTTGCAGTCGCCCCGCCAGTTCAAAGCACGTCAGTTCGTGCTGCTCACTTTCCGTTACGAAGTCGCCAGACTGAGCTGGGACGACAGATCGGCGACCATCGCATCGACCGCCTCGCGATAACGCGAAGACTCGATGGTCAGGTGCTTGAGGACCGGCGGCTCCTCCGCCTTGAAGCCGACGGTGAGATGGCCGAGCCTGATCTGCTCCGGTGAATTACCCTCGGTCTTGAAGTTCACCTTGTAACCGAGAATATGCTGGTCGGCATGAAGATCACGCAGGAAGAACTGCATGGTGTTCATGATCGCCTGTATGGTGTGGCCGATGATGTTGTAGCGGCCGAGATAGAAGCGCAGCGCGCGCAGCATGCCTAGGTGGATGTAGTCACGCCCGCGCATCACGTTGTACATTTGCCACAACGGGTCTTCGCCTGCGTTGTCAGTGGAGACAAGCACGAAGCCGCCCGATGCAATTGCAAAGTCGTCGCCGACTTCGCCGCGCACCAGCACACCGATGTTCGCCGCAAGAAGCTCCTGCGCCTCGTTCGCCGAGTCGGTGAGGTTGAAGCCGATGTCGCGGTTCGGCGAGATGATGCCCTGCACCGCTTGGTTCGCCGCGCTGTGGAACGGCGCGCCGGTTTCGTGGTCGCGCCGCACCATGATGCCAGCCATGCGCGGAGCCAGCGGACGGATCACGATGAAGGACGTGGCCGGGTCCATCACGCGGCAGCCGCCCGACAGCGGGATCAGCCGATGCGACTGCATCGTCTCGCGCCAATCGAGATCGTTCTGCATCGACGAGCCAGCCGATTCGACGATCATCATGCCCATCAGCTGGTTGCAGATCGCCGTCGCGCCCGCCACCACCGGGTTGGCTCCGGCGACGATCTCGGCGGTGTAGGTCGCCGTGGTGCCGGTCTCCTCCCACGTAATGGTGAACTCCGCGCCGGTGCCTGCGCCGGTCGAGGTCTCCGGTGCAGTCGCAACCACCGGAGGGTCTTCGGTGCCGACGATGAAGCCGGGGCTGGTGACCGTGGCGGTGAGAACCGATCCGCCAGCGCCGACGGTGGCGACAGTCAGGATCACGTTGTGCGGCAGCATCAGCTGCTCGTTGACCTGATAGCCGATGCCGCCGACCGCGACCGCAGCGGTGTCCGCCTGATGGCCGGGCGGCGGTGCCGTGATGGTCGGCGGCGTGTCGTACCAAGCGCCGGGAATCTCCAGCTCAATAGGCCCGAGCGACCCATCGCTCAGGCCGTAGGCATGGCCCTGCGCCTGCACCGCGTCAGGACCGCCGCCGGAGAACTCCACCGGATAGAGATGCTCCAGCACGTAGCCGGTGCCTGCGGCAGTGCGCTCGATGGCACCGACGCCGTTCGCCATCTGCGACGTGTAGCCCGGCGCGGTCAGGATGCGCGGCGTGAAGCCGAGCTTCGGTGCCGACTTGAGGAACGCCCACATGCCGGTGCCGTTGAGACTGTCGCCAGCGATCTTCGAGATGGTCTGCTGCAGCTTGATCGCCGGATCGGAATCGACACCTTCCGCCGTGCGGACGACAACGATGCGCGCGGCGAACTGGGTCTCGCCGAGCTGATCGTTGATGCCGCGCACCGCGTCCGACAGATAACCAAGCTCGCCGAGCTTCTTAGTCTTGGCTTGGTCGTTCGAATTGATGAACACCGGCGTGTCGAGCGGAAAGATCACCGGGTCGGCGAGCGCGGCTGGCCCGACGATACCAATGGTCGAAAGATCGGCAGCCAGAACCGGCCGCGCGCCTTCGTCCACCTTGCGAATGCTAATACCGAAGATCGGGTCAGCCATTGTGTTTCTCCTGTTGAAGGGGTCAGACCGTGTGAGCGGGGGTTGCGATTTCGAGCTGCTTCACTGTCAGTGCATGCAGCCGGACAGACAGAAGTAACTCCGGCTCAGCGCCAGAGGCCGGGAGCGAAAAGATGCGGATTTCGCGAACGTAGTCGCCGATGTTCTGGTCTTGGATGATCGGCGTGACGATGATGTTGCCGACCGGATTGCACTCCAGCCGCACACCCAGCGTCTGCAGAGCTGCAATCGGCGCAACCGAATGCGCGACAGGCACCTGCGCAGTCTGCCGTCCCTCAAAAAACGCGATGTCCGCCATGTCAGCTCCTGTTGGCTTCCATTTTCTTTCTGAATTTTTCCCAGTCGATGCCCAGCTCCTCGGCCATCATTTGCATCGGCGATGGAGGGGACGGGCGCATCGGCAAGAACTCCTTCTTGTCGAAGTCGAAGCGCTTGTGCCGGAACGTCTCGTGTTCTCCGTCGAGCCCCTGCACCTCGATCAGGCGCATCTCCATCGGACTGGAGGGAAACAGCAGCGTGATGTCGCGCGTCGTCATCAGGACGACCCACTCGCCGAGCGCCGGTGGCTTCAGGAGCGTCATCCAGACGCTGTCTGTTTTGCCGACGTAGGCGTCGCGGAATTGATACCAGTCCACGCCATCGGTCTCGCGCCGCGCGAACATGATGTTCGAAGGCAGCCCCTTCACCGGATAATCCACCGGCTGATAGAGAACCCACTTGCCCTGATTGATGATGTTCATGCGTACCACGCGACGTACCAAGCGCCGTTCCCTGTTGCGAATTGCACCTGACGATAGCGAAGGGCGGTAATGCCGGTGTAATAATAATAATCGAATGAAAAACCGGAGACGACTGATCCATGTGCGGGTTCAGTCATGCCCGCCATGTTGTACCACATCAATTCGACGTCACCGACGTGGACCAACCGGTTGTGTGAGACGCTGCTGTAGTTGTAGCGATAGTTCGCCGCCTCCCACGCGTAGGCGGAGGCGCGGTTGTTGATGTAGTCGTGCATCCATCCGTATTGCGACGACCAGATTTGTCCGTAGACGTTGGTGTACTGAATCCAACTCTGCTGGTGATTAAGAAATCCGATCAGCTGTTGATTACAGTGGATGAACATCGTCCCTTCATTGGTATCCGCCATGTTGATGGTCGGATTTGCCGAAGAAACATTCAGAGCGCCATTGACGATATGCGACCCATTGACCGTGACGGTTCCGTTACTGGTGAGCCCTGACACCGTGACCGGGTTACCCTGCGTACTGATGCTCAGGCAGTTGATGTGCCCGGTCGAAAGACCGCCACCAGCCAGAACGTGTTCGGTGCCGTTGAACGAATGGTAGGCGGTCTTCGCCTGATTCATGTAGATCGTGGACATGGTCGGCTGCGCCGAGCGATACAGCGAAAGATCGCCAACCACATTGAGATCGCCGGTGCCGGTCACCGGACCGGTGAAATTCAAGGCCTTGATCGACACCGCACCGGTCGCGCGGCTCACCGTCAGCGGCGCATCAATCAGCACGCCGGTGTCCGAATAGCGCACCAGACGGAAGTCCGATCCTGCGTTGTTGCCGGATTCCACTGAGGCGTCAGCCATCACCAAGACCCAGCGGCGAACCACGGACGATGAAACTGCTTCGATGGCGCGGCTCTGTAGCGTGCCGGTGGTTTGCAGGATCATCGTCGGGTTGACCATCGCGATGGTCAACGCAGTGTTCAGAATTCCCTGTGCCATCGGACCGAGCAGCAGGTCGTCCACGTAAGCCTTGTTGACCGCGTGGCTGCGCTGGGTGATCGCCGCCGTCAGGATCAACGGGCCCGACATCGTGTCGCCGCCCTTGTTCACGCGCTGGTTAGAATACTCGATCATGCGCGCGCGGGCCCACGCGGTGGTCGCCAGCATGGTGTCGTTTGCGCCGGGCGCTGCTGTGATGCCGGGCTGCAATGCAGTGAACGCAACGATACCGTCCCGACGAATGAAGTTTTCCGCGTCGAGCCCGGCCCCCTCCAGCGCCTCCTGCGACGCCAGCACGTCGTCGCGCATCGCCGCGACTTCGATCTTGTCCGCCGCGACCTGATCGCGCATCGGCCCGACCGCGTCGTGGTACAGCTTGGTAGAGTCCGCCATGCCCGGCGTTGACGAGATCACCCAGTCGGAATGCGGGCCGGGATCGCCGTGCCATGCCGTGATGGTCACCACCAGCTCGCCGTTCTCTTGGTTGTAGCTATCGACGCGGGCGATGGCGTAGTCGTCGATGTTGGCTTCGCGCTCGCAGATCACATAAGGCGACGGTGTGAACGAAGTCCGCTGCGGGCCCTCGTCGAGAACAAAGAACGTCGGCCCCAGCTTCAGCTCGACCAGCGTGGATGACGGGCCGAGCAGAAAGCCCAACCTAGTGACGGCGATGATATTTTCCGTCGCCGGGATCAGAATTTCGTTCATCCGCATCAGCGCAGCAGCGCGGATTTCCTCGGTCAGCTGCTGAACGATATCCTGCTGCGTTTCGATGGTTTGAAAGCGGCCTTCAAGCGAAGGCAGCAGCCGTTTCATATACGGCAACAGCTGCGTGCCCGGCTTCAGCTCGAACTCTTCATCCAGCCGTTTCAGTGCCATGTGATCAGGCCTTGCTCTTCTTCGTCATGCTGGGCTGTGCGTCGGGATCGACCGGAACGTCGCCCATCTCGACCGCGTCGAGAACCGAGCCGCTGATCGCGGTGCAGGCTGTACCAACCATCATGTACAGCTTGCCGGGCGACAACGTGCGGCCAGCATGCATCGCAGGCTTGCCGAGCTGTATCTGATAGACCTTGAGCGGATCGTAGCTCGCGGGTGGCGTACCCTTGGTGCCCGGAAGCTCGGGCGGCGAATCCTCCGATGGAGATGACGGGCCGCCGATCTCGATCCTGCGGTCGTCAATCCACTCGCCCGCCCGCACCTCGCGGCGGCTTCCCTTGCCGTTCGCGGCAGCTGGCGGCGGAGCCGAGAACGAGCGCGCAGGCGCGAGCCTCTCGCGCGCGGCAGCGACCGCGCCCTCATCCATCGGCATGTTGACATTTCGGTTCGGAAATTTATCGGTGGCCATCAGGCCCTCCCTGTTAGATGAAGACGCCAATATCGATGCGCTCGCCGACGAGGTAGCAGGCCAAGACGTTGTCGGTCGTGCCCTCCGCCCTGATCTTGTAGGCAGAGATCGTGGAGCCGCCGAGCGCGGCCAAATCCCACGTGCATCGACGCACCAGTGTCGTCGGATCGTTTGGATCGAGTTCGTCCTCGATCAGGCTTGGCGTACGAACCTCGGTGTAGCCCGCGCCGGTCAACAGCCTTGGGGTGAAGGTATGGTACGGCGCGCCGCGCCACGACTCCAAGAGGAAGTCGCAGTACACCGTGTTGACCGCCGACGGCATGGTGCGCGCTGTCGAGATATGCCTGAAGTCCGAGCGCGGTCGCGAAGTCAGCGTGCGCGAGTTGCTGGCCACGCCGATGCCCGGCATCTCGTCGGTGGTGCCCATCAGCAGGACACGGAACGGCAACAGCGGCGGCAGGTTTATCAGCGGGTTGTCTTCGTAGTAGCCGAGCGCAACCCACTCGCCATTGTGCTGCACCTCGAACATGATCGTGGTGCCCGGCGGCCTCGTCGAGTCGAAGTTCAGATCAATGGCGGCGATGCCGCCGTTCAGCTCCAGCGACAGCAATTGCACGGTGCAGCGGTTGCTTCTGAACTTGGCGAAGTTCAAGCGGAATGCCATGTCCTTTGTCAGGTCGCCGACCGACCAAGCGCCGTCCGTCGATGAGAACAACGAGCCCTGCGCGAACTTGTTGTTATGCACCAGCGATATGAAATGGTTTCCGGGCGTCTGCAGCACGATGCAGTAGCGCGCGCCTTTCGCCAGATAGGTCGGCAAGAACTCGACGCGGGTATGGTTCGGCGGCGTGCGCAGCAAATCGGCTGCGATGGTTGCGCGCGCGATAGCCCGCTGGAAGTCCGGGGCACCGGCCCCGTTGACCTCGCAGATCAGCACATGCACGTCACCTGACGTTGCCACGCGGGTGAAGTACAGATCGACCGACGTGAGCCAGCCACCCTGCGAATTGAGGAAGCTCTGCGAGATCACCGAGCCGTTGAGGCCCTCGATGGTGACGATCTGCCGCCAGTAATAGCTGTCGATGATCTCATCGACCCAGAACTGTGCGAGCCGCAAAACCGTGTGGCTAGGGTTGTCCTGCACGTCGAGAATCTGGAACGTCTCCGCTCCACGGGTCAGGATGTTTCTGATCGGATCGTAGATCAGGTCGGTGTTCGGCGTCATGCCGCCGATACCCCATCCGTTGGCCATCTCTCCCTGAGCAAGCGACGTTTGATAATCTCGACCACTCGGTGCATACCACCACACGCCATTGGCGCACACATAGAACGGCATGCCCCAGCGGATGCGCGTGCGGGTCTTGGTGCAAAGCTCCCATGAGATGGTCTGAAACTGGTACTGCGAAATCGACAGCTCGCTGTCGTTGCCAAGCACCTCCAGCCGCGACACCTGATCGTAGACCGGAAGAATAAAGTTCGCTTGGTTGACGACGTTCGGGTCCATCGGGTTGAGCAGCCCGATCTGCGAGTCGCGCTGCGCCGCGTCGGAAAAGCGGATGCCCTCCTCGACCTTCGCCAAATAATCGACGTGGTTATAATCGCTTTCGTCGTTGGTCAGGAAATGATCCGCGCCCCACGCCGTGTAGTTGTCGGGCAGGTTCAGCGTCTCCTTCACGCGCGCAACGTCGGACGCGATCTTCAACGTGAACTTCATCGACGCGGTGCCGTTGAGGCGGGCGGCAAGCGCAGCAATGTCAGTTGCCAGCGTATCGAGGCGTGACGCAGTGCGCGTGCGCCACGCATCGTTCTCGTTCATCCGGTTGTCGAGATCGCGAACTGTCGGCGCGCGGTTCTCATCGACCATCTGGATCGAAATGATCCCGGTGGAGTCGAGCAGTATCCACGCCACCGCCAAGGTGTTCGACGCGATGGCGGGCTGCTGCGGGTCCGGCCCTTCCGCGCCGACCACGGTCGAGATGTTGGCCCAGCGCCTGCTCTCGGTCGAAACCACACGCGCCACCGTCGCGCGTGTCACCGGATCGGTCAGAAAGGTTCGCGGCTCAGTGTCGGTCTCGATCTCCTGACCCCAGACCACGACGCCGATATAACGCCGCGTCACCACCGGAAGCACGCCGAGCAGGTCGAGCGATGCCCCGCCTTCGCTATTGTTGAAGAACACCAGACCGTTGTGATAGAGGCGGCCATTGCCAACCGTCACCACCGCCGGTGCGGTCTGCACCGTGGTGAAGCCGGTGTAGGCCATGTCGGGAATGATGGTATCGACGACGATGTGATCGAAGGACGCGCGCGGGAAGAGGCCGAAATTGTTGAAGTCCTCGACCGTAACCTTCTGCCAGTCTTGGATATTGACCTTGCGTTCCATGTGTTCTGCCTCTCCTAGAGCAAGTTCGGGACTTGCTGATCCACTTTGGTTTCAGTCCAAGCGTGTTCGCGCAGCTCGATCAGCCGCGTCGGGTCGTAAGCCACGCGCACCCGGTCGCGCAGCGCTTGCGACGTGACGACGGCACGGTTGCTGCGGTCGAAGTCCTGCAGCTGCGTTTCGCTGGAAAAATAATTGTCATCGACCGTGAAGGCTTCGTCGGCGAAGAAGCTCCACACCTCGTCCTCGGTGTGCAGATCGATCATCACGTCGGCCGTGTAGGCTGGCCAGCTCACGTAATCGACACCGACAAACGAGATGCCGCCGGTAATGACCCCGGCGATCTCCGGATCGTGCAGGAAGATGCGATCCGCCAGCATGCGGGCGGCGTCGTATCCGGCGTCGGCGTAGAACACCACCGGCTGATATTTGCGCGGCACGTTCGGCGGCAGATAGATCGGCGGCTCCGGCTCCGGCACCGGCACAAACTCGTTGCGCGAGTCGGCCCAATCGTTGACGCAGAAAAACGAATTGGCCCAGCCGATGTCGCTGTCGCGCACATAGCGCACGTCTATCGGATCGAGACCGGGCACCACGGTGTCGAGGTGCAGCAAAGACTGTTCGTGGTCATACGATCCATCGACGCGGATCGTCACCAGCTGCGGAACGATGGCCTCGGCGCACACGAAGCGCTCATCGTCGTTGACGAAGTCCTCGGTGGTAAACGCGAGCCCGGCCTGACCGGGGATCGCCACGCGCTCGTAATCCACCGATGTCTTGCCGTCGATGGTCTTGGTGAACGTGTAGATTTGCAGCGGGATGTCTTCCTTGCCCTTCACCCGCAGGTACGCCTTGCGCCCGTGCAGGGCCTCGCCGTCATCGAGGCCGACGTGCCAGCCAGCCCCGCCGTCACCACAGAACAACACATCGACGCCGTCCCAGCCCACGCCCTCGTAGAACGTGATGCGCAGCTCCGGCATCAAGTGAATCCAGAAGTCGTATTCCTCCTTGCTCAGGCCCGGTGATGCAAAGAACGCCTGCGGCGGACGGATCGTCTGCACCACGTCGTAGCCGCCGGTGAAGTCGCGTCCGGCGTAGTGCAGCGCCATCTCGATGCCAGCCTGCGTTCCACGCAGGCTCTTGTATTCGAACTGGCGCTCGGTCCACTCGCGTTGGGTGCTTTCGCTCCAACCGTCTTCCCAGATCAGCACGCCCATCGCGTAGGCAAGATAGGGCAGGTTGTTGTAACTGATGCGGACCGGGTCCCACTGGTCGGAGATGATCTCCGCATAGGTGCCGATCAGCCGCTCGCCATCGACATCCGCCATCGCCTTTTCGAGGCCGGTCGCAGAGCGATACAGCAGCTTCGCCCCCGGCGCGCTGATGATTCCCTCGGTGACGATGTCGCTCATAGAGCGCGCCCAGCCACAAGCACGCTGATGTTGGTCACCTTCACCACCCAGTCGAGCGGGATGAACACGTCCTCGGCTGGCTCGATGATGTCCACGTGATGCACGCCGGACAAAGCACACGCGGCATGGATCGCGGTGTGGCTGTGATCGTGACCGAGCCAGTACTGCTCCGACACCAGCTTCTGCAGGTTCGAAATGATCTTCAGGACGGTCTGATCCGCCAGCGTGCCGGGATAGAGCCAGACCGAAACCTTGTACTCGATCTCCGTCACCTTCGGCGGGTTGACCGAGATCACGTCGGTGAAGCCCTGTCGCGACAACGACTGGATGTAGGCGCGCACCCGCACCAGCTGCTCCTGCGTCGGCTTCGGATCAACGCTGTCGTTCATCAGGCAGGTGATCAGGATGGTCGGATAGTAATCGTGTGTCACCGAGCGGATCGCCGTCACGTCACGCAGCTCCGGCAATGCCGTCAGCGCCCAGTACTCGTAGGCCTCCGCCGTGCCGTGCGGGCTCAGCGTGTTGGGCGAAAGCCAGATGCGCCGCCGATAGCGGTCGTCACTCTCGCCTTCGAGGCGCGGCACACCGCCGGGATAGCGCGACGCGATGGCGTCGAGATCGGTGCCGATGGCGTAGGCCAGCGTGATCGAGCGCGCCGCCTGATTGACGCGGTCCCGCAGCATCAGCTCGAAGTACGCGCAGGCCTCTTGGTTGATCTTGATCGGATCGAACTCAAGCTGCTCCACGTCATACTGCGCCGCCATCGGCGGGTCGTAGCTCGCCCACAGCTGCTTAAACCGCACCATGCGGTCGGCGATGATCTGCTCAACGTCGATCTGCTCCAGCACCACCATCGGCTGCAGGTTGGCGGGCAGCAGGATCGAGATGCGCTCGGTCAACCGGTCGGCAAGCGCCTGTCCACCATTGGCCATTACACCGCCCCTCCCGGCAACACTGTCGGCGTCGTACCGATGCCTTCAGGCGGAGCGCCAGCCACCAGACCGGGCTGCCGCTCCCAGAGATTGTAGCCGCGCGAGACCAGCCCGACCGCGCGCCGCACCTGCGGCTGGTCGTTGCCGAGATGCCCGCGCGGCCGATACACGCCTTCCATCGCCGTGGTCAGATGGCCGGTGCGCAGCTCTTCCGTCGATGTCAGGCTGGTGCCGTCCGCGCGCGTGCCCACGCGCACGCGCTGGATGCGGTAGTTCGGCTCCCACAGATCGATGCCGGTGGCTATCGCCCAGTAGAACCGGGTGATGGTGGTCTCGGTCGCGTTGTTGCCGATCAGGTGCGGAACGAACGAGCCGCACCACCGGCGCAGGACACGCTCGTGATAGCGCGTCGAGAAGATCAACAGCATCGATTGAACGACGTGGTCCCACCCGGTGATCATCTTGCCGGTGTAGCGATCCATGCCGATGCGGACCGGATTGAGTACGACGTTGCCGTACTTCAAGTCCGGCCACATCGCTAATTCTTGGTCGTAGACGTAGGACATGCGTTACGCCGCGCCGGGCGGCGGCGTCGCTGGCTTGGGCTGTGGCTTCTTCGCGGGCTTGTCCTTGCCCTGCGCCTTCTTGGCGTCCTTCGCCCGCTGCTTCATGCGCGCGCTCGCGGGTGTGCCAGCGAACTGCGGTGAGCCGGATTGCATTGCCTTGCTATACTTCGGCACCCGCTTCGGCGTCTCGTAAGGCTCCTCGCTGCGCCCGCGCGTGATCTGCGCCAGCAGCTTCTTGCCAGCGCCGCTCAGCTTCGAGGATGGCCCCGTGCTGAGCAGACCCTGATCAAACCACCACTGCACCTGCATCGGCGTGGCAAGAATGTGCAGCGCGTTGTCGTTGTCCTTGTCTTCGAGGACACGCAGGCCGCCAACCTCGTCACCGGCGCTGACGCCCGGATCGAGGATGTAGTACTTGTTCAGGATCACAGACCTGATGGGGGTTTTAGCCATGCTCGTCTTCTCCTTGTGTTAAGCGTCGTCGTTCGGGATCGGATCGCGCTGGATGATCGGCGGCTTCGACATGATGATCTGACCCTTGGTCGTCACCACCACCCAGTCGGCCTTGGTGCGTAGCTTCGCGCCGTCCTTGTGCGCGGCCACGCGCGAGTCGGTGCCGACGCGATGCGTGATGCCGCCGTCCTTGTTCATGCGTGACTTCAGCTTGGCCTTGGCACCGCCGGAGTGGCCCTTCTTCTGCTGCTGCTGTCCGCCGCCCTGTTGGCCCTGTTGGCCTTCCTGCTTTTTCTCCTCGTCCTGCAGCCACATGTCGTTACCGTCCTTGCTCTGCTTCTGACGGTAGTTCTCAAGCTGATAGGACTCCTCGCCGTCGCTGTTTTCGTTCGCCTGCTCGGGGCGCTGAAAGTTCTTGTTCGGCGCGTACGGCGCTATCGAGCCCATTGCCATATCGCCATTCGGACAGATCAGCTGCAGCGTCTGGCCCTTCTTGTAGAACCGCGCTTCGGTCGCGCCGCCGCGATGGTTCGAGGTGTTGAGCCAAGGCGACAGCACCTCCTTGCCCTTCTTGTCCTTGCCGATCACCATCCGCAGCTTGTCGCCCTTCACCTCATGGACGGTGCCGACCTGAAACGTGTCGGCCATCTGCCGTCGCAGTGCGGAGAGCTGTGCGATTACGCGTTGATAATCTTCGGTCATAGGCCCCTCAATGAAACGCTGACGTTGCGGGCGGATTTATCGAGAAACTTCTGTGCGATCTGGCGCACCGTCATGTCGTCGCTCAGCGGCCTTCGCCTCGCGCGCGCGCGCCGCTCCGAGCTGGTGCCGGTCAGAGTGGTCATGGTGACCGGCAGACGCTTTCCCTTCTGCACGTACGGCATGATGATGCAGCGACAATTCGGATGAACCGGCAGATGCGCCATCGCGGTCTCCACCGGCATCGGTCCCGCCGCTGCCAGCGCTTCGCAGTCCATGCAGACCAGCTCGTCCTGCTTGGACACCACGATCACCAGCGTGCCCGGCCGTCGCTTGCCGAAATCGGTACTCTCGCGACGGCCCTCCAAGCTGGCCGGGTCCTCCAGCACGGCGCGGTCCATCTTGATCTCGTAAGCCAAGTCCCGGCGCGTCGCGCGCTTCACCCGCATCAGCCCACGCACCTGCTCCAGTGAAAGCCCGCTTTCCCTCACCACCTTGAGGGACATCGTCGCGACGACTTGATCACCGATGTCGTTGAGGTCGTTGGCCATGATTGCGGAAGCGGTCTTTTCCACCGCCAGCGTCCGCTTCGCGAATTGAACCAGCTCGCGAACGTCGAGCTTGAACTTGACGAGCGGCTCAGCCATCGGCCTCAACGTCGCCTTCGCTCACCAGCTTGTCCTTCTTGTCCTTGGCCTTGCCGGTCACGACGTTGGTGCTGATGGTCATGCGGTCGATCAGGCCAACGTCGGGCTTCTCTTCCATCTGCATGTCTTGCGCGGAGAACTCGCGCAGGATCGGCGCGTCGCCGCTCGCGTCGGTCAGGTCGTCGCCATAACGCGAAACGATGTTCGGCAAATCGGCCGGGAGCGGCGCTTGGCCGATGGCCTGCAGGCCGATCCTGCGTAGCCCGAGCGTGGCCTGTATCTGCTCCCACGTCGGCGCTGCCTTGCGGGTGGCGATGGCGGCGCAGATTTCTGCAGCGTGATCCATCTCCGCCTCCGGGTGCAGCTTGGCCACTTCGGCGAACTGGTTGATCGGATGATCGACCGGCACCGGGACGCCCGGCGGCAGATCGGACAGCACGTCACAGATGATCGAGAGCTGCCGCGCCGCCCATCGCCGGTCACGGTCGGCCGACGCGCCGCGTTGTCCCGACACGCGCGTGATGGTCAGGATGAAGCCCTTCAGCAGCTCGGCCCAGTCGTTCTGAGGATCGCCGAACAGCGCCGCCAGCGCTTGGTCCTCGATCATGTCCAGCGCGATCTCCATGCCCTCGTCGGTCAACGGGGTCTTGAGCTGCGCCGTTCCGGTCTCGCCTTCCACCTTCGACGCGACGCCGATCTCCAGCACCAGATTGAGTTCACGGCGGATCGCGTACAGGTCGGTGCCGTTGACCTCGGTGCGGTTGTCGGCGTCGGTATAAACAACGATGTACGGCTTGCCTTCCTCGTTCAGCGTCAGCGCCTGCGACAGCGGTGTGTTGTCGCTGTCGAACACCCGATTATCCGCCCACGTCGTGCCACGCAGCGCAGCCACTGCGGTAAGACGCGTCAGCATGCGGATGATGCTCACTCCTCCTCCTCCAGCACGCGCACCATGTGGACATCAGGCCGACCGCCGGGCTCGTCGTGAACGAAAGTAACCTCGTAGGTTTCATCGCGATCCGGAAAGAACACCCGGTCGCCCTTCTTCAGCTTGCACTGGATCACCGGCTCCTCGCGGATCGACAAAGTGGAGTCCACCGTCGCCTGCCGATGCATCATTGAGCCGCCGGTCGCCTCCACAGCGCCCCGCGTCTGATCGTAGATGCCTCGCGTGATGATCGGCGGCCGATCCGGATCGGGCCCTGACTCGCGATAGCCGCCGTTCGCCGTCTTCATCGGCTTGAGAACCACCGGCTCGCCGAACACTGCATCGACATGCAGATCGAGCGGTTTTAGATCGTTGCTGACCGTACGGTTAGCCATGTTCGATCACCGCCGTGATGAGGGTCACCTGCTTGCCAACCTCAAGCATATTGTCGTCGAGGCAGATTTCGTAATCGTTGCCATCGTCGATGGTCAGATCAATGCCGACACTCAGGTTGTCGATCACGAGGTTGCCGGAGCCATCGGTGATGGTGCCAACGGTCGAGGTGCCCGCGATGGCCACGAACGTCGATGTCGGCGCGCACAGCTGCAGATCGTCACCGACCAGATAGAACGACGGCTTGGTCAGGAGGAACGTCGCCAGCACATTGCGATCCACGTCGCGCAGCTCGATGGTGCCCGGACCGTTGCCGCCATCGATGGAGTCCAGCACCGCCTTCATGCGCAGGCGTCGGACTGTCATAGAATAATCCATTAGACCACCGCCACGTGTGCGACGTTCCGCCTGCGGAACGCCAAATACATTTGACCGTATGGCGTGGATTCCCAAAACTCGGAAGACGCCGCCGTCGAGCCGCCGCTGGAAGTCTTTGGCTGTTCTGTTCCGACCCGCTCGTAGCTCACCTGCCGGTCGCGAAACCGGACCGACTTGACCCAGATTGTCCCGACCTCGGGATCAACCACGCCGCCGCCGCCTAGGCCGCCTTCGCCGCTGATCTCACCTCCGCTCGCCTGATCGTGCAGCGAGAGGAAGTGAGCAGCGGCGTACATGGCGGCGATCTTGGCATCGGTGAACCACCAGAACGCGGGGTCCACCCAGAGCATGCCAATATCGAGGTAGAGCTGGACTCGCTCGTCGCTCACGCCGGAGAATTCCGGGAAAGCGGCCCGGAATTCCTCGACGGTCGGCGGCAGCGTCGGGTTGATGGTCGTCGTGGTGACGTGCATGGGCTTACCGCTTGTGCGGGGTTCGCTTGTCGTCGTCGTCGTCGTCCTTCTTGCCGTATGCCTTCTGCTTCTCCTGCCGCTCCTTCTCGGTCTGCGGCGTCACCTGCATTTGCGGTGGCACCGTGCCCGGAACAGGAACTGGCGGCTCGGTGGACTGCGCGGGCATCTCCTCGCCTTCCTCCTTCTTGTCCTTCTTCGCCTTCACGCCGCCGTGGCTGCCGGAAAGCTCGAAGGGCTTGGGGTCGTCCGAGTTCTCCAGAGACTGCTGCAGATTTTTGAAATCCGCCTCGGTCATGTTGAACTCCTTCTCCTCGCCCGGATGCACGACGACCTGCCCGCCGTCCTCGGTGAAGAAGCCGCGCGGCTGCCCGCCGGTGTTTTTGACTTTGGCCATATTGGCCCTCCTGTGTTTTGTTGAACGGTTTCAGTCGGTTCAGTTAATTCGCCGGTTCGCGCTATTTACGCGAACTGGTGTTTTCTCAGATTCCGTCGAGATAACGCATCGCGGCGGGCAACCTGATCTCGACGCCGCCGAGCCGGAAGATTCCGGGCACGTCGAACACCAAAGGACCACGCTGCCAGACCGGCAGGAAGCGATGCGGCATCGGAATCCACATCTTCAGCACCTGCGGATCGCGGCGGTAGGCCACCATGCGCGAGATACCGCCGAGCCCTGCGGTCTCCAGTCCGCGCACGCCAGCGAGCGTGATCGGGCGTCCGGTCTGCACCGTCAGCACGTTGTACTGCTTGATCCAGTCGAGCAGCGTCATCGACGAATACTCGATGATGCGTCCGGCCAGACCGACCAGCACCGCTGGCGGCAACAGGATCGTGTCGGCGTAGTACAGCCAGTTGGTGCCGGTCGCGATGCCCATCATGGCGCTATTGATGTCGCGAATGACCTGCTGGTTGGTCTTGCTGGCGAACGTGGTTGCGCCCGCAGCGCCATCCGCCGGTGCCGTTGTCGCGGTGACCAGCGAGCTGTTGATCAGCCCCTGCATTGCCTTCGGCACCGAGCCGCGCAGCGCAAGGTTGTCAACGAACTCCTCGTAGGCCCTGCGGCAGGCTGATGCCTTGTCTGCCGTAAGGTTGAGGCCCGGCGTGTTCATCGCCGACGCCACCTCCTCCAAAGTATAGCGATAGCCGATGGCCGCCATCTCGATGCCGCGCTCGAACTTCTCGCGCGCCAGCTCGGCAATCGGAACGTCGAGAGCCGCGTGGTGAAACCAATCAGCGCGGCCCATCATGTCGGCGCTGAAGTAGGTTATGCTTTTAACCCACTCGTTGCCCGTCGCGGTATCGACCGGCACAAGGTCCGGATACTGCACGTCGGGGTATTGCATTTTGACCACCGTGGATTCGATGGCCGTGGTCTGGTTGACGACAAAGTTGTACGCAGTCTGCTGCGCATCTCTGCCAAACATATGATAATTCATCTTCCGCCTCCTGACGGTTTGATGCTGGTTGAAAGAACGTCGGGATGACGTGCTTAACGCTGGATGCCCAACTGGACGACGTTGAGTTCGTTGGCGGGACGCGAGTACTTCCAGCGCGCGCCGACAACCGGACCGATGCCGCCGGTGTTAGTGAGAACACCGTCAGCCGCACCAAAGTGAACAGGATCGCCCGCCGCCGTGATGACCGTCGCGGTGGCGAAAATTTCGCCCTTGGTCAGCACGCCGATGTTCGAGTACTGCGGATAGACACCGTCGGCCAGCGCCGAGCCGACCGGGTTGACCAGCGTCGGATCGAGAATGCTGATGCCGACAAATCCGACGACAGTGCCGCCAAGCGAGCAATCGATGTCGGCAGCGACCGACTGCGACACCGCACGCGCCGGAGGGATGCCCGCAGCGGTGGCCACCGAACGCGTTACCGCGTTGTAATCCACCATGCGGTTGATCATGCCCGGAAGGCCTTGCCGCATCTGTTCCGGGAAT
>Ga0190271_10000263_pt1 | contig 26095 bp, 21 predicted proteins | sample Popmic356T_FD_133747 | JGI IMG/M metagenome (GOLD analysis project Ga0190271, IMG submission 133747) | Populus adjacent soil microbial communities from riparian zone of Weber River, Utah, USA - 356 T | ecosystem: Environmental > Terrestrial > Soil > Riparian zone | place: USA: Utah | collected...
AGGCCAATGCTCACCTTCGCGCGGATCGGGTTGAGAATCGGATCGAAGGCTTCCTCCGTCACCGAGAAGTCCGTGACCCGCACTGGCGCCACGCGGCTGCGACTCCAGACGAACAGCACCAAGGGAGATTCCGGGGGAAGGATCTCCAATGTGCCGCCGCGCGCATCCGCGTCCACGGCTAACAACTCGGCCGTGGTCGGGTTCACCAGCGCCTCGAGCGCCGCGATCTGCGGGGCGATGCCCACCTCGCCGGCGATGGCATTGCGGTCCGGGAATTCGAGCTGGTCGGTCGCGTCGATCTCCGCGTCGAGCTTGATGGACTCGATGGCCGCGCCCTTGAGGCGGAACGGCTGCGCGCGTTCACCACCGCCCTCGCCGCCGACGCCCTGCACCTGGTAGCTGCGCGTGAGCGTGTCGGGGTTGTACTGGAGCGAGATCACGCGGCGTGCGCGCGAGCCGTCGGGCGCGAGGACGACGAGGCCGCCTTTGAGTAGTTTGGGGGAAGAGTTCAGGCTCACCGCATGCCCTCAGTTGTTGAACCACGGACCGTAGAGGGAGCGCCCACCGATGTGCACTCCTCCGCGGGCTGAGCCATCCATTCGCATTTCAATGTCCACCGCGAACGCGACTTCCGAAGGGTCGAGGCCGATCTGGTATTGAATCGACTTCAGCCGCAGTGTTCCGGGATGGGTTGACGTGACCGTCCTCAAGTGGAGGCGGACTTCCGGGCCTAGCGCATCGCGCAGGTCTCTCAGGAAGTCTTCGATGCCCTGATTCTGAAATACCTGGTTCACGAGACGCGAAGCCAGACGAATGGCTGCATCGCTTTCAATTCGCAGACCCGCTCCCGTGCTGTGCGCTCGTTCCCAGTTGGCCAATTCGACGAGCGCGTATTGCGCGGCGCTCGGGAGCTCACGTTCGTGCCCGGCGCGCGCTGCGCGCTCACCAATCCACGCGAGAATCTCCACGCCGTCCTTGAGCCGTTTTACGCTGTACACGCCGGATGGCGGCGTCACGCGCGGCGAGCCCGCCTCGCGGAAGTTTCTCTGTTCTGCTTCGGCCCTCGTCATGAATGCGCCGTTGCGTACCCCCTTCTTGAACAAGTGCGAGCCAGGCAGATGGAACACACCGCTGTCGAGATTTGCATACACCTGGTCGGGTGCTGTCGCTGTCGTCGTCGCCGACGCAGGCACGGGCGCCACTGCAGGCGTGTCCGCTTCGGCTGTCGGCGGCGTCGTGACGTTCGCGAGCGTGTGTGCGGCACCGATAGTCGTCGCCGGCACGGGTACTGGCACTGGCGCTTGCACGGATGAAACATTCGGTGATCCGCCCGTGGGCGGCGCGGGCGCTCGCACCTCAACCATCGTGTTCGGAGCCGTAACCGGAGCGCGGGTCTCGGCAGTTGCCACGGTGGCAGTAGAAGGCGCACGAGTCGCACCCGGCACTTTTTCAACCAGCGCCGCGACAGGCTTATTTCCAATGCGACCACCGGCGATGTCGCGGTGCCCGGGAAGGACGTCGTCGAGTGTCATGCCCAGCGCCAGATAGAGTTTCTGCGCGGTGCGATTGAACAAGTTCGGCCGACGTGGCGGGACGATCGCGGGGCGCGCATTCGTGTTTGCCAAATTCGACGAAGTTACCGGTGGCGGCGCACGGTCGACCGGGGGTGGAGCGCGATTCACGACCGGTGGCGGTGCACGGTCAACCGGAGGTGGAGCGCGATTCACGACCGGTGGCGGTTTGGCCTCGATTGCCGTGGGTGCGGCCACTTTGACGCTCGGCGCCTTTACCACCGGCGGACTCATGTACTTCCCCACGTTCTTGTCGGGGCGAACCGTCATCGATAGCGCGCCTTGCACCGTGGAAACGGCCTGCAGGATTTCGAGGTGCGCAGCACCCATCGACGTCGGCACGGCGCCGGCGGCAGCTACGAATTCTTTCAACATGTACAGAACGTGATAGGGCGGCCTTTCTTTCCCGTCACGCATCAATCGCATGCGCACCCTCAGCTGGTGAATATCCCTCTCGGCCCTCGTGCTGCCCTCACCGTAGAACGGCTTGCATGGGTCACCCCAGAATTTCATCAAGGTACCGGGTTGATTTTTCTTGCACTCGCGTTGAACCGCGGCATTGGCCTGGCGATAGACACGATCGAGACTCTCGGCAAGTTCGTCCGCGACCATTTTTTCGCCAATGTGCATTGTCACGACGTCCCGCATGTAGACATTGTCGTGATGTGGCGCCGCCTGTTCGGCCCACATCCAGAGCAGGTTGCGCGCGTAAGGCGCGTACGGCTTCATGCGATCATCCATGCGCGCAATCTCTCCCTCGAGCAGGGAGAACTGGTTCTGCCAATAACCCGGCATCGCCCGCAGTTGCTTCTGCCGCGCGATCTCCGCGTCTTTCGCGGCAAGCTTCTGGAGAAAATCCTTGCGGATCGCGGCACGCCACGGTTCGTTGGCAGCTCGCTGGTCCATGATCTGTTCGAGCATTACGAGGTCGAGCTCCATCACCTCCGGTCCTTTCTCCAGGTATTCGGCCAGGCGGCTGGTGTACACACTCTTCAACCGTGCGTCGCTGACCCGGCTGAATACATCTGCCGTGCGCGCCCGACGTATGCGAACGAGATCTTGTTGGGCCGGATCGATATTGGAAACGTCGCCCAGGTAGACAGGCCGCATTTCCTTCTGCTCCATCATGACGAGCGACAGCATCGGCTTGATGATCCTGATATAGACGTCCCGGGCTTCGCCTTCGAAGAAGGCCAGTTTTGTATTGAGATATTTGCGCTCGGCGCCAGACAGCTTGTCGCGGGTCTGGAGCCACTGCAGATCTTCTTCTGCCTGTTGTTTGGCAAAGCGGCGGTCAGCGCGTTTCGCCGGATCCAGGGCAAGCTCTTTGGGCCCCGCTTGCGCACTATCCGTCGCCGGCTTTTTCGGCAGGATCCCTCTTCTGACTACCTGGTTGGCCGATCCCTGCTGTTGCACGACGTGCGTGAGCTCATGAGCCAACAGGTGTCGGCCCGTCCGCGTGTCGGGGGAGAACTCCCCCGCACCAAACACGATGTCATTTCCCGCGGTGTACGCGCGCGCGCTCACGTCGCGCGCGGATTCCGCTGCAGCCGGGCCCAGGTGAATGCGCACGCGCGAGAAGTCGTGGCCGAAACGCTGCTCCATGTCCTGGCGCAGCTCGCGCTGCAGGGGAGCGCCACCGCCGGCAATGGTTCGTTCCACGCTGGCAGGCGCCGACGCGCTGCCGGCATGCGTGTGGGCCGAATGGCGCTGAATGCGCAGCGGGGCTGCATCGATTAGGCCATGTCGACGATTCGTCAAGACCGTGTCGGCCACGCGATCGGCTTCGCGCTCGAATGGATCATCGCTGCCGCCAACGCTGAGCTTGCGCTGCAGGCCCAAGCCGCTGCACGACTCGCAGGTCCTGGCTACCGGCGATTTGTCGTTCCCGCAGGCACACTTGGGTTGCACCAGACGCGACCTGCGACTGGCCTCGGCTCCGTGCGCTGTCGCGGGTGTCAGCGCCCTGGCGTTCATCACGTGCACTTCCGCTTGCTGGCCTGGTTGAGGGCGTCGAGTTTCGTTCGGTCCGGCACCTTCAATTTCTCGGCCAGCGCTTCCTTCTCGAGCAGTGCATAGAGCTCCGGCGCATCGCAAAGCATGATTGCCTGCGCCTCTTCGTTGTCGCCGTGGAAGACGCTGTAGCCTTCCGCGTAGAACTCCCGAATGTCACTGGTGACGTGTTCGGGCTTGGTCCTGCTGTTGGCGAAGGACCAGTTTCCTTGCGCCGGGCGCTGCATGAACCGGTCGAAAGTATCCTGCACGGATAGTTTGATCTTCTTGGTTCCCGAGCCCGCCGGGTCGTCGATGGACACGCGTTTTTCCTTGCCCTCGGAGCTGAAATCCGGGGAGACGAACATCGCCTTGTCGAGTTGTTTGCCCTTGAGTTTGTCGAGCCGCGGTACCTTGCCGCTGCGAACGTGATCCCAGGCGTGCGCGAGTTCGTGGCGCACTTCATCGGGGCCGGAAGTGTCCAGGCCCTGGATGATGCGATAGGGGAAATCGTAACGAGCCATTTCCCCGCGCTTGGTCGCCGAGGGTCCGTATTTGTCGGCGAACGGCGCCGGGAATTCGCCCGAGCGCCAGAAGCGCACGCCCGCGTTCTTCATCACCTGCATCTGCCGCGTCGAGAAACCGGCTAGCGCGCGCCGGATCTTCTTGCACCACGACTTTTTCTCGTTAGCGTCAAGGCCACGCAACATGTCCTGCAGGATCGCGTTTCGTTGCTTCTCTTCCTTCGCCGAAAAAGACGGGAGCTGTGAATCCGCGTCCGTGCACGGATCACTGACGGCGACTTTCGTTTGCTCTTCGTCCTTGTTTTCCGGTTGTCGCATCAACAGGCCGTGATGAGCCGCGCCGGCTCCTTGCACGACGTGCGTCAACTCGTGGGCAATGAGCCGGCGGCCGTGGCCTGTCTGAGGCGTGTACCGGTCCTGCCCGAAGGCGATGTGAGATCCGACGGTGTATGCGCTGGCCGAAACGTCGCGCGCCGATTGCGCTGCCGAAGCGTCGGCATGCACCCGGACATTGGCGAAGCTGTGACCGAACTTCTGTTCCATGTCGTTGCGCAACGCCGGCTCGAGCGGCGTTCCGCTGCGCGCGAGCGTCCGCTCCACGCTGGCGGGAACCGACGTTCGTTCATCGGCGACATTGCCCATGCGCTGAATACCGAGCGCGTTGCCGCCGGTGGCATGAGTCGCGGAAACCTGGTCTGCCACTCGATCCGCTTCGCGCTCGTGCTTGGCATCGGGACGGCCGATGGCCGCGGGCCGCGTCGGGGATGGACCCGATTCACTGGAATGCGTTCCGGCGCGCTCGGTGGGCATCACTTCGCCCCCTTACCTTTCGAACCGAACTCGCCGCCGACGGAAATCATCACCTTGTACTGTTGATCACCTGCGGGATTGACCTGAGCCTGGAAGTCCAGGGCAAGCTTCTTGCCCTTCAGGATGGACTTGGAGGAAACCTGAAACTCGCCCAAGGCCTTTTTCCCCAGGAGATCGGCGCCGACGGTCAATTGCGCCTGGGCGATGTCCTGTCCATACATCAAGACTTTGCCGCCGACGATCGTGCGACTCTTGATGAGTTCCGAGAGAATCACGCCGCCCTCGAAGACCAGCAGAGGCCGGGAGCCGAAACTCTTCTGGATGTAGACGCCGGCGATGGGAATGCCGCCGATGCTGACGCTGCCCGTGGCTTCGAGCCGCGTTGCCAGCGCCACAGCTTCTCCCTGCTTCAGCCTTTCGAGCGCCGCCTCCGCGACGGCAGTGAGGCCGCCCGGGAAGTTCTGCTTCAGCAGCTTCCTGGTTTCCTTCAGGAAGGCCGCGAGCGAAATATCGTTGCCGACGAGCTGCTTGAGTAGTTTGGTGAAGCTCTCCGACTTGAAGACGGCTTCGAGCAGGTCGCGCTCTGGCCCGGCAAGCCCCGTGAGAAGGTCAGACAGATCGATGTCCATCTTGCCCCGCAGGTTGATTTGCAGGATTCCCTCACCGCGCACGTCGAAGCTGCCGCGCACGCCCAGGCTCTTGTCGACGCCGAAATTGCCGATGTCCGGATCGAGATGAAGGCCTGCACTGTAGTCGCCGAGTCCAGGTACACCACCGATCTTGGCGCGCCCCACGATGTTCAGGTTCGGCGTGACTCGCAGCGCCGACCCGGCTTTCAGCGAAATCGGATCCTTGGGCTGAAGGTCGTCCGTTCGACCCGGAAAAGTGACGGGTCCATTGCCGAAACCTGCCTTCTCGCGCGGCTGGTGCAGCTTGACGTCCTCGTTGAGTGATCCGGTGAGTCCCTGGCCGGACACGTCGAGTGTCGCCAACGGCAGCGGCGAACCCGCGTCGCCGGTCGCGCTCCTGCATGGGAAGACGCTCGACGACGCGCCGCAAATGGATTTCGCGCTGTTCAACAATCTCGGCTTCGTGCTGCCGTGGCGTGCAGGCTCGCCCAGGTCCGCTGGCCAAACGTCCTTGTTGCCCTCCATGTGGCACGACCCTGGAGTCGTTTCGGCCATCATTTCGCAGCGCTCCCTGCTGCCCGGGGCGGGGTAAACCGCGTGGCAATTTTCGAAGAGTTGCGCCGTCAGGTCATAGATCGGCGGCAGGTCGCGCTTCGCACCGTCGGTCATTTTCCAGACGTCCTGGCCCAGCGCGGCTCCATAACAATCAGAAGGCAGGTCCTCCATGGTGAAGGCGCTGCGCGCCGACCCTTCGATGGTTCCCTGGAATCCTTCGCCCACGATCGACTTGAGAACCTTCTGATATTCCGCCGTCGTGTTCTTCAACTGCTCCCTGAGCGGCTTCGGCAAACTACTGGCCGGGTCGTCGACGAGTTTCGCGATCTGCTGTACGAACTCCATCCAGTAGCCGAATACGAGCGCGATGTCCCGCGGCTCATTCGACTGGAGAAGTTTTTGAACGTCGGCCAGGACATTTTTTCCCTGATTGTCGGGCACCGTCTTCAGGAGGACGCTCAGTAGTCCCGAGAGCTTGTTCTGGCCGCCGGCCAGCAGGGCCTCGATGGTTTGCGATTTTCCTCCCACCTGCGCGTCGATCCGTCGGCGCTGGAAACCGATGCCATAGGCGGCGGCAGCGGAGATGAAGAAGTGCCCCATGTCGATCCAGCCGCAGTTGCAGGTATAGACGAACGCGTTGTCCTTCTCTTCCTTCGTGGCTCCGGGGTTGAAGCCCTTGCCTAACTTCCCGAGCCGCGCAAGATTGGCGACCGCCGGATTGCTGCTGGTTCCGGTGGCGTCGACGATGCGCTTCACCTTCGCGAGGACGGCTTCCTTGCTGGCGATACGCTTGGGGCTGACCTCCCGTTGAACCCATTGCGCGCCCGTCTGCTGCACGACATGGGTCAGTTCGTGCGCGAGCAATCGGCGCCCCTCTCGGGAACCGGGATCGAATTTTCCGGAGTCGAACACGATCGACGGGCCCAGCGTGTAGGCATGGGCGTCGACATCACGCGCCGATCGTTCCGCCAAACTACCCGTGTGCACGCGAACTCGGGAGAAGTCATGGCCGAACCGACCCTCCATGTCCTGGCGCAGTGCGGGCTCGAGCGGCCTGCCCCCGCTGGCCAGCGCCTGCTGCACGCTCGGTGGCGCCGACGTCGCGCCCGCTGAACCCGGTGACGTGGTGGCGCGCCGAATGCTCAATGGTGACGCGCCGATCGCGGTGGCGGAATTTCGCCGCATCACCTGGTCGGCCACCCGGTCTGCCTCCAGTTCCAGCGGATCATTGCTGGCGCCCACCGCCAGTTTTTTCTGCATGCCGGATGACTCGCACTCATCGCAGGACTTGCCAAGCGGGGACTTGCCCGCGCCGCAGGCGCACTTGCGCTGCAAGAGCTGGCTGCCGGGTGAGGCCGCGCTGGTGATCGCGGGTGTTGCGACCGATTGCGGGCCCGCGGTACTCATGTGCGCAAACTCCGCACGATGCCGCGCGCGACCCGTACGCCGAGTGGCGCCGCGTTTTCAGCGGCACGGACTCGCACGCGAGGGACGTCCCGCGACGCACGATCGCCTCGCGACGCCAACTCGTTCAACACACCGGGCCGGGAAAGTGCCCGCGCCAGTTCGGCGCGCAACGCCTCGGCGAAACCTGCACCCTGCGCGCGTCGCAGCCCCCGCAGCGAGAGCCGATCGATGTGCAGCACCACGCGTTTCACGACCACCCCCGCGTCTCGATTTCCGAGTACGGCCGCTCGCGCTTGGTGGCTTCGCTCCTCGCCGCCTGCAGCAGGTGATTCATGCTCACCGACGTGTCGTTTTCCGCGGCGATGAACGCGGCGTTCATCGCGATGTTGCGGATGCTCCCGCCCGGCACGCTGAGCTGCGCGAGCTTCGAATGATCGATCGAATGCAGCGGCGTCTGGTCGGGGAACGCGCCGCGCCAGATGCGCTCGCGCATGTGGACATCGGGAAATGGAAATTGCACCGCGAAGCGCAGGCGCCGCTGGAACGCGGTATCCAGCGCGTTCTTGAGATTGGTCGTGAGGATCGCCAGGCCGCGATACGCCTCCATTCCCTGGAGCAGGTAGCTGACCTCGATGTTTGCGTAGCGATCGTGGCTGTCCTTGACTTCGCTGCGTTTGCCGAACAATGCATCGGCTTCGTCGAACAGCAGGATGGCCCCGCAGTCTTCCGCCGCATCGAAGATGCGCCGAAGATTCTTTTCAGTCTCGCCGATATATTTGCTGACGATGGACGCGAGGTCGACGCGGTACAGGTCGAGTGCGAGTTCGTTGGCGAGCACTTCCGCCGCCATCGTCTTGCCGGTGCCACTTTCGCCGCTGAACAGCACGCTGATGCCGAGACCCCGTGTGCTCTTCGCGCCGAAGCCCCACTCGCCATAGACCTTCATGCGCTGACGGACGTGAGACGCGATCTGCCGCAAGATCGTCGTCTGCGCGTCGGGCAAGACCAGGTCGTTCCAGGTCGCGGCGGGCTCGATGCGCTGCGCGAGCCCCTCGAGGCGCGCGCGGGCTGAATCACTGCAAGCGCGCAGCAATACGTCCCCAGGTTCCGAATCCGAAGTCTCCGCCTGCAGAGCGCGCGCAGCCTCGGTGATCGTGTCCGTGCCGATCCGGAATTGCGTGGCAATCGCGTCGAGCGTCCCATTCAGCAGTTCCGCGGACTCTCCGAGGACCTCGTGCCAAAGCTGCTTCTGTTCGGCAGCGTCCGGGCGGTCCACCCGAAAACTCAGCGTATCCCGATCCAGCTTCTTCACTTGTGGCGCAGTGGCGAACACGAGGCCGCGCACCTGGCCGGCGAGTCTTGCGAACATCGGCGAATCGGAGTCTGCGGATTGCAGTAGCAACGCGCTGTTGAGAAGTACGCTCTCTCGCGACCACAACACGGCCAGCGCATCCATCTCGTGCACATTGTGCGGAATGTCCGCGACTTTCAGAACGTGCAGGCCGAGTCCGAGCCGCTCGGCAACTCTTCGGGCTACCTCGATCTGCGCACCTCCATCGTCACCCGTCAGTTGAACGATGGGTGCCGGCCCGTCCAGCGACGCGAGGGCACGCAGCGTCGCCTCGACGATTCCGGCGTGCGTCTCCGTGATCGCAGTGGCATCGACATGCGGACGCAAGAGCGTCTGCAACCGCGCGTCCAGGTAGTTGATGCCGGCGAGATAGTGCAATACGCGCTCGTCGATGGAGATCCGGCTGGTCGTCAGCGCGCGTTCGTCGCGAACCTCCAGCAATCGCCATCGGCGCAACGGGCCGACCGGCGCCAGCGCGCTCCAATGGGGCTGCTCGAGCCTCGCGAGCGCGAGCCCGAATGTCGCGACTGACGAGAATGCTCCGTCCATTTCGACGCCCGCGCACAGCAACAACACGTCTCGCTCGAACGGGCTCAGGCCAAAGGACCCGACTATTGCATCGATCGCCGACAGTGCAGGCATTGCCGCGCGCGCGGCCTCGAGTTCCACCAACGCGGTGGTAGCATCTTCATCCGCAATCTGCGCCTTCAGCCTGGCGAACTCGGCGACGAGCAGGCGTTGATTGGCGGCCGTCCAGGTTTCGCCACTCATGGGATGTTGACCCTGCGATTGAGGAACGCGGGCGGCGTCGCCAGCGCATTGATGATCGGGCTGTCGACTCCATCGATGCGCAGGCGCGCGATCGGAGTCGTACCCGCAGGTAATCCCACCACTTCGAACGCCAGACTGGTCGGTGACGGCGATGACTGCGGTACTGCTTCCGCGCTATCGAGCATCAGGCTCGCCGACTGACCTTCGCGCAGCTCGGGCACGAAATTGAGTGTGAAACTCACGGTGTCACCGACACGCGTCGCCGCTGGCGGCAGATTGGTGATCGTCGGCGCCAGCGTGAGCGCGAGCTGGTTGGTGAGGCGCGGCGCGACATCGCCCGGCAATTGCACGCGCGCGCTCACGCGATATACGCCGGCGGGGAAATCCGCAGCGCGATTCGCCGGAATGGTGAACTCGATCGTGTTTGCGTTTCCCCCGGTGGGTGCCAGTGGCTCTTCGATCTGGAAACGATCGTTCGTGAGCACTACTTCGACGAAGCTCCCTGCCAGCGAAAACCCATGCAGCGTGACGGTGGCGCCCAGCTCAACGACATGTTGCTTGTCCGCGGGCGCCACGGCCGTCAGTGTCGGAACCGCGGGCGCGAGGCTGGGACGCACGCCGATATTGCGCACGAGGACCGGCAGCGGATTCGGTGCCGGATCCTGCGCCTGGATGAGGACCACCGACACTTCGTACGCCGCGCACGGACGATAGTGCGCGAGTGTCGCACTCCAGAATTTCGACATCTCCTCGGTGCTCAGGAATTGGGGCGTGATACGAAGTTGTTCTATTTGATTCTCGAGACCGGAGTCGGCGAGCGACTGCAGCCACGGCGGAAGAGTTTCGGCAGCGTCCGGCGGAGGCTGCAGCGCGGTGCGAATGGCATCGCGTGAAATGACCGGGTTCTCATGCAGCATCTGCATCGCGAATCCGAGCAGGATTTCGGCATGCAGATCTGCCGCGCCATACGCGGAGATGAGGTAGTGCAGATTGAGCGCCAGCGGCGGATTGCTGAGCCGTGTGCGGCCCGCGCCATCCCTGGAGGGCAGCCCTTCGTTTCGCCAGCCGATATTGGGCGTGACCTGGCGCATGAAAAGATTGAGCTGCGTGACTTCGACACCGTTCTGCTGCACGACCTTGTCGGGCGGCATCGTGCTCACGGTCACGCTGCTGCCGATGACTCCGGCCACGTTCTGGTTTACGAAGCGGTCGTTGAGCAGATCGCGCAACACCTGCGTCACGCCCGCAATGGCGAGCGCGGTGCTCATGACGGCCTCCGGCGCGACAGGTAGTCCGAAAGCGGTAAGGTCTGATGCCGGGCCGGCACACGTCTCTTTGCGGGAGCGGGCTCCTGTTCCGCGGTCACTTCGATGCGCCCGATGTGCACGTGCACTTCCGTGGGTTCGGCACTCGTCGTTGACTGTTCTGACCGCAGCGGGAACCAGGGTGCCTCTCTGACTGGCGCGATTGCCGGAGGCAATGGCGCTGCCTGCACTTCGTCCAGCAAACGTGGGGGCGGCGCAGATTCGTGGGGTCTGGCGAACTCCGGCTTCCCGGAGGGGGACGCGGCGAATGCGCGCGACGTTGAAATCGGCGGCTTCTCCGCACGCACCTCGACGATCGATTCAATCTGCCCGGCGATGATCGGCGAGCCCTGCGTCGAGGCGTGCATTTGTTCACTGCGAGGCTCGGTTGTGCGCTTCGCCGGCATCAGCGGCGTTTCATCTGCGGGTGTGAGACCCGGAAACTCGAGGGGGACAGCCATTTCGTCGCCCGCTATCGCCATCGGCACCTGCGCATGCGCACTCATCGCTGGCCGCACGCGCGCTTCCTTCGGCGCGCCGCCCTTCGCGCCCAGCGCCTGTCCCGCCAGCCTTTGCAACAAGCCGCTCATGCCAGCACCCGTTCGAGATACGCGTGCCGGCGCGATTCGGATAACGCGAGGATGTCCCGCTCAGGCCAGCCGTACGACCGCGCCAGTGCGTGCACTTCATCGAGCAGCCGGCGCGCGCGCACATCGATCTCTTCCCACAAGTACGCAGGCACATCGAACGACGCGTTCCATCGATGCGCGCAGGCCGGGCACGACAGATCGAGCGCCAGGTCCATGCACGGATCGGCGGCGTCGAGTGCGCTCGCCAGCGCCTCCGCCGAAATCGACTCCGCATCACCGCACAGCCTGGCTAACAACTTGCGCGCGGCGCTCGCCTCGTCGGGCTCGCCGGCGACGCTGGCCAGATCGCGCGTGGTGGGCAATCGCACACGGCGGTCGCCGACCAGCGCATGATCGGTGCCCTGCGCCGGCGCGCGTTCGAGAAACGCCCTTGCTGATAACGCGAACTCCAGCGGCTCGCCGCACTCCGGGCATTCGACACAGGACCCGAGCGCGTCACCAAACAAGCTTTGCCGAAGACGCAGCAGCGCGGCATTACGCTCGCCGAGCGTTCGATCCGCGAGCGTCTCCGGATCCGCATCGGGGGTCGCCGCCGCATGCAGCAGCAGCGCGCGATCGAGCGGATGTCGACGCCGGCCCTGCTCCCAGCAGCGGATGATCCCTTGCGCGTCCATGGGCGGCGCCACGCCTTACTGCGCGGGCTCGGTGAACTGCGGTTCCGCGGGCTCGACGACTTCGGTATCGCGCTCCCAGCCTTCGTTTTCGAGCTTGAGAGTCTGGATGGCGATGGCGTTCGCGTTGGCATCCAGGTCGGGTTGTGCCTGGAACTCCGACACCCAGCAGCGATAGACCTTGTACGCGAGCACGAGCTGGCCGGCCTCGTTGTACATCTCGATCATGATGTCCTTGCGAAAGTCGCGCAGCGACGACTCCCGGCCGAGCCCGGCACCGTAGTTCCAGACCTTGTTGGCCCAGCGTTCGAACTCGAGGTCCTGGGTGACACCGCGTTCAAGCGTGATGGCTTCGTACTTGCTGCGCCCCGGCGCCTTGCGCCCCGTGGACGGGTCACCGCCTTCACGATGCTCGATGACTTCGGTGGAGCGCTTGAGCGACGAGCACTTGGAAATTCCGGCGACGTACCGGCCGTCCCATTTCACCCGGAACTTGAAGTTCGGGTACGGCGTCAGGCGCTGCGGATTCACGGGAAACTGTGGCATGGTGTCTCCTTGCTTGTTAGTTAGCAGGCGATCAGGTCGCGAGCTCGCCTGCGATCTGCTGGATGCGCAGGATCACGAACTCCGCGGGCTTCAGCGGCGCGAAGCCCACGTGGATGTTGACCACGCCGCGGTTGATGTCGTCCTGGGTCGTGGTCGTGCGGTCGCACTTCACGAAGTAGGCCTCGCGGGGCGTCGTGCCCTGGAACGCGCCTTCGCGGAACAGCGACTGCATGAACGCGCCGACGTTGAGCCGGATCTGCGACCACAGCGGTTCGTCGTTCGGCTCGAACACCACCCACTGCGTGCCGCGGTACAGCGACTCTTCGAGGAACAGCGCCAGCCGGCGCACGGGCACGTACTTCCACTCGGAGCCGCGGTCGTTGTTGCCTTCCATCGTGCGCGCGCCCCACACGATGTTGCCGTACACGGGCATGGTGCGCAGGCAGTTGATCGCGAGCGGATTGAGCACGCCGTTCTCGGCGTCGCTCAGCGTCTGTTCCAGGCCCACGATGCCGTTGATGGCGGCATCCGTGCCCGCGGGTGCTTTCCACACGCCGCGCCGTGCATCCGTGCGAGCGTAGATTCCGGCCACGATTCCGCACGACGGGAAGGCCCTCACCGCACCCGACTGCAGCGGATCGCCTGCGCGCACGCGGGGGTAGTAGAGCGCGCCATACGACATGTCGCCGCCGGCCATCTCATCGAGATCGTCCTGCACGGACTCGAGCGTCGCGCCCTCTTTCGAATCGGCGATGAGAAACGCGCGCTTCTTCGCGCAGTTGGCGCGTAGAGTCGCGATGTGATCGCCGGCCGTGAGACCGGGCACGCAGACGAGGTTGAAGATGTCGAGCTTGTCGGCCGCGCCGCCGACGTCGAACAGGTCTTCGAGTGCCGTGGTGAACGCGTCATCGTCCGCCTCGAGCACTTCGCCGTCGGTCCCGTCTTCCAGCGGAGCTTCCACGTCGGTCACCGGCGTCGCCGTCACGGCGACGGTCACGATTTGCGAGCGACCGTTCACGACGGTCTCGGCGAAGCGCGAATCCGTGGCCGTGACCGACATGTTCTCGAACACTTCGACGACCTGGGCGACGACTTCGTCATCGGTGGGATCGCCCAGGGTCACTTCGAGCTTGAACCTGGCGGCGTCATCAGGGCGCGGCACGATGCGCACCCCGTATTTGTTGCCCCATTCGCCGGGCGAGCTCGCGGTGACGGCGAGCGAACCAATGGCCGCGGTGGCGGGAACCGGTGCGTCGGGATTCGGGGTCTCGCCCGTGGTGGTCGGCGCGATGCGCACCACGTACGCATCGGTGCCGCCATTGTTGAAGAAATCCCTGACGGCGTAGCCGAGGAAACTGCGCGTGTCGAGGCCGCCGTATTTGCGCTCGAAATCCGCGAAACTGAGGATGCGGGTCGCGGAATCGACCGGACCGCGCCCGGCCCAGCCGACGAACAGCGCGATGGACGTCGCGACGCCGGTGATGGTGCGTACGCCACTCGAAACTTCTTCGACGTAGACACCGGGATACGTCAGGGCTTGGGGCATTGGGCTTCTCCTGTCTGGTTAGACGAGCGTGCGTAGATGTGTTTTCCGTCGGGCAGCGGATTGCGGACCAGCACGCCGCGCTGCACGAGCGAGTCGAGCGCGGCTTCCACGAGGCTCAATGCCGGCGGCTCCGGGCAGGCGAGCCACCACCGCGCAATGCCGCCGACGGTATCGGCGGCGGTGGGATGCAACGAGACGTACCGCTCGAGATCACGAGCAATTCCTTCTACCTCGGCGTTTGGCGGTGCTGGGCGCACGTGGGGTTTCCGTCAACGGACAAAGCAATCCGCGTGCCAGCGACGGTAGATAGGCGGATCAGGGAGTTACGGGAAGGAATCCCGGGGTGAGGCTGTTCCGCCTCAGGCGCGTGACGCCGGGTGTGGCGCGAGCGCCTTGGGTTCAGACGGAGGGCTGTTCTGAATCGGCGCGCCGGAATGCGCGTGCACTGAGCTGGTATTTGCGCACCATGCGATTGAAGCGACTGCGCTCCTTGCCGGCCAGGCGCGCGGCGAGACTCACGTTGCCGCCGGCGCGTTCCAGCAGGGCGCGTACATACTCCCGCTCGAAGTCCGCGACCACCTGCGCCTTGGCTTCCCGAAATGCAATTCCCGGTGAAGACATCGGCGTCGTCTCGCTGCGTCTCTTGTTCGCGTCCGCGCTGCGCCGCGCTTTCACGCGCCGCTCCGCATGGGAGTCGCGCAGGTCACCGCGCAACGTCGGCAAGTACATCTCCTGGCCATCGGCCAGCAGGAATTCACGATGGAGGAGGTTCTCGAGTTCCCGCACGTTGCCGGGCCAGTCATGGGCGCGCAGCGCGGCGATGGCGGAAGGATGCAGCGTGGGCGCCGGCCGCTGGTAGTCGTGACTGAGTTTTCTCAGGAATGCCCACGCCAGCAGGACCGCGTCGCCGCCGCGCGTGCGCAATGGCGGCACATCGAGCGTCAGTAGTTTGAGCCGGTACATCAGGTCGAGGCGGAACTGGCGTTGCGCGACCAGCGCGTCGAGGTCGGCGTTGGTCGCGGCGACGACGCGGACATCGGCGACGCACGACTGCGCCGCACCGAGCGGGCGGTATTCGCGATCCTGCAGAAAGCGCAGCAGGACCACCTGCCCCGCCGTGCTCAGCGTCTCGAGCTCGTCGAGGAACAACGTGCCGCCTTCGGCCTGGGCGATGAGACCACGACGCGCCTCGCGCGCGTCGGTGAACGCGCCGCGCACGCAGCCGAACAATTCGCTGCCGAACAGCGCGTCCGGGATCGAACCGCAATTGATGGGGATGAAGGGTCCATCACCGCGGTCACTCAGGTAATGAATGGCGCGCGCCGCCAGTTCCTTGCCGGTTCCCGTTTCACCGTCGATCAGGACAGTCGCATCGCAGGCCGCGTAGCGCTCGATGTTCGCCAGCATCCCGCAAAATGCCGGCGACTCTCCGAGCAACGTGAGCTTCGCCACGCGCTGGATCGACGCGACATCCTTGTTTTGCGTTCGCATGGCCACTCCCGTCGACCCTCCGAAGGGTGTCAGCCGAAATGCGCATTTGCAATCTGTCACATCGGGCGTGGTATGCCGAAGTGCGACAAAGTGCCGAAGGTGCACCGCGGCACGGACGGGGTTCCCCCGCGAGCGAGGGAAGCTAGGCGCGCAGTCGGGTCTTTCGACTGACGGCTGGCGTCATCGGAAAAACGCCGACGCCCTTCGCCGATGTTGCGCGGCGAATGAACGAGGTCGCAGCAAGGCATGCATCACCGGCTTCCTCGCTGATCCACTCGTTGAACGCGGCGAGTTTCCGGCTGTGCTGTCGCGCCGTGGGAAACGTGAACCAGAAGGATCGTCCGTCGCTCGCGACGAAATCGTGAGCGGGCACCAGCCTTCCGGATTCGAGCTCGCTGCGAAACACGATGGGTGACGCGATGGCGACACCATGACCGGCCAGCGCCGCGGCGACGTCCAGGTGTTCATGCGCCAGGCTGGTGCCGAAGTTCTCGCGGGGCGGCGTGGAATCGAAACCGCGCGCGCGATACCACAACGCCCACCAGTCCGGACGGCCCAGGAGCGGGACGTCGAGCGAACGGCGTGGATTGGCAAGACCGGCGGCCGCGGCTTTCAGTGCCGGCACGCACAACGGCATGAAGATGCTGGGCAGCAAACGGGTGGCTCGCAGCCCCGGCCAGCGCCCGTGGCCGTTGCGAACCGCGGCGTCGAAACGGTCGCCCAGCTCCTGCGCGTCCTCCGACAAATCGAGCTCGAGCGCGATGCGCGGATGGCGCTTGCGAAATTTTCCGAGGCGTGACGCCAGCCAGCTCGTGCCGAAGGTCGGCAGCGTCGTCAGCGACAGTCGCGACTCGTCCTCGTCGACGGCGCGGATGAAGCTCGCGCGCAGCGCCGCAAACGCATTCATCGCTTCGCGTGCAATCAACGTTCCGGCCGGCGTGAGCTGCACTTTTTGCGGATGCCGGATGAAAAGCGGCAGGCCGATCTGCTTCTCGAGCTGGCGCACGTGGTAGCTGACCGACGCGGCCGTGGTGCCGAGTTCGAGCGCCGCCTGCGCGAAACTTCCGAGGCGCGCCGCCGCTTCGAAAGCGCGGATCGAGGAGAGCGAGGGAAACTTGCCGGTGGCGACCATAAGTATGCCTTAGCCTACGGCTTGAAGATTCGACTGGTCAATGCGAACGGGACGCTGCAGATTGCAGCGCGAACCCGCACACGGAGTTACGAATGGCCAGCCCGCGATTCTTCCAGACCCGCCGTGACTTTCTCGCCACCACCGCGCTCGCCGCCGGCACGGCCGCGTTCAATCACTCCGTGTTTGCGCAAGACCCGGCCCGGGATTGGGAATGGCTCACCGGCAACTGGGATGTGTGGCACCGCAGGCTCAGGAAGCGACTCGCGGGCAACGACGAATGGGACGAGTTCGCAGGAAAGAGCTCGTTCTGGCACACGCTCGGCGGGCTCGGCAACATCGACGAAAACCTGCTGCACCTGCCGGCCGGCACGTATCGCGCGATCAGCCTGCGCGCGTTCGACCCGGCGTCCCGAAAGTGGGCGATCTGGTGGTTAGATGGGCGAACGGCCGCACAACTCGATCCACCCGTCATCGGCAGCTTCACCGGCGATGAAGGTGAGTTCGTGGGCAACGACACTTTCGAAGGCAGGCCGGTGGTCGTGCGTTTCCGCTGGCACGAAGTGCACGGCAAGCGGCCGCACTGGGACCAGGCCTTTTCACCCGACAACGGCAAGACCTGGGAAACCAACTGGCGCAACTACTTCACGCGCACCAGCGCCACGGCTTCGCCGATACCACGAGACGAAGGAGCCGCACCGGCCGAAGCCGCCGACTGGAGTTTTCTCGTCGGCCGCTGGCGCGTGCGAAATCGCAAGAGAAAACCGGACGGTAGTTGGGAAGAATTCGGCAGCACGCTCCACAACTGGCCCGTCATGGGCGGCATGGGCAATATCGGCGACAACGTGTTCCACGCGCCCTCGGGAACGTATCGCGGCGTCAGCATCCGCGCGTTCGATGGCAAGGAGCGCCAGTGGCGAAGCTGGTGGCTGGATGGCCGGCGCCCGACGGTGATTGCATCGTCGGTGGCCGGCACGTTCCGGGATGGAGTCGGCACGCTGCTCGGCGAAGATGAAGTCGAAGGCCGCAAGGTGCGCGTGCGATCACAGTGGACGCGCATCGCCACGAAGTCGCCGCGCTGGGAACAGGCGACCTCGGTAGATGGCAAAACCTGGGACACAAACTGGAGTGCGGACCTCGAGCGCGAGGGCTGATGTAGTATCGGCCGCCATGTTCGAGACCCTGCTCTACGCCCTGCTGTGGTTTTGCGCGCTGGGATGCGCGCTGCTCGGCGGGCTCTACTTCGCGTTCTCGGCATTCGTCATGAAGGCCCTGGAGACGCTGGGGCCCGCCGGCGTCACCACGATGAATGCCATCAATTCAGTCATCCTGCGCTCGTGGTTCATGCCCTTTTTTCTGGGCACGACGCTGGGCAGCACGGTGCTGATTGCCGCAGGCTTCCTGAGCCCTGCCGATCCGCGCCGGCTGTTCATGATCGGCGGCGGCGTCCTCTATGTGGCGGGCATGTTCGGGGTGACCATGTTCTTCAACGTGCCGCTCAACAACTCGCTGGTTTCCGCGGGCGCCGGAAACTGGCCGCGGTACATCTCGCAGTGGACGCGCTGGAATCACGTGCGCACCTTCGCGTCGATGGGCGCCGCCGCGTCGTTCATCGCCGCCATCGCCCGCGCCTGAAATCATTGCGGGTACAGGGTCTCGGGAATCTCCGCGATCGACTCGAACGGCGCGCCGCTGGCCTTGGCCGCGCTTTCCACAGCCGAGTAGTTCGGCGCTTCGTAAACCCAGTACGAGTCGCGCTTGTCCGCGGTGGCGTATGACGTCAGCAGAGTCACGCCGTGTTTCTTGTCGCTGGTGGCCGTGACTTCGGGTGAGCCGGAACGCTTCACCAGGTAGCGATGATTGCCGGCGGCAATGTGCTGCACGGCACCGCGCGGCTCGGCCTTGATGTCCGCCGGAATTTCGGTGACGTTGTCGACCGGCATGCCCGAAAGCTTCGCGGCCTCACGCACGGCCGCCTCGCTCGGGCCGTCATAAACGCAGTACGTCTTGGTCTTGTCCGCGTTCGCGTATGACTTCTCCCAGGTGACGTTCAACGTGGCGTTGTTCTCGTTCACCTTCTTCTTCGCGGCGGCGTCGACGCCGTCGAGAGCGCCGGGCGGAAACGTGCGTTCGATCAGGTAACGGTGCGTGGCCGGTGAAGTCTCCGCGGCATTCGCCACCATGCCCGAACCCGCAATCGTCATCGCCGTCGCTGCGCAAAAGGCTTTCATCATCGTCATCTCCGATGCTTGTACTAAGGTTGATAACTCATCACCACGCTGACAAAGTAATCGCGAACGAGCGTTATTCGAATGATCGCGAGTCCGGCGTTGTTGCCCCAGCGTCCGGCGATGTTCCGGGAGGTTTTATGGATGCCTTGTCAGATGTGCTTCGGGCGGTTCGCCTGTCCGGCGCGTTCTTCTTCGACGTGCATGCCTGCGCGCCCTGGTGCGCGGAGACTCCGCTCGGCAAATCCGTCGTCGATGCGATGTTTCCCGGCTCCGATCACCTCATCTGCTATCACCTGCTGATGGCGGGGAGTTGCTGGGCGACGCTCGAAGGAGAAGAGCCGATCAAACTAGTTGCCGGCGACATCATCGTGCTGCCGCAGGGCGACACCCACGTGCTTGCGACCACGCCGGGCATGCGCAAGTCGCCGGAGATGTCGATGTACCGCCGGCCGAGCGACGGCAAGTTGCCGTCGAAGATCTCGGTCGGCAGCGACGGCGGCGAACCCGCGCATTTCGTGTGTGGATTTCTCGGCTGCGACTCGCGCCCTTATAACCCGCTGCTCACCGCGTTGCCGCGCGTCATCGTCATCAACGATCACGCCAGCGGCGCGCTGGGGGCATATTTCCGCGCCGCGTTGGCCGAGTCGAAGAGCGGACGCATGGGCAGCGCGGACCTGTTAGGCCGCATCAGCGAGCTCATGTTCGTCGACGTCGTGCGCCGGTACCTCGAATCGTTGCCGCCCGATCGCACCAACTGGCTCTCGGGCCTGCGCGATCAGTACGTCGGCCGCGCGCTGATGGCGCTGCACGCCAATCCCGCGCGCGACTGGACACTGGAGCTGCTCGCGCAGGAGGCCGCGTTGTCGCGGTCGTCGTTCGCCGAGCGCTTTACGCAGTTCGTCGGGCACCCGCCCATGCAATACCTCACCAACTGGCGCATGCAGCTTGCGACCAACTACCTGCGCACGGGCAATGAAAGCGTGGCCGCCATCGCCAATCGAGTGGGATATGAATCCGAGGCCGCGTTCAGCCGCGCCTTCAAGAAGGTCGTGGGGGCACCGCCGAGCGAGTGGCGCGAACAGCGATTGACCGGCAATGCGGCCTGACCCGGGCCGCAGATCGTTCAGTAAAACTAATCATCCGGTCAGAACAACGGAACACGCCGAAACTTCGTTTCGGCAGCATGTGCACTCTGCAATAAGGAGGAGCACATCATGAAGTCGATCAAGTTTCTGTTTCCCGTCGCAGCGTTGACCCTGAGCGGCATTGCCGCCGCCGGCTCGCGCGACACATCCAGCGTCGTCGTCCGTTACGGCGACCTCAACCTGAATTCATACGCCGGTGTCGCGGGGCTCCACAAGCGCCTTCGCAACGCGGCCGAGTCGGTCTGCGGCAACCTGAACTCACGCATCCTCGGCCTCAACGACGCCTACGACGCGTGCGTCGCGGAATCGCTGGCGAACGGTGTCGCCGCCGTGGGGAATCCGGATCTGAGCGATTTCCACGCCCGCAAAGGAAAAGGGGCGGTCGTCGCGTCGAACTAGAAAGGGTGCCAGGCACCGTTTCCTAGGAAACGGTGCCTGGCACCAAATGCCTGTACCGCCGCGCGAGCCGGATTAATTCGGGTGCTCGCGCGGGATCAGCTTTCGCAGCCGTGCAGGCAGGCTCCGACATCGATCGACTCGATTGGCCACGTCACAGCATCAGTCGTGGGTGTGATCCTCCGGTGAGAAACATCGGAGGACATTTCATGACGGAAGCCGAATACAAGCTGGAAACTGAACTGTGGAAGGCGCTCAAGAGCGACCGCACCGTGATGCTGGGTTTGTCCGGCGTCGAAGAAGGACACAGCCAGCCCATGACCGCGCTGCTCCTGCACGACGAGGATGCGCGCGGGCCGATCTGGTTCTTCACGTCCCGGGACACTGATCTGGCGAAGGCGGTCCACGGGTCGCAGCGCGCCGTGGCGCACTTCGCCGCCAAGAACCACGAGCTGTTTGCCTCACTGCATGGCGAGCTGGTCGTCGAAAACGATCGCCGCATCCTCGATCGGCTATGGAACAGTTTCATCGCCGCCTGGTTCGAAGGCGGGAAGACCGATCCAAAGCTGCAGCTCCTGCGGCTCGATCTTGAACGCGCCCAGGTCTGGCTGAACGAAAACAGCCTTTGGGCGGCGGTAAAGCTGTTGTTAGGCAGCGACCCGAAGAAGGAATACCAGGACAAGGTGGCCGAGGTGCAGCTCCGCTCGCACTGAAATGGTGTCAGGCACCGTTTCCTAGAAAACGGTGCCTGACACCGATTTCTAGGAAACGGTGCCTGACACCGATTTACACACAACTGTCATACAGCCGGGAGAGCATCGCGGGTCGTTATGAGAGGAACCCGCATGGCCGCCCTACCGCCACTCGACGCCGAACAACTCGTCCAACGCATCCGCCGCGACCTCCTCGACAGCTGGGACGAGGAAATCGAGATGGATGTCGAGGACTACCATCCGCTGCCGGGGCTGCCGGATGGCGGCGCCAACGGCGCGGGTGAGCGGGACTATCGGCGCAACTACTTTCAGCAATTGTTCCGCCTGCAGGCGGAACTCGTGAAGCTCCAGGACTGGGTGTACGCCACCAAGCAGAAGGTGGTGATCCTGTTCGAAGGACGCGACGCCGCCGGCAAGGGCGGCGCCATCAAGCGCATCACCCAGAAGCTCAATCCCCGCGTGTGCCGCGTCGTCGCCCTGCCCGCTCCCAACGACCGCGAGCGCACGCAATGGTATTTCCAGCGTTACGTCTCGCACCTGCCGGCCGCCGGCGAAATCGTGTTGTTCGATCGAAGCTGGTACAACCGCGCCGGCGTCGAACACGTCATGGATTTCTGCACCGAAGAGGAGTACGACGACTTCTACCGTTCAGTACCCGAGTTCGAGCGCATGCTCGTGCGCTCCGGAATCCGGCTGCTCAAGTACTGGTTCTCGATCACCGACGAAGAACAGCACGTGCGGTTCCTGGGGCGCATTCACGATCCGCTCAAGCAGTGGAAGCTTTCGCCCATGGATCTCGAGTCACGGCGGCGGTGGGAAGATTACACGCGCGCAAAGGAAATCATGCTCGAGCGCAGCCACATACCCGAAGCGCGCTGGTGGGTGGTGCAGGCCGTGGACAAGAAGCGCGCGCGCCTCAACTGCATCGATCACCTGCTCAAGCAGTTCCCATACGAAGAGGTGCCGAAGCCCGGCGTGGTGCTGCCGGAGCGGCAGCGCCACGAACACTACTCACGCCAGGCCGTCCCGCCCGAGATGCTGGTGCCGGAGATCTATTGAGCGGAGCCCGGGCCCAGTTGGACCGGGCCCTACGGAATCACCACGCAATTGGTTCGGCGCAATACCACGCGACGGTTCAGTGCACGTCCATCCGCCGTGGTGTTATCGGCTATCGGCTGCGATTCGCCGTAACCGGCAACCGCGAGCTGCGACACGTTCAGGCCACGTGACTCCAGGTAGTCCCTGGCCGCCAACGCGCGCCGTTGCGACAACTCGGTGTTGAACGCCTCGCTGCCCTGGCTGTCGGTATGTCCGCCGACTTCACCGCTGATCGTCGGCAGCCGGCGCACCTGGTCCGCGAGGCTGTCGAGCAGGATCGCGTCCGCGCCGGTAATCGCAGTGGAATTGCTCTTGAAGTTCACCTGCACCGTGATGTCGCAGGAGCAGCCGTTGGCATCCACGCGGTCACCACGCTTCGTCGCGGGACACAGGTCCGCTGTATCCATCACGCGGTCGCCATCGGCATCCGCAGGAGGCGGAGGCGGCGGCGGCGGGGGTGGCGGAGGTGGCTGCGGAGCAGCCGCGGGAACGATGGGCATGGGCGGTGGCGGCGGTTCGCCGCCGAAATTCCATACGAACGAAAGCTGGTACAGGTCACCTTCGAGGCGATTGGTCGAGTCCGCGTCGTACAGCCATTTCGCGACCAGGCTGAAGTTCTTGCTGCCGAACCTGACCACGGGTCCGAAACCTGCGCCCTCGCTCGGGTAGCCGGACTCGAGCGGTGGAGGAGTATTGCCGTTGTCGTCGGTCAGCTGGGAGTACCAGTACCCGGCGATGCCCAGCGCGAGTCTCTCGCCGAAGTGTTTGCCGAACAGCGCGTCGAGGTGGAATTCGTCGCCGGTCTCGTAGTTAGGCCCGCTGAGACTGTTCTCGAGATTGAACATGTATCCCGCGGTCGCGGACAGGTCCCAGCCGCTGTCGCTCAGGTAGGTATAGGTATAGGCCGGATCGAACGACCAGTAGTGGCGGCCGACCGTGGTCACCGAGTCGTCATCGTGCGTGCCCCACGGAAACACTACGCCGAACGAGAGCTTGCTGTAGTGCGGACCGGAACCCCACGCGAGCTGCGGCCGGAGGACCGGATCTCCCATGGCCTGGTCGCGCGGAGATCCGAAGGGACCGGGTGCATACTGCTCCACCGTCAGGTCGAACGTGTACGGGAGCTGCAACTCGATGCCGAATTTTCCGCCGAAGATCCCGCTTTCCGAGAACCCGCCGAGAGTCAGCCGATCCATGTACAGCTTCTCCCTGAAACCGGGATCGACGTTGCCGGATATCGGGTGGAGCCCGATATTCGCGTCTAGATAGACGACGTCGTTGCGGATGTAACCGCCCGGCGCCGCAGAGACCGCGGCGGCGAAGTCGCCGTACGATCCCTGCCAGTAGTTGCTCCAGCCGCCTTCGGCGGCAAATGCCGCGCCTGGCAACGAGATCGCGAGGCCGAAGGCCGCGACCTGCCCACTCTTCCGCTTGATGTAGGTTTCCATGGCGCCATGCTCGCATGCCCGCCAGCCGCGCGAAATAGGACCTTGGGGCCAGTAGCTAGTCGCCGATCTCCGCTGCGCTGCACTAACTACTTACACCTAGGCCTATGACGTTCAACCGCACGGGCCGAACTGCCCGTCGGACTTCGGGAACCCGCAATGGTGCAAATCGGTAGCTTGGTGTAGGAGGCCTCCTACCTTTTCCCGCACGCCCTTCGCCTGTTGCATCCTGTGCATCCGGATGAAAAGACAGGACGAGGCGTCGATGTCGGCAGAGCAGGCACTCGCAGAAAGTGAGGCGCGATTTCGCGCGCTGGTAACCGCCAGCGCCGACGTGGTCTATCGGGTGAGCGCGGACTTTCACGAGTTGCGCCAGCTCGAAGGACGGATGTTCGTGGAAGCCTCGACCGTGCCGAACCGCGACTGGTTCGAGCACTACGTGTATCCGGGCGATCGCGAGCGCGTGCGCGGCGCCATCCACGAAGCCATCGGTCGCAAGGTCGCGTTCGACACCGAACATCGCGTGTTCCGCGCCGACGGCACCGTCGGCTGGGTGCACGCGCGCTCGGTGCCCATGCTCGATGCCGAAGGCGGAATACTCGAGTGGATAGGCATGGCGAGCGACATCACGCAGCGGAAGCGCGCGGAACACGAATTCCAGGACCAGCGGCGGATGTACGAGGCGATCCTCACCAATACTCCCGACCTCGCGTACGTATGGAACCTGGAACACCGCTTCATCTATGCCAATGAAGGCCTGCTGCGCATGTGGGGCCGCACGTGGGAGGAGGCCATCGGCAGGAACTGCCTCGAGCTCGGCTACGAGCCGTGGCATGCGGCCATGCACGACCGCGAGATCGATCAGATCGTCGCCACCCGGCAACCGGTCCGCGGCGAGGTGCCGTTCGACGGCGCGTTCGGCCGCCGCGTGTACGACTATCTATTGGTGCCGGTGTTCGGCACCAGCGGAGAAGTGGAAGCCGTGGCCGGCACCACGCGCGACGTCACCGAGCGCAAGCAGCTCGAAGGCTCGCTGATCGACGCCGACCGGCGGAAGGACGAATTCCTGGCTACGCTCGCGCACGAGCTGCGCAACCCGCTGGCGCCGATCCGCAACGCGGTCCATCTCCTGAAGGCCGGCAATCCGACCGGGGATAGCGTGCGCATGGCGCGCGAGATCATCGATCGCCAGGTGAATCACATGGTGCGGCTGGTGGACGACCTCATGGACGTCTCGCGCATCACCGTCGGCCAGGTCAACCTGCGCAACGAGCGCGTGAGCCTGCGGCGCGTGATCGACGACGCGCTCGAAGCCGCGGCGCCGGCAATCGAAGCGGGCAACCATCGGCTGGTAGTCGATGTTCCCGGCGCTTCGCTGCAGCTCGAAGGCGACGCCACGCGACTGTCGCAGGTGTTCCAGAACCTGCTCGACAACGCCGCCAAGTACACGCCGCCGGGCGGAACCATCACGCTGCGCGCGGAACAGCGCGGTGAGCAGATCGTGGTGTCCGTGCGCGATTCAGGGATAGGCATTGCGGCTGATGCGCAGCCGCGCGTCTTCGAATTGTTCACGCGCGTCCATCCGAACGATCGCATCAAGACCAGCGGGCTCGGCATCGGCCTGTCGCTCGCGAAGAAGCTCGTGGAACTGCACATGGGCGACATCGAAGTGCGCAGCGAAGGCTTTGGGCTTGGAAGCGAGTTCATCGTGACTTTGCCGGCGATGACGGCAGCGCAGGCGCCGGCGCCCGGCGCCGAACCGATGGTGACGCGCATCCGGCCTGACACCAGCCGGCGCGTGCTCGTGGTCGATGACAATCGCGATGCCGCCGAAAGCCTGGGGATGCTGCTCGAGTTGGAGCAATGCAAGGTTTCGGTGGCGTATGACGGCCTGCGCGCGCTCGAGCTGCTCGAGACCTTCAAACCCGAAGTCGCTTTGCTCGACATCGGCATGCCGGGAATGGACGGCTACGAACTCGCACGCCGGATTCGAGCCACGCAGCGGGGTCGCGACGTGCTGCTGGTGGCGCTCACCGGCTGGGGCCAGGCGGATGACAAGAAGCGCGCGGCCGAGGCAGGCTTCGACGAGCACCTCACCAAGCCCGTCGATCCGGAGTTGTTGAGCCGCGTGCTCCACCGCAGGGGTTCCGTCGCCGCCTGAAATGGGGACCATTTTTGCC